>Ga0154020_10002638_pt1 | contig 21850 bp, 39 predicted proteins | sample Klosneuvirus_201_FD_109709 | JGI IMG/M metagenome (GOLD analysis project Ga0154020, IMG submission 109709) | Active sludge microbial communities from wastewater, Klosterneuburg, Austria - Klosneuvirus_20160825_MG | ecosystem: Engineered > WWTP > Aerobic digester > Activated sludge | place... | reverse complement strand
GAAACAAGAATTCTCAATTTAATAAGAGAACCCCCAGCGCCGCTTAGTGTCAAGTACATGGTCCCGGAAGGGATCGACTTTCATTGTTTCCCTAATCTCATCAGTCGGTGTTGCGACTTATTTCCAGGTCTCCTATTGTCTCGTGTTATTGCTCTGACGAAAAATCCAAATTCTTTCCTAGGAATCAAAGAGGAAGACATCAAAAACTCCGTATGGTTCTTTCGATCCGGAGTGAACAATAAGCAGATCATAGCCGCCCGAGAGAATGCGCTCGTCCCGAACTATCCGCAAGGCTTGTCCCAATATGAACTCGAGGGAAGAAAGAGTATGCTTTGTCCCAATTTTGTATTAATTTTGCTGCACATCGCCTGAATACCTGAGCCTCTCATTGCAGGCTCGCAAGCTACCTGGGCTCGCATTCAGAAGGATTGGAAGCAGCTGTGCAACCCCACCTTCTATTTTCGGCCCATTCCTCCTTATGAAATGAGAGAAAGAGAAGCGAAGAAACCGAAGCTCGCTGCTCTACCTTCCAAGAAGCCACCAGAGCCTAAGTCCCTTCCGCTCAATCACTATTTCAAACCTGGCGGGAATCCTGCTCCGATTCCTGAGAGTTCGGCGCTGAGCAAGCCTCCCCCGCCGCCTGTTGTGAAAAGGAGCTCGCTCGATTCTTATTTTAAGAGGTGAACGAAAAGATTAACCCACTTCCGCTGAGTCCGCCTAGCTGCCGGTCAGGCAGTTTTCTCCTGTCCTTCGGCGAGACTTCGCGAAATTTTCTCAGTGACTGTCGCTCTTGAGGCACTGACGGCTCCAGCGGTGAGTGGTCTACTCATTCGCGATTTATATTTCGATCGTTGATCATGGCCGACGAGGAGAAGACTGAGACGCCCCAGGAGCCCGTTCAGGAGCAGGGCTTCAACCTTAACGAGTGGAAGGGTGTTTACCAGAACAACAAGTCCAAGCCCGCTGTTGCCTTCGAGTGGCTCTGGAAGAACTACGAGCCCGAGAACTGGTGCGTCTCGTTGCAGATCTCGACAGCTCCACGCGATCGCGAACTCACCGATCTCCCCCCGCCTTCTTCCCACTCCTTCTTTGTCGCAATTCCTATACAATTTTATCAAATACAATTGGTTTTTACGGATGGGAACGGAAAGTTGCTCTTTCGTTCGGGCGGCATCATCTATCACGGAGGCCTCCCTTTTTTTCAATCTGTGTGCTGACGCTCTTCTGCAGGTCCTTCTGGCGCATCGAGTACAAGTACAACTCTGAGATCACTCAGGGCTTCTACGCCAGCAACGGCATCAAGGGTACCGTTCAGCGTTGGGAGGACGTACGCCGTCGTTGACTTTCTTGAGCGCTTCGTCCCCCTCTGCCCGCCTTCATTGCGTGATGTCGCGTCCGTTTCTTATTATTGTTCCCTCGGACCCTTGAATCCAACATCATATTTATTTTATGTTGCCCTTCAGGCCCGCAAGGTTGGCATGGGTGTCTTCTCCGTCCTGAAGGGTGGCAGCGCCCCCTGGATGCAGACTGGTTGCCTCCTCCTTAAGGGTAAGGAGGTCCCCCCCGAGGTCGCCGTTGCCGGTAACGACGACTACGTCCTCTACGACTGGCGCAAGCTTGACCCCGTGAACTCCGCTGAGGACAAGACCATCGTCGAGAGCTACCTCTCCTTCGGCGACGACGTCCTCCACGACGGCAAGAACAAGCTCGAGCACGCCGACGGCCTCAAGTTCCTCTAAGCGAATGATTTTGCGAAAGAGAAAAATAAAAAGCGAATTGCTTTAATGTGTCGTATACTGTATTGGTATTTGTCTTGACGCAGTGCAACTTCCGGCAGCGCCGGAAACTCTTGCATCCCCCGGAGACTTGCGTCCCAAAGCCACCTGCTGCTCTGCTCTAAGGTTAAATATAATGATCTCGTCTTTCGTTCAAATACTTCAAGACAATCTCAAGCGATCGCGGTCGTCGATGAAGGTTCTTTTCTTTTTAGTACAACAAAAACAGTAGAAAGTCTTATTCATCCTCGATCTTCGGAGCGAGGTAGAAGCGGATATAACCAAGCTCACCAATGGTGTATTCAGTGGCAAGAGGAACGTCGCTCGACAGCGAAAGGTTGACCGAGACGGACAGCGGGGTGGCCTTGGTGAAAGCGACGAGCTTCCTCAGGGCGAAGGTGAGGGTGACCTCCTGGTTGAGCTCGATCGTGGTGCCTTCGCTCTCCTAAACATATCCATCATAAAATGTGAGATGATATCAAGATGAACGATATACCGCACATTATCGACATCAGCGTTCGGCTTGATGGCAATGTTGCCGTTTCCGATCTCACCGCTGACGGAGAACTTGACACCCTCCTTGTTGGCCGCAACGACGACGCTGTCGCCCCACTGAGTCAAGTTGGTGCAAATACGCTGGAACTCAGAGCCGGGCATCTTGACGATCGCCTGGTACTCAGTGTCGGGAATGCCGAGAGTCTCAGCGTCGATGTCCATAAGCTTGAGCTCGAAGTCAGAGATCTTGTCTGCCGCAACAAAGAAATCATCAGCGGCACAGAGGAAAGCGATTGGACCACAGGAGGAAGCGCATAACATGATCAATATATGTCGTAAAGCGAGATCAGAATGCGAGATCAAAACGAAGAGGAATCGGCATCAAGATGAAAGGCGGGACGGGGCAGGGCGGGAAAGGTCTCATCGGTCCAACCGAGAAGAGCACGATAAACACCGGATCATCCCAAAAAAAATCCACACAAGAAATGTAATAATTAACAACAGTACGCGGGCCAAGAAGCATGAGGGCAGGCGTACTCTTGGACTCAAAGATAAAGGTGGCGGCATCAGCATCGTCATCGGCACGGATCGTGACCGTGTCCTCGTTGCCAGCGCATTTCAGAACCTTGGAGAGGGAATCGAGGTTCATGCCAAGGGAGATGTTGCGATCGCAGCGGTACTCCTCAAAGCCATCGGCGCGAAGGAGAAGCTGGACGAGCGAGACGTGGCTCGCGTCCATCGCCTGCAGCGAGATGCCAGAGGCCGTGCACTCGAACTTCGCGTCCGTGACGAGCTCCTTGATGGCCTCAACAATCTTCTTCAACGTAGCCGCCTGCGCGATCTTAGCCTCGAACATTTTTTTATCGATTCAGCCGACGAAGGGGGAAGAGATCCCGAGACTGCAACAGCAAAATGACTAGAGGAGACAAAGGCGGGAGAAGTTGTCAAAGGGAGAGCGGAGGGCAAGCGGCAGGCGAAGGTGAAAGGGGGGCAGCGCGCAGTTCGGACTTGGAGGGAAAATAAGGAAGTCTCGTCGGCCGACCGACGATTCCCGCCCAACCGCCTTGGCTGTGCAATTCCGCATGCAGTCCTTCCTGCTCAGAGCGTGAATCACGGTACATTCGAATAGCGAAGCTGGCAGCTGAGGGCCTGAGTGAGCCAACTTTACGAGGTAAATAAATACTCAGCTGACTCCGTCTGACAGCCTTAATATTAAAATACTGTAAAATTAATTCTGCGTCAAGGAATTATAGCCCGGCGGCTACCGGCTTCCTTGAGCGCCTCCGGTAAATGAGACATTATCAGCAGGCCCTCTGGCCCTGAGTATCAGCTCTATGCAAGCCGCACGATGACAGCTTCTCTTTGCAACATGGAACTGCCAACTCAACAGCTCCTCTTCAAACGCTCATAATCCAAACCGCCATCCGAACGTTGCGATTGCCCCAAAGGCACCCTTCGCGAAAGAACTCGCAGACGTCTGTCTAAGAGATAAGAAACATTTTTGTCGTTTATGTCCACGTGCTGCGACTGCGGCTGTCATTAGTTTGCCCTCGGCTGTCGAGGGATTGTATAGCCGTTAGGACCAGCCAAGCTTTGCTGCGCTCACCGCGCACGCGCCGCCATGTCAAGTCCCACAAAGACGAAAGACTTTCTGCGCAAGTCGCGCGAGATGATGAAGCAGAGCCGTGACGACCTGAAGCGCTCGGGCGGTCACGAAGAGACCGTGCCTATCTCCATCAAGGTCTCCCCAAAGAAGAAGAAGGCCCAGGCTCGCACGCCCCAACAGAGCGAGACCTTCAAGCGCGTGGTTGAGGAGGAAGAAGAAACGGTCTACATCACGCTCGTGTGCAAGGACGACTACGAGATCATTGTGCCGCACTACATTGCCTATCACTCGGGGTACCTCAGCCAAGACTTTTCGTCCCCCGCTGATATGGCCGTTAGAGGCTCCGCCCTCGCCCTTTCCAACGAATCTCAACAATGCTGATCATCAATCTAAATCGATGTAAATAGGTTGATCAAGCGCATGTTTGAAGGACTGGGCTCATTCCGCGAGGCCGAGGAAAAGCGCGTGAGCCTCGCCCACTTCAGCGCCAATGTCGTCGAAAAGATCTTCAGCTACTCCTTCGAGGACTTCATCCTCAACGAAGGTCCTCGCGCTTCCATCTTTTCCCTTATTTACCTCCCTCATCAATTTTTTATTGATCGGCATTCGGATTTTGTCTCGACACCATCGTTAGTTCAACGAACCGTCGCCTGTCTGTCTTTTCGCCGAGCAGTTTCGACGCATCAACATGACCTGATTTTTCTTGACCATTCTGTACCCAGGCCATCGTCATGTGAGCACTGCGCGCCGCCGCCTCTTCAACGACGAGCTGACCGAGGAGGACGCTGACCTCGACTTCTCGCCGAATGTACACAGTTCTCGGAATCCTTCCATCGGGACCTCTCTAACATGCTCGAAAGGTCTTTGGCACTCCCCCGAACAGCGTCGCGGGTTCCCTTGTGAGTGTGAGCGCATCTCCGCCAACATCCAGCGGTTTCGAACTCATCTCCACTTCACCGACGCTAAGCGGCTTTATGCCGAGGTCGCCCTCGAAGCCAGCTGCCATCCCTCGCGCGTTCGCATTTACAGCTCTCCTTCTTTCGAGTGGATATTCATTGAGTGATTTGGTAGGGGCTCTGCCAACTCGACGCCCAAGAAGGCGCTCCCGCCTCGCATCGTGTTTGCCATTGAGATGGACCCTGATGAGGTTCGCATCACTCCAGTCTTTCACTCTCAGTGCAATGCTCCTCATGGGCTCCTTAGGTGATGGAGGTGGTAATGGCGTGTCACTACCTGGACATCCCCGACTTGCTCGAGACAGCGTGCAAGATGGTCGCTGCCAATATTAGCGGCCTCGACTCCCTCCAGGGCGGTACGGAGACATCACTCGAGTTTGCTATTTCCAATTTTTCTCATTCTTCTCTAGTTCCCCCCGATGTGGTTCACCAAATCTACTCTTACCTGTCTCCTGACGAGCTCGTCGAAGTGGAGTCCTCTGATTTGCACAAGACCGCCCACAACGCTCTCGGTATCAGACATACTTTTACGTTGAATCGGCCTTAATCTAATTCTAATCTTGTCGACTGAACAGACACGACGGATCTGTGGATGAAGGCGGTGGAGAAGCGCGGATGGACGCCCTATGACATTGCATTGATCAATGCCTACGCTTGGAGCAACGAGGTGCGCGAGTCCAAGCTCTTCCTCGAGAGCGATCCGAGCTCGCTCAAAGGTATTTCCCTTTTCGAGATCCCTTCTTCTCTGGGAATTACTAATCTTGTTTGCGACGGAGACTCCTTGACGCTGGAGCTTGCCGAGGACTTTGCTGGCGTGCACTGGAAGGAGCTGTATCTCATCAAGAGCTTCCACCATCGCATGGCATCGTTTACGAGGTACGGCAAACGCCTCAATTCAGGTCATCGTCTTGTTGACGAAAGTTCCTTGCAGCAATGCTGAGAGCTCCGTGGAGTCGCTCGAGGCGTTTCACTCGTGGTGCTTGCCACACTTGCGCACACTGCAGATTACGCCATCGTTTGTCCAGCTCGCTGACCTGCAGCCGCTGTACTTCGTGGAGCGGACGCCATGCGCCGAGTACGTCATCTTGAGCGACCATGCCATGGACAAGAAATTGATGCAGCAGCTCGCTACCATCATCGAGGCACAAAGGTTGCCTAAACTCAAGGCACTCAAGCTCGCTCGATGTGGCCTCACTGACGACAGCGTCGTACCGCTGCTGTCCGTTATCACCTCTAGCCAGGTTCGCACACGGTCGATACCTCTCCCCTCTCCCTGCGCATGTTGATGAGATTTCGAGTTAGGTGAAGCTGGAGCGCTTGGACCTGAGCGAGAACAAGCTGACAGACAAGACGCTCATGGCTTTTGCTGCTCTATTGAAGGATCCTCTCTGCTCCCTGAAGTTCTTGAGGTAAGCAGACTGAATACGAGCGCAAAATCATTGTGTTCTCGCACACTCACCATCGATCTCCTAGCTTGCGTGACAACAAGATGTCGAGTCCCTTCACCGATCGCATCGATCGCCGCGACGCATCCACGGCTAAGGTCAACTCTGAGCGGCCGTGTGCGCTAGGTGCGGTGCTTGAGGCGCTGGGAGAGAATCAGTCGCAACTCAAACTACTCGACGTCGCTTATAACAACCTCAATCTCTCCAAGGTATTCGCCGCTGCCATCACCTTCGCACGAGTAGCATGTTGACAGTACGTTGACAGTCCGTTCTCTTTTACTCTAGGTGAGCGCCGAGCAAGCGACGAAGTTTGGCGACAATGAGTCGCTCGTCTACTTGCTCATCAACGACAATCGCCTCGTATGGGACCAGAGCTCATCGGAGATCTTCGTGGTCCTCGCTCAGCATTTGCCCAAGGTATCACATCTGCCGTGATTCCGCCTTGGATATGGTGTCTCATCTTCTCGTTACTGCAGAATCTCGGTCATATGAACCTCAACTATACTGGCATTGACGAGACGCACGTAGTACCCTTGGTAGAGGCCATCAATGTTATGCCCTCGCTGCGTCACCTCGTCCTCAGGTGCGCTTTAGTCGCGATAGTCATTCCAATGACCATCTCATTCCCTCTCATCGCTTCTCATTAGCGATAACTCGTTTGGGCGTGATGCGAGCGACGCGTTGGGTGCGCTGTTGCGCTCCAATGTGCATCTCCGATCGCTCAATCTCGCCAATAACGCACTCATGGACAGCGGCGCCCGCGCGCTTTCTCGCTTCCTTGAGATGGTCCGCCCGCCTTGGCATTGTCTCAAATCACTATGTGACATTCATAGCATTTCTTATCATAGAATTCGTCGCTCGTGGCGCTGCGCCTCGAGCGCAATCGCATTGGTCGTGCCGCTGTCGATCTTGTCCAGGCTGTCCTGCGTTCCAAATCGCAAAGCAAATTGCGGTACGCGCTCATTCGATTTCCTCTCATACCGATGCGATTTCTGATGGTTCATTCATTTAGCACTTTGGATTTGCGTTCCAACGGCATCACGGGCGAAGTGGCCGAGCAAGTGCGCAATATTGTTGTGAGCAATGCGCTGCGCCTCAACGTCGTCATGGACTTTGGCGACTAGCTCTAAGCTGACTCAGTGAGTTACCGCGATAACTCCTTGTTATGATACAGTACATAGTGTGATTAGTGTCGTCATTGATGACTCACTATTTGGAATAAAAATCATCAAAAATGGGATCAATATTAAATACCTGTCTGCACTTTCAAAAGCGGAAAATCAAAGAGAGCGAGTCTTTTTCTCGAAGTGGAGAGATATTCCGTAGGAAGTTCGTGATTGAACGTCCAATCAACTCATTGAATCGCTCCGTTGCGCCCTCCCCTGCTCGATCTTGAGAGATCGATCACTCGATCGTCGGATTGGCCATGGAGAAAGGAGCGAGCGAGCACAAGGGCGACCATCCGACCTTCATTATGCACAAGGGCCGCCCGGACAGCCACCCTGTATGCCCTCCCCTGGCCCCCGCCACGAACTTGACGAATATATAATTATTTATTATTGGAAAAATTATAAATAATTCAATTTTAATTCGGCGGGGCAAATCAGGCCAATGAAGCCCTCAGCTGGATACAACCGCGCTCTCGTTTCTATTAACCACCTCGAGCTTGGGGCTCGAGCGCAAGGCGATTCATAAGTGCCCAGATGATGGTACGTGGAGGATCGAGCATGTCCCTACTCCGCCGATATGGTAATAGTACTTTTCAGCCGGGCGGCGAGGGAATGTTCGGGTGACTCCTCGCCAAGTCTGGAGTCCTCGACGAGCCTATGGCGAGCACTTTTATCCTTCAATCTTCTGACTCCTTGTGATGCGCAGCTCAAGGTGGGTGAGTGGACGCGAGAGCCCTTGTCCGAGCAGATCTTTCCAGGGGAGTGGGAGGCGCTCACTTACCTCAAGCGCGTCTGTCCGACGACATCGCATTACCACGACGAGTTCCTCTTCGCTTGCCTCTTCTCGCGCAAAATGGACATTGCGCGAACTATCGAGATCGTCGAAAAGAACTGGAAGGTCTCGTCCAGCTTTCTCTCCCCACGCTCCTCTATTCTGCTCGCTGACTCGATGCTTCTTTGCAGTGGCGATTGGACAATCACTTAGAGAATCTGCCGTCCATGGAGGAGCTCGAATGGGACGTCGCCAAGGCCTTCCTCGTCATCCCCGGAACGTACCGCTCTCTATTTCCCACCTCGTCCACTTGTTTCTTCCGTACTTGACAGCGCAAGCAATGCCTTAGGAGGACGCGAGATAACTTTGCCATTCAATACCTGCAAGTGCGCTACCTCGAGCCAGCCAAGTTCAACCAGGACAAGGCGATCCAATGGTTGGCTTGGTTCTTCACCATTGGAGTCTTCCACAATGGGTGTGTTACATCTTGCATCAATTTTGAATGGGCTATTGTTAATGTACCCTACTCAGCATGGACATGGCGAGGAATGGAATTCTCTTCTGTGCCGATTTCTCAGAGCTGGGGTGGAAGAATTTCGACCGCAAGTTTCAACCGAGGGTCATGGAGATCATTCAAGTGGGCCATTCCCTGAGCTCATTGCCCGAGAGTGCTGCTAATCACAGTTGCTCACTAAGCGTTTCCTAGGACAAGTTCCCTTTGCGACTGAAAAAGATGTTGCAAGTGGACCCGCCAAGTCTCCTCAAAGTCATCTTCGCCTTCATCAAGCCTTTCCTGAAGAAAAAGATGCTCGAGCGCGTCCGCTTCATCACTCCTATTAAAGAGCAATTTAGGTTGTGGGACCTCTTTTGATTGGTTGTGGTGTAGATTGCGGTGATATCGTCTGCTCAGCTCACTGAGTACGTCGAGAAGCAAGAGCTGTGGTCGGGCATGCACGGCTTTGTCGACTACGATCGTGCCAAGTGGTTCGAGGATCTCAAGGCCTATACCCGCCACGTCGAGCAGCTGCGCACTCAGCAATCCGTTGTCGCTGTGACCAAACCTATCAAGACAGAGGAGAAGAAAGTGGCCGTGGAGACGCGACCTGCTGTGGTCGAGAGCTACGACATTTGAGCGAGAGCAAATTTTGGCTCTATAAAGACTGCATTCCGAAGAGAGATGCGATTGTACAATAGCTATGAGAGTCTGCCGACACGATTAAGGGGAGGGATGCCTCAGTCATTGTCCTCGCGCAATTGAAGCGAGGTGATCGAATAGGTGGAGAAGGCAAAGGTGGGCGGGAAGGCCTCCTCGACAACACTGCTCTCGTTGCCAAAAAAGGCCGACCAGCGCATTTGCGTTTCGCTGAGACGCGCCAACTTCACCACATCGTCCGTGCGCTCGACGCGGTCAATGTCCCGCTGCACCTCGTCAATTAGCGTCTATACAAATGAAGCAACTTAGCAAGAATGCAGCAACGGAAGGTAAAGAGGGACAAAAACGTGCCGTGAAGAGTTTGGTGACGACGGGCTGCACCTCATTGGACAAGATGCGAAGCGCCCGAGCGATGCGCGGATTTTTGTGAACGAGTTGGAAGGCAAAGTTGACGAGAGATTCGGCCACGACCATCATCTTCTCACTGCAAGAAGAAACGGTAAGCTGAGAGGGAGTGACATCACAATGGTAGGGAAGGCGAACTTGGATCGCGAGTTGCTCATGATATCGCTGACAACGCCAAACAGACCAATCCCACTCTTAGACAAAGTGATCAAGGCGCGCCACTAGGATACATGCCGTTATGAAGAGGAACTTTCGAAAAGGGTGGAGAGAAGGAGTGGAGAGAGGAAGAGAAGGCGGATTATACATATCGCAGAGAGTCATCGGCGAGGAGGAGGTGTTCGATGAGCGGCTGAATGGCGGGCAGCCGATCGGCCGAGCCCTTGATCAAGGCTGTGTGAATGACGCCGAGCACCCACGCGCTCATCTCTTCATCTTCCCTAAACGACATGGACTTCAGAAGAATGCGGTCTGCGTCAGATCTCGAATGGTATCTTCGAACCATGAGAGATGGAGGCAGAGGTTAAGGTTGAAGTGAATGCTAAACGCCTGCTTGACGAAGCTCAGCAAGAGGTCGTTGCGGTGCATGAGATCTTCGGCGGCAGAGTCGCGTGGAGCGAGCTCCTTATAAGGCGAGGTGGGCGGCATCCGAAGCACCGCAGAGGCTCCAACATCCGGTAACGCCTGCGCGCGCATGATCCGCTCCGTCGAGCGCGTGTGCAGCGCCGTCTCCATGGCAATCATAACGTCAAAGAACTCCTCGAGGCTCAATACGTGCTCTCCCTCTGCGACACGACAATCTCTTGAGATGTGTGACAAAGAGCATTCGTGAGGAATCATAACGTACTGATGCCGATTTGAACACGTGGGCTATGAGGGAAGGCGCGCTTGTAGCGGGGCGAGTAGGGGCCCATGTAGTAGTCAATCAGCCAGAAGAGCAAATGGCGATTCGACAAGTAACGCCTCATCTGCGGACATGGAGGATCAGGAGGGACGATCGACGATGGCGGACAAGATGGAGTACGTTATAACCGAGATTGACCACCGCCAACAAGAGCGCCCAGTACGGATGGAAGCGGCGCCAGTGAGTTCGAGTCTCCTCCATCTACAAGAGATCGTCAATCGAAACCATAGGAAGCAAACCAAGACGAAAGTAAGTACTGAAGCAACAAGGAAGTCCACAAAGGCAACGCTTGTAAGCGACGATATCAAAGGCTGCAGAGCGGAGGGGACGATGCTGATGGACTCGGGCACAGCACTTGTCGTGTCCACTCCTACCCACCAACGGTTACAATGGGAAAAAGAGATTGCGATAAGAAACGCCGAACCGAGTGGCTGTTCCTCATTCGGCATCTTGGCCGGGAAGAGCTTCTCCTCAAAGGAATAGACTGCGGTGAGACACGTCTTCAAGAGCTTGGAAAACCCGAGGCGGATGTGGAGCTCGTTCGCCTCAAACAAGTGCGCCCAGAACCATTTGGTCTTGGTAGTCGACAGCTGCGACAAAAACCACTTACACGCCTACGCAGAAAAAAAGACAATGAGCATCAAATTGCTGGAGAGAAGAAATCAAAGGTTGGTACGGGAAGATGGTTGGAGTAGTGTCGACAGAGAGTCTCAATCCACGCATCAAAGGTAGGAGGATGGCTGCGCTCAATCTTGCCATCCAGCACGATAGAGGTCATAAGCTCAATCGCAGCGAACGCATCAGAGGAATCAGTTGGCGCTAAATTGAATCCAATCAATGCCTCGATACATCCAGGCAACGGAGAGAGCAAATGCCGCACCATTCAAGTCGAGAACTGGCGTGAAAGTGAGGCCCTCGAGAACCGACTTGATGAAGTCAAAGACTAAAGGGTCGGAGCGCATGCGCTCACGAAGGAGCTGTTGGTTGTCGTGCACGATTGCCTCCGAGAGCGGCTTGGGCACATCGACATGCGCTAGGGAAGTGCGATCGCGATCGCCGAGCTTGCGTTGCTCGTAGAAGAGCATGTAGGCGTTCTTGTTCTGCCACGTTTCTCGCTCCTCGCGCGGCAACCACTCATGGTTGCCACCAAAGGTTTCCTCGCCGAGCTGGCTGATGTCGAACTCGCTGACGGAGGTATCATCGAATCGCCACCATGACTCGTCGTCAACAGCACTGCGGTCCTTGATGAAGGAGTAGTAGTGTCCTGCTTCAAGCTGACGACCAGCGTGCACGACGACACCAACAAGATCGAAGACACAGTTATCCGTCGTCCGCGCCTCCTTGTTCTCCACGAATTCCTATCACAAAGGTTGATGAAGAGCGACAAAAGAGCAGACTTTTTGTACAATCTTCCAACGAAGCGTACGCTGAGATTGAGTTCCATGGGGTACTCGAAATAGGAGTTCACTTTCTCAAGCAAGAGCGTATTCATGTCCATGGCAAAGCGCTTGATGTGGACGATAAGGATGGGGGGCAACGTCTTGATGGACCACACACGGCGCGCATCGACCATTTCCTTGCAGGTATCACACTTGAACTCGACCTTGTCGCCCTCGAAGATGCCTTGGAGGGCCTGATGAAGATTGTTGGTCTTGAAGATCTCGACAGTGAGCGTGAGGTACTCGTCGACTCCCTCCGAGCGATGAGAGTCATCCTTGCCGCAGATGACAGCGCGGTGCAAGGATAGCTTGAAGAGGTCGTCCAACATGGACTTCTTCGTCGTGGGGGCGAGCTCTTTCTCGAGCTGATCGGCGACCACGGTGAAGAACTCGTTCGCGTCGTTCTGCTGGTTCACAGGCAACCGATTCGAGAAGAGCGAGATGAAGTGGGTCGGATCGATATGGCGACGCTCAGAATGCTGTAAGAAGGAGAACATGCGCTGCATCTCCGCCACGGCTGAGGTATTCGCACTTGCTGTGGGCGATGGTGCGTTGGAGCGAGGCGAGACGGCAACAGCAGACGGCGCCGGCGACAGCAGCGGCGACACGGGCAAGGAGGCTTGAGCAGCGGCTCCAGCGTAAGGCAGTGCCTCAAAGAGTCCATGCTTGAACTCGGGGATCATGTAAAACTGTTGCATCAATGAGTTGGCGTAGCAGCTCACGCTCCGAGGGTTAGAGAATCCAACGTAGTGTTCGCGACGCTGAACGCATGATCAGCAAGAGGAAATATGAGGAGTTACTGAGGATAAAGTACGGCATGATGGCCATGGACGTCCTTCTTGAAGTCGTGGACAGCTTTGGAGAGAGGGAGGACGTAACGAAGCGCCATGGCAAAGCTGTCCGAAGAGCCCTTGATGAGCTCACTCAACAATCCGAAGGCGGCTTCACGCGTCTTGGAGCTCAGACATTTGACAGTGACTGGGCCCTCGTCGGCAATCACAGTCATGGCAAACAAGTCACCAAAGAGAGACACTGAAATCTTTTCGCGGATGTCGTTGCGGTTGCGAACAATGACGGCGAGAAGGCGCATCACTCCGCCTGAGCAGATCGCAATAAGTCAAACGCTGACTGTGGGTATGAATGTGGGGAGGGGAGGGGAGGGAAGGGAAGGGGAGGGATGAAGCAGTTCTCCGAACCTAGCAAATAATCGCGAAGGGCCTCACTCTCGGAGCGATCACCAGAGCGGCGATGCAGTTCGGAGAGCAGCTTCGTGGCGAGGGATTCAATATCGGTCGCAGCAGCAGCCTAGCGATAACACTGTAAATGAGCAACGCATAGAGAGCAGCATAGAGAGCTGCATAGTGCAAATGGCATGCCTTGTCAAAATAGGATTCGAACAAGGCGACCAAGAGGTCAAAATATTCATCGGTATCCAACTGGGTCTCGCAGCCGAGAGGGATCCCTCCCAACATGACGGTGAGTAATTGCGAGGCGGGTGGGACAGTGCCATCTGGTAGCTGGCCAAATGCCTCCTTGGAGAGCTCTCGCCAGCCCTTGGAGAAGCGAGAGCGGAGTTCCTATAGGAAACCTATGAGAAGAGAATCGTCATCATTCGGGCTTAAGAAATTGAACGTGCCTTCGACTTCAGCCCGAGAACAGACTCAAGGACCAGCCGCTCGAACGAGATCACCGAATTCTTGTAAAATTGAGCAAGCAGTTCAGGACGAGAGACCAGAATTGAAGTCAACAAGAACCTGTAAAGCAACACGTCAGATCATCGAAGAGCACTCGATATCACAACAGACCGTTTAAGAGGGAAGAGTACATGGCGTGATCAACGAGGTCATTATTGTCTGCCTTGGGATTGCCGTAGGAGGTGGAGTGGTGGGGCGCGACGGAGTCCGCCGAGGCGATGATGTTCCACACGATGCGAATGAGCACAGTGAGGAAGCCAGCGAAGTCCATCTGGTCCACGAGCGTCTGCGAGGAGCTCTGGCTCAGAGCCAACACATTTGTCTTTCCAGCGGGCTTTGCCGGAGAGACGGTGAGGTCCTTGAGCGAGCCCTTCATGAAGTGATGCACGATCTTAAGCAGCAACACGAGGCTCGACTTGTGGGCAGAGGAATGGACCGACTGAGTCAAGTCCATCGATTGGGCGATGTGGTAAACATGGTGGAAGGCTCCGCAATAAAAGAACTTGCGACACCAAGCCTACATCATCGTCCCTCTAAGAGGACCAGCAATGGAATACAAGGAAGACGTATGGCAATACCTTGGCCTCTTGAAGCTCTTCGGGAGTGGCCTCAGGGTTCTTGGGGAGCATCAGCGAGTCAACGATGCGGAGGGAGTAGAGGAGCTTGAAGATCGACTGTGGGTCGAGGATCTTGGACACATCGACTCCATCCAGCGTGCGAAGCGAGACTTCCAGAGTACTGAGGTCCACAGGTAAAAGAAGGGAGATCCAACGACGAGAAAATGCACAAAGAACATACCGATTCAAAGGCAAAGAGTTGACAATCTCCCAAATCATATTGCGATCCACGGTCATGATATTCATCAAGTTCAACAGTACGTCAAACAAATGCTGATCGTTCACGAGAAGTTCGCGAGGAGGAGTCGACTTGGGGGCATTGGGCTATAGCAATCACCAAAGAACACGTAAGCGAGTTAATACCACCTGCGATGGTAATGAGACGCGCACCTCCTTCGGGGCTGCAGCGTTATTTTTGGCAGCGGCTTCATATTTTTGTGCATCCCTGTCGATCGAATCCCGCCTGTCAGAGAAGAGCAGTTCGGCGGCATGCTCAACACGCCAGTTTGACTGCCTCAGGGCAAGCACGGCAACAAGGTCGCTTACACCAGTGAACTCTATCACCTGAGTGACCAGGGATCGCTCATTCGGCGACTGAGCAGTGGGCATCGTGGCGTACTCATCAACCACACGTGCGACTCCCACTGCCTATACAAGCGCCGTGTGAAGGAGGGTCAGAGACTGAAAGAAAGCATCAAGCGTACAGGCCCATCTTCGAGCAAAATAGGAGGCTTCGCGGTGGCCCTGAGGAATGTACGCACAAAGTTCACCATACGGTTGATGGTGCGAACTCGCTTGTCATCATTCGCTATTGGAGGACATGAGCCTCAAGAGGGAACGTGCGCAAAGAAATAGGACGTACGATTTCGAGTCAACTCAAAGGCACACTTCTCAATGATAGTGAAAGCGTTGAGCAAGAAAGACCTGCTAATCTCGTCAACGCTTTCACGAATCCTCGTGGTGAACTTGGTGTACACCATGATCAAAGTATTCGCCGCCTCCTCAAATACCGAGTCATTGTCCGTCGCTGTGAGAACGCGCCAAATCTCATTCAGTCCATGGAGATTGACGCTGCGAACAGCAAATGTGACACGCCAAGTATTCTGCTCCGCGAGCGTCTACACAGAAAAGCTGTGAGTTTCGTAGTTATCATCACCTATCGGCCATCGATCGTACCATCTTCAGCTTCTCGAGATTGATGAATATGAAGAAGATCTTGAAGCAATAAAAGTCCGAGTGGGACATTTCGGCAAAGTCGTTGTCCGGCGAACAGAGCCAGTTCTCAAAGATGTGCGAAGCGACGCGAGGAGAGATGCCGGGAGTGTCGTTCAACAAGGCAGGGAATATCACGATGCGAATAAAATCTAGAATCGCGGTCAAAGCTGAACTTAACAACGACATGAAGTCAGCTCGTACTGAGGCACATCTCGCGCTCGCGATGCACGATGGGAATATCCGGGTCCTCAGAATAGAAATAGTGCGAGAAGATGACGTCGGCAGCAACTTCGTCCAGAGAATTCACGTCGGGGCCGAGGCGATGGAGAGTGCGAAACAGAAAGTCAAGTCGATATTCGAGGCACTTCTGATGAGTGAACACCTTGTTGAAAGGATGAAGAGGCTTGTTCATGGGGTCTTCGCCGTCCCCTTCCTCGAGTTCAACGAGCAGCACCGGGGAGATCTACATGAGATGAAATCAGATAGGACAACGCATCAGCAACGAGGAAGCGCCACGAGATCCTACCAGACGCTTATATCGGGTCATTTCCTCAACGAGCAAGTTGACGAGATGAAAATGACGCTCGAGGGCGTTCACGATTTCAGTACGCGTCTGGAACTGAGACTTGGTAAAGTCACCCATCCTAAACAAATATGATCTCCAAACCATTATCAAATAGGAAAAGCGATACAATGTACGGCTTATTGTGAAGATTCTCAATCACTTGGTCGAGGCATCGAATGACGTGCGTCGCCGAGCGGAAGTTGCGAATGCCATCAATGAAGAACTTATAGAAGTCGAGAGATCGGGCAGCGACGCCGCCGAACTCAGTAATAACCGCAATGGATTTTTCCATTGCATCACGCATGACTCCGACAGAGGCCGGAGATTCATCCGCCATTACGCTCCAATACGTCGTCAGCACTGCATTGGGTTCGATCGGTTCCTTCGCCCGTCGGCTGTAAACGGTTGCCCTAGTTCAACGATAGTCAACCCATAGGAGCAGGGCTGTCACACTTAGAAAGAGACGCACTTTAAGAACTGAAAGTAGAAGTCGGAGAAATCGACAGTCCAGCTCTTAGGAGGGTAAGTGACCATCTTGCTGTGAAAGAAACGGAGCATGCTAGGGTGCCACACTGAAGCCGTTAATCGAATGACCTCAAAGGTTGGGTCACGCAGGTACTTATCCTGAAAGACATGACAAAATATCAAACGGAGAAAACATTTCAGATGCACGAAAATAGAGATAAGAAACGAACAAGAGAGCAAGCCCAGATGGCATCGAGGAGGTCCGTCTTCAACTTATCCTCTTGAGCAATAAACTGCAGCAAGTGCTTGCTCCGCGTGATGAGCAGCTCCCTATGATCAATCCATAAACGCTAAAACCGCGACACCATCAGTGGGAAGAAAAAGAAGGTACTTGGTGGTGCGAACATCGAACACCGATTCCAAAATCTTATTGTCAACGATGAAGTTCAGGAGCCAACTACAGTACAGGCACAGTGAGCCCATCGAGATGCAGTGAGGAAAGCAGAGGAAATATCGAACCTCTTGGTGATCCACCTCTGTGGCATTGAGCGCTGGCCCATGACATTCCATCCCTGGTGGCCGTAGTACTGGCTCTCGTACTCGAAGCGTGTCAGATTCTGCGTGACGGTCTCATCGATGTGATCGAGGCCATTCGCGCGCTTCTCGATCATTTCGGATTGAAACGATTTGAGAGAGAACTGCAAGCAGAACTCTTCCGTGATGCGGTCAGCATCTTTCCATTCCAAGAACTATTTTCACAGGAGCCATTAAGAGGGGACATTGAGAAAAGGCATGCAGGAAAAAAAAAGAAGAGGAAATCGAAGGCGGTTACTGACCTTGAGAATCGGCTCCAGGGCGTTGACGACGTCGGCAATGTCGTCGCGCGTGACCTGCTTCAGCTGTTCGCTGCGCAAATCCAAAAGCCGACGAAAAATCGTTTCGTAGAACAATTTGACGTAGTTTCGCAAATGGCGCTTCCGTAAAGTCATTCGAATCTAGAAGAATGTCAAATTCAGCAAAACAGCAAACAATCTGAATGAAACATGGAACCGTACAGCAGCCAGCAACTTGACAGAATTCTTCATAAAGATCAAGCTGTTCACATTCACTAGCAAATTGGCAATCATGTCAAAGCCGTTGGCGAGGCCGAACTGGTTCATGTGCTTAACGAGGAAGACGGAAACAATGCTCTTATCGTTATCCTTCAACCGACCGAACTCTCCATTGACGTTGTCGAACTGCTCCGGCTCAAGATTCTGTACAATGACATAATTATCATTAGCGAACACTGATAATGGGCGATAAAATGGAAGAATCAAGACGGACAAGCACGGCGTGAATGTTGTAGAAGCGGTCGTTGCGGAAGATCTCGACGAGAGCTGTCGATGAAGCTTCAGGCGAATCAGGCAAACGAAGGATCACCACGTCCAAGGCGCTTGAGATTAGCAGATTCGTCTTTACAAACAGAGAACGATCTTGATGAACCCTGGAAGAGAAGAACGTCAGAGCCGAGGCAAATTCCAAGCGGCTGGGTCTTGAGACACCAAGGCGGTCGACGAAAAGTATGAAGGCAAAGTCGAGCAACTGCACACCGTCCTCATAAGGAAGTTAAGAAAAATAGATGCAAATATATTTTGTCGTATAATGAAACACCAGACAGGAAGCCGAGGGAGAGGGACCTATCCGAAGTGCAAAGACGGCTCAACACGCGAGGAAGGCCTTGCCAGAGCGCTTCCGCATCCTCGGCTGCGAGTTTACCGGCGATTAATACAAGCAAATTTTCATGTATTATCTTTATGAGGTCGTGGAGGCTGTCCTGGGCTACAAGGAGGCCGGGTGAGCGAGAAAGCCGGCAAGGTTGGGCACGGGAAGATCTTACCTGCTTTGAACTCGTTGTCCAGCAGGAACAACGCGGATTTCAGAGAGTCCGCCATCTTGATATATACTATAAACTAATTGGCCTCACATTCTCTTGCAGACTTCTGCTGCAAGCTTTGGCCGAGCTCCAAAAAAGAGAGAAAGACAAACAGTGGGCTGACGGTTTTCTTTTCAACAGCAGGCCCCGCCGTCGCGGACGTGGCCCGCGGCAGAATGCGCGACCACAAAATTTTCTGGGTTAGAGAGGCTGAGCACAAGCTAACCTAATAATTTGTCATTGCCGTTTCTCGCCTCCTCGAGGGCCGCAGGAGATTCTTCTTGGTCCCGTTGATTTCTGCGTGCGAGTGAAATGTCGAGCGCAGACAACGACGACGATTTTGACGCTCTCTCCAAGGAAGAGGAAAATTCCAAGGAAGAGGAAAAAGACAAAGGCAAAAGCAAAGAGAAGGAGGGAGACGATGAAGAAGATGAGGACGACGAGGGAGAGTCTGACGAGGACGACGAGGACGAGGAAGAAGAGGAAGAAGAGGGCGGCGCTCGCCCCCGCAAGCGTGCTCGCTTCCGCTCTGACCTCATCGACTTGGAGGCCGAAGCGTCTGATGATGACGAGGAGGAGGGTGACATGGAGTTCGACGAGGAGGATTGTACGGCCCGCTTTTTCGCTCTTGCTCCGCCCTTGTGCTAGCCCTGCGATTGTCGTCTTTCCTACCCTGGGCCGTGAAATGCTTATTTGTCGAATATTTTAGTGAAAGAATTTATTGCGGACGAAGAGGATGGTGAGATTGACCAAGGGGCCAGCCTCCACCGCCAATTCGATCGTCGCAACCAGGACAAGGAGGCCGAGGCCCTCGTCCAATCCATTAAGGTTTGCCTCTGTCGATTTGAGGCCCACATCCAATGTCCTCATCTTTCACCTGTTAGGCGCGCCATTCCCAATACGCGCAGACTGCTGACATGGACCAAGAGGACTTTGAGAGGGCCAGCATCCGCCAACAAGCTCGTCAGCCGACAAAGAACGACCCCAAGCTCTTCATGGTCAAAGTGAAGCCTGGCATGGAGCGCGAGATCTGCGTGCAGCTGCTCAACAAGTACTTTCACATCAAGGCCGAGAATCCAGAGATTCGAGTCTACTCCGTGGTCGCGATGGACCACTTGAAGGGTTACATTTACGTCGAGGCCGATAAGCTCGAGACTGCTCGCAGCGTACGAATCCTACCTACCTTTCCGTGACAAGTGGGCGTTTTGTGATATTTCATTTCGGTGAATTCTAATTCCTTCATTCCTAGTTTGTGATGTTCATTTCTGGAGTGTTCGCGTCCAAGGTCACTCTGGTGAAGCAGAGCGAGATGGTTCCTACCATGACGATCACCAAGAAGAAGACCTCCCTCAAGCGCGGCGAGTGGGTCCGTGTCCGTCGCGGCCTCTATGTGGGCGACCTTGCGATGGTGACCGAATTCGACGCGGCAAATGAGAAGGTTTGGGTGAAAGTGGTGCCAAGGTTGGACTTGGACGCCTGGGCGAAGAAAGAGACTGCCATGGAGGTTGACGACGAAGAAGAGGGAGGCAAGGGCAAAAAGAGAACTCGGCGTGGTTTTGTCAAGGGCGCCCCTCGGCCACCCCCTCGCCTCTTCAATATTGAAGAATTCCGCGCTCGTGGCGGCGACAATGCTGTCGAGCGCATTCGCGACTCGGTCTCTGGCGAGATGTTTGAGCGCTTCGACGGCCAAATGTTCAAGGACGGTTTCCTCTACCGCCAGCTCAAGTTGCAGGGCGTGTTCGTCAACCCGCCTCCTCCTACCGTTGAGGAGATTCAGCGCTTCCAGGGTGCCGCGAACCGTGAGGTCGGCGAAGAGCCCCAAGATGGCGGTCCCCAGCAGACGGACCAGATTCGTCAAGTCGCTGCCATTCAACAGAAGCGTAAAGTTGTCTACCAACGCGACGATCAAGTGCTTGTGGTGGAGGGCGACCTTAAGAACCTCGTGGGACGCGTCCTGGAGGTCAAGGACGACCAAGTCATTGTGCAGTCGCTCAAAGATGTGAATACGGAGCAGAAGATCACTCTTCCCGCCTTCCCTTTGAGCTCCAATCAGCTCAGGTTCGTTGTTGCTTCATCATGGCTCCTGGGCTCGGTCTGTATTCTTACTGATTTTGCGGAAATTAGGAAGTATTTTTCCACGGGCGCTCACGTCAAAGTGATTGCTGGCGATCATCTAGGCGAGACCGGCATTGTCGTCAAGGTCTCTGACAGCGTCGCTGTCCTCATTAGCGATATCTCCCAAGCGGAGATTCGCGTGCTTGCCTCTGACCTTGTCACCTCGTCTGAAATCTCGACGGGCGCCAAGATTGGCGAGTACGGCCTCTACGACCTCGTCCACCTCTCCGCGACTGAGGTGGCCGTCATCGTTCGTATCGAAGGCGACAAAGCGATTGTGCTCGACCCCAATGGTAATACTCGCGACGTTAAGCTCCAGGCCCTTACGCGGCGAAGGGATACTCGCGCCACCGTGGGCAAGGGCAGCGACGGCAATGCAGTGGGCGTTGGCGACAAGGTCCGCATCGTTGGCGGCCCCTTCAAGGACGAGACCGGCACGATCAAGCACATTTACCGTGCTGTTGCCTTTGTCCACATCAAGAACCGACCGCAAAATTCTGGTTTGGTTGTCGTCCGTACCAAGTGGCTCGTGGTGACTGGCGAGTCCATGAATCAACGGCGAGAGCGTGGCCAGGACGTCTTTGGCAAAGCGACTGCCAATAAGTCCGCTGGCCTCAAGTCCACCGCGGGCGCTAAAGGCAAGGGCAAGCGCAATGACCCGCTCCTCCATAAGCAAGTGACGATTGTGCGTGGCCCGTATAAGAGCTACCAAGGCTTGGTCAAGGACACGACGGAGAAGGACCTCACCGTCGAGCTCGCTTCCAACGCCCGCCGAGTCATCGTTGCAAGGGATGCCGTGCGCGAGCTCTCCGCCCTGTCGCGCAACACTGGCGGCGATCTCATCCCCGATTGGGATGTGACCAAGACGCCGTTGCGCGGCGACCAGACCCCCTTGCGTGTTGCCACGCCTGGCCGCCCCATGACGCCCAGCCACGACCCTTTCAACCCGCTTGCAGCGACGCCTTTCCGAGATGGCTTCCCCACGGAGCTTCGTACGCCTGTGGGCTTTGAGCGCCGCACACCAGCTCCTGCCACTCCATCAGCAGGGACCTACTCGACACCGCTACCATCGACCCCCGCGAGCGGCCCCTACGCAACTCCTGCCCCGAGCACCCCTGGCATATCGTCTTATGTGCCGCCGACTCCCT
>Ga0154020_10002637_pt1 | contig 21850 bp, 20 predicted proteins | sample Klosneuvirus_201_FD_109709 | JGI IMG/M metagenome (GOLD analysis project Ga0154020, IMG submission 109709) | Active sludge microbial communities from wastewater, Klosterneuburg, Austria - Klosneuvirus_20160825_MG | ecosystem: Engineered > WWTP > Aerobic digester > Activated sludge | place... | reverse complement strand
CGTGGCATTTGTAATAGAATTTTGAATATTGTTATCAGTAAGTGTACCTTTGTAACTATATTTTGAAATAACATAATCGATAAATTCTTTTCTCATTGTAATACCCGCAACATCTGGATTGCTTGAACCATCTGAATAGGCACCTAATTTAAATGTAAAAAAAACAGAAGGATTATTGAGGTGAGTGGTGCTTGATTGTTGACTACCTACCTTATCCTTACTTCGACTACAACTCATATACGTGATTTGATTGGCTCGATAGTCGAACGCAAAGGGAATTCCATCAGCATTACTGGCATCAACAGATGGAAGTGATGGTGACGACAACGAATCCGAATAATCCTGTGTTCCACAATTTTGAAAACTAGTGAGTATTATTAAAATTCCTAAAAAAATCCCAAGAAAAGTAATTTGGGATCTCGCAAGTTTGATTTTCATGTCAAATTCCCCCAACTCCGCAATTAATTATGATAAATTAATAATTGTGAAGTTCACTCTTTAAAAGTATTTCAAAAACAACCTTAAACTTCTGTTATCTTAGATAAAGTTAAGTGTTGCGTCAGCCAAATTGATTGTTGCCCACCCTTTTAGAATACCTTTGGAAAATAAAAAAACATCATAAAAATTAAATTTTGACTCAAAATGAGAATAGGTCCAAATTCATACACAATAAAACAGAAATTGAGCTCACTAATGAATAGAGGCAATTTGCTAATTTTATTTAATTAACCAATTTAAAGGAGTTCTAATGCCATCAAAATCTCAGGTTACCAAAGCGATTATACCTGCGGCTGGGTTAGGAACTAGATTCTTACCTGCCACAAAGAGCATACCAAAAGAGATGTTAACACTTGTCGATTCTCCGGCAATTTTTTATGTTGTAGAAGAGGCTGTGCTAGCAGGAATCGAAGACATTATTTTAATCCAAGGTCGTGGCAAGGTTGCTATAGAAGATTTTTTCGATGTTTCTTACGAACTTGAGGATAAATTGGCAAAGGATGGAAAGTCTGAAATTTTAGATCGTCTCAATCGCATTAAAGGAATGGCTAATATCATCAGTATTCGACAAAAGCAGCCTTTGGGATTAGGTCATGCCGTTCTTTGTGGTAAACCAATAGTGGGAGATGAGCCGTTTGCTGTTCTTTTGGGCGATGAAGTGATGATTCAAAAAACAAGTGAGCCGAGTGTAACTAAATTACTGGTTGATAACTATAATCGAAATCAAATATCGACCATCGCAGTTATGCCCGTATCAGATGCTGATGTTTCTAAATATGGAATTGCTGACTTGGCCTTATTAAAGAATTCAAGCTCTGAAGAGGAGTTTGAAGTGCGCGGACTCATTGAAAAGCCTAAGCCAACGGAAACAACATCTCGTTGGGCTTTACCAGGACGTTATGTTTTTGATTCCAAAATTTTTCATTTTTTGGAAAAAACAAAACCGGGTAAAAATGGTGAAATTCAATTAACAGATGCTATGGCGCAAATGCTTATTGAATTTGGAATGAGAGCTATTCCCGTAAAGAGTAGAAGATTTGATGCTGGAGACCCTTTAGGTTTTATAAAAGCAAATATTGAAATGGCACTGATGCATCCGCACCTAGGACCTGAAGTTAAGGCTTTTATTCAAGAGGTTGTAGCGAGAAAAGAGAATTCAAAGTTATGAATAAATTGCAATATTTTTTATTTTTTCTAGTCTTTCATGTTTGCTTTGTGGTTAAGGCCTATATTCCAAGTTCTAGAATGATTTTGGATAAAATTGTAGAGAATGCTTTAAAAACTCCACTTTATGTTGAGCAAGAAGTACATTTAACATCTTCGCAGGCCTCTGTTTTTTTAAAAGAACAATGGCTTTTTGAAAACGAAAACTCTTTTCGATTGATTGTTCGAGGAGAAAAAGATCTTCAAGATTTGATTCAATTTCAAATTCAATTTAATGATAATCAAAGATCTAGTTCTATGAGTGGAAGCATGCAAGTAAGTAGATTAACTCATCCACTATTTGAAAAAATATTTTTTATTAAAAACACAGAAAACTTAATGCGGTTTCTCACGCAAAATGAAATTGTAGGAAATGAGATTTTCAATTCACAAAACTTTAAAAAAATTCCGGGAAATAATGGTTTCCAATATCAACCCGAAAACTTTCTTAGATTAGGGCGGCTTGGGGGGCGGCTATCTTATGTTTTTGGACCAACACCCAAAGACGAAAAACTGACCCCAGGATTTTGGGTGGAACAAGATTTATTTAATATTTTAAAAATCAGAAATTCGCAGGGTGAAGAGTTTCGCTTGGAAAAATTGGTAGCCTTTAATCGTGGAGCTCGATGGTCTAAAGAAATGCAATTCTCTTGGGGAGCGCCTTTGGCCACGGCACAGATCCAAGCTTTAACTGTTCGAACGGCGGATACTAATCTTCGTCAAACATTTCAGAAAAAACTGGAACGTCGTAGTCATGATTTTGAAAAACATGCCGGAAAAAATTTGATTGAGGAGTTCTATTCGAGGTTTCGATGAAAGAACAGGATTGTGGGTTTTGGCAAGTTGCCGTCGATGCGCCACTGTTTGGAGCATTAACATATTCTGATGCCGACCTAGAACTAAAAGAACGAGCTTTGCTCCAAAGGGGAAATTGGGTTCGAATACCATTAGGCAATAGATTTACTCATGGCTTGGTCATAGGAATCGCAAATCCTGCCGAAACAAGTTTTGAAATTAAAAGCATCAATAAAATATGTTTTGATTGGCCAAAAATTGAAGAATCATTTTTAACTTGGGTCGAATGGTTGGCTGATTATTATATTTATCCTGTGGGAGAAGTGGCTGCTGCAGTACTACCTCCCTTAGAGAAAAAAATATCGACTTCAAAAAACTCATCACGAAAATCACCAGTTATAAAATTGGTTGCAGCCGATAGCTCACCAAAGTTAACAGAAGAACAATCAGCTGTGGTCAATGCAGTCCTTGAAAAAAATAAATTTGGTGTTCATTTAATTTTTGGAGTGACAGGTTCAGGTAAAACTGAAGTGTATATGAACATATTATCTAAGCATTTAGAGCGCGGCCAGAGAGGTCTCGTGATAGTTCCTGAAATATCTCTTACTCCCCAGTTATTAAATCGTTTTACAGCCCGTTTTGGTGATCGAGTTGCCACCATTCATTCTCATCTCACTCCTAGAGAGAAAACAAATCAGTGGTGGAAAATGGTGGACGGGGACAAGCAAATACTCATTGGAGCTCGTTCTGCCATGTTTTGCCCTATCCCTAATTTAGGTGTCATTATTGTGGATGAAGAGCATGAACCCAGTTTTAAACAGGATGAGTATTTAAAATACCACGCTCGTGATGCTGCTGTAAAATTGGCGCAGCTCAAAGAAATTCCTATTTTAATGGGATCAGCCACTCCATCCCTTGAAAGTTGGAATAATGCTTTACAAGGGAGATATCATCTCCATCGTCTTAGTCGGCGAGTTGAAGATCGCTCGATGCCCAATGTTCAGGTCGTGGATTTAAAAAAACAAAGACTATTAAGAAAAGAAAAACCCTCTCAATTGCCTTCATGGCTCTCAGAAGAATTATTGAGCGAAATAGAAATTCATCTGGAACAAAATAAACAAGTAGCCATTTTTTTAAATCGAAGGGGTTTTGCTAATGTAGTTCAGTGCCCGGGTTGTGCATTTATACTTGAGTGTCCAAATTGTGATATAAGCTTAACTCTTCATGGTAAACATCATTTGATTTGTCATTATTGTGATTATCGTCAAATGTTAAGTCCCTTGTGTCCCAGTTGTAATCAAAGTGATTTAATCAGTTTAGGTCTAGGAACTGAACAAATTGAAAGTGATTTGAAAGACTTATTCCCGGACAAAAGATTGGCGCGCGCCGATCGCGATGAAATCACATCACGAGAAGATATTGAAGATTTAGTTCATAGAATGGAACAAGGTGAAATCGATATATTAATTGGTACGCAAATGATTGCCAAAGGACTCGACTTTGCCAATCTGAATTTAGTAGGAATCGTCAATGCTGATGTGGGATTACACTTACCAGACTTTCGTTCAGCTGAAAGAGGATTTCAAATTATCACACAAGTCAGTGGCAGAGCTGGGCGACACGTAAAATTGGGAGAAAATGCTGGTAAAGTGGTGATTCAAGCGTATTCACCAGAACATCCCGCCATTATTTGTGCAAAAAATGCTGATTATGAAACTTTTGCCACCGAAGAATTAAAAAATCGCCAAGAATTATTGTACCCACCTTTTGGAAAGATGGCAGTCATCCGTATTTCAAGTTCTAAACTTGAAAAGGTTCATATTGTTTCTAAAATGGTTGCGGAGCGTGGGCGAGAGCTAATGCGTCGCTTTCCATCGAGTTACGGAGAACTAACAATTTTAGGACCCAGTGAATATCCCTTAGCTCGACTTAGAAATCAGCATCGCTACCAAGTTTTAATAAAAGGACTAAAGTCGCAAATGATCAATTCTTTTATTCGTCAATTAGTGGGTGATCGTAAGTGGATTGTCTCGCAAGTTAAAGTACATGTGGATGTTGATCCCATGAATATGTTATAAAAGAGCTTCAATTCATTGGCGCTTTGATTTATCTTTAGAGCATGGCTGAAATTAATTGTCCTCGATGTCAAGTTAGCTCATCAGAACTCATCCCTGTAAGTCCTTCCTTACGCCAGAAATTTAAAATCGTTCAACCCGATACCAGTCTACCTAATTCCATCTGCTCTAATTGTATGAGTGAGATCAATGGAATTTTAGGACAAAAATCTTCTATTTTAATCAATGAAAGATCAAAAGAAGAATCAAAAGCAAGACTCTGGAGAAGTCGAGTTACTTTGCTTAAAAAAGCCAGAAATTTAATGATTAGAAAATCTTTTGGAGAGGCCATCGTAACTTATGAAAAATATCTAAAACTCTTGGAAAAAGTCTTTGATGTCAAAGAAGCTGGGCTCCGTCCAGAGTTGTTTAAAGAGCGGCTTGCGACAAAAGAATTAACAGTCATAGTTTCTGTGTATTGGGATTTACTCAGAGTTTATGATACTAATGAGAAATACCGTGAAAGAATGCTCACGACGGCGCAAAAAATAGTGCAATTTGCTCCCTTCACTCCCATTACGATTGATATCGTTAAAAAAGCGGACTCTTATCGAAGCAAATCTCGAAATCCAGATGTTTTTAAAAACCTCTCTCGCGAATTAATGTATAAAAAGAATTTTTGTTTTATTGCAACCTGCGTTTTTGAAAATAAAAATGATTGGCATTATATTTATAAACTTCAATCATTTAGAGACAGAGTGTTAATGAAATCTCTTGCCGGAAGAGTATTTACTTTTATCTATTATCGAGTCTCACCCTATTTTGCTAAAACTTTAGATCAAGTCTCTATAATAAAACCAATCATACGCAGTTCACTGATAGGATTAATCAAATTCAGTTCACTTTTGAGCCATCTGTTTCAGGTGAAAAAATATTCCAAAGACTGTTCTAGATCATAAAGAAAACCAAAAATTTATAATATAGTATAAAATGGGTTTAAGTAGGCTTGAGTCAGGAGAATTGCATGATTTTAGACCGTGATCTCACTAAATGTGATCCACAGGATGTATCATTGAAAACTTTTTTTCTTGGTCCTCAGGCCGAGAATAAAGAATGGGTTTTAGAGGCAGTGACATACCTTTTTCAACAATGGTTTTCATGGAGAGAAAATTATTTTCCAAAAGATGGGGTGGCCATCACCCAAGATAATCGAATACAAACTGAGTTTGTGTTAAAGCAAAATTCTTTGATGGAATTATTAAAAGTATTGAGTAAAAGATTTGAAGACGAAGTCCCCAAGTTTACACCTCGCTATGTTGGGCATATGTTCTCTGAGTTCAGCTTGCCAGCTCTCATGGGGCACATTTTGACCTTATTGCATAACCCAAACAATATCTCAGGTGAGGCCTCAAAGGTTGGAATCCAAATTGAGCGTGAAGCAATAGATGACTTATGCAAAATGGTTGGATGGAATAGTTCCGAGGGAACTGGACACTTTACCTCTGGTGGGACCATTGCCAATTTTGAAAGTCTACTTCGAGCTAAGAATCGATTATATCTGTGGCTGGGCCTCGGTACTTACTTAAAAGAAAAGCGACTGTCTGATCACACGCTGTTTCAATTCGCTCAGATGGGGTGGGAGCAATTTGATCTTGAACTATCTCGTATTAATAATGCTGATTTTACTCAGTGGAAGGAGCAATGGCTCGTTAACCCCATTCGTTTTGCCAATCATGTGAGTCAGATTTTTCAAGTCACATTTGAGGGTCCAGTTCTTTTGGTACCTCAGAGTAAGCACTATTCTTGGCCAAAGGGAACACAACTTCTAGGGATGGGATCTGATCGATTAGTACCAATTAATCTCACACAAGAAGGTCGAATGGATGTGAATCACCTTAAAGAAGTGATTGAAATGTGTAAGATGCAAAACCTACCAATTGCCGGAGTGGTTTCAGTTGCTGGTACAACTGAATTAGGAACTATTGATCCTATCAATGAAATCAATGATGAATTAAAAAACCAAACAGAGCAGGGTTATTATTTTTGGCATCATGTGGATGCGGCCTACGGCGGTTTTCTTTGTTCCATGATTGGTATGGAGCCTGAAGACGGTTTCTCAAATCTACTTAATAAATTAAAAGCGATAAGATTTGTTAATAGCGTGACGATTGACCCTCATAAGCTAGGATATGTTCCGTATTCAAGCGGGGTGATTTTAGTCCAAAATCCTCGAGAATATGCTTATCAAGATATTCAAGCTCCTTATATTCAATTTAATGCAAGTAATGATGTTGGTTTACAAACCTTAGAGGGTTCTCGATCTGCAGCGGGAGCGGTTGCTACGTGGTTGACGGAGAGAAGTATTGGTCTTAATCCAGAAGGTTATGGACGACTTCTTGCTCGCACGATTTCTGTAAGAAAACTTATTGCATCAAAATTAAATCAAGCCTCATCAAAATTTGTCATTGTTCCTGGGCTTGATACAAACGTTCTTTGTTTTTGTGTGGTTTTGCCCGGTGATTCACTTTCCCAAATCAATCAACGTGTTCAAGAAATTTATAATCAATTTTCTCCCAATGCAAAAGCTCCTTTTATTTTCTCCAAAACTCAAATTAAAACTAAAAACTATGGTCCATTGATTGAGGCGATAATAAAAAAACATGAAATTAAAGATGATACAGATGAGCTTTTTCTCTTAAGGTTATGCTTGATGAATCCATTTATGGTTTCAAAAGAAACAAATATTAGTTACACAGATGAACTCATTCAAGCACTGAAATCCGCTATTGAATAAAAAGCTTATTATATTAAATTGTCTACAGAAATTTCTGATTAATAAATATAAGAAACATATTCTTTTATGACACAAGCTTAGTAAATTTTATGGGTCAGGTTATTTGGTATTTCTACGTGTGGCTTGAATAATTTGATCCAGTTTTGATAAAAAAGTAGATCGATCCTTTTTCTCCATGGGAGCCGGGCCTCCGCGCATTTCACCCATATGTCGAAGGTTCTGCATTAACTCTCGATTTGCAACAGAAGTTCCAATATTATCTTCGGTGAACTCAATCCCTTTAGGACTTAATACGTATACAGATTTTTTGATACAGCGATCTGCTAATAAAATGTCAGCAGTAATAACAATGTCATTTTTTTGAGAATTATTTACAATATAATCATCAGCAGCATCAAATCCTCCGGAGACGACAATCATATTAACTAATGGATTTAGAGGTACTTGAATGGCTTTATTAGCAACAACCAATACTGAAAGTTTGTAGCGCTCAGCGACCCTGTAAACTTCATCTTTAACAGGGCAGCCATCAGCATCGATATATATTTGGGTCATTTTATTATAACCCTTCCTATCAGAGAAGAATAATAATTACTGTGCTTGTTCAGCAGCATCAGCTTTTTTGAAAGAACCTTTTAGAACTTTAGAATCAAGTAAAAGCTTTTCTTTTTGGGCGCCATTTATATTAACACCTTTGGCATCAACAACTTGAAATCGACCAGAACGTTTTTGAGAAATTGTATATTCGTTAAATTTCATTGGAGCAAAAGTAATTGTGATCTTTGCTTTTTTAACTTTAGTTTCCTTTGCTTTTGCTTTTCCTTTATTAACTGCCATTTTTTTCTCCGTTTTTAAAATTAACCATAATAAGATCTTTGCTTTAAAGAAGCCTTGTTATTATAGTTTTAGTTGTTATTATTTAATCAGAAATCTGTCCAATTCATAATTCATAGGCAACCAGAGGTCAATCAAGGATGTCTTATTTGCTAACATTTTTAGCTCTTTTGGAGTTTCTTCAAATTAAAGTGGGTGTTTTATTTAATCGAAACCAATCTACATTGAAGCAGGTTAGCTCCTCAGAGCGTGAATTATCTGCAACCGTGTTAATATTATCGATCATATTAAGAATTATTTTTCGTATCTCTTTGGCATCTTTATGAGAAATAGTCATAGGGGAGCTATAGTGAAGTTTATTTTCCCATGAATCATATAATTGATCTATTGCGCGAGATCGCCAATTTTGAATATGATTTTTTTTAAAAGGTGAGTTTTCCTCCAAATGAGTTCTTCTATGTCCAATTTTAATGACTCCATTTTCAGAAACGCAAAGTCCAGACTCAATCAGAAACTCTAAAATTTGTGTTACTCTTTTGGGTGGGATAGACAAATATTCTGCAATTTTATCAATGGATGAAAGTTGGGAGATGGCGGTACATTGTCGAATAGCCGAATAGGCCCAATCTGTATAAAAGATCGCTTTAGTTTCTTCACTTAGTTTTGTATCAACTTTCACACGATTGATTAACTCTTCATTCTGTGCTTGCATCAATTTTATTTTGTTATGGTAATGGTCTTTAAGTACTTTTGTACCTGCACGATCAAAATTGATCAGTAGTAAAAAATAATCAGTTTCCCTCGTTCCCAATTTAAAATAATTCGCGACAACAATTCCTTGTTCCTGTGAAAGGGATTTTGATTCTTGAAGCACTTGGCTTAAATACGCACTATTGACCCCCATAAACCGAGCTAATTTAGAAAGTTGACCATAACCTTTTTTGGGCAATGATTGAATGCTAATTTTTAAAAATAATCTGTAATCAATAAAGTCAAAAATTTTCATAGTTTTAATACCTTATGATATAATTCTACCATTTGGTTATTAAAACTGCATACTTTTTACTAAAAAGAAATAGCGCAAAGCATCATATTGCAGTAAAAAGGGAATGGCACATATTGTGCTCTAACTAAAAACAATAAAGGAATAAAACATGAAACAAAATTTATTGAGAGTCATAAGCATTTATTTGGCTATTATCTTTACATGTGTAAGTCACTTTTCTTTTGCGCAATCAAGAGATAGTGGAGGAGCTAGTTATTACCAAGGAAAACCTTTAGAGAGTTTTAAAAGAGACCCCAGAACAGAAATTCCTGCCTATAATCAAATAATCAAGCCCATTCTAGATAAACTTGTAGCTGAAGACCCCGGACAATCGTTTCATGGATTAACACACATATTTGAAACGATTTTATCTAAGCCTTGGTATTTTGTAAAGGGACCATTAGAACCCCTTTCCCAGGGAACTAATGGAGCTCCTATAAAAACTCAAGAAGGTGTTCTTCAATCCTATAGTGAGGTATGGGTTGATAAGACTCTACTCAATGGATCTAAAATGGATATGAAAAAACAAGCCATAGTACTAATGCATGAACTTTTAATGGGAATAAAAATTCTACGTTTTGACAGCTCCAAAATACAATGTTTAATTTTTACTGCCTACCCAGAATCGTGTGAGATCCATAGCAGTATCAGGCCTTATCCTACAAAGTCATTAGATGAGCTTATCTTACATGAGGATTATGCAGAAGTCAGAAATCTGACAAATATTCTGCTTGATGAATGGGAAACTTTATCTGCTAATGATATTAATCAACTTTTGATTCAAAATCATTTTTCACTTTCTCAGTTCTCATTTCCGCATAATAAGATGAAAGAGAAAATAATTAACTATAAAGACATCGTAGCGGCAATAACGGGCGCTCAGTTAGCAAATCGTTTACCAAATTATTATTTTGACTCACAAACATTAACAAAACTTCTTATGAAAAATGTTGGAAAAAGTCAGATTGATTACCGACCCATTCATTGGAAAAATAAAGGTAAGTGCGATATTCAATTTTCGGAGATCAATGAAAAAAGTATGAAAATGACATTGAAGGTAGAAATCAAAGAAAAGAAAAAAAATGATCAAAAGACTACGATTCAAAAAGAAGTCACTCTTTACAACAATAACTTTGAATATCCCAATGTGAATTCTAAATCAATTTTAATACGGGATTGGTCTCAAGATGATGTTTTTATCCACAGTCTTTCAAGTAAATCTTGGATAAGGAATGATAGAAAAAAATCAAAACTCGGCGATAAATATTGGAATGTGGATTTTAGTTTTCGAAATTATTCTGATCACAATTTATCGGCAATTAGTTTTTCTGAATATGTCTGCTCAAAAGAAGATTGTATAACTTGGTCAAAGATTGAAGGATCTGATATCAATTGTTCAATCCAATCTGATTTTATTTATGGTCATGACGATGATGAAGATTGGTCTTTGAGAAGATAGTTTTATTTTTACTCCAATAATTTTTTTGATTCCACAAAGCGGTCCAAACAAATGAGTTTGGACCATACTTTATTGTCAAATCTTCATAATTATTAATAATGTTTTAGAAAAATCCCATGGGATTTTGATCGTAAGATACCAAAATATTTTTTGTTTGAGTATAGTGTGATAACATCATCTTATGGGTTTCGCGACCAATACCCGATTGTTTGTAACCACCAAAGGCTGCATGGGCAGGGTAGAGGTGATAGCAATTTGTCCAAACTCTACCAGCTTGTATTTGTCTTGCGACAGAATAAGCGGAATGCATGCTTCGAGTCCAGAGACCAGCTCCTAATCCATAGTTCGTATCATTGGCAATTTTTATGGCCTCTTCTGCATTTTTAAATGGAGTTACCGAAACAACTGGGCCGAAGATTTCTTCTTGAAAAACGGCCATATTATTTTTGCCTTCAAAAATAGTGGGCTCAATATAAAAACCCTTTTCTAGGCCATTTATGTTAGCTTTACAGCCTCCAGTTCGAAGTTTAGCACCTTCATTTTTTCCAACCTGAATGTATGATATTATTTTATCCAATTGTTCCGAAGAGGCTTGAGCACCCATCATCGTTTCAGTATCAAGAGGGTGACCCATTTTGATTTTCTTTACTCGCTCTGTCGCCATCTCCATGAACTGATCATAAATGGATTCTTGAACTAGGGCGCGTGAGGGACAAGTGCATACTTCTCCTTGGTTTAAGGCAAACATTGTAAAACCTTCTAAAGCTTTTTCTAGAAAAGCATCTTTTTGCTCCATGACATCGGCCATAAAAATATTAGGACTCTTTCCACCCAGTTCGAGCGTAACAGGAATTAGATTTTCGGTCGCATATTGCATAATTAAACGACCGGTGTTGGTTTCACCGGTGAAGGCAACTTTGGCGATTCTCGATGATGTAGCTAAAGGCTTGCCCGCTTCAATTCCATAACCATTAACGATGTTTAGAACACCTTTAGGCAGAATATCTTGTATTAATTCTGCTAAGAGAAGAGCCGTGATAGGTGTTTGCTCTGCTGGTTTCAGTACAATACAATTTCCTGCGGCCAGAGCTGGAGCGACTTTCCATGCGGCCATCAATAAAGGAAAATTCCATGGAATAATTTGCGCTACAACACCAAGCGGTTCTCGAATATGATAAGAAACAGTATTTGCATCTAATTCGGCCATTCCACCTTCGTCAGCGCGAATAACACCTGCAAAATAGCGGAAGTGATCTATAGCTAGAGGTAAATCAGCAGCAAGAGTTTCTCTAACTGGTTTACCATTTCCCCAGGTCTCAGCAATGGCCATCATTTCTAGATTTTGCTCTAGTCGATCAGCTATTTTTAATAGAATATTGGAGCGCTCGGTGACACTTGTTTTTCCCCAGGCCGGAGCCGCCGCATGGGCCGCATCTAAAGCTAACTCAATATCAGAGGCATCGGATCGTGCCACTTTGGTGTAGGGTTTCCCGTTTACTGGACAGATAACATCAAAAAAACGACCTGATTTTGGAGCAACCCATGCTCCTCCAATAAAATTCATATATTCAGATTTAAAAGTAAGCTTGGAGCCTGGCAAATTGGGATCGATATATTTCATAATTAATTCTCCTTTTAGATGTATTTAGAACTAAACTAAATTTAAAATCTTAATAATTCAAACTTATAAGTTTAATAATTAAGCAAAGTCAAAAATCTTTACAGAATTAATAAGATTTTCAATACATGTAACTTGTTAGAATTAAAAGATTAGTTAATTATTTTTTAAATGTGATGGTAATTTGATATAGACGTGATTATTGTGGACATGTTCTTGTGATTTATGATAGCGGTTTGAAACTTATTTTTGCTTAATTTTGTGATGTTAAAAACGGAGAGATGGCCGAGTGGCTGAAGGCGCACGCTTGGAAAGCGTGTATACGTCAAAAGCGTATCCAGGGTTCGAATCCCTGTCTCTCCGCCAAATTTTTTAAACCTCTGAAATTAATCGTAAATTTAAATTTTTATTTTCCTTGTGGGCTAAATATGGGCTACTGCTCTTTTCACCCTCTGCAGAAAAGCATACGACATTAGCTATATGACTCAAATGTACCTTTGATAAATGCGCATATTTCATTGTCATCTTAACGTCTGTATGACCAAGAATCTTTTGTAAATCAAAAATGCTCCCCCCGTTCATTACAAATTGGCTTGCATAAGTGTGACGAAGATCATGAAATCTAATATTTCGAATTTGTGCTCTTTGAAGAGCTTTCTTGAACTCTCTTCCAGAAAAGTGATCTGGGTTAAAGGGCACATTATGTTTTTTTGCAAAAACAAAGCGTGGGCACTTTTGATTCTGCAAAAGAGTTTTTAATAAAATTTCCACTTCAGAATTCATTGGAACGTATCTGATTAAATTAGTTTTAGTAGTTTCTCTTAACTCCGCTCTAGAAAGTGTTCTAGAAACTGTCACTAATTTTTGATCGAAGTCGACTCGATCCCAACACAATCCCAATATTTCCCCAATCCGCATTCCCGTATTTAGAGCAAACAAGATGGCACTATTCGATTCCAAGTCTTTACAATTCATTAAGAGTTGATGAATTTCGACTTTGGTAAGAAAAGTTATGGGATTGGGTCTTTCCTTAAGAAAGCCATATTCAGCAAGAGGATTATTTTGAACCAATTTTATACGAAAGGCATATTTTACAATGCCTTTCAAAACCATTAAGACTTTATTGATTGTTTTAGGATTTCTTCCAATTTGTAGGAGTCTATTTACAATTTGGTCAGCATGTCCTGAAGTCAATTCATCCAAAAAAATATTTTGCAATACAGGCATTAAATTAACTTTAATAACAGACCTATATTCAGCTAATGACTTAGTACTTAATTTTGAGACTTTGCACTCGTTAATCCATGAGTCTGCAAATTTTGAAAAAAGTACTCTTTCAGAATTAAAGCTAGCTAATGTCCCTAGACGTTTCTGAGATTCCATTTGAATTTTCCAAGTTTTAGCATCTTTGGCTTTATAAAATACTTTTGAAATTGCTTTGCCTGAATCAAGATATACTTTCTCTCGGTAACGTATTTGGTTTTTTCTTTTGATAATTTCCATAGGCTCCTTTTTCAAGCCTTGTTAGTAACAACACGTCCATCCACCTATTCTATTTTCAAAGAGCTAGGAAGTGTTGTTACTAGTTGTGAATAAGAATTGCAAATTTTTACAGTAATTTAAATGAATTAAGTCTTCTCTCTAGGCTCTATAGGAGTTAATTTTTGATATTCTTGAACGCTAAAAGTACGCAAGTATTCATCCAATTGTTCAAGGCTATCAAATTTTAATCGTTTTAGAGCCTGGATATGTTCAGGTCTTCCGACAATCCATTTTCCTGAGCCTCTTTTTTCTCCATTTATGTTAACTCTTAATTTCAGGAATTGCTCATTTTTTAAGCTTAAAACTTTATTAATTGACCCTTTACGAAACCCTTCATTTTCAAGCTCTTCTTGTAACAATGTAGACTTCATCGGGGCATCTTTTAAGATTTCAAGTACCATCTCATTAATTAAAGTATTGTTAGATACATTTTCTGAATCCTTTTGTGACTCAAAAAAACATTTTGTAATACTACTTAATGGCTTTGAATTTACAGAATTAAAAACAAGCCCTTCAGGTCCAGCACTAAATTCTAAGGTTGGGCCAAGCTCAGATAGATTGGATTTAGTATGACCCAAATATCTTTTTTTAATTTCTGTCGGATCTGAGATCATCATAAGCTCAGATCTTACTGCGGCTGTAAAATCAATTGATCCGTGACCTGAATAGATCAGTTTGTCTTGATTACCTTTATTCATATGTCTCACCACTAAAATGGCGATATGAAAATCCCTGGCTAATTTTGTAAGGTAGTTCATTTTTTCTCGCACTTCATTGGCCTTATTGGTATCCGTCTTCCCTCCCACATAGGCGACGATGGGATCTATAATAACTAACTTTGGCAGACATTCTTGGATAATATGCTTAATCGTTTCAAAACCCGTATCATCAAGAGTAAGACAAGCGTCATATACAAACACTTTTGAAATATCGGCATGATCCTTTGAAAGCTTGGGTCTAATAACCTCATTTATTGGATCCTCGACAGAAAACAAAACTACATTTCCTAAAGGTGCACTAGCACCATCTACAAATGTAGTACCTTTTGAAATAGCTGAAGCGAGTTGAGTTGTTATGGTTGATTTCCCAACTCCAGGATCACCTGTAAGCATAGTTACAAATCCAATTGGAATATAGGGTTTCCATAAAAAATCAACACTGCGACTCTCACAATCAGAAACTCTTTTTAAATTTCTAGAACTAAATGCACCTTCACTTTCTGATTCCGTAAGGTAAAAATCCACCTCTTGGGTTAATTGCAAAAGGTCCTCTTTTGTTTTTTCACATTTCGTAAAGAAATCTCTTAGATCTCCTTTATCACCCACTTCCTCAGGTAAACTGATAATTTTCACTCGACAACCAACTTTTTTTAGAAGTTGTGCGGCCCTGCTTGCTCCATTAATACCAGCTCCGTCACGATCGTAGATTATATTAACTGTTTTATTTTGGAGCTGCTTCGCCAAATTTAGATTGAACGCACTTGCACCATTTGTTGTCGTCGCCACATTTTCTAAACCATATTCATAAGCGGCAAATAAATCCCATTCGCCCTCGACCAAATTTATTTCGTCATGATCAATAGACCCAAAAAGTTTTAATTTCGATCCTTTATTGCTTTTCATTCTCTTAGATTTATCATCAAAAGAAAAATCGTATATTCTATTGATAGAATTTTCCCAAAGAGGTATGATAAGTTGCATTTTATTTGATTGGACTCCAAATTTTTCGAAGGCTTTTGGGGTCCACCTTTTCTCTTGCTTTAGAATTTCCACTAATTTTGAATCAAATTCCATTTGCTCCTCCTTTTTTTGATGGAAAAAAGCCAAGTTTTAACATGGAGTCAAACACAAGCATTTGGGAACATCCAGCGTGGCACTTCCAAAGTAATTTTCCTGATTCTGTAAAATTTAAACTAAGAGAAGGACTACTATCCTCATGGGCTGGACACTTTGCGATCCAGCCATCAGCACACTTCCTTGCATTAAGTTCATTAACAAATTTAATTACTAACTTCTCCTTATTTAGCTTCATTTTACTGCCCCCTTACGCACCAATTGGTCAAGCTCATTTGGATCAAATAAAAGTCTTCGACCAACTCTGTAAGGTTTAATTTTTTTTGTTAAAATCCAATAGCGAAGAGTAGACTTTTTTGCCTTTAAATAATGGCAAGCTTCTTCAAAATTTATAAAGGGTGAATTCATATTCACTCTCCTTTCGATTAATAAATGTTAAAGCAGGTACTAGTTTATCTGATTAACATTTAGTTAAAGTTCGCTATCGATAGCAGGAGGTAATATGACCTAATTAATTTAAATTACAAGATTGTGACTTATGAATTAATTCGAATTAAAGGGGTTTTTCGATTTTTTTTAAGAAGGCTTTTTAAATCAGAAAAGTTTTTCATCGTCATGGTATGTTGTTTATTATTGTCAAAATGAAAAACAATTCGATTACTATTTACATCGTTAGATCTTTTATATTCATAAGAAATAACAGAAAGGTTTAATAGGATTTGGTTAAGTTTTTCTAAAACCTCATGATCTAAAGGAGCTATTTTTCTTTTAAGCTTTATTGAGGTAATATTCAACTGATGTTGGCTATCTCTGAGTAAATTAAAGATTACTTTTCTTTTTAATAATAAATAGTTATCATTTATATATTTTAAAAATTTATTCGGAAAACTTTTCTTTCTGCCTCCAGGTTTGCTTTTCCCCCGTCCTCTATTTCGGTCATTCAATTTAATTTTGTAATAAAATAATAACATATGGCAAAGATCTTTAAATCCTGTCTCAATTAGATATTTAAAATAAGCAGTATTATCATTATTATTTTTGGTTAACTTTATTCCTTCTTTAGAAATACAATATAAAAGATCAATTTTATTGATAGGATCTTCAAAATTAGCTAAACAATCAGTCGAATTTTTTACAGAAAAATCACATTCTCCTAGCGAATTATCAAATATAATTTTAAGTTTATTAATTTTCTTTTTATCAATGTTATTTGTTGTAAAAAACTCTTTTGCCAAATGAATTGCTTTCTTATAAAATTTTATCATTAGGTTTGTTTTGTAATTAGGGATTTCTTTAAAGGGGAGCGTTTCAGCAATTGCAAATTCATTATCCATATCTAGCAAGAAAGACCAATTTTCTAAATTCAATTTAACTTTATTGAGCTGCTTTTTTTTTCTAATTACCATGTTGTACCTACCTGTGATATTAATTGGAAATAATCTTTAGGTAACAATACTTAGCACTTAATAGACACAATTAGTAGAATGAAGACATGGACTTTTGAGATAAGTTTTGAAATAATTAAATATGTCTTCCAGTCACAAAACATCACTACCAGACGAAATTGACTGCAAAATTCTTGAAATTTTAATGAATAATCCATCTCAAACTGATCAAGAAATAGGCAGTAAGGTGGGTCTAAGCCGAGAGTCAGTTTCTCGAAGAAGGCATAGGGAAGGGTTTCAAGTAATTCTTAAAGAAACATTTAATAATAATTTAACAGCTCTTGATGTTCTGTACAAAAAATCAATTTCCATTCTGGATTCACTCCTTGATAACGCTGATCCTAAAGTACAATTGGGAGCAATTTCTCTAATTCAAAAATTTCTTCCTGACAAACAAGCACAGGCTATTACGTTTAATCGTAAAACATTGCTTGAGTTTTCTAAGCATCCTGATTTTTATGATGAGCTAACTAAAATTCCAGGACTTGGTCACTTGTTTTTTATGAGTCTGCAATCAAAACTTGAACATGAGAGTTCAATTGATTCTGAGTAATTTCATCGGAAACTGTTCACTTAGGCAATTTCCTTTTTGGTATCAATTGAATCTATTTGTTCAATTATTGAATCGGAAACATTACTTATAACCTGAACTGGCATTTCATCTTTGTTTGTCTCATTTGTTTTTCTTCTAATTCGACGAGAAGCTCTTTTTTGAGCTTTAAGATATTTTTGCAGCTCAACGGCTTTCGCTTCGTTCCAACCTGAAATTGCTTCATTTAAGCCAAGCTCCAAGAGATTATAAACTTTATCAGACAGGATTTCTAAACTTACTTTAAACTCATGCTCGCCACGAATAGATCTTCCAATATATTTTATTACATCTGAAGACAAAATAGCTCTTGTTAATGATTCAGGAGAAAAAGCCGTTGCTTCTTTGCCAAGCTCACTCCAATTATTCATATTAAAGCTCGCTTCGTGGAAATCAAAAAGTTCATAACATAAATCTTCAACTGACTTTTTATCAACTGAAAAAGCATCCCCATCGCCAGCTTTTAAATCAAAACTACTAATTTCTATTGCTCCAAATTGAGGGTTTGAAAAATCATATAACTTCCATTCAATACCATTTGTTAACATTCCCCATTTAACATTTCCAACAGAATTTAAATATTCCGAAAGTTGTACTTTTCCGGAACGAAAATCAGATTTTTCAAAATTAAAATTGATTTTTTTTACTTCAACAATAAAAATAGGTTTTTCATTTTTTAGAATAATTAAATCCGGCCTGACTCTGCCCTTTGTTTCTTGCGATCTAACAGAGTATCCGCTAGAGGCCATATAGCCTAGGCAATTCTTCAAAAAACTGCTGCACCACTTTTCAACATCACTTTCTTTTGTCGTAGTATTTGAGTCCATTGTTTTTAATTCGATGATATGCTCGGTCACTTGATCAATCATTGTTCGAACGATGCGATCTTGCCTTGTTTCCTTTGCCATTGAAAACTCCTTTGATAATCTAAATTTTCATTTACTATTCTCTATAGTGCCAATTGAGTCAAAACTGGACATCTTCTTCTTATTTGAATGTCCAGATAAATTCAGTCGTTTCGTTTTGATCGCTATTATTTTTAATTTGTGGTATTAAATAAACCGTAAAAGAACCTTCAAAGGGAATCTTCTTCTGTGTACAACCTAATGATATATTATGACTCATCCGTCCCCATGTATCTTTATAGACCTCTGGAACACTTTCAACACCAGTTTTATTTTGAAATTCAATGTTGTGAAACTCATCCTTTTGATCTTTAAGTTTTGCAACCCAATATTTAAACATTCCGCGATTTACGTCCATTGTGTGAAGTTGAAACACAAAGCAAGTTTGACTTTGGGTTTTGTAGAGTGATTTACTTTTTTCGATTTGCTTTTGAATTTCCTGAGACGATAGCATATTCGTTACGCCTTTTTCTTTTTCGTCAGCTTCAATCCAAGCATCTGTGATAAGATGAGCGTCAGCTCCATATCCAGCTTGAAATTGATTTTCAGATAGAGTTAGAGATTCCTTGATTTGGTTCGCCTTCAATGGCTTGCTTCCAGAGGTAGAACCTAAAATTAAATCATTATTGACAGTTTTCTTGGGCACAGAGGAAAGGCAACCAAATAACGAAAAAGATAATAGAGTTAAAATATATAATCTCATTTTTTTCCTTCAGTTTATTTTTACTTTTTTAATACTTATTTCAAAAGTTCCTGAGAAAAGATCTTCTTTCATAATTTTTTGAAAAAGCTCTTGTGGGTCTTCTGTCCCAAATAAAAGGAAATGTAAGCTCACATTAAATATTCTTGCTACCTTTGCAGCTTGTATTGGATTCGGCGTTCTATTGCTAAGCCACTCTGATAGTGTAGATTTAGGCACTCCAGTACGACTCGAAAGTGCAACTAAGGTGAGCCCTTCCGCTTTCATTAATTTTTTCAAAACTTCATTTATTTTCAGAACTTTTTCCATGTTTATATCCCGATATAGTGTTAAAAATAAATGCTCTTTGTGTAAGTCCAGTTCCGATTTCTCGAACACAAATCCGAAGTATCGGATAAAATTTAATATTTTTCCGAAATATCGGAAGCAAAAAGGTAGGGAGTGGTAACGCTACTATCAATAATCATAATAAATAAAATATAGTTGATTTTGTGAAATGAGTAATTCGTGTGGGCTATTTATGGGCTATGGTAGCTCTCAACAATAATTATTGCTTATTAATTGTTCGCATTTACTAACAAGGCTCTTTAATTGAATTTATTTGTTAAATTATTAGAATTTCTTTATTTAATAGAATTTTTCAATACTTAAAATTACTTTCGTTTTTCACTTCATAAATACTGGAACAAATCCCTGTCTCTCCGCCAATCAAAGCCAAACAAATCGATCTTAAAAAACAGAAAATTCCAAAACACTTACAGTTCTAAGTAATTGAAAAAACACAAAAGCGCCAGACGATCCAATATCGAATATTTCAGCATCAGTCGCAATATTTCTCGGAGTTGCTACTTTTGCTACTCGATTTGCTACCTGAAAAATTGATATATTCGTCACTTACGAATGTTATGGTTATAACTATCGTATTGATAGCAGTAACTTAAATCATTCCATTTTTGTCAGATTGGCTGATGAATTAATAAACAGCTAAACATCTGTGATTTCAATATTTCATCTACTTAATTTAGTACAATTGATAAAAATATTGACAAAAAAATACCCAAAAACTGAGTTGGCATTCTTGCATAGATAATTACTAATGGTATTTAAATTGTATAGAACCCGTTTTATAATAGTAATGCGTTCTAATTGGTTAGGAAGGAAGAAGAATATGAATAAGTCTATTTATCCACTTTTAATGATTATTACCTCAATATTGAGTATAAAGGCTATTGCAGCTAAGCAATGTGAACTTGATGGTATGGAGCGCTTTCATTTGTCATGCGCAAATAAGCAAGAAAACTTAAAACTTACAATGGAAGGTACGTCAGGAGAGGAATTAAGTGATAACATCATTAGCTTCAAGAATTATCAATATAAGTCTAATCCTGAAGTCGAAGTTCCTGGGTTTTCTTTTGAAAGAGTGGATGTCGGAGTGTTTACTGCGATAATCAATAATCCGCAAAAGAAAATTTATTTACGACTCATGGGTATCCCAAGTACCTTTAAAGTGCAAGGTACAAAGCTTGGCCATGACTCCGGTTTTGCAGAAGGGTCAGGTACATTTACCGGTATTTTAAAGGGTTTTTTCAATCTTGATGATGATAAAACAAAAGTTGAATCAACTATCTCATGTACTTTTGACTTTATTGACTGTTCAAGAAAAGAGATGGCTCCAGCTTCATCACCTAAAAAATAGATTTGAAGAACTCGTGTGAAAACAGTTTTTATTGGCGAATTTTAAAATAAACGAGATTGAGTTACTTTACTTTTAACTTTCAGGAATATGCCTGACAGTTAAAGACATCGGGATACTACGGTTCTATTGCATTTGCTAGGCAAAAACTAAATCATGGTATTAGGTTGATATTTTATTGGGATAGCTTTTAATCACTGAAAATCAATCTCTGATTCAACAAATGTCATTTATTGAACAAAAAATTCTCCCACATTTACCACCCAAAGTGCTTTATCTTCCAATCAATCAAGTACTATGTAGCAAAAAAGAAGTGAAATTTCTGAATTGCCAAAACAAATTTTTAACTTTCAATGTTAGCCAATCAATGAAAATTCATTATCCATTTCTTGATCAAAATTTTGCCCATCTGCGATTAAAATTATGACAATCTTTGAAATTTTTAGTGCAAAAAAAAATCGGTAGGATGAAGGTAGGTTGGGAGTAGGTTCAAGGTAGGATGGAAGTAGGCTACCCCCTAAAAATGACTTTTCTGTAAAATATTATTTTCATTAAACTATTTGAAAAATTTTAACGCTTATTTTTTTTGACCAACCCCTTTATATAGGGGTTTAGAGGTAAAAAGCATAGAAAATTCAAAAAACAATGGGCTTCCCTCATAGTTTCAGGGGAATTTTTTACGCGGCCAGTGATTGAATGATGGCAGAAATTGTTGATAATTCTGGATTGAATTCTCGCTTGGGATCCATGAGATCATAGAGTGTGCGTCGACCGATTCCTGCCTTCTGAGCAACCTTTGTTTTGTTTACCGTCATAAGATGAGCGGTTAAAACCTCACGAAAAGATTCAGTATCACCTATTCGAATGCAATCAAGTAACGTCT
>Ga0154020_10002635_pt1 | contig 21861 bp, 17 predicted proteins | sample Klosneuvirus_201_FD_109709 | JGI IMG/M metagenome (GOLD analysis project Ga0154020, IMG submission 109709) | Active sludge microbial communities from wastewater, Klosterneuburg, Austria - Klosneuvirus_20160825_MG | ecosystem: Engineered > WWTP > Aerobic digester > Activated sludge | place... | reverse complement strand
TTCTTCTGGAAGGCCTTCAGCCGGTGCAGGAAGTTCTGGCGGCTCGGCACCTCGCCGTCCTCGTCGGTGACCAGGAAGTCCCCGACCTGCTTGCCCTGCATGCTCTCGATCAACAGCTCGGCCAGCTCGGGCAGGAGCGGCACCGCCCGCTCGGAGCCGCCCTTCGGCGGGACGAGCTCGTCCTCGCTGAAGGTCTGCCTCACGTAGAGGAGCTGGTGCTCGAGGTCGACGTTGTCGACCCTGAGCGCCCTCACCTCGCTCTGGCGGAGCCCTGCCAAGGACTGAAGCGCCACCGCCACCTTGAGCCAGCCCGGCGCCCGGTCGAGGAGCGCCCCGACGTGCCCCTTGTCGGGCGCCGAGGGGAGCTTCTTCGCTTCCTTGAAGGTCGGGAGCTTCGGCATCTCGGGGAGCTCACCCGCCTGCACAGCGGCGTTCAGCACGCTCTTGAGCAGGTTGACGTGCCCCCGAGGGTCGATGCCCTTCTTCTTCCCGCGCAGCGGGCGTGCCCTGGGTCGTTCCCGGAGCTTGCCCGCGTAGGCTAGGACCAGGGTGAACGTGATCTGGTCCAAGCGGAGGTCTCCGAACTCGATCAGGAGTCCCTGCTTGAAGATCCCCTCGTACCTTGTCCGTGTCCCCGGCCGGAGCTGGGGCATGAACAAGGGCCGATAGGTGGTCTCCACGAAGCTGGCGAAGGTCGGCGTGACCTTCGTCGAGCCGAAGGGCGAGCCGGTACGCGCGGCGAGATCCATCAAGCGCTGCGCCTCGGCCCGCGCCGCCGTCATGCTCTGCACGTGGGCGTCGCGGCGGAAGCGCGTGCGCTTGCCGTGTTCGTTCAGAAAAAAGAAGTCAATGACCAGGCGGGTTTTGTCCCCGCGTTTCACTTGCCTGACAAGCGTTCGACTACTCATGAGCTACCTCAGGAGCGGTCGACCACGCGCGACAGGGTGGAACGTAGCACGCCATGGACGTTCAGCCGAGCCGGGCAGCGAGCTCCGGCGGCATCACGAAGACCCAGCGACCCGCGCGCTTGTAGGCGACGATGCCGAGGTCGATCCGCGCCATCAGCGAGCCGTCGGGACCGGGCTCGGCGGCGCGTTCGACGCGGCGGCGCAGGGCGTCGGCGGTGGCGCCGAGCATTCCGGCGACCTCAGTGGTCTGATAGCCAATCCGAGGGAGCTGATTGGTAGGTTGATGTGTCACGAGTTGTCCTCCGCCGGCGCGTCATGCGCCGATGGAGAAGTTCTGACAGCCCGATCAACCATCAGGCAACGTCTACCGCGCGGGCTAATCGTTCTCGGCTGGGCTCCTCGCCGAGACATGAGATCTCGCCTTCAATCGCTTCCACTTGCGGTCGTCCGTCGCGAGCGACTCGTGCTTCACCCCTCCAAGGCCGATCCGCTCGAAGAAGTCCGCCAGCTCGAACCACTTGTTCGGTTCCTCCCCGCGCAGCAGGCGTCCCGCTCTGTCGAGCTCGCCTCTCGTCAGCCGCCGCGCCGGCTCGGGGTAGAACAACCAGAACGAGAACCACACGGCCCGGTCTTCCGCCGTCGCTTCCGTGACGCCGGGGCAATCGAGCTCGAACACGCGGCGCACCGCCTCGACGTGACTGCGCAAGTACTCGGGGAGCTTCTCGGAACCCCAGCCTGCCGCCGCGGGGGGCTCCCGCAACAGCTCGAGCAGATAGACGCGCGCATGTCGCTCCGCGCTCCATCCATGCGTGGCCGCGCGCCAGAAGTGAACGGCAGATTCTCGAATGAGGTCGAGATCCTTGCGCTCGAGCAGGTCCCAGCCCAGCAGCATCGCCGAGTAGAACCGCGCGGCGTCGCGGAAAGCCTCGACCTCTTGGGCGAGCGCCGTGTTCTCGGGTTGTGTTCCTTGCGTTTCCGGCGTGGAAGGCATGACCGCCAGCATGGACATTCCCGGCATGCATAGAAAGGCTCGTGCCTCGACCCCGTGGGGATTTCGCACACGCGGCTGTTGGGGACGCGTGCCAGCACCCCCAAAGCAGGGCTGTGGGACCGCTCCAGCACCTCCAAGGCACGGCTCCGGCACCGCTCCAGTACCGCTCTGATACCGTTCTCGGAGCGCTCCGGGCCGGTGTTTTCCGTGCGTTTTCTCAGGCGAATCCCTCTGCGACGAGCTTCCAGCCCGCGGCGCGCACTTCGTGGCGCCCACCCACGGGGACGGGCAAGCCCGTCGAGATCGTGCGAGCCCTTCGGCAGGCGTCCCCGCGGCCGCCACGCGGCCGTCCCCGCACCGCGGGCGCGGCCGTCCCCGCACCGCGGGCGCGGTCGTCCCCGCGGCCGCCACGCGGCCGTCCCGGCGGCCGCCATGCGGCCGCCACGCGGCCGTCCGGGAGGCCTCCCCGCGGCCCCCGCGGGGCCTCCGCGGAGGCTCCAAGAGGCGTCGTAGAGGCTGTATTTCCCTGCGAAACGCTCAGGTGCGGTCGCAATGCTCGCCTGGTTCGCTGCCGATCATCGATGAGCGCGGCGCGCACCGACCGCCGCTGCCGCTATCTCTGCGCCGCCCGGAGCTCCAGAATCGTCATCCCGGTCTCGGTGATCACTTCAAGAGCACCGTCGAACCGCTCCACCCGGGCCTGCCCGTTGTAGAACGGCTCCACGGCAGCGAAGCGCCGCGCGTAAACAGGGTCTCCGGACCGAGTGACGTGCATCCAGCCCTCGGTGTCTCGCGCTCGCGCGAAGCCCTTGTGGAACACGTCGAGGTCGAGGAACCAGCGACCGTGGAGCGGCCGGCCTTCCGGGTCGACGTGCGTTGAACGACCGTCGTCGCCCTGGACCACTGCCGCGCCCTCCCGGTAATCCCCGGCGTAACGCCACCGCTCGGGATAGGCCGGTACGCCCGAGCGCGTGATGTGGAAATAGGCGTCGTCCTTCGCACGAACCGGGCAGCGGCCGCTCTGGAAGTTCCCGCACCAGGCATGACGCACCTCGTAAAGGCATTGCCCAGCAGCATCGATGTGATGCCAGCCTTCCGGGGACACGACCGCGGCGAGCTCTTCGTAGTACCCGTGGGTCGCACGGAAGCGGCGGGAGTACGCCGCTGACCCGTCGGGTCGAACGTGCCACGCTGCCGCCCCCCGTCGCACCGGCGCGAGGCCCGGCGCGTGGAAGGTCCATACCCGATCGAAGCGCTCGCGGTAGGCGGGCTCGCCCGCCCGAACGTGGTGCGTACCGTCGGCGGAAACGAACAAGTCGTTCCAGCTCATGGCGCTGCCCCAAACGGTTTGCGCATGTTGCAGCCGATGCAGAGCGTGCGATCGCCGTAGGTCGCCAGCAGCTCGCCGTAGGCTTCGCCGCGCCAGACCTCCATGAGGCCGCGATCATGGAGGTTGCCGAGCTCGCCCAGGGTACGGCGCTGAGCATCCGGGGCACAGCACGGGTCGAAGCGGCCCGCGGCGCTCACCCAGGCCTCCTGCCCGAGGAAGGGACATGGGCCCCCGGGCGCGAGGTCGGTGTCGGCATGCTCATCGAGCGGGAAGATGTTCTCGAGCAGCACGTGCTGGCCATTCGGCAGCGTCCGCTCTGCCGCTGCTCGACGTGCCTCGCGGACGGCGGCATTCCACCGCACGACGGACTCGGCGCTGCGTCTCATGGACAGAGCCCGGATTTCCGCGAAGTGCGCCCAGAGATGGTGCCCCTTCACCCGATCGATGCCGAGGCCGATCGCCATCTGGACGATGTCCGCAAGCTCGTGAACGTTCGTCTCGAGAAACGTGAGCTGCAGCGTCAGGCGACACCGGTTGCCGCCCCCGTGCGCGTGAGCATCGCGAACAGTCACGAACGTCCGCACGTTCTCGAGCATGTCCTCCCAGCGGCACCCGAGCATCACCTGCTCTTGCGTGGCCTTGGTCGCCCCATTCCAGGAGATCTTCACGTCCGAACCCACCGGAACGATGCGCTCAGCCCAGGCGCGCGCCCCCCTCCCGGGGAAGGTCCCGTTCGTGGTCAGATTCAGCTTGAGCCCGTGGCGGGAGCAGAGCTCGATGATCTTGTCGAGGTCCCGATAGAGAAGCGGCTCGCCCATGGTCGAGGGGATCAGCTCACGCAGGCCGTGGGGCACAGCTTCCTCCACGACGCGCTCGATCAGCTCGAAGGGGAGCATGCGTGGTGGCTCCCCCGCCGCCCGGCGCCGCAGCTGAAGCGGGCTATGCGGCGAGTGCTCTTCGCACATGATGCAGCTGAGATTGCAGGAATCGGGGTTGGTGTCGAAGGTGATGCGCCAGGGGCCAGTGGCGCGCCTTGGACGCGCGGAATTGCGCCGGGCGAGCGTCCGCTCGTAGAGCACCTCGACCTCTCGCACGTGCTGCTGCATGGCTAGCACCTGACCCGTATCGCTGAAGAGGTAGCCTCGCTCGCCGAGCCGACGAGCGAAGGGCGGGGCGTCCACGAATCGCTGCATCTGCGCTGCGAGCGAGGAATGGCAACGGTGCTCGAAGAGCAGTCCGTTCAATTCGTGGCGGACATACTCTGCCATTCCTCCGGCGTCCGCCGTGATGACTGGAACCCTTACCTGTTGAGCCTCGTGGATGACGAGCGGCGAGTTCTCGACCCAGACCGACGGCACGACGATGGCATCCACCCTGTTGAAGACGTCGCGCACGATGTCTTGATTTCGGTACTCGGGCAGCCAGTCCACCCGATCACCAATCCCGTTGGGCAGCGACTTCGCGATTGTTTCCAGCGCGTCGGTGTCCTGCCCGCGATGCCGGCCCCAGATCCGCAAGCGCGCGTCGCCGTGGAGCAGGCCGAACGCGCGGATGAGATCGTGGACTCCCTTCGCCGGAATGTGAGTTCCGATGTACCCGAAGGTGAACGGCTCGCCGGGAGAGCGCATCCGACCCGCCAATCGCGATCGCGCGAAGCCATAGTCCAGACACGCCAGCTTGGACGGGGGCAAACCGAAGCCTTCTCGATAGCGGTCAGCGAGATACCGCGACGGCGCGATGAAGACATCAACGAGCTCGCTCACGTGTCGGACGTGCGCCATTCGCCGTGCAACCCAGTCCGTCCAGTACGCCACGTCGTGACCACGCTCATCGGGGGCTCCGCTGAAGTACCTGGCGTAGCAGCGCTCCGCACACTTCCGGTCGTCTTGTCCGTCGCATGCCGGCCAGACCTCACTCGGGTCTTCGGGGAACATCTGCATGAACTGCCCGCGAGGGCACATCAACCAGAAGTCATGGAGAGTGAAGACGATCGGAACCTCGCGAACCGCCGCTTCACGAAGCAGTGACGTGGACAGGTGATTCAGATGTCCCACGTGGACTATGTCCGGCCGGACGCGATCGAGCAGCCGGCCAAAAGCCTGGTCGATCTCCACGACCCGGTATCGATCGCGACAGCGGGGGTTGTTGACGAGGTGCACAGCAACACGCGGGTCATCGGGGTCAAGCTCGGCCCGAACGCGGAAGTCGGGGGCGAAGGAGTCTTCTTCACGCGTGAAGACGCTGACGTCGTGCCGGTCAGCCAGGGCATGGCAAAGCGCCTGGCTGTAGACCTCGGAGCCCGCGTTGTATCGCATCGGGTAGCCGTGGATGACCTTCACGATCTTCATGGCACCGCCTCAGCCGCATGGCGCACACCCAGCTCGGCGCGAAACGCTCCCACCAACCTCCCCACGCCTTCGTCCAGCGGGGTCATCGCCGACCACCCGAGCAACGCGAGCGCCCTTGCGGGCGAACCACAAAACCTCGCCACGTCGAACGCACGTGGCGCGCCAACCTCGAGCCGCGACGGACTCCCCGCCACATCGACGATCAATCGAGCCAGCTGTCCGAGCGTGGTGGGCACACCGCTCACGAGCTGAATGGGCGGCGGCGGGAGTCCCCCGTCCGCCATGAGCCGCACGAGCTCCACCAAGCCGCGAGTCACATCCGCGACATGCGTGAAGTCGAAGGTGCTTTCAGCTCCCTCCACCCGAAGCGGGTGCCCGAGGACGGCAGCGCGCGCAAACGCGGGCACCACCCGGTCCACGTGATCGCGTGTGCTCCCGAAGACGTTGGACAGACGGACGACGCTCGCTCGCACGCCGGCGCGCGCGGCAGTCGTGACCAGACGCTCGCCTTCAACCTTCGAGCGCCCGTAGACGTTCACGGGACGCAGCGGCGCGTCCTCGGTCACGGGTAGCTTCGGCGGCTGGCCGTAGACCTCCCGGCTACTCGCAAAGACGACCCATGGTCGTAGCGGAGCCTCCGCCGCGGCCCGGAGCACGTTGTCGAGCCCGCCCACGTTCGTCGCCCAGCAAAGACCTGGATCGCGCTCACCAAGGATCACTCGCGAAACCGCAGCCAGATGAACGACGCCGTCGCAGGCGCGCATGGCGCGTCGCACCCTGTCTAGGTCCCTCACATCGCCGAACGCCCGACCGTCGGCGTGCAAGTCCAGGCATTCGACCTCGACTCCGCGCCCGACCAACGCTGCGTGCAGCGCGGTACCGATCAGGCCCGATGACCCGGTGAGCAGCAAGCGATGCATCATCGCCGCCCTCGCGAGCGGCTCCATGACGCGGTCAGATGTTCTGACATCGGGTCTACCTCCGCGGGGTACTGCCTCACCGGCTTGCCGACGCCCCGGACCCGAACCAGGGGCGCAAAGAGGAGTAGCCTCGCGAGGCTGATGGTGTGCTGCTCGGCGCGGCTTGTCTAGCGAGCACGACGCGAAGACTGCGAGACCCCACCCAATGGGTCCGAGATAGTACAACCAGCGGGGCTACTGGCCATGGACCGGGGCCGCCTGCGTCACATACCGTCGCTCGAGCCAGGCCCGCAGAGGCTCGTCGTGAAGCCGCACCACATCCGCCGCGTCGAGGTCGTGGCACTTCACGCGCGAAGCCGTGAACAGCCGCTTGGCACTCTCCCACCGTCGCCAGATGGCACCGTGCTCTCTCGGCGCGCACAGCGCGAAGTGCGCGAGGTCCGCTTCGCCCGCGTCGAGTAGGCAAGTCGCGAGTGCGATGTTTCGCATGGGCTGGCTTGCACCCAGGCGGAATGCGCAGCCGACAGCTCGCCCATCGAGCGCCACCTCGCCCACGAGCTCGTCGTAACGACGCCGATGCGGGCCGCCGTGATTCCTGAGGGAGAAGCAGCGTTCAGGGTCGCCCCCGAATGCGCCCGGGCGCAGGCAGACTTCGCGGGCGTCGTTCTCATCGCTCGTGTACCCCGAGCAATGTCCGAAGTCCGTCTCGGTGAGCTTCACTTCGACGAACAGCACGTGTTTGCGTCCCTCGCCATCGACAGCGCGAAGGACAACGTCGACCTGCGTTTGATGTGGGCGTGCGGGTTGCAACTCGCGCAGGCGGTCTTCTGGGTCCGACCACTCTAGGATCGGGGCGTCGGCCTGCGTCACCTCCACTCCCGCGAAGCGAAACACCTCGACGACCTGAGACTCCGCCAACCGCCCGAAGAGATTGATCGCGAAGGCCTGGGAGGACCGCACATGGTCCACTCGCCGGTGCAGCAGGTCAGCGGCTTCGAGAGCCTCGTACGCCGGCATTGCTTCAGGTGCGATACCGCCCCGCCGATCCGAGTGCAGGACTCCGCAGATGACCTCACCGGGGGCACAGGCCTGTAGATGCTGCTGCACTCGCAGTGCATACCGCGGTGGACTGATTCGCTCTTCCGCCAGAAAGGACTTCTTCGGCCAGGGGACGACCCCCAGGTCGCCATCGCTCCAGGCTTCGACGGTGTGCACCCGCCAATCGATGCTGCGATCGAGAGCCTCGAGCTGCGGCGGCGAATACCGACCGAGAAAGGTGTGGTCGGCCGACTGTCGAGCAACCACGAAGTCGATGACGATGGCCGCGTGGGGCTCGAGCGTCAGATGCTCAGCGAGCTCGCTCCGATGCGCGCACGCCCAGACGTAGTAGTCGAGGGCCTGAAGGACGAGCATCTCGTCACCCGCGACCTTCGTCTCGACGACGTGGATGCGGCCAGCACGGTCCTTTCCCAGGAAGTCGATGTAGCTGCGCCCGCCGGGGCGATAGGCCGGGAACTCGCGCTCCATGTGGGTCAGGCCCAGCGCACCTGGATGCGCGGCCAGCCGGGCCTGGAGCCGATGCTCGACGTCATCCACGTCCTTTCCACCGAGTCGGTCCGCAACTGCTCGACCCACGGCGTGAACGACTGCGTCGAACTGGACCGACGTCATGGCGCCGCCAAGCACTTCGTCGAAGGCGATGGGTTGTTCCGAGTACTGCACGCCAGCCGTGACCGCGACCCCACGGCGATGGCGGTGGATCTTCAGCACCGCCCGGCCGTGGCACTGCCAACAGCGATACGTCTTCCGATGGGTTGGAACGAGATCCGAGTTGGCGTCCGCCCAAGCTGCCAGGCGCGCCACCCATTCCGCTCGCTCCGCCAGATGGTGCTCGCTCGTTTCGAGCTGGTCAGAGAACCCTCCGAGCACTTCCGCCCGGCTCGGAATCGCGACTTGCTGTGGCTCCGCTGCGCCGTCCTGCGGGTCGAACGTCGACACGAACACGGGCACATCGAGCCAGGGAACCCTGGAAAGTGTCGGCGCCTCCATCCCCACCGGGAGCACCAGAACGAGATCCCGGTCCTGATGATGGGCGAGCCCGTAGGCGAGGCCGAGATCGACGTCCTTCTGTCTGTCCGTCGGCTTCGCGACGACGGTCAACGTGCTGTCGTCACCGAAGAAGTGGAACCGCGTCGACAACCTGTGCGGCGATTCAAACGCCGTTCTCACGGCGCCGGCGCCGGCGGCCAGGGCGGCGGCGCGTTCAAGCGTCAATGTCGAGGAGCCACTCCCCATGACACCGAATGTTGCACTTGCGAGCCGACGGCGCCTAGAGGCACGAGAGTGCGCTCGGACTGGAAATGTCCGAGCCCTGGGTTGACGCGATGCCTCTGTAGATAGACCGTCGCGCTCGAGCTTCTCCGGCGGCTGGGCTACCGTCTTCCGCGGTGGCCGAGCCCGAGTCCGTGTTCCTCGAGGTGCCCCGTGAAGCGTGGGTTGCTTCGAACGAGCACGCGTTCGCGTTCCGCGACCGGTATCCCGTGTCGCCGGGCCACACGCTCGTGGTCACACACCGCGCGGTCGCAGACTGGTTCTCCGCATCCGAGGCAGAACAGCTCGGCATCCTCCGGCTGATCGAGGTCGTGAAGCGCGGTCTCGACTCGGAGCTTCACCCCGACGGCTACAACGTGGGATTCAACGCCGGCACGGCCGCGGGGCAGACCGTGATGCACCTGCACGTCCACGTTATCCCGCGCTTTCGCGGGGACATGGATGATCCGCGTGGCGGCGTGCGGCACGTCATCCCGAGCGAGGGGAACTACCTCCACAAGGCCGAACCGCTCGCGACCGGGGGCGAAGCGGATCCTTTTTCTCGGCACCTGCTCCCGCTGTTCGACCGCGCGAACGACATCGCAATCGTGGCTGCCTTCGTGCAGGAGTCCGGGCTCTGGAGGATCTCCGATGCCGTCGAGCGCGCCGTCCGTCGAGGCGCGACGGTTCGCATTCTCACGGGGGACTACCTCGAGATCACCCAGGCCAGCGCCCTGGAGCTGCTGCTGGACTGGCAGCGCTCGAGCGAGATCGACGACGACGACGACGAGCCGCGCGGCAGGTTCGAGGCGCGGGTGATCGAGGTCGCGGCGCTGCCGGGACGCACGCGCTCGTTCCACCCGAAGTCGTGGCGCTTCCAGGCAGAGCAGTTCGGCGTCGCGTTTGTTGGAAGCAGCAACCTGTCGCGTTCGGCGCTCGACACCGGCGTGGAATGGAACCTCCGCGTCGATCGCGACCGAGATTCTCGTGCCTACAGCAGAGTCCTCGAGTCGTTCGAGTCTCTCTGGTCTTCCGCGCGAGTGCTGGACGCGGCCTGGGTGCAGGAATACGCAGAACGAGCCCGCCGCGCCGCCCTCGCGCTACCCGCCGGCGAAGCAGAGCCCGAACCCCACGAGCCGCTGCCGGATCTCCACGATGCCCAGGTAGCTGCGCTGGCAAAGCTTCGAGAGGCGCGCGAAAACGGCCGGCGCCGTGCGTTGGTGGTCCTGGCGACGGGACTTGGCAAGACGCTGCTCGCGGCCGCGGACTACAAGCAGCTCCGCGAGGAGCTCGGCGCTCGCCCGAGGCTCCTGTTCGTTGCTCACCGGCGCGAGCTGCTCCGCCAGGCTGCCAGGACGTATCGGCGCCAGCTGCGCGAGATGGGCGAAAGCGGCCGGGTCGGATGGTTCGCGGGCGACGAGCGCGAGCTGACCGCGGACCTCGTCTTCGCCTCGGTCGCGAAGCTCGCACGCCGCCAGCACGTCGATCGGCTCCGAGCTCAGCGATTCGACTACGTCGTCGTCGACGAGGTGCACCACGCATCAGCCAGGTCCTACCAGCGCATTCTCGATGCCATCGATCCGAAGTTCCTCCTTGGGCTGACGGCGACGCCAGATCGCGCGGACGCAGCCGATATCCTCGGATTGTTCGACGACTTCGTGGCCTACCGGGCCGACATCTCGCGCGGCGTCGCTCTCGGGCGGCTCGTTCCGTTTCACTACTACGGGGTCAAGGACGACATCGACTACGCGCAGATCCCGTGGCGGAACAAGCGATTCGACCCCGAAGCGCTCGCTCTCGCCGCGCAGACCGAGGCGCGCATGCAGACGCTGTGGCGAGCGTGGCAAGAGCACCCGGGTCAGCGCACCCTGGTCTTCTGCTGCAGTATCGCTCACGCGAGCTACGTCCGTGGATGGCTTCGCGACCGTGGCCTTCGTGTCAACGCGGTCTTCTCGGAGGAAGGAACGGATGACCGCGAATCCTCTCTCGAGGCACTGGAGTCGGGCGACCTGGATGCCCTGTGTGCGGTCGACGTGTTCAACGAGGGCGTGGACATCCCGTCGATTGACCGCGTGGCCATGCTGCGACCGACGGAGTCGAGCGTGCTGTTCCTGCAGCAGCTCGGGCGCGGGCTCCGAGCGTCGCCAGGCAAGGACTCCGTCACGGTCATCGACTTCGTTGGCAACGACCGCGTCTTTCTCGAGCGCGTGCGCGCCCTGCTGTCGATCGCCGGCACGACGGCTTCGACCAACCTGCGCTCCTTTCTGGAGTCGAAGAAGGCGGAGGAGCTTCCAGCGGGTTGCTCCGTGGAGCTCGAGCTCGAAGCGAAGAAGATGCTCGAAGGCCTCTTCCGGGTGGGTGGGGCCGACGAGGTGGAGCGGGTGTATCGCGAGCTCAAGCTCGAGCGGGGCCAGCGACCGTCTGCAGGCGAGCTGCAACGCATGGGGTACCTGCTGAAGGGCGTGCGAGATCGACACGGGAGCTGGTTCGAGTTCGTGCGGGCCGAGGGGGACCTGGCGGAGGACGAGGCCCGTGTTCTCGAAATGGCCGCAGCGTTCCTCCGCGAAGTGGAAGTCACCGAAATGGAGAAGTGCTTCAAGATGGTGACATTGGAAGCGCTGCTGGAACATGGCGCGCTCACGCAGGGGATGCCGCTGCGGGACCTCGCCATTCGCTGTCACCAGATCCTGAGACGCACGCCGGCACTCTTTGCTGACATCGCGGACGACGAGCGTATCGACGAGATCGGTCCCGCGAATGAGCGGAAGTGGCTCGCCTACTGGCGTCGCAATCCGGTCAATGCATGGACTTCCGAGAAGAAGGACCGGCGAGTCTGGTTCAGGCTGGACGGCGATCGCTTCTGCCTGGATCTGTCTCTGGATGCGACGCTCGAGCCGGCTCTGGCGAGCTTGACGCGCGAGCTGGTCGACTACCGTCTCGCCCAGTACCGCGCACGGAAACGCCAGCTCGCGACCTCGGCCGAGGGGTTCGTCTGCAAGGTGACCTGGAACAAGCGCGACCCGATCCTGAAGCCCCCGGGCGGAGCGTCCCACGACCTTCCGCGCGGCGAGACGGACGTGCGGCTGCCAGACGGATCGGTCTGGCAGTTCCGGTTCGCCAAGGAATTCTGCAACGTCGCCCGACCGGTCGGCGTCCAGACGAACCAGCTTCCTGATCTTCTCCGACGCTGGTTTGGCCCGAGCGCGGGCCAGCCCGGCACCAGCTTCGAGGTCCGCTTCCACGCCAGCCCCGACGGCCTGTGGGCAGACCCAGTGCAGGGAACCGTGGTGGAGCTCGCTCCCCGCAGAGGCATCGTCGCTTACCCGGAGCTCCGCGCCGCCGCGGGACATGCCCAGGGTGCAGTCGAAGCTGTCGATCCAGAGCATGTGGTCGTGTTGCCGGTCGACAGCGACGACCCGGACCTGTTCGCAGTGCGGGTGCTGGGGACTTCGATGGACGGCGGCAAGAGCCCGATGCGCAACAGCGACTGGGCCGTGATGCGCGTCGCACGCGGTGCAGCGGCGTCCGCGCTCGAAAACCGGGTCGTTCTCGTGCAGCTACCCGCGGTGCCCTTTGGAAGCCAGTATCAGATCAAGCGTCTCGAGCGGCGCGGAACGCAGTGGGCGCTCACCTCCGACAACCCCGAGGGTCCCAGCTTCGAAGCATCGGAGGGCATGGTGCCCATCGCGCGTCTCGAGCGCGTGCTACGACCCGAGGACCTCGCGCCAGCGGTTGGCACGACGATGAGCGAAGACGAGCTCTCGGCGCGGTTCGGCGTGGACGTGATGACTGCCTCCGGGCGTTACGGCGGGCACCTCTTCATCTTCGTCGATCGCAAGGGACTGCTCGAGGCACCAGACCAGATTCGCTACGTCACGACGCCGCCCAGGCCAGGAGAAACCGCATATGTGCTTTCCAGGCAGCCCGAGGGCGCCTGGCGTTTTCTGGGGGTCGGGCATCAACTCGACGATGGTGCGGTCTGGCGCGTGCCGGACGTCGATTACGAAACGTGGCGCACCTGGGGAGAGGGTCGCGAGGTGTCGCGCAGGTTGCCGCAGAGCGCACTCGCCCGCGCGCAGCTCGCAGCCGACGCCGTACTCGCGCTGCCGGACGCCGAGCGCTGGCTCACCCAGGCAAATGGTCGCCGAGCGCGAGTGCTGGGGCCCGCGCAGCGCGGTGGATTGCGGCTCGACGGTGGCGAGGGCGGCTTCGAGGAGCGCACGGTGTCACTCACCGACATCGCCTGGTCTGTCGTCGCCGAGGAGGACGTCCGCGAGCTCGGCGGCGTGCTGGACGAGCAGCGCGTGAACCGTCTGCGCTACCTCGAAGGGACACCGAAGGGGTCAACCCGCTGGATCGACACTGGCTGGGCCATTGCGGCCTGGAACCTGGCGAGGCCGCTCATCTCGGCGCCGATCGCTTCCGACGAGGTCGTCCGCCGTGTGCATCGGGATGACGGCGAGCCCATCAACGCAACGTTCACCGTCGAGCGAGTCGGGGACGCACAGACCGTCGTCATCAGGGCACGCGGAGGCGCACGCGGCTCGTCCGACGAGCTCAACACGGACTATGCGGAAGGCCTCGAGCTCGTCCTCAGAAGACTTGGCGAGGCCGGCTTTCGAATCGCCGATGCGCAAGTCGAGTCGCGCGACACAGCGAAGCTCTCGCCCGAGGACCGAAGGCTCCCACTCCCAGTCGCATACCCCGTCGCGATCGAAGACTCCTCGCGCCTGCGCAAGCAGATCAGCGCCGCGCAGGCAAAGGTGGGTCGCGCTCCCGGCGCGCGCGGCGGCGGCAACCAGAACAAGCGCATTCGTTTGTTCCTTGCCGACGGCGACAAGCAGATCACTGAAGCAGCCTTGGCGCAGCGGCTGGAGCGTGCTGCGAGCAACGGCTGATCACGTCGGCGAGAGCGTCGTCATCGGCGGCGACCGTGGCCACCACTCGGCAACGCCGCTCGGACACTGCAGCGTCTTGTCGCCGTGTGTTACGCCGTGTTTCTTCGCGGCCGTTACGCCGTGTCGCGAACGCGTCGCAGCCTTGATCGTCCGAGATCTGCGGCTACTTTGCCGAGCATGACACTCGAATTCCCTGTTTGGACTGCCAGGCGGCGGAGTCCGAGCCGATCGCGCGCACCTTCAAGTGCGATCCCGCGAAAGCGCGGAAAGGTCGTCGTAGGATGGCGCTTCAACCGTCGCCGTCGTCCTCATCGGGTGTCGTCGTCGTCGTCCTCGCCGTCGTCGTCGTCGTCCTCGCCGTCCTCGCCGTCGTCGTCGTCGTCCTCGCCGTCGTCGTCCTCGTCCTCGTCGTCCTCGGTGTCTTCCTCGTCGTCCTCGTCGTCGTCGGCATCTTCCTCGCCGGCATCTTCCTCGTCGGCATCTTCCTCGTCGGCATCTTCCTCGTCGTCGTCGGCATCTTCCTCGTCCTCTTCGCCGGCGAGGCCTGCGCTGGCCTCGACGTGCTCGAAGGCCGCGAGGGGGTTGCTGGTGGAACGGCTGGGCCGCCGACCGACTGACGAGTGAAGCCCGACCCGCTTCAGGATCGTCTGGGGCACGGACGAACTCTAGCGCGGAGCGCCCGGATGGCGCCCGGCAAGACGCGCGGCAGAGCGAGATGCAATGAGGGCGCGGCCGGAGCCGCCACCGCCTCACCGGCATTCCCACTCCTGTCTCACGTCCATCGCCCCGTGCCTCACCGACACAGCCACGCACTTCTGGCCGGGGTTGCACTGCGCATACTTCCCCGCAACCGAATCATAGCCGCCGCAGTATGGCTTGAGAGGCCTGGCTCGCTCGGCTGGAGGCTGCACCGGCGGCGTGGCCGCGGCCCCTGGATCGGGGGCCGCCGATCGGGTGTTCGCTACCGCGGACACCAGCACGATGACGCCAGCGACCACCAGTACGCCGCCCAGAATGACCGCGAGGACTAGCGTTCGTTTCGGGACCGGTCCGACACCACCGCCGCGCGCCAAAGCCGCGGGCCCGCCCTGACCGGGAGGCACGCCAGCCGGTGCGGGCGCGGACACGACGGGAGCGCGCGACTCCGCCGTAGCGGTCGCGCTGGGCAGGACCTGAATCGCTCGGCCACACTTGGCGCAGAACGCCGACCCTTCGACGTTCGGCGCACCGCATTGGTTGCAGAAGACCGTGGCCATCGCGCCTCCTCGCCCCGACAGGGCCTTGGATCGGAAGGCGTACTTGAACCGATTATTCATGTCCACCCGAGCCGTTGGATCATCGTGTCCTCGGCGGGTTCGCGCTTCTGTGCGCCGGATGAGTCCGCGTGGTGCCAAGCTTGCTGCGCGCCTGGGCGCGGGCATACGTCGGCACCGCCGAAGCCTGGGCTTCACACAGGCCGCCCTGGCAGACAAGCTCGGTTCCTCGACGGAGTATGTCTCGCTGCTGGTGCCAGGTCGACGCCTGCCGTCTGTCCCCATGCTGGTCGACCTCGCGCACGTACTGGGCGCCAGCCTCGACGAATTGCTGACCAAGGAAGCCGACGAGGCCCGGAGCACCAGCGTGCCGTCGATCGTCGCATCCGTTCCGCGCGACGTGCGCCCGTATGTGTACGGCATGCTCCAGGGCATCGCGCGGGTCGCGGCCCAACGGCGGAGACGGCGCAGGTAGCTTCGGCAAGCGCCGCCTACATGGGCATCAGGCCGGACGAGGCGGGGCTGGGGACGACGCGCAACCCCGCGGCTGGCCGCCGGAGCGGCGTGGCCTTCGGGACCTATCTTTCGCCGGCCTTCGGCCTTCGGGTCGCGAGGCACAGTCTTCACCCACGAGCGGCGCACCCCGTACGTTGGACTCCAATCCATCACGGAGTAAGTATCGTGCTTGGTGATGGACCCGAACGCTGCTGCCATCGCGAAGTGGGCGACGAAGGGCCTCGCTACCAAGCTTCTGGCGCTCGCCAAGCGCAATGACGAACAATTGGAGCGCGATCGAGTCGAGCTAGCGATCGCGTGGGGGGCCGAACTCAAGAGTGCGTTTCCCCAAGTCGTTGCCGATCTGGAGCGACGAATCGAGGACGTCGACCAAAAGATCCAAGCTGCGCTTGAGGATCCGCAGCTACCGCGCGTCCTTAGCAACTTCGGATTCGAAGCGGCGCGGGAGGCAATTGATGAGCGCCGACGCATGCTTGCCCACGCGGCGGCAGGTATTGTCGATCCGGATCTGCCGGTGGAGCGCAAGGCGAGAGTGGAGCGAACGTTGAGGGAGCTTGATCCGATCGATGTGCGCGCGCTCTACGGCATTCACCTTGCGGTCCGATCGGCGCGGTACGGGGCGTTGTTCAGCGTGCCATCCGGGGATGTCCTGGTTGCGAGTGGATGCGTGCGCATCGGGACCTCGGCAGGTGGCTTCGGCGGGGGTGGAGCATCGCATTCGGCCGACGTGACGCAGTTGGGACATGATGTGCTGAGAGTGCTGCGCTCCTACGTTCGCAGTCGCGGTGCTCCCTTTCCCGTCCCCGGACGCGAGCTCGCGCCAGGTGACCGCAGCGAGGAGGAAGCGCGCGCAGTGTTGGTAGGCATCCCCTCGCTGTCGCAGTTCCTCTCGCTTGGACTGAAGCGCGAGCGCCGGATTTCCGCGTCATATCACCCCAAGCCGACGCCGCCGGCGACAACCTCGATGATCCAGCTCTTCGTCCATGATTGGAGTGCACCGGTCGCCGCGCTCGCGGACGCGCTGACCCAGGACGCCGCTGGGAGCGAGTTGACGGTCAACATTGCGACGCAGCCTTACACTCCTCACGTGGGTGAGCCATACGATCTTCATCGCGTCGAAATCTCTGGGCCGCACGATCTCCTGCGCTACGCGGCCGACGACTGCGAGGCGTACTGGCCCTAGCGTCGGCGCGGCGCCGGCCTGTTGCCACACGAACACGGCGCTCCCGGGTTAGACATGAACAGTGGGTTCAAGTACGCTTCCCAGGAGGAGGCGCGGATGGCCCCGACGACGATCTTGCTCGTGGTGGTACGCGAGTGAACGCGATGGTTCCCGTCTACTGCAACCAATGCGGTGCACCGAACGTCGAAGGGTCGGCGTTCTGCGCCAAATGCGGTCGACCGATCCGCGTTCTCACCGATGCGGCGGCTTCGGCGCAGCCAGGCACCACGGTCACGCCTGCCCCGGTGGCTGACGCGCCCCCGGATCAGTCGTCCCCAACCGCCGTGTACGGCACGCCTGGGCCGCCCCAGACCGGCAATGTCGCGCCACCGGCCCCACTGCGCCGCAGCAGCAGCGGGGCCGCGGGGACTCTCGCGGGTTTGTTTGTCGTGCTCTTCGCGCTCGCTCTCCTGGCCGGTGGCGTTTGGTTCGTGGCCCGCCTTTTCCTCGGTGATGAGGGCACCTCGCGAGTCTTCGCTTCCGCGGTGAAGGCACCCATTGACCTGAAGGATGAGACACTCTCGGTGCCTGCCGCGAACTTGCGCGGCGTGCCCATCACGCTTCCGTACTCTGGGACCGTCACCCTGGAAGTCGACGTGGTGAAGGGTAAACACGTCACCGTCAACATGGTTGATGCTACCGACTGGAACGAGATCGCCAACGCGAAGTCGAAACTCTTCGGGGGAAAGTTTCACCACTACCCTGCGTATGAGGGGACCGAGAGCGCATCGCTGAGGCGAAAGGGTCACCTGGCCGAGGGCTCGTACTACGTCGTGCTGGAAAACCCCACGCTGGGCATCCTCGTGCCTTCATCGTTCGACGTGCGCGTGAAGGCCCGACTGGAACCGTGAAGGTGTTCTGCCCGTATTGCGGATACGACAAGCCCGCCGAAGCGTTCACCGACGAACACGTCATCCCCCAAGCGCTCGGCGGCGCGCTCGAGCCCGTGAATCCGTTCATCCTGCGCGTTTGCGGCGACTGCAATGCGGCGTGCGGTCGTTGGATTGATGGCCCTTTTGTTCGCAGTTGGCTTGTCCACAACGCACGCGCGGCCTACGGAATGGAGTACTGTGATCCCGCGGCGAAGCCGGTCATTCCCTTGCTGTTCATGGGGAAAATGAAAGCGTGGTCAGACCCCGCCACGACCTGCGACTTCTGGCTCGGCCCGTTCGGCGACCACATCTACCACGTGCACCGACCGCATCCTGACCAGGCCCTGTTTGCCGGGAAGCCTCCGCACGTTCGCGACGCAGATTGGGACACCGGAGCCGTGTATATCGCGTTCGTCACGGCCGAGCCGATCTGGTGTTGCCGAGCAGGTGAAAGCGCAGAAATTTGAGCAGCCCGGCCGATCGAGATCGAGCCGGGCTGCGTGAGCGATTGGCCACGGAGAGGGGCTACGGCTCCTCGACCTCGTTCTTCCTGCTTGCCCGCCTGGCCTTCGCGGACTGCTGGGCCTCGCGTGCGCGGTAGCTCTCGCCCTCGATGGCGATGACGTCAGCGTGGTGGATGACGCGATCGATGAGGGCGGTGGCGCACGTGGCGTTGGGGAAGATGGTGGGCCAGTCGCGGAAGGCGAGGTTGGTGGTAAGGACGAGGCTCTTCTTCTCGTAGCGGCGGCTGACGACCTGGAAGAGCAGGTCGGCGTTTCGGTTGTCGAACGCGAGGAAGCCGATCTCGTCGATGATCAGCAGCCCGACGCGCGCGTAGTGCTTGAGGCGTCGCTCGAGTGCGCGCGCGGACTCCTGAGCGGCGAGATCCAACAGGAGCTGTGCTGCGGTGACGAAGAGGACGCCGTGCCCGGCTGTTGCCGAGCGCGCTGGCTGATGGGCAGGCGCGCGGCCTGCTTGATGGCCATCGGCGAGGGCGCCTGCGGCGTGGCAGGCGCGTGAGGGGGTCGCGCGGCGGCGTCCTGCTTGGAGCCGCCGCGCGAGAGCAGGTCAGAAGTCGATGTCGCTGTCGAAGGAGGAGCGGCCGAGGTGATCGACGTCACGCAGCAGGGCGCGGTAGGTGTCGACCGCGTGCACGGCGAGCATTGCGTGTGCGATGACCCGGTCGGCGAGTTGTTCGAGGGGCGGGAGTTGCCCGTCGACGTTTCGCTCGAGGTCGGGGTGAGCTGCACACAAGGCGATGAGCGCGGTTTCCGCGGCGTGCACGAGGACGTCGAGGGCGGCGATCTGCGGGGCAGCACGGAGCGAATCCGGGCAGAGGGTGCTGTGCTTGGTGTTCATGGGGCACCGGCGTGGAAGGTTTCAGACTGGAGAATGGCCTGGACGACATCGCGCTCGACGAGCTTGCGCTTCTTGCGAGCCGTCGCGCGCAGCGCCTTGTGGGCGACACGGTCGATGTCGCGGAGCGACCCCGAGGCGGCTTCGTGCATGATGGCGATGGCGTCGGAGGTGAAGAGCTCCTTGTTGGCGCCGGCTGCGGAGAGGCGGGTCCGGATGTACTCGGCGGTGTCGTCGGGTGACAGAGGCTCGATCGAGAGCCGATAGTGCAGGCGCGAGTGGAGCGAGCGGTTTCTGCGCATCGAGAGGCGCTCGTCGAGGTCCGGGAGGCCGATCAGGATGAGCGAGAGCAACGAGCGGCTGTCCCAGGAGTAGTTGAGCAAGATGTGCAGGTGATCGAGCGTGTCCTGGTGGAGCAGATGCGCCTCGTCCACCAGGAAGACGGGATGCGCCCGCTCGCGGGACAGCTCTTCGACGTGCCTGGAGACCGACAGGAACACGTCTCCGGCGGTGGCACCGTAGGTGACGCCGAGGCAATGGCAGAGGTGACGGTAGAAGTCCCTGCGACCGAGCGTCACGTTGTGACAGTAGGTCAGGCGGAAGGCCTGGCTGGCGCCGAGCGCATGGCGCAGAGCGCGCAGCACGCACGTCTTGCCGACTCCGGGCTCACCGGTGACGACACCGTGTCTGCGCTCCTGGACGCAGTCCACGAGCTCGCTGACGATGCCCCGCTTGCTCTCGGGCAGCCAGAGCTTGTCGTCCTCGATTTCTTTCGAAAACGGCTCATTGCGCAGGCCGAAGTGATCGAGGTAGGCGCTCATGACGAGGGCTCCATGTCGGTCGAGGGCTTCCTGCCGAGGGTCTTGTCGAGCAGCGCCTTGGGCGGATCGAATCGCACGGCCGTGCGTGCCGGGTGAGCACTGTCGAGGCAGGACTTGGAGCGCGACTTGTGAGCGTTGGCCTTGGGATTGACCGGATGCAGCACGTGGGCGCGGCCCTCGTGCTCGATCCACGGCGGCTCGCTCGGGTCGACCAGGCAGCGCGAGACCGTCACCAGTCGGCCGGCGAGGAAGTGCAGGTCCGTTTCCCAGTCGCTGCCGTCCATGGGCAGCGTGCTGTCGCGACGGACGCGCCGGCGCGCCTGGATGGTCAGCGCTTTCCTGAGCATGCTCTCGTCGAAGGCGTCGACCGGGCGCGGGGTGGCTTCGTAGACGCTCGCGGGTGAGGCGCCGAGCAGGCCGCCGTGCGGCGCGCGGTGATAGTGCTCGTCGAGCCACGCCCAGAGCCGGACGTTGAGGTCGTGCAGCGACGAGAGCGAGCCGATGAAGTCCGTGCAGCCCTCGCGCAATGTGCGCCAGAAGCGCGCCATCTTGCCGCGGGCGGGGGCATCGTAGGGCTTGGCGTGGATCAGCGCCGTGCCCATGCGCGCACAGGCCAGGCTCAACGCCTGTCCGGTGTAGGTCGGCCCATTGTCCAAATACAGGGCGTCGGGCGGACCGTGCTTCCTCACCGCCTTGACCATCAGCCCCAGCATGTCGATCTCGCGCTCGGTGTGATGGGCGGAGATCGCCAGGACGTACCGGCTGGCGTCATCCAAGATGCCGTGGATCCGCACGGGGAGGCTCTTGCCGTCGACCATGAGCGCGGCGCCGTGGCACACGTCGGCGTGCCAGAGCGCGCCAGGGCGCTCGGCCTGCCAACGCAAGCGCACTTTGCCCCTCCCGCTGTGTCCGTGGCGTAGCGAGACGCGGTCCAGGCCCTGCTCCTGGTAGAAGCGCCGCACGCTGCTGGCCGAGATGGCTCCCTTTTCCAGCCGGCCCTCGGCGACCAGCGTGCGCAAGATCACCGGCACCGAGGCAGACGGGTGCTCTTCGCGGATCGCCGCGAGCAGCGTGCGCTGCCCGGGCGTGAGGTCGCGGCAGCGGCCACGATCGGAGCGTGGGGCTGGCCGCAGCGCTTCGAGCCCGCCGGACTTGTAGGCGTAGTACCAGCGCTCGAGCGTCGCGACCGAGCAGCCCCGGGTCGACTTGGCCTTGGGCGGTCGGAACCGCTCTTGGCTGAGCTCGGCGAAAGCCTGAGCGAGCTCGCCGCGGTCCAGATCGCGGCGGGTCAGTGCGCCGATGATCTCGCTGCGAAACAGCGCGATCGCCTCGGCGTGGTCCTGGGGAGCCAGCGTTGACATCACATTTCTCCTTTTCGGTTGCGCGGTGTCGCGCGCCTTCGGTGATGCCCTCGCCGGTCCCATCGCCGAAACGACTCAACTCGGTGGGGCCCGAGATCGGGGCGGCCCGGCGACCAGCGTCCTCATGCAGCGAGCGCGGCTCCTTCCAACGCTCGAGCTTCGACGCCGCCGGTGCAGAGCGCCAACCCGCACAGCGTCGCGGCCGCTCGCTCGGCCCGCTGTCGCCGGGATGCGCCCGGCGGTGACGGCCGCACCCGGGAAAACAGGCGGCCCTGCTCGATGGCCAGCAGCCACCCCGGCAACGTCGTCCAGCGCTCCGTCTCGAAACCCGATCGCCATGGGCAGACCCGGGCTCGCGTCTCGGCCAGCGACAGCCCCCGCATCCCGAACAGACAGAGCGAAAGCCCGATCGCCGACGCCGAGTAGTGCCGGCGAGCGCACAGCCCTCGCGGCAGCACGGTCGTGATCCCGCCGCAGCGCAGGCACCGGTAGCGCCGCACCGCGAGGGTCCTGATCACCGGCTCGCCCGTCGCGTCGGTCGGGCCGCGGACCTGCCGCTCCCGGACCCCGTGCCCCACCAAGCCCAACGGTGCGCCGGGTGGCCGACTTGCAGCCCCGCACCGGCTGCAGCGGGTTGGCCGGACCCGGTCCGCGGCGGGCAATTCCGCCGCCCATTTCTTGACCTCGATCGCCGAATAGACGATTCCTGCACCGCTCTGTCTGCGCGCCATTGCGCCCGAGCACGACGGGAGGCT
>Ga0154020_10002634_pt1 | contig 21862 bp, 20 predicted proteins | sample Klosneuvirus_201_FD_109709 | JGI IMG/M metagenome (GOLD analysis project Ga0154020, IMG submission 109709) | Active sludge microbial communities from wastewater, Klosterneuburg, Austria - Klosneuvirus_20160825_MG | ecosystem: Engineered > WWTP > Aerobic digester > Activated sludge | place... | reverse complement strand
TGGCCGCGGGCGGCGCTTCGGTGTCTACCGCGTCCGCGCGCACTGCAACGGCCACCGTGATGTTGCGCAGCGCGGGGCGTTTGATGCGGTTGAGCACCTCCTGGATGCGGCCGGGGTCCCCCGAAAAATCCAGTTCATAGACCGCCACGCCCGCGTTGAGGGACGCGCGGTTGACGTTCTTGAAGTCCTTCTCCGCCTTGAGGGCGCGGTCCACGTCATCCGCCATGGCCACATCCAGGTTGTTGACGGTGAGACTCACGTGGGTGGGCCGGTTGCTCCCTGACGTGGCACACGCCATCCCCAGCCACACGGCTGCCACCAGAACCACCAAACGGTCTATGCGCATGACCCGGTCAAACCATGGCCCGGGGACCGGCCGCAACGTGCCTGGGACAATCAGCCAAGCTGCCTGGTGGTGGACGCTGGCGCAGTGACGCGCACACCGCCAGGATGCGCACCCATGAAACGCGCCTGCCTGTGGATGACCCTGTTGAGCTTTGCCGCCTGCACATCCACCCAGGTGGATTCCTCCACCAGCGCATCGTCGTCCAGCGGCGCGGTGTCGTTCCGCCCGCCCTCCTCCAACGCGGCGTCCAGCGGAACCTCCACAACAGGCAGCACGTCACGCGCTTCCGGCAGCGGCAGCAGCAACAGCAGCAGCGCCGGCAGCAGCAGCAGCACCGGGTCCACATCCAGCTCCGCAACAAGCGCCCCGGGTTCCACGTCGCTTGTTTCCAGTTCGCTTGCGGCGGGCAGTTCGTCGGCGCCGGGCTCGTCGTCCGCGTTGTCCTCGTCGTCGTCTTCCACGGCCAGCAGCGGCGGGTCACTTCCGCCCGCGCGCCCCATGGGCGTGAACCTGCCCAACCTGCTGCACGGCTACCTGGGTCTTGCACCGGGTGACGCCAACGCCATGCGAGCCACCATGGACAGCGCGGTGGCGGCGGGATTCACCCACGCGCGCTTTATTGCCAGCGGCTACTGGCCCACGGACATGACCACTGGAAACGGCTGGAACGCCAATCCCACCGCGTTCCTGGCGGCGTTTGACCAACTGGTGGCGGATGCGCGCGCCCGTGGCCTGCGGCTCATTCCCAGCCTGTTGTGGCAGTTCTATCTCTTTGCAGACATCAACAACGCACCGGTGCAGGACCTGTTCACGCCCGGCACCGCCACGCGGCTCATGGCCAACGCGTACATCACCGCCATTGTCTCCCGGTACGCCAATGACCCCGTCATCCTGGCCTGGGAGCTGGGCAATGAGCTCAACCTGTTGGCAGACCTGGATGTCTCCACCTGCAACGTGTGCCCCGGCAACCCCAGCCCCAACGCGTGCGGGACACTGGTTCCGTCCCTGGGCACGCCATGCCAACGCAGCACGCTGGACAACATCTTCAGCTGCAACAGCTGCCGGGGCGTTTCCACCGCCGTGGAGGACCTGGGCCAGTTTGCGGCGTCCATGGCCACGCTGGTGCACGGCCTGGACCCGGGCAAACCGTTCTCCACCGGTCACGCCTATCCACGCGCGGCCGCATGGCATTTGTCCCGCAGCCCCTGCCCCAACTGTGATTGGACGGCGGATGACGTCACCCAATATGAAAGTGCGCTGCTCAACCTGCACCCCGCCGGCGTGGACATCATCAGCGCGCACCATTACGCCGAAGACGGCCGGTTTGGTTCCGCCGACACCGTGCTGGTGAACCTGCTCAACCTCACGCAGGACATTGCGGTGCGCAATGGGCGTCAGTTCTACGTGGGTGAATACGGTGAACCGCGCGCCGGCAGCGTCACCTGCGGCACCACCGAGAGCTGCAATGGCGACGCAGACAAGCTCATCACCCGCCGGCTGGTCTCCGCCATGGAGGAGGCCGGCGTGGCATGGAGCGCGCTGTGGGCCTGGGAGTTCCTCCAGTTCTGCGCGGATGTTCCCACCTGCTACACCGTGCGTGACGACGATGAAGTGGTCCCCTGGCTCACGGCGCACCAGACCGCGCGCGGCAGTTGCGCAGGACAGGCGGACCTGACGGCATGCCCCGCGGGCCACTGCCAGGGCGGACAATGTGTCCCCAAGGTGGTGCTGGCGTGGGACTTTGAGACCGCGGGAAGCGAAGCGGGGTTTCTGCATTGGACCAACTGCGCCAACGGCGCCGGCGAGTCCTTTGGCCGGGTCAACGGCCCTCCCGGGCGCCAGGTGTTGGAGCTGCGCAGCGGAGACCTGCTCACAAGTGGGTGCAATTTTGCCGGGGCCTACGCGTTGTCCCCGGTGGTTGCGGCCACAGGCGGCACGTTGTTGTTGCACGCGGTGGGGCAGGCCCCGGGCGGGGCGGTGGTCCGGGTGCAGTTTTTCGACGCCACCAATGCACAGCTGGGGGACGCACCGGTCACAGTGGCACCGGGAACCACCTGGCGCGCATTTGGGCGGTCCTTCACCGCGCCCGCCGGCACCGCCAGCGTTCAGCTGCGCCTGGAGGTGGTGGCAGCCAACGCGTGGGTGGGCCTGGATGAGCTTCGCCTGGATTGGCGGCCGTGACGCCGCCAAGGTCCGGTGGGTTGTTGGGTCATGGTGCCCCGTGCCAAGTTCACGGCGTGTGAGGCGCCATGGAAACAAACGTGGATGTGAGTGGACCGCGGGTCCGCCTTCGGCGGCTTACCAGTGCTGACGTGGACCTGGTGCTGGGCTGGGCCAAAGACCCGGAGGTCACGCGCAACTTCAGCTTCTTTGAAAAGGGCGCCCAGCCTGATCGCATCCGCTCATACATCGAAGAAAAGACACGCAGCGCTGGAGACCTGCTGCTGGCGGTCATGGAGCGCGCCGCAGACGGCACCGAGCACTACGCCGGCAACGTAGGCCTGCACGAATGGGACGCCGTCAACGACAACGCCCGCCTGGGCATCATCCTGGCGCAGACCTCCTGGGGGCGCGGCCTGGCGCAGGAAGCACTGTGCGTGCTCATGCAGCACGCGTTTGGATCCATGGGGCTGCACAAGGTCTACCTCAACGTCTTCACCAGCAACGACAAAGGCATCCACCTCTATGAGAAGCTGGGCTTTGTGCGTGAAGGCGTGATGCGCCATGAATACAAGCTCAAGGGAGAATACCGGGACATGTTGCGCATGAGCATTGTGGCGCCGGAATGGCCCACGCCGGCCGCGCGCGCCATCCTGGCGGGAGGAGAGCAACCATGAACCGCAGGTGGCTTGTGATGATGGGGGCCTTGACGGCATCCGCGGGAGCATTGCTGTTGCTCATCTTCCTGGACAACCCGATTCCGCGGTCCACCGGTGATGACCCCGCGCCCATCAAGCGGCCCACGCCACCGCCCACCCGCCCCACCACGCCCAACGCCTGGGAGAATGACACCGCGCCGGCCACGCCGTCAGACCTGACCCGCCGGCAGGTGCAGGACCCCCAGAAGCAGCAGGAACTCAAGGACATCATGCCCCTGAAGGACTACCCCCCGTCGGGGCGTTTTGGTCAGCAGGCGGATGATGACCGCAAGAAACTGGGGGACTCGGCGTACCTGGAGATGGACAGACTGTGGACCAAGGGCCTGCGGCCGCGGGGCAACCCGGAATCCATGAAGGCCATGGAGGAGCTGCTCAAGCAATACCCCAACACGTGGCGCGCGGGATGTGCGGCGTATGAGCTGGGCCTGCACCACCTCAAGGACGGCAGCCGCACCCAGAAGGACCGCGTGGAGACGGCGCAAAAGCTGCTTGAGGATGCACGCGGCAACTACAGCAAGAGCCGGTGTGACGGGGACGCTTCGGCGGGGAACATGGCGGCGTTGGCGCTGGCGCAAGAGGTCTACAAATATACCGACCGCAACCGCGCGCTTTCTGTGTTGGATGAAATGGCGGCGTTGCCGCCCAATGAGACAGACGCGTCCGGCCACCCGTTGTCCATCCGCGCCCAGAAGCTGCGCGCGGCCATGCCCGCGCAGACTCCGCCCCTGGAAGGGGCCAGCCCGCCGTCATCCGGGAAATAGTCCAACTGTCACAACGTGCCGGGCACCAGTGCCGCGGCCGCGGCATCCACCAGCCAATGCACCGGCGCGCCACACCGCGCGGCCTGTGCGGCGGGCAACAGCGGGGCGGCGGCGGTGACCGTCTTCCCCACGGCGTCCGCCTTGGACGCCCCCAGCACCAGAAACCACAGCGCGCGCGCGCGCCCCAGCGCGGGCAGCGTGAGGGTCACGCGCGCCGGCGGGGGCTTTGGGGCGTCCTGCAGCGCGGCCACCAGGCGGGTCTTTTCCGTCAACAACGCGTGGCCGGGAAAGAGGCTGCACACGTGACCATCCGGTCCCAGGCCCAGATGCACCATGTCCAGGGCACCATCACCGGTTTGGGCCAGCAGCACCTGTTGGTACGCTTGCGCGGCGGCATCCGGAGCGTCTTCACCGTGGATGCGGTGGATGTTCTCGGCGGGGATGGGGACCTTGGACAGCAGGACTTCCTGCGCCAGGCGGTGGTTGCTCTCCGCGTGGTCCGGCGGAACACAGCGCTCATCCCCAAAAAACACGTGCACCCGTCCCCAGGGCAGCGGAGCGGCCACCAGGGCGGGGTAGAGGGCGGTGGCGGCAGACCCGCCGGTGAGCGCCAGGGTGAAACGCCCGCGCGCGGCCACTGCTTCCCGCGCTGCCTGGGTGACGGCGGCTTCCAAGCGGCCCGCGGCGTCCGCGGCATCCATGGCCAAATGCCAGAACATCCCCGGATGCTGCCACAGGGCGGGACCTGCGGGGGGTGCATGCGGGGTGTACGTGCCATCCCACATCCAGGGTTCGCACCGTGGCCGGCTTTTGGGGGCGTTCCCGGCACTCGCGCGCCGGGGGGGCGCTGGGCTAGGCAGACTGCGTTTCTGTCAAGCGGAGGTAGTGCACAATGCGGCATGGAGCGTGGGCGTGCCTGGCGGGCGTGTTGTGTTTGCCGGTGGACGCGCAGGCGGCGGGCTACTGGGTCAGTGAGATTGGCCCCAAGGCCATTGGCCGCGGCGGCGCGTTCATTGCCAGCCCGGATGACCCCACGGCCATGTGGCTCAACCCCGCGGGCATGTCCAACGTGCCGGGCATGCAGGTCTACGTGGACGCCAGCCTGGTGCGTCTCAACCAGAGCTTCTCCCGGCGCTGCCTGCCCACCTGCGCGCCCAGCCCCTACCAGCTGCGTTATGATGACGCTGCCGCCACCGTGGGGCGTCACCCGCAGGACACCGGCAACGCCGTGTTGGACGGCTTTGCCGAACCGGTAAGCCTGGGCCGCCGCGGCAACAGCGTGGGCGAGGTCACCAACAATCCCCGGGGCATCAGCCGGTTTGGCCGCCTGGTCCCGTTTTTGTCCATGGCGGTCAACGGCGAACTGCTGGGCATTCCCGGGCTGGGCCTGGGCCTGGCGGTGTACGGCCCCAACACCGGCGGCGTGGGTTATCCGGAGGACGGGCCGCAGCGTTATTCGGTCATTGATTCAGAGCCGGTGGAGGCCATTGTGCAGGCCACCGTGGCCTACCGCTTCAACCGCTACTTTGGATTGGGCGCGGGGCTGGTGCTGGAACGCCTGGGCACCCGCCAGCGGCTGGCCCTGTCCACGGACAAAGAAGGCCGCGAAAGCCCGGACCAGGACGTCATTGTGGACTTCAACGTCCATGAAGACTTCATCCCCGCCCTCATCATTGGCTTCACCACCAATCCCATTGGCGGGCTGCACATTGGCGGGTCCTTCATCACGCCGCGCCAGGCGCGGGCCACCGGGCCCATCAGCGTGAAGCCGGCCAACCCGGACCGCATCAACGCAGATGACAACCCGTCCAGCCTGCTGCTCAACTTTGATGACTCCAACGCCCGCGCGCGCTTGTTCATGAGCTCACCGGCGGCTGCACGCCTGGGCGTGATGTACGCGTTCAAGCCGTACTTTGACGTGGAAGTGGCGGTGGTCCGGGAGTTCTGGTCCGCGTTCCGCTACATCCGCCTGGACGTGGAAGGCCTCAACGCCACCAGTGGCCTGTTGCCGCCGGGCAGCCAGGGCATTGCGCTGCCGCCCACCATCCAGCCCAAAGAATGGCGGGACACCTGGAGCCTGCGGGCCGGCGGGGACTTCCACGCGGTGCCTGGCATCTTCACCGCGCGCGCGGGCGCCTTTGCCGAGGAGAGCGCCATCCCGGACCGCACCTTGGATCTTTCCGCCGCCGACGGGCGCAAGGTGGGCGTGAGCGTGGGTTTCTCCCTGGGGTATTTTGGCCTGCGTCTCACCGGCGCCTGGCAGCACATCTTTGTGGAGTCCCGGCTGGTGGAGAACAGCGTGGTGGTCAACCAGAACCCGGTGACTGGAACGCTTCCCGGCGCCGGCGGCCAGACGCTGGTGGCGTTGGGCCGCTACAACCAGAACTATGACCTGCTGAGCGTGGGCGTCATGATGGACGTGGGGGAGATGGCCCTGCGCGCCAAGGGTCTTTTCACCGGGGACAAGGGTTGGTGGCGGCCGGAAGGTGCCAAGGACCGCGCGCTGCTCAACCTGCCTGGCCTGTTGCAGCGCAGCAGCAACCTCTGATTCACAACACGTAGTGGCGCATCATCCTGCGCGAAAAGCGCCACGGCGTTCCGCGTTTGATGTCCATGGTGCGCGGGGCGCGCTGGTCCAGCACCGGGGCATCCTGCGCTGCCAGTGCGGTCACCGGCGTGCGGTGGGTCAGACGTGCGCCGGGGTTGGGCAACAACGCGGGCCGCGGCGCCACAATCCTGCCGGGCAGCGGTGCGGTCTCACACGCGGCGGCATCCTGCACGCCCACAAAAAAACCCGCCGCCACCACCAGGACCAGACCAAGTTGTTTCACCATGGGTGTTGCCTCCTGTTGAGGGTAAACGGCCGGGTGCCCAGCGCGGTCTAGCGGCGCCAATCTCTAAATCAAATCATGGTGTTACAGGCACCAACCGGGCTTGACCGGACGTCTTTGGCGTGGTCATGGGAGGCATGGCCGCTGCTGAACCGATCATTGAAATTGTGGGTGGGCGCCGGCTCACCGGTGGCCGCGTGACGGTGGCCGGGAGCTCCAACCAGGTCACCAAGAGCATCATGGCGGCCCTGCTCACCAATGAAGACGTGCTGCTCAAGGGCGCGCCGGACGTCAACGAACGCGTGGTGGTGCAGGAACTGTTTTCCTACCTGGGCGGCCGGGTGGAGCAGGTGGAAGACGGTGTGGTGCGCCTCAACGCACGCGGCGTGGACAAGCCGTCCATCCCGGATGAACTGTGCCGCCGCAACCGCATTGCCATCCTCAGCGCGGGGCCGTTGCTGCACCGCTTCAAGGAGGTGGAACTTTCGGCGTCTTTGGGCGGGGACAAGATTGGGAAGCGCCCGGTGGACTTCCACCTCAAGGGCCTGGCGGAGATGGGCGCCACCATCACCACGCATGGCAACCGCCTGCGCCTGACGGTGGAAGAAGGCGGGTTGCACGGGGCACACCTGGTGCTGCCGTTCCCCAGCGTCATGACCACCGAACACCTCATCATGACCGCCACCCTGGCGCGCGGCCGCACCATCATTGAAAACGCGGCCATTGAGCCAGAGGTGATGGAGCTGGTGAAGATGCTGCAAAAGATGGGCGCGGACATCATGGTGAGCGCCAACCGCACCTACGTCATCCAGGGCGTCACTGCGCTCAAGGGTTGTGAGCTGCGCTGCATGGTGGACCGCAACCAGGCGGTGAGTTTTGCATGCGCGGCGCTGGCCACCGGCGGGGACGTGCTGCTGGAAAAAGTCCCGCATGACCCGGTGTACAGCTTCCTCAATTTCATCCAGCGCATGGGTGCCGAGTTCAAGGTCAACAGCGAAGGCGTGCACGTCAGCGCGCCGCGCAACCGGCCGTTGTTGGGGAGCCACATTGAGGTGGAGGTGCATCCCGGCTTCATGACGGACTGGCAGCAGCCGTTCATGGTGCTGTTCACCCAGGCGCAGGGGGTGAGCGTGTTGCATGAGACCATCTTTGAGAACCGCCTGGGCTACACCAACTTCCTCACGGAGATGGGGGCCAAGATCAATTTGTTCTCCACCTGCCTGGGTGAGGTGCCCTGCCGGTTCAAGAACCAGAACCACGTCCACAGCGCCATCATCCAGGGGCCCACGCCGCTGTTGGCGCGGGACTTCAAGCTCCCCACGGACATCCGGGCCGGGATGTGCCTGGTGGTGGCCGGGTTGGTGGCACAAGGTGTGATGCGGCTGTCCAACATCCAGGAGCTCCAGCGCAAATATGATCACCTGGTGCCCAAGCTGCAGGCCATGGGCGCAGACGTGCGCCTGGTGGATGTGGAGGACACCAAGGGCTTTGCATCCCAGAGCTTCATCAGCCGGGTGCCGCGCGCCTGAAGGGACCATTCCTGCCAGGCAGTTGGGGCGCAGGCCTCTGGGCCTGCCTCTGGCGAAGCAGCACCCAATCACAAGCGCGTGCGGAAGGTGTGGAGCGGAACGTTCAGGCCGTGGTTTCTGCAACCACCAGGCGGTTTCTGCCTTGGAGTTTGGCGCGGTAGAGCGCCTGGTCTGCGCGGTCCATCAAGGCGTCTGCGCTGGTGATGGTGGCGTCTTCATTGGACGCGGCCCCAATGCTCACGGTCACCGGCACCACTGCGCCATCCGGTGCGTCCAGGCGCAGCTGGCGCACGCGCTCAATGATGCGGGTGGCCACCAGCCGCGCGTTGGCCAGGGGCGTGTGGGGCAGGAGGATGGAGAACTCTTCACCGCCGTAACGGGCCGGGACGTCCACCTCACGCAGGTTGCCGGACATGGAGCGCGCCAGGTCACGCAGCACCACGTCACCAAACGCGTGCCCATGGGTGTCATTGACGCGTTTGAAGTGGTCCACGTCCACCATCAGGCAGGTGAGCGGGTTTTTGTAGCGGTGGGCGGTGGCCCATTCGCGGCGCAGCACGTCCACAAAGCGGCGGCGGTTGAACAGGCCGGTCAACTCATCCGTCATGGCCATCATCTCCACGCGGTGGAGGAGGCCTTCCAGTTCATGGTTGCGCTTGCGGAGTTCCTTCTGGGACGTCTTGGTGCGCAGCGCGGCGTAGATGCGCGCTTCCAGCTCACCCTCATCAAACGGCTTGGGCACGTAGTCATCCGCGCCCACGTGCAGGCCTTCCACCTTGCTGGCCACCTCACCGCGCACGGTGAGCATGATGACGGCAATGTCCCGGGTGCTTTCGGTCAGGCGCAGCCAGCGGCACACCGCGTAGCCGTCCATGTCCCCGCCCAGCACCACGTCCAGGATCACCGCGTCAGGCGGATCATCTTTGACGGCCTTCAGCGCTTCCAGGCCACTGGCCACGGCCTGGACGTCAAAGCCCATGCGTTTGAGTCCTTCGTCCAGCACGGTGCGCTGGGAAGGGCTGTCATCCACAATGAGGACCTTGGCCTTCATGCGGCCGGTTGTGCCACAGGTCCGGGCCAATGGGAACGCCCGGCCTGCTGCGGGTTGACCACCACGTCAGTCCAGCAACTTCTCCAGGTGCGCCAGCAGCTCCGGGGTGGTTTCCCGGGTGAGCTCCTTGGGAATGGTCTGCGTCACCAGCTTGGCGGTGGGCGCGTCCAGGCTTCCCTTGATGAGGCCCAGCACGTGCGGGGCCGCCACCAGGGTCAGCTTGTCAAAGCTGTTGGCCACGCGCCCCGCGGTCAGCGCCTTGGCCAGGGTTCGGGCAAACTCCTGGAGCACCGCCTCATGGGCATCCACTTCCTGGGTGCCCGCGTGGCTGGTTGAGCCGCCCCCGTTGTTGCGTGACGCCTTGTCCGTCACCATGTCCGAGACTTTGAGCCGTCCCTTGGGGTTCTCAAACGTCTCCACCTGGCGCGCTTTGAGGATGTTGCCGTTGGAAGCCAGGATACGCGCGTGGATTGAATCAGCCACCAGAACCCAGTGCCGCTGCATGGTTGCTCCTGTTGGAACCGGGCGGAATGCTGGCCGCCGGGTGCACGTCAAGATAGCACCGGACGTGCCATGGAAAAGGGAGGATGTTCCAAAGCCCCGGATCAGGACATGCGCATTGGATGCCCGCGGCCCCCGTCATGGCGCAGCACTTGCGGGCACCTGACGGACTGACTGGGCGGGCGGGCAGCGTTCACCGGGCTTCGTTCATGGCGTCGGTGGCGGCGGCCGCCAGGAACGCCACGTCCGCATTGGTCATGGCCAGGGACAAAAACGCAGCCTCCAGCTGGCTGGGTGGGAAATAGACGCCCCGCTTGAGCATGCCGTGGAAGAAGCGGCCAAACCGCGCCCGGTCACTCTTCACGGCGTCATCCTCATTGCGCACCGGGCCCGCCTGGAAAAACGCGGTGAACATGGAGCCCACGCGCTGCACGCACAGGGGCAGCCCGGCGGCCTTGGCGGCGTCCACCAGGGCATTTTCCACCCCGGCGCCCACCGCTTCCAGGCGCTCATACGTGCCCGGCTGGCGCAGCAGTTCCAGGGTGGCCAGACCCGCGGCCATGGCCAACGGGTTCCCGCTGAGTGTCCCGGCCTGGTACACGGGCCCTTCCGGCGCCACCTGGCCCATGAGCGCGCGGCTGGCGCCGTACGCGCCCACCGGCAGGCCACCGCCAATGATCTTGCCCAGGGTCACAATGTCCGCCTTGACGCCGTAGCGCTCCTGCGCCCCGCCGTAGGCCACGCGGAAGCCCGTCATCACCTCATCCAGGATGAGCAGCGCGCCGTGTTTGTGGCAGACATCCCGGATGGCCTGCAGGTAGCCCGGCGCGGGAGGCACCAGGCCCATGTTGCCCACCACCGGCTCCACAATGAACGCGGCAATGGCGTTGGGATGCGCCTGGAACGCCGCGTCCAAAGCCTGGGCATCATTGTACGGCACGGTGATGGTGAGCCTGGCCAGCTCGGGCGGCACACCGGGCGAATCCGGCAGGCCCAACGTGGCCACGCCGCTGCCGGCCTTCACCAAGAGGCTGTCCCCGTGGCCGTGGTAACACCCGGCGGCTTTGACAATGTTGGACCGGCCGGTGGCCGCGCGGGCCAGGCGCAGCGCCGCCATGGTGGCCTCGGTGCCGCTGGAGACAAAGCGGACTTTTTCCATGGCGGGGAAGGCGCCGCGCACCACCTCGGCGAGTTCAGCCTCCAGCTCATTGGGTGCGCCGTAGCTGGTGCCCAGCCCCACGCGCGCGGTGATGGCTTCCACCACCTTGGGGTGCGCATGGCCCACCACCATGGGCCCCCAGCTCCCCACCAGGTCCAGCAGCTTGTTGCCATCCACGTCCTGCAACCACGCGCCCTTGGCGCTGGCCATGACCACCGGGGACCCACCCACGCCCTTGAACGCGCGCACCGGCGAATTGACGCCGCCCACCAGGACATCCCGCGCGCGCTGCATGTGGACTTCAGACTTTTTGAACGTGAGCACTGGTGCCTCCGGGAAATGCGGGGCCACCTTGGACGCCCACGCGTGCGCCTGTTTAGCGCCCCGCGGCCCACAAAGGCCACGCCCTGCGCCGCCACCACACCAGCCACACCAGTCCGGCAAACCACGGCGCTCCCTGGGGCAGGCCTTCTGCACAGCGGGACGGCCCCACCGGGCGCGGCAACAAGGGTGTGCCGCTGGAACCGCCGGTGCTGGCCGAGGCCGTGGAGCTGCCAGACGGGCCCGCGCTGGACGCATTTGCGGACACTGCGGCACTGCTGCTGGACGTGGCGGGCAGCTGGCAGGTGTCCACCGCCGAGGTGAGCGCAAAGGCATCCACGCCGGCCTCCACCACGTTCTGATCCCCCACATCCTGGGCCACCACGCGCACATGCAGCGTCACGCCATTGCGCGCGCCCAGTCCCGGCACATCCCACAGCGCCACCTGCCGCGGCTCCCACGCCGGTGCGTGGCCCGCCACGCGGTCCAGTTCCACGTACGGCCCGTCATCCACCCGCGCCAGCACCACCAGGTCATCCCCCGTGGCGGGGTCCACCCGCGCGTTGATGAGGTCCACCACGGCGCTGGCGTGCCACACCTGCCAGGACAGTTGCGGGGCGCGCACATTGGCCAGCGGCAAGGGCGGCAGCTGCAGCGTGGTCACACCGTCGTCCACATCCGTGTCGTCCCATCCTGAGGGGTCCAGCCCGTCGTCACCGGGGTCGCTGAAGAACGCCCTTGTTCCCTCATCCGGCCCGTCTCCCGCGGGCTGGAACACCACGCTGGGATAGCCCAGCGCGCCCAGGTTGGTGGGACGTGGAACGCCCGCGCGCCACTCACCGGCGGTGGCGGTGTCTGTCCCGTCCGGGTCCACCACAAACCCTGCAATGTCCTCCATGGTGTAACGCGCCACTTCCCGCACCCCCACGGTGCGGTCCAGCACCGCGGTCTGGACGGGGCTTCCGCTGGCGGTGAGCGTGAGCACCACCCGCAGGTTCTGCCCACAGGTGAACCCTGGCAGCGGCGTCACCACCATGGTCACCGGCACGCGTTGCCCCGGGGGGACGCTGCCCACCAGCTGGGTGGTGGGCGCCACGGTGGCCGCGCCATGGGCCAACAGGTTCACCGCCGCCAGGTCACTGGGCATCACGCCGGGGTTGTGCACCCAGGCGCGCACGGTGAGGCGTTCGCCGGGCGTCCACACGCCGTCTTCATCATCTTCCTGCCAGGCCACGTCCTCCAGCGCCAAGGGCGCCTGCTGGCAAACACCACTGAGGGACGTGCACAGGCTGCCCCGCTGCCGGGTCCAGGCGTGGAAGCGCTCCTCCCACTGCACGCGGAACGCATCCACCTCCGCCACCATGGCCATCACCTCGTCCGCCGGCTGGCCCGGCGCGGTGAGCACCACCACCGCCATGGAGAAATCATGTTGCGCCTCGGCACTGCCGGGCACGCGGGGGCCCATGGCATCCACAATGTGGTCCATGGTGATGTCCATGCGGTTGCCGGTGATGGTGATGCCCCGCGGCAAGCGTCCGGACGACGGCACCAGCTGGCTGCCCAGCCTGCCGTTGGTGATGATGAAAAACGGGTCCACCTCGGCCTTGGACACCATGCCCATGAAGTAGAGGTCCAACGCACTGAACCGCGCGCGCGGTGAGATGTTGAACTGCGGGTCTGCAAACACATCCACCGCGGTGAACGTGCTGTTGCCGTGGTCCACCCAGCTCACCCCGTCCTGCACGCTGCAGCTGCTGTCGTTGCCGCCGGGGTCCAGCGGCCCGGTATGCATCAACGCAGACCAGTGCGAATTGTCCCGCCCCAGCAACAACGCCGTGGGCAGCCCGCCGTTGACGTCCGGCCGTTGGAACCGCGCGTAGGCCGCCCAGCGGTGGGTCATCTCCTGCCCCATGATGGGAAACGCCGCGCTTTGCGGGTCTGCAATGGAGCGCCCATCCACCGCGGTGTACGCGCTGGGGCGGTTCATGTTGATGAACCCCTGCAGCCGCCCATCCGAGCCGAACTGGCGCGCGAGGTCCACCCGGTTGAGGCCAATCCCTTCATCCATGTTCTTGACGAGGGAGAAGTAGGCAAAGCCCGGGTTGAGCAGGTCCTGGAATGCGGGGAACACGGCCACAAAATCAAAACGGTCCCCGGCTTCGGCCAGCACCTGCGCGGTGAGGCGCGCCAGGTCCTGGCGGCCTTCATCCATGCGCAGCCCCCAGCCGCTGCCCTGCGCGTTGTTCACGGGGGACACGTTGGAGCTGTCCCCTTCAATGACCTTGATGTCCCCCACGTTCACACTCACCGCCCACAGCCCCTGGCGCGCGGCCGTGGGCGGCGGCGCGTCCACCAGCGTCACATCCTGGGGCGGGCGCCACGTGGTGTTGTTGCGGAACACCTCCAGGTCCCTTGGGGACAGCGGCCCCTCCGCCGGACGCGCCGCACACCCCGGCCACCACACCGCCAGGGTCAACACGGCCACCACGGGCCCGAGGGAACACATCACGCGCACCACGGGACCTGAGTGTAGGACGCCCGCGCGCCGTTGGCACGGAGGAACCGCGAAGTTTCAGGCGCGGGGCAACGTCACGCCGCGTTGTCCCTGGTACTTGCCGCCGCGGTCCCGGTAGCTGGTCTCACAGGGCTGGCTGGCCTCAAAAAACACAAACTGGGCCACGCCCTCATTGGCGTAGATGCGCGCGGGCAGCGTGGTGGTATTGGAGAACTCCAGGGTGACGTGGCCTTCCCATTCGGGCTCCAACGGCGTGACGTTCACAATGATGCCGCAGCGCGCGTAGGTGGATTTGCCCAGGCAGATGGTGAGCACGTTGCGGGGGATGCGGAAATATTCCACCGTGCGGGCCAGCGCAAAACTGTTGGGCGGAATGATGCAGACCTCACCCACCACGTCCACAAAGCTGGTGGGGTCAAACTGTTTGGGGTCCACAATGGCGCTGTTGATGTTGGTGAAGATCTTGAACTCATTGGAACAGCGCACGTCATACCCGTAGCTGGACGTGCCGTAGGAGATGATGGGGCGGTCCGCCACACGCCGGACCTGGCCGGCCTCATACGGCTCAATCATCTTGTGTTCCTGGGCCATGCGGCGGATCCAGTGGTCAGGCATCACGCTCATGCGTTGTCTCCCCACGCCGTGATGGCGGGCTGCAAATGATGCCAACGGATGTGTCAGCCGGCGTGGGGGGGCGTCAACGCGCGGGCGGGTCAGCCAGCAGCGTCTCCAGGGTTTCCAGGACGTGCGCTTCTTCTGGCGTGAAGATTCCGTCTGCTTCCAGGATGGCACGGGCCAGCCGCAACACCGGGCCACGTTGTGCCCGGAGGAGCTCCAGGTTGGGCGGCGGCAGGGGCTCGGCGTGGCTGAGCCAGCGTTCCAGGGCTTGCCGGCTGGGCAAAGACACGCCCAACGCGTTGGCGGCGCGCCGCACGGCTTCAACCTCGGAATCCTGTTGTTCCCCGTCTGCCCAGACCAGCTGGACCAGGAGTTTGAGAAGTTCCTCCTTGAGATCCAAGGCGCTCAGGCTCCGGGCAAACGGGGTGACGTGGTGCGGGGGTTCAACTCACTGGGCAAACTGCACGCCCACCATGGTGGTCACCACCTGGGCGTTGCCGTCCACGGTGCTGCGCACGGTGGTGCGCAACCAGCGCATGCCGTCCACGTCACTGACTTCCAGCTCCACCTCATCCACGGTGCCCTGCAGGTCCCACACGCCCTTGACCGCGCCACTGCGAACCGCGCCGGTGGCCTCGCCCGCGCGCAGGGTGCGCACGCCGGTGGCCCAGGTGTTGGCCTCACCGTTGAGGGTGAGTTCAATTTCACCGGCGCCATTGGACGCAGAGACCTGGTGGCGCACGGTGGTGTTGCCACCGGTCACCGTGACGTTGGCCAATGCGGTCTGGTCCCGGACATCCAGGAGCGCACCCACGTCACCCATGACGCTGGCGCCCTTCACAAACGCCCAGACGCTGCCTTGCACGGGGGTGGTGCGGCGCAGGTCCACGTTGCCGCGCACCTCATTGACAACCCGGCCGTTTTCCCGCCAGCGCGCCGCAAACTCCACGCGAATGACGTCCGGCTCGGCGGGGACGGAGAGGATGCGCGTCTCGGTCTCGTCTGCCGGGGCATCAAAGTCCCAGCTGCCACGCTCCGCGCCGGAGCAGCCCACCACGGACACGGGGATGGCGTTGGGGTCCGCGCTGTTGGTCTGCTGGCCCACGGCCAGGTTGCCTTCACCGGGGGTGCCGGGCAGGGACAGGCGCACCATGGTGCTGCCGTTGGTATTGTCTGCAAAGACGGTGGTCTCCAACATCTCCGAACCGCCGCCGTACCAATCTGCGTAGTCCAACAGCTGGATCTCTGTTGCGGGGCCGTTGACCTCCGGCGCATCACCCAGCCGGCCGCGCATCTGGCCGCCCACGGCCTGGAAGCGCGTGGACTGGCTGTCGGTGAAGCCGCCCGTCTGGTCCGCCGCGGCGTAGTCATAGCCGGAATAGGTGGTGCACCCCACGCCAAGAACTGCTCCAGCCACAACCGCCAACGCGCGCTTCATGTGTTGCCTCCTGAACAGGACGCCCACCCGCTCGCATGCAGCGTGCCACGGTGACGCAGCGTTGTCTTGCAGTGATTTTACGGTTTGGTGCGGTGCGGCAGGTGTGGCTGAGGTGTGACAGCCGGGTCACAGCGACGCCTTTGGGTGACAGCGGTCACGGGGCACGTGTGGATGCGGCCAGCCCGGCGTCCAGGTCCAACAACCAGCGCTTGAGGGTGTCTTCATCCCCGCGCAACGCCACGGCGGCAAAACGCGGGATGAGGTGGAGGTGCAGGGTGGTCTGGGTGACGTTGACGCGCGTGCCCGCGGGGGTTGCCTCCAGGCGGATTTCCCGGGTGGCCTCCCAGCCGTGGGCGTCATCCCGCAGGCGCAGGGCCAGGCCGGGTTCCGGCTGCGGCTGGTGGAGGGAGACGGCGGTGCGTTCGCCGTGGGTCCCCAGTTCTTCCCAGGCGCCGGGACCGCGCGGTTCCACACTTTGGAGGTCCTTGCGCCAGGCAGCGGCGTTGCCGGGATTGGCCACAAAGCGCTGCACCACGTCCAACGGGTAGGCCACGGTGACCACGGCGGACGTGGTGACCACCTGCGGCAGGAGGCGCGCGCCGGCCACCATGGCCACCAACAGAAGGGTCCCCACGCTGCCCACCACCAGCAGCAGGCCAAACAGGCGGGCGGGCCAGTTGCCGCGCATCACAGGGAAACTCCAGACGCTCACTTGAGCAGGTTGTACCGGGCAATCCACCACACGGCGGCCACGCCGTCCTTCCAGTTGATCTTCTTCCCCTCTTCGTAGGTGCGGCCGTTGTAGCTGATGGGCACTTCATAGATCCGGATGCCGGGGATCTTGGAGAGTTTGGCGGTGACCTCGGGTTCAAAGCCAAACCGGTTGGACTCCAGCGTGATGGACTTGATGACTTCTGCCCGGAACATCTTGTAGCAGGTCTCCATGTCCGTCAGGTTGAGGTCCGTGAGCATGTTGGAGAACGTGGTGAAGAAGGCGTTGCCCAGGCTGTGCCAGAAATAGAGCACGCGGTGGGGCCCGCTGAGGAAGCGGCTGCCAAACACCACATCCGCCTGGCCATCCACAATGGGCTTGAGCAGCACGCCGTACTCATGCGGGTCATATTCCAGGTCTGCGTCCTGGATGATGAGGAGGTCTCCGGTGGCCTCGGCAATGCCCCGTTTGAGGGCGGCGCCTTTGCCCATGTTGCGGGGCTGCGGGCAGAAGCGGACCTCGGCGGCGTGCTGGTCGGCCAGGGCCTGGGCAATCTCCCGGGACCCGTCGGTGGAGCCATCATCCACCAGGATGAGTTCCTTGCGGTTGCCGGGGCCAATGTCTGACGTGAGGACGCGGTTGACCAGCGCCTGCAGCGTGGCGCGTTCATTGTAGACGGGGATGACCACGCTCAGCGTGAAGGGCAGCTTGATGGGCGTGAACTGCGGTGACACCGACGGCTTGACCACCATGGGACGGCTCCTGGCACGGCGCCACGCGGCCACACGCCACGTCACACCATGCGGGGTGGCGCACTACCACAGGCCCTGCGCGTTTTGGAAAGCGCACCGGGTCCCGGCGCTGCTAGGGTGCGCCGCGGTGGCACTGGTCTGCTTGCGCAAGTGGTACCTGGACGTGGTCACGCCGGAAGGGACGGCGGCCATTGTGTATGCCGCGCGCCTGGGGGTGGCGGGATTCACCACTGGCTACCAGAGCGTGTTGTTCTCCCAGGAGGGCCTGGCGCCCGCCACCACCACGTCGTTCCGGGCGCCGGCACAGCCGCGGGTGGACGGCAACGTGTTGTCGTGGGACAGCGCGGCGCTGAAGGTGGAAGGGGTCTGGGAGGGACTGGCACCGGGGCTGGAACGCACGGTGCTGCAGCGTCCGGCGGGGGCGGTGGTCTGGCAGTGTTTGCAGCCGGCTTCACGCGTGCAGTTCAACTTGGGTACCACCACGCTGGCGGGACTGGGTTACGCCGAAGTGCTGGACGTGACCCTGGCGCCCTGGGACCTGCCCATCCACACGCTGCGTTGGGGGCGGTTTGTGGCCAACGACGCTGCAGTGGTCTGGATTGACTGGCAGGGTCCACATACGTTTGCGTGTGTTGTGTTGGACGGTGCCGAGGTGAAAGCAGCGCAGGTGGCGGACACCGCGCTTGTGCTGGGAGACGCAACACTCGCGTTGGACCGGGGGCGGGTGTTGCGTGACGGCACGCTGGGGAGCACGGCGCTGGCGCGGCTGCCGCCGAGGCTGGCGCGCACGCTGCCGGGCCGCGCGTTGTCATTGCGGGAGACCAAGTGGTTGTCCCGCGGGGTGTTGTCCCGGCGCGGGCGGCCGGACGCACTGGGCTGGGCCATCCATGAGGTGGTCCAATGGCCGGGCTGAACATTCCGCCGACGCTGGGGAAGGTCCTCTACGCGCTGCTCTTCAACGCGGTGCTGCCGCTGCTGCTGTTGGCGTGGGCCCACGGTGTGGAGGGCTGGGTGGTGCTCCCGGTGCCGCCCTACCCGGCGGTGGGCGTGGGTCTGGTGGTGTTGGGCCTGGCGTGGATGGCGTTTTCCATGGCGGTGCTCCGGCGTGACGGCGGGGGGCTCCCCATGAACGCGTATCCCCCGCCCAACCTGGCCACGCGCGGCCCTTACGCGGTGATGGCGCATCCCATCTACGTGGGCGCGGTGGTGGTCTCATTGGGGACATCCATCTGGCAGCAGCACGCAGGTGGCGTGTGGCTCATCACCCCGGCGCTGGCATTGGGATGTGTGGCGTTGGTCTGGGGTTATGAACGTCATGACCTGGAGGCACGGTTTGGCCCGCTCCCTCCGGCGTGGCTGGGGCCGGTGGCCGCGGGGGAAGGTGCGCCCACGGCACGCCAACGGCTGAGCGTGTGGTTCAATGTGTTTGTGCCCTGGGTGTTCTTCTACGAATCCCTGGTGGCCTTGGGTCCCGCGCCCGACGCTGTGGCGCTGGAGCTGCCAGGAGAACGCGGCTGGCCGGTGTGGTCCTGGGCGGAGCTGCCGTACGCCAGCGCGTACCTGATGGCGGCGGCGTCCCCGTGGCTGGCACGCACGGCCTCCCAGCTGCGTGCGTTCCAACAACGTGGCTGGGCGGCCATGCTGGTGGTCTTTCCGCTGCACCTGACCTTGCCGGTGGCCGCGTGGCCGCGCCCCATCACCGACGTGGGTCCGCTGGCGGCCCTGCTGGCCTCCGAGCGCGCGTACGACACGCCAGCCGCCGCGTTTCCGTCCTTCCACGCGGTGTGGGCCATCCTCACCGCGGCGCTGCTGGCGCTGCGCGTGGGGCGCGCACCGGCGGTGGCCTGGGCGGGCCTGGTGTTGTTGAGCTGCGTGGCCACGGGGATGCACACGGTGGCGGATGTGGCGGCGGGGCTCCTGGTGGGCGTGGTGCTGTTGCGCCACAAAGAAACGTACGCGGGTGTGTTGCGGCTGACCCAATGGGTGGCCAACAGCTGGCAGGAGTGGCGTCTTGGCCCCCTGCGCGTCATCAACCACGGGCTCTACGCGGGGCTGGGCACCGCGGCCACCGTGTGGATGACGCTGGTGTTGTTGGGTCCAACCCACCGCTACGCCATCCTGTTTGCGTGTTTGTGCGGGCTGGTGGTCGCCGCGTTGTGGGCGCAGGTCATTGAGGGTGCGTCCGGGCTGATGCGTCCTTATGGCTTTTATGGCGGCGTGCTGGGCATCATGGTGGGGGCGCTGTGTGCACCGTGGTGGGGCAGCAACGGGTGGCAGGTGCTTGCAGCCTACGCGGTGGGCGCGCCGGTGGTGCAGGCCTTTGGGCGGCTGCGCTGTCTGGTGCAGGGGTGCTGCCACGGTTCGCCCACCCGTGCGTCCCTGGGAATCCGCTACCACCATCCCCGGTCCCGTGTGGTGCGTCTGGCCCACCTTGGCGATGTGCCGGTCCATCCCACGCCGCTCTACAGCATCCTCTGGAACATCCCGGTGTTTTTGTGCACCGCGCGGCTGTGGGGCCTGGGCGTGCCACTTCCGGCGGTGTGTGGCGTGTACCTGGTGCTCACGGGCCTTGGGCGGTTTGTGGAGGAGGCGCTGCGCGGCGAACCGCAAACACCCATCCACGCGGGCCTGCGGCTCTACCAGTGGGTTGCATTGCTCACGGTGGTGGTGGGCGCGGTGTTCACCACACTTCCGGGTCCCACGGCGTCACCCGCGCTCCACCTGGACGTGGGTGCCTTGGGATGGGCGCTTGTGGCGGGCGGTGTGGTGGGCGCGGCGTTGGGCGTGGACGTCCCGCAAAGCAACGCGCGGTTCAGCCGTCTGGCCTAGCCAATGACGGGACGAATCAGCGCCACTGGCCACGTTGGGCCCGGTTGGCGGCGGCCATGCGCTGGCGTTGGCGCTCCTGTTCGGCGCGCGCGTTGACCCGGGTCTGTTTGCCACGCTGGTACGGCGAGGCCTGGAACTTTGTGTTGCGTTCCTGCTGGGCTTCCAACGCCGCACGCCCGGCCTGCGCTTCCAGGTATCCACCGCTGGCAAGTTTGCGGAAACGGTACGCGCCGTCTCCCAACAACGCCTCCACCTCGCGTTCACGTTCCTTGAGGGCCACCTTGTCCTGTTTGGACACCATCCCAATGATCATGAACACCAACGGCGCCACCACCATGCGCGCCACGCTGAGCATCACAAACCCCAACATGCCCACCAGGGTGAGCAGCGCGCCCACGCCCAGGCGCAGCGGCGGCGGAAGGGCCTGGGCTCCGTCGAGCGCGGTGCCTTCCTCGTCAGCCTTGACGCCCAGCAGGTCTTCCAGTGCGGCGCCGTCCCGCGGGCGGTTGGCGGGGTCCGGGTCGGTCATGCGCGCCAGGATGACCTTGAGTTCCGCGCTCAAACTCCCCAGGGCGCCCACGTCCAGCCGCTGGCCTTCATGCGGAAGATCTTCCGGGGCCTTGCCGGTGGCCAGCGCCAGGACGGTTGCGCCCAGGGCGTACACGTCGGTGGCGGGCAACGCGTCCCCGCGGAACTGCTCCGGCGCCATGTAGCCGTAGGTGCCCACAAACGTGCGGTCGGTTCCTTCCTCGGCGCGGGAGACCTGCACCACGCCAAAGTCCACCAGCGTGAGGTGACCGTCCTGGTCTTGCAGCAAGTGGCTGGGTTTGATGTCCCGGTGCACCACCGGCGGGGTCTGCCCGTGGAGGTAGGCCAACACCGACGCACCTTCGCGCAGCACGCGCCACAGCTCTTCCTCAGGCAGCGGGCCGCCCTGCGCCACGCGGTCCTTGAGGGACTGCCCGGGCACGCGGGACATGACCAGCACGTGCTGGGCACCATCTGGAGACGGCAGGTCTTCCACAAAGCGGGGGACGCCGGGATGGTTGAGCTGTTTGAGGACGGCACATTCCCGGCGGAACAGCTCCAGCTGTTTGTAGTCCCGCACCGCCGAGAGACTGAACACCTTGAGCGCCACCGGAGCACCGGTGGACTTGTCCTTGGCGGCATAGGTCACCGCCTGCGCGCCCTCCCCCAACACACCCTCCACGTCATAACGGTCTGCCAGAAACGCTGGTGCAACGGGCGGGCTCACGGGACCTCCAGACAGCCACGTTGTAGCCAGCCCTGTGCCAGCCCAAACCCTGCGTGACGGCGCATCATGATGCGCACGCGTTGCCGGTTTGGCCAGAGCCTTGGATGATCAAGGCAACCTTTGCGGAGCGGCCGTCAGCCGGGCAACGCCGCCAGCAGGTCCTGGGCGCGTTGGGTGATGATGCCGGGGATGCCGTCTGCGCCAACCTCCTGCAGGGCACTGCGTGCCTCCTGGGTGCGTCCCAGGGCCGCCAGGGCCTGACCGCGAAGGTAGGCGGCGTGGTGGCGTCCCAGCGGAAAGATCTCCCGGGGAAGGGTGTCCAGCGTTTCCAGCACGGCGGTGGGCCGTCCCAGCGCAACCAACGC
>Ga0154020_10002633_pt1 | contig 21871 bp, 14 predicted proteins | sample Klosneuvirus_201_FD_109709 | JGI IMG/M metagenome (GOLD analysis project Ga0154020, IMG submission 109709) | Active sludge microbial communities from wastewater, Klosterneuburg, Austria - Klosneuvirus_20160825_MG | ecosystem: Engineered > WWTP > Aerobic digester > Activated sludge | place... | reverse complement strand
GCAACTTTTGCAAAGTTTGGTCCAGATCTTCCAGTTTTTTTGCGATAAAAACGCCGGATTTGCCAAAATCCTGAAGTTCTATTTTTTGAGATTGAATCAAACCCGCCAGTGCCGCCAGGGCCGAATGAATCACATCATTTTGGCTTTGAACCTGGTGCGAAACAGCGTTCATCGAATCTGTCAGGGTGTTATCACGGGACCGGAGGGTATGTTCCAGCTTCCCGGCACGATCCTGCAGCGCCTGGATGTTTGAATTCATTCCCGCAGCAAAGTCGACAAAGAGTCTCTGACTGGTTTGATGGAGTGTCAGCATGCGCTCGTCTAAGATCTCCAGACGGGAAGATGCAGCGTCGACGACCTTGTGCGCAAGGTTGGAAGTCTCATGCTCCAGTTTGGCAGCGGCGTCTTCTATGGCCCTGCTGGATTTGAGATGGGACGCACTGGCGCGCACCCAGCTTTTGTAAGCCTGAACGTCTTCAGCCCGGAATACGGGGCGCACATACCGACCAACCCTCAGACGTCCCACACGTATTTCCTTGCCGGCAATCTGTGTCAGTCGGGACCGTTTAATCCCGAGTTCAGCCATGACGGCATCAGCATCGAGAGTGAATTCACTGCAGATCGGCTCATCTCCGCGCAGCCATATCAACATTGGCAGGTTGTCGGCATCATACTGGTCGGCATCAAAGGGCTGTATAAAGTCAGGATAACCTGTTGCACCGGACTGGTCGGAAATGACGCTGGCCCCGGCCCGCCCATGAGGATCCCGCAGCAATGAGGAGGAGCTGCCGGACTGCTGCAATGCGGTATGGGATTCAAATTCACTCATGAATGTCCCTCATATGCGGTTTGCCTGAATGTCCCAATTTGAGAGGTTTTTGAAGTTAGTCAAACGGTTTGCGTCTTTACTGTTTTCAAAAAACAACCTGAATGCCATGACATGTTCTCCTTGGGAAAACTTTGTCATGTCAAAATACAGCGCGAGGTTTACAGGGCTTAGTCCCAAAGGCTTCGCCGCGGCACTTGAGCGGCCGACAATTTCAGCTCCGGCCTTGTCTTCCCGGTAAATCGAAGGGATAGCCCCGAGCTGACGCATCTGTTTGCTGGGCGTGATTTCCATATAAAGCATCCGGTCTTTTCCCGCGGCAGTAACCCAGTACATAGGTTCCATTTTTTCATCCGGTTTCAAAAAGTCCAACATGCCGGCTTCTTTATAGGGCGGCATGTTGGAGGCGATATCGTACTGACTTGGGTTATCGCGTAGGGAAATGCCGTAATAGAATCCGCTGCCACGATTGAGGCTCTTCTGGCCATCGATGGGGTTAAACATAATGGCTGGCAGAAACACCGCGTTGGAAAAGAAAGAAATTTCCGTATACATGCCCAATTCAAAATTCAGCTTCATGATGGAATAATGAAAACTCACCCGCACCAGCGAACGCACGGGGCCCAGCTTCCACGCTTCGAGTTCGGAATTGATGGAGGCATGATTGACTTCGAGGGTCAGAAAATATTTAAGGTCGGCTTTGAGATAAAAGGTAGTGGAATCAAGCAACGGTAAAAATTGATCGACGCTACTGGCTCCCGCTGGTCTCATTTCCACCTTGCGGGAGACCAGCCAGTTTTTCTGATCAAATCCATAGCGATACCGCGAGGTAATGACTTCCGCCTGGTCCCGATTAAAAACGACATATTTTTTTGTGGATAGAGGCGGTGGGGTTCCGAAATATACAGCAACGTAAACGGCTCCTTCCTGTGGTCCGACATCGTTCTTGCCGGTGTATGTCAGCTTAAGTTCGAAGACACCTGCTGGGGTTGGCCCCGGCCATTTTTTGGGCGCTTTTATGGGTCCGACATCGTCTCCCATAAACACCAGCTCGTCCTGCAGGTCGAATAGGCCGTTACCTGTTTTCGCGGTGATGTCGCTTCCCTGGTCGAGGACGTAATCACCCCAATCGTTGATTTCGTCAATTTGAAACGGAATGGCAACCGCCACACCATTCGCATCGGTTCGAAAAAGGCGGTACTGACCAATAGGATAATGCAGAAACGGCTTTACGCGGTTGCCTTGCACCACCACCGGTGCTGTGTGGATTCCTGGAGTCTGACCTGTTGCCAAAGGTGCCCACAAAGCGGAACAGGCCACAATCGCGACCACGATCCCTAAGAGTCCACGGGCTGGATGAAATTTCACGCTGAAAACATTCACGCCGGACTGTCACCTGACTATGAGATTATCCGCTGATATTAGCGCAATTTTTTATGATATTCAAAAAAGATATGGCACGACGGAAGCAAGCAATGCTGACGATTCGCACATCCCATGATACATTAATGAAATGTTAAAAATATTTTTGTATTCAATATCGATTTTCGCGGTATCAGCGGAAATTCGCCCGCCAGTCAGCCGCATTGAACTGCCGGTGAGCTGGCAGGTTACCCGAGCGCGGTTTGCCGGCCCCGAAGCGGGAACGCAGACGGAAAGCTACCGGGAAGTTTGGTATCTGGAGCCTGGACCAAATGGCGAGGCGGAGATTCATTCGCACCGGGCGCGTGTGGGCGTCTACCGGGCTGGCGCACTGCGGGATTATGGCCGGATTCCTCCAGCCCTTGTTCTGGGAGAAACGGAATTCGCAAGGTTATTGGGACTATTGCCCGCGGATCCGGATATGCAAAAAGCAGGAGAGTCCGGTAGCCAGACGCCTCCCGCTGCGCGCGGGGCTAAAGAGGCCTCCCGCTCTTTTGTGACCCTTGCCATTGGGCAGGACAAAAATGCTCCCGCAGACCTTAGACTGAAGCTTTCTGAAGACGAACATTTCAGCATCCACTACGAAATGTCCCCTCCCCAGTTCGTTTCCATCAGTGGCGAAAGTGACGCATCCCCGTAAAAACCATGGCAATCCCGGCTTCATCCGCTGCAGCAATGGACTCATCGTCTCGCACGGATCCGCCAGGTTGAATCACAGCAGTGACCCCCCAGCGAGCCAGAAGGTCCACGGTATCCCGGAACGGAAAGAAAGCATCGCTGGCGACTACGGCACGATTGAGATCCAATCCACGCTCACGCGCTTTTTCGGCAGCAAAGACGGCGCTGTCGATGCGGCTCATTTGCCCCGCTCCCACGGCCAGAGTCTTCAGATCTTTGACATAGACGATGGCGTTCGACTTAACGTGTTTGCAGACAACTTCCGCGAAAATCAGGTCAGCTTTTTCCCCAGGGGTCGGCGGCCGACGAGTCACTGTTTTCCAATGGCCCGGGTCGCTGAGCGCGGCGTCAGTATCTTGAACCAACAGAGCTCCGGCGATGCTCCTGATGGACTGTTGACGCGCCTGCGAACCATCGGAGCGGGTCATATCGCCTGTCACAAGGCGAAGATTCTTTTTAGCAGTCAGGATGTCCCGGGCTTCTCTTGAGAAATCCGGTGCGACAATACATTCCAGAAAAATCTCTGCCAGGAGCTGCGCCGTTGCGCCGTCCACTGGGCGATTGGTAGCGACAATCCCGCCGAAGGCTGACTTTGGGTCTGAGGCCAGGGCATTTTGGTAGATTTCAGCCAGCGGACGTGTTGGGTGAGTCGCCGCACCGCATGGATTAGTGTGTTTTATAATGGCAACGGCGGGATGAGTACAGTCTCTGACCAGCGCAGCGGCGGCATCCAGGTCGAGATAGTTATTATAGGATAGCTCCTTGCCCTGCAGAATCTGTGCGGCAGCGAAGCCACTTTTTGGTGCCTGTTCGTTTACAAACAACCCCGCGCGTTGGTGAGGATTTTCTCCATAACGCAGCGTTGTCACAAGGGAGCATCCCGCGAGGGAAAGGGGCGAAATTTCCTTAGTAGAAGCTGGTTCTTGTGATTCAGCGAAATAAGTCGCAATCATGGAGTCATACCTGGCGGTGACGGCATAGGTTTTACCGGCAAATTCAGCGCGCATTTTAAGGGGGATGTCGCCGCGGGTTAGCGCCTCAATCAGACGTCCATAATCTTCGGGGTCCACCACCGGAAGCGTGTGCCGATGATTTTTTGCTGCAGCGCGCAGCATTGCGGGACCGCCGATGTCGATATAGTCGATGGCCTTATCTAATGGCAAAGCAGCATCGCGAGCCTTACCGGCAAAGTCATATAGATTCACAACGACAAAATCGATGGGCTCGATCCCCAATTTTTTGGCGTCAGCCAGATGTTCCGGATTGTTCCTGTCGTACAGAATTCCGCCATGAACTTTCGGATGAAGTGTTTTCACACGTCCGCCAAAAACCTCGGGACTCCCCGTAAAGGTCGCGACGTCGAGGACCTCCAACCGGGCTTCACGCAGCAGGCTTGCGGTGCCTCCAGTGGAGAGCAATCGAACGCCGGAATGGACCAGAGCCGTCGCAAGTTCAATAAGCCCTTTTTTTTCTGTGACAGAGATCAATGCATAACGTTTCTTTGTTTCCTGCACAAAAACCTCCTGAAATCCGACCATTCATATTGGTTAAAGACTATTCAACAAACCATAACCATTAGATTAATCATTAATTGGTTTGTTTTTTTTCAGACTCTCCCGCAAAATTTTTTCAGCGCCTGCTTCAGAAGGGTCATAATAAATCCGTCCTTTTAATTCCCGAGGCAAATAGGTGCTTTCTTTTGCGCTCACCGGATCATCGTGGGCATAATGATAGTCTTTCCCGTAGCCTGACTCTCGCATTAAGCGGGTAGGGGCATTGCGCAAATGCAAGGGAATGTCCAGTGCACCAAATTTGCGAACATCTTCCAGCGCAAGATCGATCGCCACATAAGCACGATTACTTTTTGGCGACGCAGCGAGGTAGGTTGTCACCTGAGAAAGGATAATCCTGGCCTCAGGCATCCCCACCAGATGGACAGCCTGCATGGCGTTGGTTGCCACCACCAGCGCAGTAGGGTTGGCATTGCCAACATCCTCGCTGGCCGCGATCACCAACCGGCGGGCGAGAAACATGGGATCCTCTCCGGCATCAATCATGCGGGCCAGGTAGTGCAAAGCGGCATCCGGATGACTTGCGCGGATACTTTTGATCAGCGCGGAAATTGTGTCGAAATGCTGATCACCAGCTTTATCGTATGGCAGGTTGAGAGAGGTACCCGCTGATTCCAGGTCCTGACGCTGAAGCGTCGTGCACGATGCCGGAGCAGATGAGAGAAGCGCATCGAGAAGCATCACAGCCCGGCGGGCATCGCCACCTGATGTCCGTGCAATCACCGCCAGGACTTCGTCTGTTGCCGACTTACCCCCGAACGACGCGTCACGTTGAGCCTGGCGAAGCAGGGATACAAGATCCGCAGGGGCATGCTTTTCAAATCGAAAAACCAGGCTCCGCGATAAAATAGCGCTGTTCACCTCGAAGGAGGGGTTTTCGGTTGTGGCACCGATCATTTTCATCGCGCCCGATTCCAGAGCCGGCAAAAGTATGTCCTGCTGGCTTTTGTTAAGGCGATGGATCTCGTCGAGAAAAAGCAGAGAGGATTTTTGCCCCGATTTAAGCCGGGCTTCTGACAATTCGATCTGAGTCCTCAGATCCTTAGCTCCGGCATTGACTGCAGACAAGTGAGTTACGGGGCGGTCTGTCATCCCGGCAATCAAGCGGGCAAGTGTGGTCTTCCCTGAACCGGGAGGCCCCCAGAAAATCCAGGCGCCGAGCTTATCCTGTTCGGCCAAACGCCGTAGTGGCGCATTCTCACCCCACAGATGCGGCTGACCGATAAACTGTTCAGAGGCTTGGGGGCGCAATCGTTCGGCAAGCGGGGCGTCCAGCACGGCAGCAGCGACGGACTTTGAATCAGAGTCTGAAGCTTCAGGAAAAAGCATGCGGTCCTCTTTGACGGTCAATGATTGACACCTGCGGACACCTACAGACACCTATCACTGGGTGGGTCTCTTTGGAAACTGCATCTTCTCTGAAAAAACGAGATTTCCCAAAAAACCACCAACAGATCCATCATTCGGGGCCCTTAGGGATGCTGTAAGCAGCGTTTACACTCCAGCATTCAACCCGGCATTAAAGAGCCGGCATATTTTGCCGATCCACAGGGTGTGTTCCGTCGAAGAATTCCTTCAGTGAATTCCCTCTTTTTAGGGAGCGTCAGGACTGATGATCGTTAACTTTATCGATACCTTTAAGGTTAAAATGACGTTGAAGGACTATCTATTGACGGTAGAATCGCACCTCAACCGCGCCCTCTCCCTGAATTTGATGATTGTGCCATTTGGCCTTGAAGTCGACATCGACGTGGATCAGGGGATTCTGGTCGGTCATGTTGTCGAAGAACTCATCAGCCGATTTAAGTTTACCGACTCCATTGACTGCCTCGACGTCGCGGCCGCCGCCTGGGAGTTGGGTCACGAGCCTGCCGGGGCCTTTTTGGATGAAGCTCCTTACCGGATGTTTGCCGCCATCCGTGCACGCGGTGTGGAAAGCGGCTTTCACTAAATCCCATTGTGTAAACTGCCTCACCCCGCTGCACCTGGCTGCCATGTCACTTAAAGCCCCTTAGTTATTGTGGGAATTTGCTTTCTCCAAGCCAGGTGCAGCGGGGTGAGGCAGTTCAAAAAAATTTAATTCAAATAGGGGTCCGCGACGGTCGGGTTGAGACCGAGCGCACTTTCTTCAAAAAGCAAAAGTCCATCCCCGTCAGCATCCGTGAATGTTGCGCGTATCGAAGCAGCATCCCCGGGCTTGTTGCCGGTTCCAACCACCCATAAATCGAAGATGGAATTAATTTGGGATGCCTTGGCCGGCAGCGCATTCAGAAAAAGGGCCCGCAACTCCGCTGCGAGGGGAATCCGGTGTGAAAAGGTCTGCATAACCCCAGACATCACCTGGCTCCCCAAAAGCGCATCGACTTCCAGGGCAAACATCATCGACTTCACCGGCCCGGTCGGACTATTCAAAGCCCCTGCCGGAGCCACGCCCCACCCATCAAGCGGCTCATCGGAGTCGAAAAGGGTACAACCCCCTTCTGTACTGCAGCGGTAGTGACCAAAGCGAGCCTGCGTATGTGAATGAGGATCGCAGGTCGGGTACATCTGATAAAGTGCCGAGGAAGTGAGCCATTGTACGAAAAATTCCTGAACCCAATAGGGGGGAGTGGACTTTTGTCGATCCAGGTAATCAGCAAGAACCAGGCGCGCCAACTGTTCCACAAACAAGTAGCGCCGACTCGCGGCGGGGGCCGTCCCGGGATTAAATTCCAGATATGCGCCCGGCACATGTTGTGCCGTCCCCAAAGCTGAATTGCCGGCCACATACTTAAGGGTAGTCGTCCAGACCGACCTGTCGATCAGCGGACGCGCCAAAGCCTTCTCGAAAGCCTGTACTGCTCCTACCGTAAGTTGGGCAAACTCCTCGCCATCAGCCTGAACAAACCCGATCGCTGGAATGAGAACCTGAGCTGAAAATGCGCCGGTCCCATAGATTCCTGAACCGGATGCGGAAACTCCCTGATGGGAGGGAGCATCGTACACAAGGCAGCCAGTGTGATCTGATTGAGTCCCTCCGGCTGTTGCCCCGGAGAATGTCGAATAGGGGCAGATCAGTTTGGTCCCGGACGATGCCATCCACGACTGCAGGTCACTCAACGGCGCGCCAATTTTAAGGGTCGTTCCAAAAGCGGCATATTGATCTCTTGAGACGCGCGTCACACTTTCTGCTCCTGGAGGGGAGCTCATTTCGTCAAAAGTGTGCAGATGCACGGCCCCGGCCACTGCGGAAATTGTCAGACGGTTCTTGACCTGTGGAGGTCCGGACGTCCCCGCTTCAAGATTTTTGAATGACACATAATATCCGCCAAAAGAGCCATAGATGTCGGGAGCTGCCTTAGTGGTCATCTCAACATTGATCACCTGGTCCACGAGACTAACATGAACCCCGGTGATGTTGTACGCGGCGAGGTCATCCTGAACGTCGTAAGCAGAATCAGTGATCTGCTTACCAACCAGGCCAGAAAACGAAACGACAGGAAGGACCGATGATGTTTGCGGGACCGGCGGCAAAATCAACTGACCCGGATGCGGGGTAGGCACCTCGGCGCCATTCACATAAAGTGGGCGATTCACGATATTGGTGGCTCCCGCCAATCCACCAATTCTGCTCTGCGTAACGATTTTGTACGGAGCATGAAAAAAAGTCGGACTGTGATAGGTCCGGGCCCACGGGTCATTCTCAAGGAGCGGGAGGGTATTTTCGGGATCAAAAGAGTAAAGGAACTCAGATCCGGCTGCACCAGCAAGCCGAAACTCCAGGGACCCGGAAGAACTCCCCTGTGGCTGTGCCACATTCGGATCGCTCCCGCGAGCGAATTCTTCATCATCCCCGTAGCCGTCTTTGTCCGAATCGACGTCCAGATCGCTGGTTCCCAGGATTTCTTCTTCAAGCCCCAACAACCCGTCTCCGTCTTCGTCCTTGAAGAGTTTGCGAGGGTCGTTTTCCGCAGCGGGCTCCCCATCGGTGACCCAGAACTGAAAAAGCCCGTCAAGATTCTGCCCCGATTCCTGTTCCAGGAAGAGTTTGATTCCCGCAGTGTCCAGATTGGCGTTGACGCCATACTGCTGAAGCTTGCGGATCGGATCCGCCCCGACGCGGGCTTCCAGCAGGTCAAAAAACATCAGGCTCTTCGAATACCCTAAATCGGTCGCCGTACCTTCCCACCGGCTTAAAGGCAGATCATCGAGGTTCCCGCTTCCAACAACTGACCAGTAGTGGTCAAAACGAAGTTTTCGCACGTACTGTTGAACAGCGCGACGGGGAAAGTGCTTATAAAGCAGGCGTTCAGCCGACCACTCCGACATCCCTTCCTGAAACCATCTCGTCGTGATCCGGTTACCAAGAGCGTTGTGATAATGCGCCAGCTCATGGGCGACCAACTGCGCATGCTCGATCGCCGAGCTGGACGGTCCCAGCGTTGTCAGCAGCCCCCTGTCAAATGCATTTAATCCGGTATAGCCGTTTGCGTCTTTAGATGCGTAAAAAAGTGATGTCGTCCCTGTTTCATAGAGTGGCATTTGGTGAAGCAACTCAACCTGAGGCAATAGGTCTTTCATCTGGCCAAGTAACGTCGGGACCAGAATCGAAGCCCCGTACTGCGGGTCCGTAAACAAGGCGATTTCGGATGTTCTTCCGCCAAAAAGTCCTGCCGTCGCGCGGGCCATCAGGAAGCGACTGCGCAGATAGAGTGGACGCATCCGGTCTGCCGTCTTCACCCCTCCGGTCAGGAGCATGGCAAAGGGTCTGGCCGTTAGCTCCGGAACTCCTTGCAAAAGGGGAAGGTCCGCCCGGGCGACGCGCATTTCCACGACATCGCCGACGAATGCAACGGACTCAGGACCCAGGGTCATTTTCTTACCTTTGGCGTCCAAGGTCAGCCGCCCACCATCGATCATGATCGTATAGGTGGTTTCGGCTCCATGACCGAAGTTAGAGAAACTAACATTGGCAGGACCAATTTCGACCCCATAAACCACCTCTTTGTCGGTGCGGGGACGCTCGGCCGTCGCGATGACCAGATGGAAATAACGGGAATCTTCGGCGATAGCCCCATATACAACATCAGCTGCAGGTTGAGGCATATCGCCACGGGCGTCCCGTCCAAAAGTTCGGCCGCCAGGGGAGAGATCGGTGACCTTTCCGTCCACTGCCCGTTGCAGGATTCCGGACGGGTCGGGTGCAACATCCCCCGTGACGACTGCATCGAAAACCTCCTCAGGTGCAGTCAGAGGCAGATCTCTAAATGATTGAACCGATGCCGGATCTGATAACAACGGAAACCGGGTTCCGGAAATCACTGGCAAAGACTGACCATCTCCGCTGACCCATGGAAAATCAAACCGCCGCACGGGGCCCGCCTCACCTTTGACGATGGCCATAGCCCAAACGGAAGCCGGTGGCCAGATCACTAAGGCACCGGAGTATTTTTGGCCCCCTGCGAGCGGGAGCTCTCCGGCCAGCGCGGGGTCACGAAAACTATAACGGATGTCGCTTCCCGGCTCGCCAAATAGCTGCACAAACAGCACGTTGGTGGATGGCCCTGCCGGGGGAAATGAGACTACCTCACGGCTTCCGAAAGGAACGCGGGACAGTTCCGGTGACACCGGCACTCCCGCGACCACTGCGGGTAGGGTCTCTCCGCTTTGAGCCTTCTCTTTTTGGCCGCATGCAGCCAGCAGCGTCATCAAAAGAGTCGCAAAATAAAGTTTGGTGCTTGAAAGATTGGCCAAGCGGTTTCCTCTGTCCTTTCCTTTAGCCTTTCCTCTATCCTTTAAGGGCCATCCTGAATAATATCTGGGTGATACCATTCAAAATTCGGGGCCACCAAAAGCGCATGCGGCCCCGGATGCTGATCGGCATCTGCCTGTAATCCATGAGGAAACAGGCGCTAAATTCCGCAAACACCTAATTTTCTTTGAGATTTCAGGATAACCATGACAACAGCCTCCCCCGAACGCATTCTGATTGGTGTGGCCTGGCCTTATGCCAACAACGAGCTGCACCTGGGACACTACGCCGGAACTTTTTTACCCGCCGATACTCTGGCGCGTTTTCATCGGATGCGCGGCAGCGATGTGCTTATGGTCTCAGGGTCGGACTCCCATGGCACTCCAATCACGGTCGCGGCGGAGCAAAAAAAAACGACGCCCCGCGAGGTGGTGAACCAATACCACGAAAAATTTATCGAGAGCTTTGAAAAGGTCGGTATCACCTTCGACCTGTATACCAACACGATGACGGAAAATCATTTCGCCGTGGTCCATGATTTTTTTAAACGTCATCGCGAAAAAGGTCTGATTTATACGGAAGTCACTAAGCAGATGTACGATCCGGTGGCAAAGCGATTTTTGCCGGACCGCTATGTCGAAGGAACTTGTCCTCACTGTGGATTTGCCGACGCCCGTGGTGATCAGTGCGATAATTGTGGGAAAACCTATGAGGCCATCGAACTGAAAAACCCCCGTTCCAAAGTGAGCGGCACCAAAGACCTTGAAATAAGAGATACCGAACATTTTTTTATCGATCTCGCCAAACTCAACGACCCCTTGTCCACGTGGATCAATGATGGGGAAAAAAAACATTGGCGGGATCAGGTCTTTAATTTTGCCAAAGCACAGATTGATTTGCGTGAGCTGCGGGGCAGGGCGATCACCCGCGACCTCGATTGGGGTGTCACCATTCCCGAACCCGGTTACGACGGAAAACGCCTTTACGTATGGTACGAAGCCGTCATCGGATACCTTAGCGCCAGCAAGGAATGGGCGGCGCTACAGGGCAAACCTGAGCAATGGAAAAAATGGTGGGACGCACGCGAGGGAGCGGGTGCCAAAACGTATTACTTCATAGGCAAGGACAACACGACCTTTCACGCCATCCTGTGGCCGGCGATGTTGATGGGGTATGGCGCCCTCAACACTCCCTACGATGTGCCTGCCAATGAATTTCTAAACAGCTACGGCCGAAAATTCAGTAAGAGCCGAGGCACTGCCATCTTCGTCCTGGATTTTCTGCAGCGCTACCAGACGGATGCGCTCCGCTATGTGCTGACCGCGATCGCGCCGGAAACCGCTGATTCCGATTTCACCTGGGATGACTTCCTCGAACGGGTGAACAGCGAATTGGTGGCAAACTGGGGCAACCTCGCCAACCGCGTGCTCGGTTTTAGTGCAAAACGTTTTGACGGTGTGATCCCCGAACCAGGGACCATTGACGAACAAGGACAATTACTTCTTACGGTTGTTAAATCTGGCTTCGCAACCGTCGGCGACCTTTACGCCGGAGTGAAACTACGCAGTGCGCTGGAGGAAATCCGCTCGCTTTGCCAGAAGGTCAATCAATACCTCAGCGAAAAGACCCCTTGGACCCTTATTAAAACAGATCCGGCCGCCAGTGCTTCTGTTATTTACGTTGCGCTGCAATGTATCGATTGGCTCAAGACTATGTGGGCACCGATTCTGCCCGAAAGCAGTCAGGCGATTCATACTATGCTGGGACACCCCGGGACGCTCGCCGGAACCTTCAGGAAGGAAACAATCACCGATAAGCACGGTCCACACCTGATTCTTCGCTACCAGCACGAAGACGCGGTCGGCAGGTGGGAACCCTCGGTGCTTAAGCCGGGAACAAAGATGGGCGAGATCGCAGCGCCGTTTAGAAAACTCGATGAGGCTATTGTTGAACTTGAAACCTCAAATCAACCAGACTGACCAAAGATTTTTCTTAATCAGTGCCATCGCCTGCGTGGCTTTAGCAACCCCGCTAGCTGCGGCAGGTGCAACAGTCAGCCCGGAAGAAGGAGAGATTTCTTCAGTCCCGCTGACACTCCCTGCAAAATCAACGCAGGTTCAGGTGAGTGGCAGTACCGATGTCGTCGGTCCGGTGACCTGGCAGCTTTTGGTTCGCCCCCGTGAACACACACGGCGTTTTGTGGACCACAATTACCTTTCCTATGCCGTGCGGGCGCGCTTTGACTGGGCCCTGCCACGTGGCAGTATTTTTTTTCAGCCGGTTTATCGCCTTTACCCGGAGAACAGCCGAACAGATACCCGGGATTTTACGGAGATTTCCTTGGGATTTATCCAATGGTCCCGATTTTCGGCCAGTTCCTACGGTGCCGGCGTTGGCTGGGCCGTGGGGTCGATGGATGAGTGGAGTGCATGGCGCCCCTGGGTCGCGATTTCAGTTGAAAAGTCGGACGTGACGGCAGACATACTGGTAAGCGACCTTGCTGATGACTACGGTCGGCGTTATCGGCTGGAATCCTCGCTGATGGCCGCTTACGCATCTTTTGGAATCTCATGGACCCCACTGGCGACACTGCCGGGTCTTGGGCTTGAACCATCAGTCATGTTGCCAGCCGGTTCCATGGACCAGTCGGGTTCGGGTCGGAATAAAGACGACCAGACCGAGTCCTTGTTATATCAGGAGCTGGACCATCGCACCGTCGCTGGCATCAGCCTGGCCCTTTCAGCGCAAGTTCGCTTTTGAGCGTTCTAACTTCAATGAATTTGGCTTAAAATCAGACCCATGCTCAAGCCTTGCACCCTATTATCTTTCCATCCTCGCCGGACCTGGGCCATTCTTTGTGCGGCGACCGCTTATCTGACCATTCCCTCGGCTCCTTTAAGGGCGCAGGGCACGGCCCCCATTAGCGGCGCGGCGAGCAAGTATCGTGGGTCCGCCAAAGCCACCAGCGTGATCGTTTTTTCAAACATAAAGACAGCCAACATTACATTGCAGGGGCTTGCCGCGGGTAGGGCGGGCGACCCCATCGAGGCCGAACCTGGCGTGAACGAAATGGTCATCACCGCTCCCGGCTACGGAGCGCGAACCTTTCGTTTCCTCGTTACCAACAACCCGAAGCAGACCGTCACGGTTAATATTGAAAAAGAGCGACAGGGAACGCGCCTTTTTCCGGAACCCTCCGATGCGGACAAGCCGGTCGCCAGGGAAAAACTCATCGGAACACCGTCGCTCTGCCAATCGGTCACCCTGCAACCAGAAACCGAACATCTTTGCTCCCGCAAGAGCTGGCTGGATGACGTTCAGTACGGTGGCGTAAGTTGGAATTTCGAAGAAGACATCAAGAAGTTTAACAAGCCAAGCTCCGAACTTCTGACCCGTCTGTGGTACGGTCGTCGTGGCCCGATGAATCAACGCTATTACTGGGTCGTTGAGAAATTATTCAGCGAAACGCCTGGAAACCAGCTTCTTTACCAGACGGTTGCCTGGAATGCCTTGCTTACAGGGGATTGCCCAAGGGTATGGCAGATTGTAGCCGATGCCGACAGCATTGGCATCATGTCGCCAGAAATGTTGCTCATCAGCTCTCTGTGCCGCGAGGCAAGCGGGGATCTGAAGCGAGCCCAGGAAGAGCTCACACTTGCTGGAAAATCAAACCGCAAACTTCCGGAAATCACCTGGCACCAGGCCCGTCTTTTGTTTGCCGCCAACCGGCAGCAGGCTGCCCTGAAACTCCTCGATTGCATTAAAAAATTCCCACACTTCGCTCCCTGTTACGAAACCATGATGGTCACTTCAGAGCCCCCCATGACCACGGCGACGTTGAAACAGCGGGAGGATTCGTGGCGCAAAGCCAATGATGCTGCATTTACGACATGGACGAAAAAATATACGGAACTTACCCGGTCCGGTCGCTGGCCGGAAGCCACTCTGGCACTCACAAAGGGAGCCAACGAATTCAGGGTTGGCTACGAAATCGAATGGGCAGAATTTATTGCCACCGCGGCCCAGCGTCTGCACCAAACGGGTGATGCTGCCCCAACTCCACCCGGTCCGGCGACCTTACTCGGATCTCCCTATGGAGCCGAGGCTCTAAGTCTGCAGGTCGAAGCCCTGAAAAATGCCGAGTGGACCGCGTTGAGTATCGAACCGTTGCTTCGCCTGAACCCTGCCGATAAAAAACATTGGTATCGGCTCATTGACAGCCACATAGCCGCCCGGAATTGGAATGGCGCCCTCCAGGCGATCGAAAGAGCAGAGTCAAACCTGCCGAACCAGGGGAAATACCTGATGAGTCAGAAAGCAAAGGCCCTGGTTGGGGCGGGCAGGTCCGTCGATGCCTTGGCCATCTATCGCGCGCTGCAAAAGGACGAACCCACCTCATGGAAGAGCAACTACAACCTTGCATCCGCTCTGGAACGGGCGGAAAAGATCGAAGAAGCGCTCCCGATCTTTCGGCGGGTCCTTGGACTTTCTCCTCCTGAGCAGATCCAGGTAGCCATTGAGTCGAAACTCAATGCCTACGAGGTCAAACGGCGTAAAATGGAGGCGCGCGGCAAACTTCCGCCAGAGGAAAGCCCTGGAGCGGACGAGCCTCCGGGTTTAGATGCGGCCCCCCTCCCCCCTGCAGCTGGAAAGACTGCGCCATAAAGGCCAAATTCTATTGCGATAGAATTGAAATAGTATTAATGTCCCGGCTGTTACATTAACATCAAGGACATTTTCATGAAAAAAACGGCAGAAGTCGGCATTTTCTTTGCGTTTTTAATGATTTCCATTGCACTTCCCGGATGCCAAAAAACCGACCCGAAGTCGGATCTTAAAATTGTCGGCGGTCGTATAGCGGACCCGCAACCTTTCATGGCGGGTTTGACCGATGTCCTCGATAGCTCCAGCAGCTTCTGCGGCGCCAGTTTTATTACCGACACCATCGCGTTAACGGCGGCACACTGCGTTTTTGATGCTTCCGCGGCCTTGAAAGTCTCCGGCGGGATCACCCTGAACTCGGACCACGGCGCCATCCAACTGGCTGACGTCAAAGCAGTCCGTTTTCATCCCAAATACAGTCCGGCAACGATGGACAACGACATCGCCATCCTCTTTCTCAAATCGCGCCCCCAAGGCCGGACTCCGGTGGTGCCGATTTCGATGAACCGGGACCCACAACTGCCCCGGACTGGTTCGGGCACCACGGTGATTGGTTGGGGTAACACAACATCCTATGGTGTGTTGTTCGAAAACGAACTGCGTCAGGTCGATGTAAAAACCCTTTCTGTCGACAAATGCCGCTCGGTTTATGGAAACGTCACGGAGCGCCAGATTTGCGCCGGCGATCTCGCCCGGGGTGGCCTGGATAGCTGCCAGGGAGACTCCGGGGGTCCGCTGATCGTCGACAATGGGGCCGGTCAGAAAATCCTCGTTGGAATTGTGAGCTGGGGTGAGGGCTGTGCCTGGGCAGGAAAACCAGGCGTATATACCCGGGTCTCGTCCTACGCAGGCTGGGTAGACCAGGAGATCGCAAGGTTCACCCGCACCAGCGACATGATCAATGGAGAGCTCCTGTCGGATTACTTTAAGAGCTTTTGCTATGTACCCCTGAAAAATGAAAGTAAACAGGTGCAGGGGGACGCATCCCTTGCGATTCGCGACATTTTTGCCGCTGGTTCAACCTTCCGGCTGAAAGAAGCCTCGGACGACCTGCCCGATGGCGTCCCGGAAAAACAGTGCTCTTTTGAAGCACCGGGGAACCGAAAGTTCACTGCCAAGCTGGTCGCATATCCTGCTGCCGGAAGTGCCAGAGAAGCGCGTCGTTTGGAGATCCTCGACATCTCCACACAAAAACTCTGGATATCAACGGCCAGCGCCCAACGGACTGTTGATCTCGCATGCAAATTCGACGATGAAGAGACGTCGCAGCTCGCACTCGAAAACGGCGACAGTGGCACCCTTGAATACCATGATAAATTATTCTTCCTGGGCGACGAAGTATCAGGCTCGGGGCTGGGCAACGCCAAGTTTTCCTGTGCCGGCCCGGGAATGACCTATTCCTACTACGAAAAAACGGGTGACGATGAAGCGACACTTTTCTACCTGAAAGTCGACACCACCCTGTTTGACGGAAACGGTACCGAATCCCGTAAGTATTTCAAGATGGCACGTTACACGTCCGGCTCGAACATCAGCATTGCGGTTGCATCAGTTGACGGGACCTCGGGAACACTGACAGTGAAGAATACCTCAGCAAGGGATCTGCACACCTGGGAGCTGCAGTGCGACAAGTCTTTTGATCTGACGGACGAACAGGGCGCGACCTCCCACCCGACTTTCACGGGAAATTTGTACCGACACAAATTTGCGCGACCTGCGAAAAGTTATGGTTCTATTGCCGGTGGCGATGGGGTGGAATTCAAATTCACCGCAGCCGCGCCGCTCGGACCGGATGCGGCTCATGCTCTCAAGTGCATGGTCAACCGCGTAGCCGCACCGGTAACTTTTCGGAATTAGCCGGATTTAGTCTGCCACCTGACTGATTGTGAGAGCATCTTCGCCGGCCGTTGTCATAACAACGGCCTTGTAGCGCCGGCTTTTTTGATCAATGTAAAAAGTAATCGAACCCGGCAGCCCAATTTCGGCATTGCGGGCGCCGGCTTCCATTGCGTAGGTCAGTTTGTAGGCCACATCGGCTTCAATGGAAACCACGGCCCCCGCTCGGTTCAGGATGGATGCCGTGGCAGGAACCTGGTCCACTCTGACCGTTCCGCGCAAGGCCAATCCCTGTTTCAATCCGGCATCGTTTGATTCCACCACGGTCGCGGTAATCTCATTCCAGACCTTTCCCGATCCGAGCTCGGCGGTGTAGCGAAAGGGGTCGGCCTTTGGAGACACCCAATAGGCCAACGGCGGTGAAAATTCCGTGACAACCCGTTTTGATCCCAAAGTGTTGGTCAGGCGGGAAACCGCCTGAACCGTGCAGTAGATATCGTCCCAGGCAGGCGCGGTGGAGTGAAGCGTATGCCGCTGGTCCAATGGAAAAACCGACGCGGTGACTGCGCCGGATCTGGACTGCGCCTCGCTGTCACCCCGGTCTTTTCCCAAGGTTGAGCTTGATGTTACCACTCCGATGTTTGCGGATTGAACGATACGTTCAAGGGTTCCATCAAAGCCAAATGAACCACGCAGCGAATAGCTGTACTCCTGAAGTCCAAGGAGGCCGCCTTTTCCGCTGCGCTGCCAAGGAGCAGACTCAATCACCTGTTCGCTCAGTTTTTCCGTTTTGTACTGATCAAAGCTCGCTATACCGCAGGCTGGTAAGGTTTGTCGCAGGAATTCCTGCTGTGCCAGATAAGCTTCTTGCTCCGATGTCGGAGACTGTCCTGAAGGATCTGTGGGATCTGTCGTCCCCGGCACTACGCCGCCTTGAGAAGGGTCGCCGGGGTTCGATGGGCCTGCCCCATCAGGATCGCGTGCCGGATCTGCTCCGGTGCCATCGATGCTATTCGGCTTTGATCCGGGAGCCCGTGGCTTCGCGTCGGGACCACATCCTTCAGTCACCAAAAAAAGCGCTATTCCCAGGCACGCGATGCCGGTCATGCTCTCTGATGCAAAAAGCTTTAACCTAAAGGCGGATTTCTCTAAAATCATAAGCGACTCCAATATTGACCCTCTTAGGTCCTTTAAGAGGTCATCAACGGGGGCATCGGATGCCGAAGACGCAGACTTTAGGTTTTATGTAGGTCCAGTGGATTGAGCTTTGTTTTCGAGCGGTTAGCGATCCGAAAGATCCCGCACACACAAAACGGGAAGAAGGTTGTTTTTACCAACAGATGTATTTTCGCCATTTCGCATCGACATCGCCACAGCGCCGGGACGATCATTGGAAGAACCCGTCCACGAGTCCGCCGACCAGACCAACTCAGAAACCTCCAGAGCTTTCTGACCCGCACTGACACTGATCAGATTCGGCTGCGCATCCTGCAAAGTTTCGATACGTGGCAGTTTCATGTTTGCGTTCCGACAGATTTTACTGGCTGCCTGCCAGCGCGCCCCTACCGACAAAAGCCGCCATTCCTGCTGATTGCGCAAATCAACCCAGGACGCGACCTCTTCGCCAGACTTTGCGGCTGACACTGCCGCCCCCCCGCAAAAGCAAAACACCAGCGCCGTCAACGTCAGGGTGCGAGCCGTGGTGTAATATATTAAACGCATTAGAACCGTTGACCTCTAAGGGTTACGTGAATTCAAAAAAAATGGGGTGTGCTTTAATCATGACACACTATCGGCACGGCTGCATAATTTTTTAGCTTTTTTTGGGGTCAGATTATTTTTTGGCGAGAATTTTTGCGGCGACCTTTAGTCCTTCAGCCGGAGAACTCCATTCACCACGACGAAATCGGGCTTTCAGTTCACTCAAAAGCAGTTTCATCTGAGGACCAGGTGAAAGTTGCAATTCACGGATGATGTACTTTCCATTCAACGGCATGGGTTGCCGGCGCAGGGAACCCTTGGCAGCTTCGACGGCAACGATCTGCTGAAGATCACCGAGAAAATCACGATATTCTTTCTCCGGAAAGGAATCAGTTCCTCGACTGCCGAATTCGAGGAAGGCCCGCAAAGCTTCGCAGAATATGCGTTGAAAACTCCCTACCCCGGCGGACTCGTCTACAAAATCGACAAAATCCATGCATGCCGCTACGTCAGAAGTGAAAGCGCCACTCTGTAGCCTCTCCAATGATGCAGCAAAACACCGGAGTTTATGTACGTCTGCGGTGGATAGTCGCAACCTCCTGCCAACAGCGGCGTAGTCCGGGACCGCAGCGACCGCAAATATGACCGCCAGTCTTACGATGGCCTTCTCGTCTGTTCCGGCGGATTCCCCGCGAATGGCAGCAATGACCTTTAGCGATGGGGGCGACAGCGGTGCTTCCGGAAGAATCAGCGCCCAAACCCCCAGCTGACTCATGGCTTCCAGAGCCGCATGAGGATCCGACGTCGCCAGTATCTGTAAAAGTTCGCCAGTAATCCGCTCCTGGCTGATCATTTGCAGTCCGCCAGCACCTCCTGCCAGGGAGGGAATGATCGCCAGTGCGTCCTGGTCCGGCTGAAACCCGAGCCGCGCCCAAAAACGGAAAAGCCGCAAAATTCGCAGATAGTCTTCTCGAATACGAAGACTTGCATCACCGACAAACACCAACCGCTTCTCTTTTAGATGATCGAGCCCCCGGAAGTAATCGTGGATTTGACCATGGGCATCTTCGTACATGGCATTTACCGTAAAATCCCGCCGTTCGGCATCCTCCGCGAAGGACTTCGAAAAAGCGACGACAGCGCGCCGGCCATCGGTGCAGACATCGCGGCGCAGTGTGGTGATTTCGTACTGCCCAGACTGACCTACAAGCGTGACCGTCCCGTGGTCGAGACCGGTTGGAATAATCTTTTGCCCACGTTGACTGAATAGTCGCTGCACGACGGTCGGCTCTGCCGTGGTGGCAATGTCGTAATCCTTGGGCGTGAGGCCGAGGACACGGTCCCTGACACAACCTCCGGCCAGACGGGATTCGTAGCCCCCCTCCTCCAATGCCCTGACGGCCTGCAGCGCTTCAGTGAATCTTGGATCCATCCGGGCAGTCTAACATGAAATGAATCTCTGCCTCCAACCTCCTGAAACAATTGTGCAAAACGTAATCAAAAGACTGATCTCATTCGGTGTTAAGCATCAAAACTTATCTACCAACGACCATTTTCGTTGCTGCGTAGTGTTTTCTATTCACCACCACCGTTTTTGGAGGCTTTGTTGTGTGTAAAAAGGAGTTTTTTCGCCAATAAAAACCATAAATTAGGATTTTCACCCCTAGTGTGCTACTATTTATTCAATAAACAGGTGTATAATGAAGATTTTCGAGACAGTCATTTTATATAATGTTTTCAGCAGGTTACATGGCCTAAACAGGGATATTTGAACGCCTGAAAAGGGCCTTTCCCCTGTCCAGTGGGCATTGTGCTCTATTTTTAAGCAGTTATTCGCCTAGACTCCAGCGCCTGATGCTTTGTTATACATTTCTTCATAGAGGGCCGAAATGGATCGAATCGCCATTTATTATCGGGTTTCAACCGACAAGCAGGAGCTGTTTTCTCAGAAAGGTGCCGTCGAGAAATGGCTGGAGGAGTTGCCCAAAAAACCAACAAAAGTTCATATCATCGAGGACGAAGGAATTTCAGGTACCCATGAAAATCGCCCGGGATACCGCGAGCTCATGAAAATGGCCCTGGCGCGGCAGATCGACACGATCGTCGTCTACCGGCTGGACCGCTTGTCGAGAAATGCCACCGTCGCCATCAAAACCCTGCTCGAACTCGACGAATATGGAGTAGGGTTCATTTCCGTTTCACAGCCCGTATTGAATCTTGGTCACAGCAATCCCTTCAGAAGAACCATGCTGGCTGCATTCGCGGAAATCGCCGAAATCGAGCGGGAAACGATCGTCATGCGGGTTAAGTCGGGGCTGGATGCGGCACGCAAACGCGGGACCAAATTGGGCGCACCAGTCAAAGTCAACGCCAACAAACAGACCCAGGCCCGCCAGATGAAAGCCGAGGGAAAGTCCTACAAGGCCATTGCGCAGGAACTGGATCTGAGCGTCGGCAGTGTTCATGCACTGGTCAACGGTCCCGACCTCGTGCCGAACACGGAAGGGACCCCATGAAAAGGCTCAAGTCAAAGCGAAAAGGCGTCTCTCCGGCATCAATCTGGATCTCCCTCGTGTTCGCAGCGGCCTCTTCCGGGTCGGTCCATGCGCAAAAGGTCGACCGCCTCTTTCACCAGCCGGGGATTCCTTCTGAGGAATCTCCCCGCAACGACGCCGGCCTCTACCATGGCTTACGCAAATTTTATGACCCACAGCAGCGCCTCATCCGCAGCATAGAATTCGCCAACGGCGATGAGCACGGCGATGAAAAAATATTTGATGAATCAGGTCGCCTGGTGAAATTGGTTCAATGGCAGGAAGGTCGTAAACACGGAGCCGAAACTTCATTTTTCCCTGACGGAACCAAAAATTCGGTCACACATTACCGTGAGGGAGTCCCCTGGGGGCCCTTCGTCTCCTTTTGGCGTCCAGGCATTAAGCAGGAAGAGGGGACCTACGTCAGAGGTCGCCGGGAGGGGGTGCTTAAAAAATGGAGTGAGTCAGGCACTCTCCATTATGAGGCCCTGATGGCCGATGGCCGCTTAGCTGACAACGGCTACGAAAAAGAATGGACGGCCGATGGAGCCTTGCGAGAGGAACGAAAATTTAAGGGCGGCAAACTCACGGAGAAAAAAACATTCCACCCTAACGGCAGGGTCGCCAGCGACGAGTCATACACAGAGGGCAATCTTGAAACGTTTCAGAGTTTCCATGAAAACGGCAAACCATTTGAGGTTAAGACCTACAAAAATGGCATTAAACACGGAGCTTTTGAGCGAAGGAACGACCAGGGGCAGGTGGAGGAAATCACCACGTTCAAAGATGGCTACCTGGACGGACAAGCGACTCAATTTTTCTCCGATGGTAAGGAAAAGGTTATCCGCAAATACAAAAATGGCGAGAAAGATGGCGTTGAGACGGAAAAATTCCAATCTGGAAGTAACCG
>Ga0154020_10002632_pt1 | contig 21877 bp, 22 predicted proteins | sample Klosneuvirus_201_FD_109709 | JGI IMG/M metagenome (GOLD analysis project Ga0154020, IMG submission 109709) | Active sludge microbial communities from wastewater, Klosterneuburg, Austria - Klosneuvirus_20160825_MG | ecosystem: Engineered > WWTP > Aerobic digester > Activated sludge | place... | reverse complement strand
CTCACAAAGATACGAACGATGCTCAAACGATTGTTCTGTACGTTCCACGTTGATAAGCACACTATCGCGATTGAAGGCATCGGTGTGTTGCGGGTTGTTTCTTTGGGGATAGTTTCCCTCATCCTCTTACCGAAAAGTCCATCCCCCAAGGCACGGATTATCTTTGAGAATATCTTTAAGATATTTTACGACGAAGAGTATTGATCTCCTGCGAGAGGTGGTAGTACGTGTCGTCTTTTCTTTCCTTTTGGGTGGTGGTGCTCGTGGGCGACTTGTTGTAGTGACTGAGATGTTTGAGAAAAGTATATAAACATACGAGAGGGGAGAACGTGTGAGGGGATACCCATGGATACACTACAACAACAAATCGTCGTCAATGCACCAGCAAAGAAGATTATGGAGTTCGTTTCGAACCCAAAAAACATGGCGATTGTTCTTCCTCACGTCATCAGGAATTATAATATCTCCAAAGGAAAACCCGCTCCGGGATTTACCTTTGATTGGGAGTTCGCACTGATGGGCATTCCTTTCAAAGGAACATGGAAAATTACCAAGTATACCTCTTCGAAATTGTATGTTGCACAGACCGAAGGTATGATCAAGAGTACGTGGACCTATACGTTCGCAGAAAAAAATGGCAAGACGACGTGGAACGCAACCGTGGAGTATGAAACTCCAAAGAAACTCCTTGCACGCTTTGCTCAGAGTGCCGTCAAGAGAATTAACGAGAAGGATCTCGATCGATTCCTTAACAACGTGAAGGTACTCGTAGAACAGTAACGTTTAATTGCCCGGACCGTGTTCCATCGACGTGGACGTGCTCTATAGTCAGTGCTGGGAAGATTATCGTCTCGTTACTGAGGCTTTGCGTCCGAGGCGCGATACGAACGTTCTTTCCATAGGATCGGGTGGGGAGAATAGTTTCGCGCTCTTGCTGCACAATCCGCGAAGACTCACGGTGCTGGATATGAATCCGGCGCAGCTCTCCGTCATAAAGATTAAGGCGGCGGGCATTGAGGCACTCACCTTCGAAGACTTTGCTCAATACGCTGGGTTCTCTCCCTCTTCACGACGACCGCAGCTCCACAAACACGTGGAGCGGTATCTTGGTGATGAAGAGAAGATGTTTGTTCAACACCACCCCGATATTCTCCGCTCAGGTATAGCGCACATCGGGAGATTCGAAAAGTACTTGCAAAAATTCAGAACCCTCATACTGCCCTTGGTGCTTTCAAAAAAATCTGTCGAAGAGTATTTATCCCTTGATTCTTTGGATGAACAGATGGATTTCTATCGTACGCGGTGGGATACGCGCCGATGGAGAGCACTTTTTTCGTTCTTTTTCTCAGAGCGAACCATGAGCCTTCTGGGAAGAAAAAAAGAGTATTTCGCGTATAATGGTATTGCGGATGTCTCGGGGCATTATGCCTCGCGCGCACAGCACGGCATCACCGAAATACCTGCTCACACCAACCCGTATATGCACCAGATACTCACTGGCACGATTCCAGTTCCCTTCGCAGGTCATCCGTATCTTGATGAGAGAAATTTTGACGCACTCAAAGGGCTCTTACCAAAAATGGAGTATGTGTGCGATGACATCTGTTCGTATGTTCGCTCTCAGACGGAACCTTTCGATGCGTGTAATCTTTCTGATGTATTTGAACCGCTCTCGCAAGACGTCTATGAATCGGTCTTGGGTGCTTTAGCACAGGGAATGACGCCGAATGGTGTGGTGTGCTATTGGAACAACCTCGTGAACCGTTCGTCACACCCTTCCGTCAATACGATGGTCAAAGATGACCCGCTCTCACGTGCACTCACCTTAGAAGACCGCGTCTTCTTCTACTCCCGATTTCTTGTGGAGCGCGTTAATACTTGACGCGTAACGCGCCAGGAATGACGTCGAACTGAAAAATGGTTCCGGATGCGAGAATCTCTCCATCTCCCATAAACGAGCACTGATCTCTCGTCTCGATACGCACGCTTTGTTTTTGTAAGAACTGCGCATATGCTTTCTTTTGATGGCGTGCTTCTTGCACATCCAACAAGGCGCTGATATCGCCAAGAATGGAGTTGTTTTTTTTAATGATACAGACATCAAGAAGGCCATCATCATTTCGTGCGCGAGGCGTCAAATGAAGATGTTTTCCGATACACGGTTGATTGTGCACGGAGATTAACATTGCGTCATCGTTCGCGGGGATTCCATCGATGGCATATGCTGGCACCCCCTGATACCCGCCGACCATGAGCCCTCCAGCAAACAGTGTATAGATGGAGTGGTTCAGTACGTGAGCTACGCGGTTGCCGATCATCGATTGTTTGAAGGATCTTATTCTCTCAACGGTTTCCGTCGGAAGGCCTAGACCTCCGCCGGTGGCAAAATATCTCCCATTCATGCGGATTACATCGATCTTCTTGGTGCTTTGGAGAGCGCGGAGTCGATGGTATGCTGCTTCATGATCGTCCGGCTGACCGAGCTCTCGTGCGAGATCATTCGCACAACCGCCCGGGATAATGCCGCTCGTAATGAGTTGTCGTTCTGATAAGGGAAGATTCATGTACGCGTTCAGGTAATTATTCGTGAACCCGTCGCCACCACAAATATAGATCTCGCGGAATCCATCCGAGACGATATCCTTGACCAGGCCTGTCAGACCCTCTTGCGCTACGCTGACCATGAGCGGTACGTCTTTTGAAGAGAACGTCACCTTGGTCTTCTGTGCGCGATAGGCCTCGGGGTTGAGCAAGATTATCGGCTTGGGTTGTGCCTTCACAAGACTTCGGCGATGAAATCGCATTATAAGAATATCGGTCTTGTTCCTTGAACGTTTTCCGAACCTATTTATGCCTCTGCCGATCCCCCTGTGTAGATGACGGATATTATTGATTTCCTTCGTACGGAGCTCTCCTACGCGCATGACGTGGATAGGCTTGCAGCATTGCCTGTACCGCACTACGGGAAGGTGTGTGATTGGACGACGTATTGCGCCAAAGAATTTGGTTGGCGCATCTTTGGAGCGGCGAAGGGGTTCGCTCGCGGGAGTGTGTATGGCGCGGCGCTGGGCGGCTTGGCCGGTCTTGTCCTGGGTGAAGAGGTTCGCGTGGCAGCTATCTGTGGTTTTGCCGTGTGCGGTGTCGTTGATCTTGCACAGTTTGTTGTGCGTTCAAGTCCGGTCGTGATGCGAAAACATTGGGAGTATTTTGATCAGGAGTGATACGTGTTTGCTCACGCAACACTGCTAGTACCCCGTATCTCGTAACGCTGCAAGTGCATCCAACGCCATGTTTCGTTGCGTGGCGTCGTACAGGGTCATCACTTGCTCCGGCGTCAGCGATACGTCAAGAGTGCCACTTGTGATCTCGCGTGGTGGGATTGCACACGCGTGTTCTCGCACGCGTAATGTATCATCATCCATGAGGTTGGTCGTGTCGACCCCGAGCTCTTTTGTCTCAAGGTGTTTGAGATCAAGGAGGTGGCCGATCTCGTGCGCGATGACTTCGGCGAGGTCCATAACGACGCCACCAGGACAGGTTTTGATGCCTGCATAGACTGCTGATGAACGAAGCAGCGCGCGATTATCGCCAAACGCAAACCCTCTGGTGTCTTTATTGCGCGGGTCGCGTTTGATCTCGTCAGCGAGGACGCTTTCATACGCGCTATCCGCAAGCAGTTCGACGTGGAACATGCCGGGCAGCGACGACTCGCGCTGGATGGTGATGCCGTATGTCGAGAAGAGCTCCGTTACGACCCGGTGCGCTTCATCAGCGAGTGGCGTGAGTCGAAACGATGCATCGTCGATGTGATACTCGATGTTCACGGTTGGTGGTGTGAGATACGCTGGCTGTGTCTGCGCACCCGGTGGTGTGGTGGTCGTGGCAAGGATGGTGAAAATCCCCGCCGTGAGTATGCGACGCATGCGCTCAGGGGTGTGCGGTCCACCGATTAAAGCTTTCGTGTGCGCGGCGATTTTTCTCGTGAAGCGCACCGTAACGCAGTTTATCGTTTCACAGGAGTTCCAGCATCAGCATAAAGTGCGATGCGCTTCCCGCGAGCACAAACAGGTGAAAGAGGTCGTGCAAGTTAAACCACCGGTCTGACGGGTAGAGTGCATCAAGCCCAAAGAACCCCGCACCAACCGTGTAAAAAAAGCCGCCGAGAAACAACCACCCGAGTCCTGCGGGAGATAACGCACTTTTGAGTGGCACGAACGCGACCACCGCAAGCCATCCCATCAGGATATAGAAGAGCGTTGACACCCATCCGCGCACGCGTGTGAGTGATTTGATGAGGATGCCTGCAATCGCGAACGCCCACGTGACGCCGAACAGTGTCCAGCCCCACGGTCCGCGTAGCGCGGTCAAACAGATGGGGGTGTACGTGCCCGCGATGAGCACGTAGATGAGGCTGTGATCGATGCGTTGGAGCACGCGGCGCGCACGAGACCCGATGCGCAGCGCGTGGTAGGTGGTGCTTGCTGCGTACAGGAGGATGAGGCTTGCGCCAAAGATGCTAAATCCAACAACATGCCACGGCAAGGAGTGTCGTGCGGCATATACGACAAGCACGATGAGCCCGGCGACAGAGAGTGCTGCGCCAAGTAAGTGCGAGATCGCACTGAAGTGGTCGCGGGTGCGCGTCATGTGTCGCGCTTGTGCGGTGGAGATTATAAGTGGCGAGTACACCGCAAGATATCAACAATCACGCGTGGACAATGCTTATAAGTCGTTCTTTGTCCTCCACGTGCACTGCTTCCATAGGCTAACGGATAGACCACGGGGTTCCGAACCCTGAGACCGGGGTTCAATTCCCCGTGGAGGCGTTCACTTCTTCCCCGCCCGGGACTCGCACGTAGGCGCGCAAAAGAAATGCTATTGTTGTGGTGCTCGGTATCCGAAACTTCCATCACCTAACGCTTTGATCTGTTCCTGCGGGCTCAGGGAGTAAAGACGATAACCAAATTCTCGCACACTGAGTTGCATATACTCTTTGACCGTCGGGCTCATGTGGGACCCGAGGGGAGAGATGTCCGTGGCGGGCAGATGCGCGATGCGCTGGAAATCGATAAGGGGTTTCTGAGCTACTCTGGAATTCCCTGCGAGATCGCAAATAACGCGCAACAGATCTGGCCGGGGTACGGCTGCATCCGCTAACCATTCAGTGATTGATGTTTGAGGGATGTCGAGAAATCGTGCCCATTCGTCGCGAGTGAACATGGCAGTATCAAGGAGGCCTTCAAGGGCGCTGGCGAATGTGCTCTGTCCATCCATAGGTGAATGGTATCCACTTCTCCTTTAATGAAGTTTCCCTTTTCCCGAAACGCTTATGAGCAACATCACTCGGCGATGTGTCATATGTCTCGCAAGGTCTATGGCCAATCACAAACCGCACTGTGCCCGTTTTGCCGCTCTATCGCGATGTCGAAAAATCCGCAGAACGTCCCAACATGCACGAAACACAACCAGGTGCGTATCCCGGAAGTCAAGTGCATCTGCGGCCGGTGGCTTGACATGCGTGAGTCGAAGTTCGGGGTGTTCTTTACGTGCGGCTCGTGCGGTCCGGTGAGTTTCGCGAAAATGCTCCAGGTCAATGGTGATATGCTGTTCAAAACGCCAACACAGCCCAAAGTCTACGAGCGCGAGCGACCACTCCTACGCACGAACGGCCCGTCGGATTTGAGTAAAGCATTGCGCGTGCAGGCGAAAGTCGAGAAAGGACAAGTGCTCACCCCCGACGAACTCGAATATCTCTAGCCTAGCATCGCCAGGTGGATGTCGTCGTACAATTCACGGATCGCGATGTACAGTGCACTGCGTTCTGGCGCGTTCTCGTGTACTTGCGCGTAACTCGTGCGCAATTCATCGTACGCCTTGCGCGCGGTCTCAAGGTCACGGCGCTCGAGTGCGGCCCGTGCTTGCGCAATCTTGCCCGTGAATTCCGTCTCGCGGATACGGCCGAAGTCCTCATCAGCATCTGACCCGCTTTGTCCGATAGGAGTGGTCGCGACGGTCGTGTCAACCATCGCACGATACCCTGTTTGCGAAAGTTCTTTGCGCTCTGCGATAATTGTCTCCTTTGCGCCCGTCAAGGCTTTCTCGAGGTGCTTACGCAACTCGACTGCTGACGTGATCTTCTGCTTGCTTTTGAGGACCTTCGCCAGTGCCTTATCGATTTGTGTGCGTACGCGCTCGAGCTTCTTCGTTTCCTCGCGTAAGCGCGCGACAGAGGCGCGTTCTTGCTCGAGTGCTTCTTTGGCGCGCGCGTCTGACGCGGCCGCGACTTTTTTCGCATCCTCTTCTTTCTTGCGAGCAGCTGCTTCGCGCGGCGCGTGGCTTTCGCGTTCTTGTGCGAGTGCTTCTCGCTCTGTGTGGATGCGCGTGAGATCAGCGGTGACTTTCTCTTCGCGGTGCTGCAAGGTCTCCTCGCGGCGCGCGAGTTGTGATTCTCTTGAGGCAAGTGCTTTACTCTTCGCGTCGAGTTGCTCGTGTAACGTGACTGCTTCTTCATGCTGGCGCTTGATACCTGCCGTCTCGCGCTTCAGCGAGATGAGTTCAGCTTTCTCACTCGCGAGCGCGTCTTTTGCCGCTTTCGCGCGGCTTTCTGCCTCACGAGCGACTGTTTCCTTCTGTGCAACAGCGTTCTCTCGCGCGTCAAGTGCTTTTTTGTGCGCTTCGAGCTCTGATGCGCGCTCCATGTAGAGATTCTTGCCGCGTTCGAGTTGCGCGATGGTGAGTGCGACGTGCTCGCGCTCGTGCACGAGGCGACGTTCTAACTCCTTGTCAAGCGCACCTTTGACGAGGCGGCCTGCGCGTGAGCGTTCCGCGAAGAGTTCTTGCGCCTTGCGATCCACATCAAAGTGCAACGCTTGGATCTTCTCGTGCGTGTCTTTGAGCTTCTCGAGCGTCAGTTCGTGCTTTTTGCGGAGCGTCTCTGCCTTTTGCACATGGCCTTGCGCTTGCTTGATGCGCTCGTCTGCGTGTGCGTTGAGTGCTGCGATGATGCCGGCACGGTCGGTTGCTGCTCGCACGGTTGCGGCGAGTTCTGGTTGGCCAATAGCGTCCTCAATCCAGTGTGCGAAATCGTTGCGGTACTCGTTCACGTGATGCTCAAACGTGCTCGCGTCGATATAGTCAAGCGCGATGAGTAGTTCCTTCAACGATCGTACGGGCTGGCCGTTTCGAAGGATGAAATATTGTGATGGTGGCAATTCCTGATCTTGCAGGTGCCATTCTGGGAGGTCCACGTGCGGGTGTGCACTGATGCCGGCGATAATCTTCTCATGTGCGCGGTCAATGGACGCGAGGTGCTGGTCGATAATCTCGTGGTGTGCTGGTGGCTGTGGCACGGGCGTCGTTGCCTCGTGGTGCTCAACCCATGGCGTGCTTGGTGCTGTTTTCGGAGCTGCAACATGTGTTTCTGCGGCCCATGGCGATGCGCTCGGTGAGGGCACGGTAGTCGTGTCCTTCCCCTTCGTTTTCGCTTTCTTCACAGGGATAACCGGGGCGCTTGCGGCGTCAGCAGTCCAGTCGGCAATCTCTACAGTGGCGACCGGAGTCTCTTCTTCACGTTTTACGACTGGTTCTTCCACATGGACGTTTTCTTTTGGCGCGACCCAGAGAACTTCATCCTTGGGGGCATTTTGTGCGGGTGGGAGGAAGCTTTCTGGATCCGGTCGTGCGACCTCGTGATCTTCATGCAAGCCGAGCTTGCGCTTGATCTCCTCGATATCGACATCAGAGAACCCAGGTGCGGATGGCGCGACGTCTTCCGTGTGTTCTTTGGTGAAGAACTTCGTGAAGAACCCAGCCTTTCGCGGCGCTTGTGGATGCTCGCCGGGCAATGTCGGCGGTATAAGATCGGACGCAGTCATCACTCCCCCCTCTTTTCCCTATTGCGGCACCTTCTGCCGCACCCAACCACAAGTTGCCGTCGGAACCGTTATATACTTTTCGTTACCATTTTCGCGGGGAGACGATAAGGTTTTATTGCCCGGTCTCGAGGGATGTTACTGAATGGAACCCGTACCAAGCGCGCGTGCGTCGCCTTTTCGGCCATTGGCGAGCGTGGTGAGTGTCCCCGCAGCTGATAGCGCGTACGTAGGTCGTTTGAGCGCGCGCAGTGCACTTCTCGCACAGCAGAGCGTTCGGACGCGCGAAGACGTGCGCCGCACACACACGGAAATCGAACGCTTGCGCGTGGATATGCACACACAACTCGATATGCTCAAAGCCGAGCTCGTGACCGCGCAACACGAAGCGGATGATGCCGTGCACCGCGTGGAGCGACTCGTTGAGCAATTACGCCGCCTCGCGCGGGCTGGGGACGCCGCTCGTATCCAAGACCGCGTCGATACGTGGGCGCCAGAAACCTGGGTGACGCCCGAGCAGCTCAAGATGATGGTGCGCGATAGACTTGCGCGCGAGACGCTTTAACGCGTTGGGTGGCGTAGTTCTCGACGGATGCGGTTCTCTTTGGCGAGTTTGAGGATCTCACGAAACCCGCTCGCTTGTTCAAGTGCATCTTCCAGTGCGTGATGCGTGAGTGGCGCGTGCTTGTCGCTGCGTAATTTGTTGTAGCTTGCGTTCGGGTCACCAAGCGCGCCACGCAGGTACGAGTTCGCGTCTTCGGCGCTGTGTCCGAAGGGGTTGCCATCCGCGAACGCATGGAAGTAGTAGGGGAGGAAGCTCGATTCGAATGATGACGGGCGATAGACTGCTCGTGGTGTGCCCGTACGTTTGGTTGTGACTGTCTCTACCCATTGGGCAAGGCGTTGCATCGCGACGATGGGGTGTTCGCCCGTGACTTCCAGTTCTGCAAGCACTGCGACGGGATCGAACCGGTCGCCGTACGTGTCAAAGAGCGGATCCCCCGCGCGGGCAGTAACCACTGACAATCCGCGACATCCGATGCGCATCGCGTCGATATCATGCGCGGTCGTGATGGGCTTGAGTTCCACATAGAAGGTGTCCGGATTTTTCTCATCGAGCGTGCAAAACCCTACCGAGAGCATCGTATAGATGGGTGCGACAGGGCCGCTCGCTTCGAGATCGCCTGAGAAATAGAGGGGATGGTGTGGCATGTGTGTACGGGTGTGGGGGCGGTCTTTTGTAGGTTGCGGTTCGTGAGGGTCGCGTTGTGTTCTTATGAGTCGTAGGTTGTCGTCGTCCCGAGTTGGAGATCGAATTGTATCGTTTCCTCAAGCGTGAAGATGATGGCTGCTGGGCCGTGCGCACCGTAGCGTGGGCACATTCCAACATCAATGTTGTAAACGAAACTCCCGTATCGCGTGATGTGTTCTTGTGGGGTGTGCCCAATCACGATGGCGTCGACACCGAGATTTCTCGCAAGCGTGTCCGGATTCACTTCGCCGTTGGGGATGCGTCGGTCCCAAAAGATACTGTGGTTGTTCACGAGTGGGTGCCGCAAGTATTTTTCCGTTGAGGTTGCGGTCGTGATGGTGTGGAGGTGCTCTTGGAATGCGCGAGCGTAGTCTTCCCATCCGGTTGGTTGCTCGAGAGATGCAGGGATGCCGCCGTGCGCGAAGAGAATCTCTCGTTCACCGATGCGTGTGCGGTGAAACGGCAAGAGACGTCGTAGCCACGCACCGACGGGAGCGTCTGGCGCAATCGCGGCAGCGTAGTGGAGGCACGCTTCTTGTGGTGTCAATCCGTATTGCTGTACAAAGGTCCAACCGCCGTTTTGTCCATGCATCGTCAGGATGCGGTATGCGTGCTCTGGCGTTGGGTGTCCTGCGGCTTCAGTAGCTGACGTACGGCCTGCGAGCGCGAGGAGTTCGTGGTTCCCAAAGAGTGTGCGAACACGATCCGGGTTTTTCGCTTGCAAGCGCATGACGCGATCGATGGTCTCACGGCTGTACGCGCCGCGATCGATATAATCGCCTGTGAAGACGATTTCGACTTCGTCGTGGAGTCGTTCACCGTCGGAGAATATCCCGTATTCTTCTTGGAGTGCATCTACGAGTTGTTCAAGCGCAGGTAGATGGCCGTGAAGATCTCCTATACCAATTACGAGCGATGGCTTCGTCATGATAACGGGTTTGAAACTGCGTTTTTGTAGGTTGCGGTTTTCTATCGACTCGTCGTGACGCCGATGCGCGGGCACCATTGTCGTACTGGACAGTCAGAGCAGCGTGGTCGCAGTGGTGTGCAACGATGCTGGCCGAAGGCGACGAGCAGATAGTTGTATTCGAGCCAGTGTTTCTTTGGAAGTATTGCGCGCAACGCGGTCTCGGTTTTTTCTGGAGTTGTCGTGTTCACATACCCCCAACGGTTCGAAATGCGGTGCACGTGTGTGTCCACGCACATCGCGGGGATGTTGTATCCTTCGCTCAACACCAGGTTCGCAGTCTTGCGCCCAACACCAGGGAATGTTAAGAGCGTGTCGATGTCAGACGGGACTGTACCGTTGTATTCATCGAGCAACTTCTTTGCAATTGCTTTGAGACTCTTCGCTTTCGTACGATAGAATCCGACGGGGTAGATGAGTTTTTCAATCTCGTTTGCGCTCAACATCGCTAACTGCTTTGGCGTCACGGCGCGCGCGAACAAACGGTCGCACGCTGCGGCAGTCACTTTGTCTTGCGTGCGCAACGAGAGCACAGTTGCGACAAGAACGCGAAACGAATCTTTCGCCATTCGCGCAACCATCGTCACGACGGGTGGTGACTCGTGCGACATCTCCGAGCGCACTTTTCCAATGACGGTCGAAATGGCGCGGTTGGTAATCATTACGGTGTGACCTCGATGGTAGCAAGTACTGGTAAATGATCCGAGTGTCGCACTGAAAGCGTCTTACACTTAATGATCTTGAGGTCGGCGGTACACAGTATGTGATCGTATCGTTTCGTTGGTCGAAATGCTGGATACGATGGTGCGTGCGGGAGATGGTGCAGTGTATTATCGCACAGTATTTTGAATTCCTCGTCATCAGGTTCACAATTTAAATCACCCATAACGATGGCGGGCCGTTTCAATTTTTTGATACGGTCACGTATTGCTCGTGCTTGCGCACAACGTTCTTTCTTGTTTGTTTTGTGTGCACCGAAGTGTGTGACGTAGACGTCAATTGCTCTCTTTCCGATACGTATGGTACTGATGATGGCGACGCGTTTTTCCATGCGATATGGTAACGTCACTCTTTGAATGTTATGCAACGGTTTGGTGCTAAATACTGCATTGCCGTCGTTGCAGTATGCGAGCCATGTGCGGTCTGCCGCATACGCTGAATAGTGTAACGGCGTATGTTGTTGTATGAATGTTCGATGGCTGTATTGTCCGTTCCGTCGTGATCCATCGTCGATTTCTTGTAGACCAACGATGTCTGCATTATTCTTTTTGATGACGTCAGTTATTGCCAAGAGTTCTTTGCGATCATTGCGTTGCCGGAAATAAGTAATCGCTTTTTTTGCACGAGAAAGCTCTCCCGTTGGGTAGCCAAGAGCCCAAAAGAGATTCCAACTCAATACGGTGATGACGACCATGCTACACTCGAGCGACCCGCGACTTTAAATCCACTCCGGTACGTTGCTTGAGATATGTTCCATCGCCTTCGTCATTGGCTCCGTCGGTTGCCGCGTCGTATCCTCCTCTCGCCCTTTGGCGGCGAGGTGCGCGAGGTTACGATTAGCCCGACGGTCGTGCGTGACTTGTGTCTTATGGCGCGATCCTCATGGCCAAAAGAGATGCTCTCCTACCTCTCAGCGACGGCACCGGTGAAGGATGGTTGCTTGCATATCGACGAGATTCAGCTCCAAGCGTACGACGCGAGCACGCACAGCGCCACGACGCACCTCCACCTTCTCCCATCCGTCACAAACATCATCGGAACGCTCCACAGCCACCCGACGAGAGCGTATCGGCCGTCCGACGCTGACCTTTCCCTCTTCTCCCATTACGGCCTCGTGCACGGCATCCTCCGCCACCCGTACAATGGCTTTGATGATATCGCGTTCTATGATAAAGAAGGGCGACGGGTGCCGGTACGCCTTGCCCAACACTCCTCCCCGGAGGCCGCACCTTCTCCTCGATAGGAACCCATTTAAATGCGAGTTTTCAGGAATGCGCCTATGAAGAAACCCAGCGCTGCCCGCGGACACATGACACCAGAAGAGATCACCACACACCTTGATCGCTTGAAGACGGATGCGGGAAAGATAGGGTATCTACAGCAAGTGCTCAAAAAAGAAGATATTCTCGCTCCTGAAACGAGGACGAACGTGAAACTGGCGCTGGCCGGAGTCTATGAAAAAAATAATCCTCAGAAAGCTGCAGATATTTACCAGAGTCTTGGAGAAGAACAGTATATCGAAAAAGCAGTGAGGGTTTTAGCGCAAAGTAACAAGGTTGTTGACGTTGAAAAGGCCGTTGACATTTTGGAAGAGCGGGGGGAGTTTGAACGGGCTGCAAATGTTTGTAGCTCTATTCTTTATGACCTGCCTCCGGATGATTTACCTGCAGAAACACAGTGGAGAATTGCTAAACGGGGGAGCAAACTCTATGAACAGGCTGGAGAGTTTGGGACGGCGGCAGATTTACTTGAAATTGCAACCCCTCTCGGTAGATCATACCACATTAAGCCCATATCTGATGCTCGTGTACACGAACATGTTGGAGAATTGTACGAGAAGGCGGCTGCTCAAGAAGAAAAAAGGGAGTTGATTCGACAGGGCGACCCAGAATTAATGGCAAGACGGCAACAACACGTAGTGGAATATTTGACGGACGCAAAGGCCCATTACGAAGCCGCTGGCGACGGCATGAAGGCCTCGCGTCTTGAAAAACGGTTGCACAAGCAAGAGAAAGATCTCTCTCATCTCGTCGGTGCTGTTGCCATCTTCAGTTTGTGTGGTGGTGTGCTCTTCCTCTCCCCGACGATAACGGGGAATGCGATTATCAATCAGGCCACGTCGAGCGCATCGGCGAGTTGGATGGGTGGGGTGCTCGTCCTGGCCGGTATCATTGGCGTGATTGGGTATATGAAATTCCGACGTCACTAACGCCTTTTTGTCACACCATTCGTCGTGACGTAGGTCGTTTCCCGCCTTCACAACCATCTTCCAACAGTTTTCCTTCTTAAAGCGCATCTCGGAAGGTCTTTTCAGACCCCGTAGAACCCTCCCGCCACAAGCTTTAAAAAGGCCTTGGGATTCGCGCGTCATACTGGTGCCCGCCTGATGCTATTCACGTCCCGTCTCTGTGCATAACGAAATGCGCTTGATGGTACGCTATGACGCGTCGGGGAGGCTCGAGTCAACAACCAAGCCTTGGTAGTGTAGTGGCCTAGCATGAAAGCCTGTCGCGCTTTCGACCCGGGTTCAAATCCCGGCCAAGGCGTCGAAATAAAGGACGCGCGTACGGCGCGCCGAGCCCACAACTGCTCGACGGGCACGAGCGCACGGCCACTCCAAAAAGAGGGTTCGTAGCTCAGCTCGGTCAGAGCAACCGGCTTTTAACCGGTTGGTCGTGGGTTCAAATCCCGCCGGACCCATTTCAATCCGGCAATCACAGGCAAAAAGGGGGAGTGACGCAATGGCGAAAAAGACGACAAAATCACGTTCTGCAGACACCGAAGCACCAAGCTTCACGGTAGGCGATCACATGCTCGTCGCACCGCACGAGAAGTGCAGCGAGGCGGAAAAGAAACGCGTCCTCTCGACGTACAATGTTACGGCAGTGCAACTTCCCCGCATTCTCGATACTGATCCCGCTATCCGTCACCTCGGCGTTCAGGCCGGTGACCTCATTAAGATTGTTCGCGTCAGCCCAACGGCTGGCTCGACGGTCTTTTACCGCATCGTTACGAGGGAGTGATCGCTATGAACCAAAAGAACCGCAACTCACAAATCCTCATCCGCAAGTACTTCGAGCACAACTCGATCGTGCTTGCTGACATCGAATCTTTCAACAAGTTCGTCGACAAAGAGCTCCAAGCGATTATCGACGAGAACAAGATCATTGAGCCGACCATCATCCCCGCGAACGTCGAGGATTTCAAAATCCAGCTCGACCGTATCTGGGTCACGAAGCCGGAGATTACGGAAGCGGACGGTTCGACGCGTGCAATCTACCCAATGGAAGCGCGATTGCGAAAACTCAGTTACGCAGCACCCATCTATTTGGAAGTGAGCGCACACATCAACGGCGTGCAGCGCGAATCCTTCAAGACGCAGATTGGTTCTATCCCAATCATGCTCAAGAGTAAGAACTGCCACCTCTCCGCGTTCACGCGCGATGAGCTCATCAGCAAGGGTGAGGACCCGGATGACCCAGGAGGGTACTTCATCATCAACGGCACGGAAAAAGCGATTATCGACGTTGAAGACCTCGCACCCAACCGCTTCATGGTCGAGCGTGCATCCACTGGCATCAGTCCGTGGGTAGGCAAGCTCTTTTCCGAGCGCGGATCATATCGTATCCCGCACGTCTATGAAAAACTCAAGGATGGTATCTTCTACCTTACCTTCACGCGTGTCAAGCGTGTTCCGCTCGTGCCTATCATCAAGGCACTCGGCATGGTGAAGGATGAAGAAATCATGCGCGCAGTGGGCATGACGGATTCGTCGGAAGTCATCATCAACCTCTACGAGTTCGTCGACATCAAGACGACCGAAGACGCGATGGACTATCTCTCCAAGCGCATCGGCATCAGCCAGACGCGTGAGATCCGCCTCGAGCGCCTCTCGGAAATCATGGACAAGTACTTCTTGCCGCACATCGGTGACACAGAAGACGCGCGCCTCGCGAAAGCGTACAGCGCGTGCAAGTACCTCAAGCGCTACATCCAGGTCTCTGGCGGTATGCTTCCTGAGGACGACAAGGACCACTACATGAACAAGCGCTTGAAGCTCTCCGGCGACTTGCTTGGTGACTTGTTCCGTGTGAACTTGAAAGTCCTCATCGGCGATATGCTCTACAACTTCCAGCGCATCGTGAAGCGCGGGAAGTTCCCAAGCATCAAGGTTATCATCCGCGAGAAGCTCTTAACACAGAAGATCTACAGCGCGATGGCGACGGGCAACTGGGTCGGCGGCCGCACAGGTGTGTGCCAGCGACTTGAGCGCCTCAACTACCTCCAAACCCTTTCACACCTCCAGCGCATCGTGAGCCCGCTCTCGAGCAGCCAGGAGAACTTCGAGGCGCGTTCGCTCCATGCGACACACTTGGGGCGCCTGTGCCCGTCGGAGACGCCGGAAGGTAGCAACATTGGCCTGCGAAAGAACATGGCGATGCTCGCGCGAGCATCCGGCAGCGTCGACGAGCAGCATATGCTCAAGGACTTGAAGCGCCTCGGCGTACAGGTCGGGAAGAACCTGTGAGGTGATGAACAATGACTGACGTATTCCTCGACTACAAATACATCGGAACGGTGGAGAGCCCGCGTGAGTTCCTTGCGAACTTCATCCGCGAGCGCCGCCAGGGACAAATCTCCCACGATGCGAACATCCTCCACGATGAATCCACTGACAGTATCTTCGTTGAGATCAGCCGCGGACGCAGCGTGCGCCCCCTGATTATTGCGCGCAACGGCAAGCCGTTACTCACTGAAGACCACATCCGTAAGCTCCAGGCAGGAGAGCTCGGGTGGCAAGAGCTCATTAAGGGCGGCTTTATCGAGTTCCTTGATGCGGCAGAAGAAGAGATGGCGCTCGTCGCTATTGAAGAAGCGGACCTCACGCCTGAGCACACGCACCTGGAGATCTCAAGCATCGACATCCTTGGTATTACGACGGCACTCGTGCCGTTTGGGAACTACAACCACGGAGTACGTCTCACACAGGGTTCTAAGAACCAGAAGCAAGCGGTTGGTTTCTACGCCGCGAACTTCGGCGTGCGCATGGATATGGATACGAACCTGCTCCACTACCCACAGCGCCCACTCGTCACGACGCTCCTGTATGACGTTCTCGAGTACGATAAGCACCCCAGTGGCTTGAACATGACGGTTGCCGTTATGAGCTACAAGGGATACAACATGGAGGATGCGATTGTCGTGAACGCGGGCAGTATTGACCGTGGTCTCGCTCGCAGCACCTACTACCGACCCGTCCAAGCAGAAGAGCTCCGCTATTCGGGCGGTCTCATGGATGAAGTCAGTATCCCCGACAAGGACGCGCGCGGCTATCGTAGTGAGCGTGACTACCGCTACCTTGAGCCTGACGGAATCGTCGGCGCAGAAGCGAAGGTTGCCGAAGGCGATGTTATCATTGGTAAGACGAGCCCACCGCGATTCTTGAGCGGTATGGATGAGTACAACCTCGTTACGAACTACCGCCGCGAATCATCGCTTGCATTGAAGCACGGTGAGACGGGTACGGTCGATTTCGTGATGATCACGGAGAATGAGGAAGGTAACAAGCTCGTGCAAGTGCGCTTGCGCGACAACCGCATTCCTGAAATTGGTGATAAGTTCACAAGCCGCCACGGTCAGAAGGGAGTTATCGCGATTGTGGTACCGCAGGCAGACATGCCCTTTAGCGCAGCAGGGATTGTCCCAGACATTCTCTTCTCGCCCCACGGTATCCCGTCACGTATGACGGTCAGCCACTTGATTGAACTCGTCGGTGGGAAGGTCGGTGCATTATCCGGCCGCTACATCGACGGTACGATGTTTAACAGCGAATCGGAAAGCGATATCCGCGAAGAACTCGCGGGCTACGGCTTCCGTGAGAGTGGCGTTGAGACGATGTACAACGGTGAGACTGGCGAGCAGTTCCACGTACAAGTCTTCATCGGCAACATGTACTATCTGCGCTTGAAGCACATGGTCGCAAACAAGAGCCAGAGCCGCGCACGCGGTCCAATCCAACTCTTGACGCGCCAACCCACTGAGGGTAAGGCGAAGGAAGGTGGTTTGCGCCTCGGAGAGATGGAGAAGGATACGTTTGTCGCGCACGGTGCGTCGCTGCTCCTCAAAGAGCGCTTCGACAGCGACAAGACGGTCATCCCCGTCTGCGAGAACTGTGGCCTTGTGGCTGTGTACGACAGTCGCAAGAACATCTCGATGTGCCCCGTGTGTGGCGAGGGCGTGGAGATCAACCACGTCGAGATGAGCTACGCATTCAAGCTGTTGCTTGACGAGCTGAAGTCACTGACCGTATACCCCAAGCTCAAGCTGAAGGATAAGTACTAGAGGTGCTCAACATGCAGACTGATGTTCCCGTACACAAGATGGTCGCGCAGATTCAATTCGCGATTATGGGCCCGAAGTTCATCCGCGAGATGGCGAGCGCAAAGATCGTCACGCCTGAACTCTACGATAAGGAAGGCTACCCCGTCGACGGTGGGTTGATGGATGTTCGCTTGGGCGTCATCGACCCAGGATTACGTTGTAAGACGTGCGGTCAGCGATTAAAAGAGTGTCCTGGCCACTTCGGCTATGTGGAGCTCGCGCGACCTGTCGTGCACATCCGCTTCGTGAAGTTGGTCCTTGACCTCCTTCGTTGCACGTGCCGCGACTGTGGTGGATTGCTGATTCCAAAGAACCGCTTGAAAGAGCATGTGGATGAGCTCGACCGCATCGAGAAGGCACAGGGAGTCAACGAGCGCCGCAACCGCATCGCCACAATCGTCGCGGAATTGCGCACGATCAACAAGTGCCCGCACTGCCAAGGCAAGCAAAAGAAGATTGCACTTGAGAAGCCGAGCACGTTCGTTGAAGAAGAGCGCCGCCTCTCACCTATCGAAGTGCGTGCGCGCCTTGAGCGCGTGTCGGATGAGGACCTCACGGTCTTTGGTCTCGAGTCGTCAGCGATGCGACCAGAGTGGGCGATCCTCACGATCCTGCCCATCCCGCCCGTCACCATGCGCCCAAGCATCACGCTTGAGACGGGTGAACGTTCGGAAGATGACTTGACGCACAAGCTTGGTGATATCGTGCGTATCAACCAGCGATTGTTCGAGAACATCAACGCCGGTGCACCGGAAATCATCATCGAGGACTTGTGGGATTTGTTGCAGTATCACATCACCACGTTCTTCGACAACGAAGTCTCGCAGCTCCCGCCCGCGCGCCACCGCTCGGGTCAGCCGCTCAAAACCATCACGGCACGTATCAAAAGCAAGGAAGGTCGTATCCGCCACAACTTGGCAGGAAAGCGTGTGAATTTCAGCGCGCGTACGGTCATCTCACCTGATACGGCGATTGAGATCAACGAAGTCGGTGTTCCAAAGTCCATGGCGATGAAGCTCACGGTCCCTGAGCGCATGACCACGTGGAATATGGAGTACCTCAAAGCGTTCGTTATGCGTGGTGGCAAGCAATACCCGGGTTCGAACTACATCGTTCGCCCCGACGGCAAGCGCAAGCGTATCACGGATGAGACGAAGGAAGCGCTCCTTGAAGAATTGCAGCCCGGCTACGTCGTTGAGCGCCACTTGCTTGACGGCGATGTTGCACTCTTCAACCGCCAACCATCACTGCACCGTATGAGTATGATGTGCCACAAGGTACGTGTGCTCCCAGGAAACACGCTGCGCTTGAACCCGGCAGTAACGATTCCGTACAACGCAGATTTCGACGGAGACGAGATGAACCTCCACATCCCGCAGACGGAAGAAGCGCGCGCGGAAGCAGAAATCTTGATGGAAGTACAGACGCAGATTGTCAGCCCGCGTTTCGGGTTGTCGATTATCGGTTGCCACCAGGACGCGGTCACGGGGAATTACATCCTCTCGAAGTACCTCTCGTTCTCGCGCTCTGAAGCGATTGACTTGCTCGTTGCGGTCGGCGTGACGGACTTTAGCCGATTGGCGAACAAGAAGGTCATCTCTGGAAAGGAAGTGTTCAGCTGTGTGTTGCCAGAAGACTTCAACTTCACGGCAGAACCAAAGAGCCAAAAACCCCAGGATCTTGAGAACGCAGTCGTCATCAAGAGTGGGAACCTCGAGCGCGGAGTGCTCGACAAGAGCCAGCTTGGTGCAGGCGCAGGATTGTTGCTTCGTACGCTACACAAGAAGTACGGCGCAGACCGCATGTGTATCATCATGGGTCACATCTTCAAGCTCGGCATTCACGTGCTCTTGAAGTACGGCTTCACAGCAGCAATCAGCGACATCGACCTCTCGCCTGAAGCAGACGACAAGGTACGTACATTGCTGAACGAAGCAGAAGCTGACGTGCACCGCATGATTATGGAGCACGGCCAAGGATCACTCGACCTCTTGCCGGGCCGCACGCTTGACGAGACGATTGAGCTCCGTATCCTCGAGCGCTTAAACAAGGCGCGTAACGAGACGGGTCGCGTTGTCGCAGAAGCAGCAGGCAAGACCACGGGCACCATGCTCATGGTCCGTTCTGGTGCGCGTGGTAACTTGATCAACATCGCACAGATGGCAGCGTGCGTCGGTCAGCAGGCATTCCGTGGTGGTCGCATTGGCGACGGCTACAAGGGCCGCACCTTATCGTGCTTCAAGCGCGGCGACATCGGTGCGGAAGCGCGCGGTTTCATCCGCAACAGCTTCAAGAGCGGCCTCAAACCCCATGAAATGTTCTTCATGGCGATGACGGGACGCGACTCGCTGATGGATACCGCACTGCGTACACCAAAGAGCGGGTACTTGTACCGTCGACTCGCGAACGCCTTGCAGGACTTGAAAGTCGAGTACGACAACACGGTCCGTGACGCATCTGGCCGCATCGTGCAGTTCAACTACGGCGAGGACAACCTCGACGTGAGCCGCACGGAAGGCGGGAAGTTCAACGTCAAGAAGATTATCGAGACGATGGGGGAGTAGACACATGGCCACTGACCAATACAAGGAATACGAGAACAAACTCCCGCCGAGCGTCCTCGCGGACATCAAGGAGTGCGCCGTCGGTGTGTCGGAGGCGAAACTCAAGAAGATCCTCGCGTACGTGCACGATGAGTACCAAACCGCGATGGTCGATGCTGGAGAAGCCGTGGGTACGGTCGCTGCAGAATCCATCGGAGAACCCGGTACACAGATGACACTGGATACCTTCCACTTTGCAGGCGTGTCGGAAATGAACGTCACGATGGGCCTGCCACGTCTTATTGAAGTACTCGATGCGCGTAAGACCATCTCGACGGAGATGATGGAAGTCTTCCTCTTGCCACCCTACAACAAGGGCCAGGACATTAAGAAGATCGCGGAACAAATCAAGGAGACCTCGTTCCGTGAGTACATCCTGTCGATGGATATCGACGTGCTCGAAGCAATCATGACGATTGAGCTTGATAAGGCGAAGATGGATCTCGTGGAAGCAAACCCCGAGAAGCTCATCAAGGTGCTCGTGAAGTCGTTAAAGACCGTCGCTATCAAGGCGGAAGGTCCGGCGACGATCACCATGCGCTCAACGTCAAAGGGCGGCGATCAACTCAAAGAGATCTACCAGCTCAAAGAGAAGATCAAGGACATCTACATCAACGGTGTGAAGGGGATTAAGATGGTGTTGCCAGTCAAGCGCGACGAGGAGTTCCTCATCGTGACTGCTGGTTCGAACTACAAGAACATCCTCAAAGTGCCCGGTGTGGACACGTCGCGCACGGTGACGAACAACCTCTACGAGATCGAATCAACGCTCGGTATTGAGGCTGCGCGTCAAGCGGTCATCAACGAGATTGCGAAGGTCCTCGACAACCAGGGTATTGAGTTGGACTTGCGCCACGTGATGCTCGCGGCTGATACGATGACGATGTCCGGTAAGGTCCTCGGTATCTCCCGTTACGGTATCGTGAAGGAGAAGCCGTCGGTCTTGGCGCGTGCGTCATTCGAAACGCCACTCAAGCACATCTTTAACGCCGCGACGTCGGGTGAAATTGATTATCTCAACTCAGTCATTGAGAACGTGATGATCAACCAACCCGTGCCGCTCGGTACAGGTATGCCCAAGTTGATCGTGCGTACGGGCATGAGTGCGAAGAAAGCACCCGCGAAGAAAGCGGTTAAGGTTGAAGAGTAGGTTTGTTGTTTTTTTCTTTTCTTTTTGTTATCTGGTCTGTTTCGTGCTCATCGTTATCTTCTTATATCTGAGATACTTCCCTGGTGGTATGGGAGCAACGATATTCCTAACGGAGGAGACCGACGGTATTCGTCGACGACAAGTTGCGGGTGTTCTTTACACGTTTCAGGTGCTGTACGGAGATGGTGTGGAGGCGCTTCGTACGGGCAATGAAGATTTTTTCAGGCGCTGTCACAACCACATCAATGAGGTTCGGGAGTCCATCCTTGAGGAACGATGTAGAACGTCTGAGAATGAGCGCGACTACTTGTCTCAAGCGGGTGAATTCTACGAACGAAAGCTAAACGCTGTGGTGGCTCGCGCACAAAAGACGGGACGTGTTCGCGAATACTTCTGGGATGGTGGGTGGCCACGACCCAAGCGCGTGCGTTCCTTCACCGATACGTCAGCGCCGCGTTTGAGTCTGTGATTTTACGTGCACGTAAACTCCACAACCGGGTCCGGTTGCACATCAGGGATTTGCAAGCGTATCTCGTTGGTGCCGTTGTGATAGTTCGCGCCCGCAAACGGTACGTCCGTGAACGTGCATCGCGTCTCTTGCCCTGGTGAAAGAATCGGTGTTGTGCACGCGTCCGCAAACGCCGGTCCGGGGCCGAAAAGCAGTTTCCCATCACGGTACGTGCCGCGTTTCGCGTTCATCTGATATTGGTTGAAGTACACGAGGACGTTTTGGATGTTCCCGCGATGCTGCCACGAGAGGTCTGCGTTGAGCGACCAGCTCGTGTCGCCGGTGTTGCGTAGTAAGACTGTGAGTGTTTGTGCGTCATAGTCGCACACAATCTCATTTGCGGGCAAGATCTCTTTTGGCTCTGCCGACGCGGTGGCGGTCGATGCAGTCGGTTTCACTGCGGCGGGTTGTGTAATTGCCTTTTG
>Ga0154020_10002630_pt1 | contig 21886 bp, 19 predicted proteins | sample Klosneuvirus_201_FD_109709 | JGI IMG/M metagenome (GOLD analysis project Ga0154020, IMG submission 109709) | Active sludge microbial communities from wastewater, Klosterneuburg, Austria - Klosneuvirus_20160825_MG | ecosystem: Engineered > WWTP > Aerobic digester > Activated sludge | place... | reverse complement strand
GGTGATGTATCCGTTTTCGTAAATGGCCGCCACTCCTCCTTTTTTGCAGTGTTGCTGAATCACAGGATTGTTTTCATTCATACTGAAGTAAGCCACATTGCATTCCACCATTTTTGCGATGCTTACACAGTACTCATTATCGGCATTCAAAACAACCGTGCCATCACGTTTCACACTTTTGGCCACCACTGCTTTTACATTGGTCATGTCTTTTAAGGTGTTGATGTCAGACAAACCCATGTGATCTTCCTGAATGTTGGTGATCACGGCCACATCGCAGCGACCAAATCCAAGACCTGAACGCAGGATGCCTCCACGCGCTGTTTCCAGCACTGCAAATTCCACCGTTGGATCTTTCAAAATAAATTCAGCGCTCAAAGGTCCGGTGGTATCCCCTTTGGTAAGCATGCTGTTTTGTACGTAGATGCCATCAGAAGTGGTGTAACCAACACGGTGACCCGTGTTTTTTACAATGTGGGCTATCAAACGGGTGGTGGTGGTTTTGCCATTGGTGCCGGTGATGGCAATAATAGGAATACGGCAATTTTTTCCCGGGGGATACAACATGTCAAGCACCGGAGCCGCAACGTTTCTCGGTAAACCGTTGGCAGGCGCCAGGTGCATTCTGAATCCGGGAGCGGCGTTCACTTCCAATACCACGCCTCCGGTTTGTTCCAAAGGCTCGCTCAGGTTTTGTGCCATGATGTCGATGCCACAAATATCCAATCCAATGACCCGCGAAATCCGTTCACAAATAAAAATATTGTGAGGGTGTACAATATCTGTTACGTCGGTGGAGGTCCCCCCAGTGCTGAGGTTCGCCGTGCCTTTTAAATAACACTTTTCGCCTTTTGGCAAAACCGTTTCTAATGTATAATTGTATTTGGCCAGTTGATCATGCGTTTCTTTGTCGATGCTGATCTCGGTCAACACATTCTCGTGCCCGTAGCCTCTCCTTGGGTCCAGATTTTCTTCTTCTATTAGTTTTCCAATATTCGAAATGCCATCGCCGGTAACGTGTGCCGGTTCACGCAAAGCAGCTGCAATAAATTTGTGATTGATCACCAATACGCGAAAATCGTATCCGGTAATAAAGCGCTCAACAATAATTTTGCGTGAGTATTTTTTTGCATGATGAAAAGCGCGAATGGCTTCTTCTTCCGTTTTTACATTGATGGAAGCGCCTTTGCCATGGTTGCCATCCAATGGTTTAAACACCAATGGGAATTTTACGGTGTCGATTACTTCTTTGATTTCCTCCTCAGAAACAATACACATGCCTTTGGCTACAGGTATAGCAGCTTCTTCCAGCATACGTTTGGTTTCTTCTTTGTTGCTTGCTAAATCAACTGCGATGGAACTGGTTCTGTGTGTCATGGTGGCCCTGAAGCGCACCTGGTTTTTACCATATCCCAATTGTATCAAGGATTCTTTGTTTAAACGGATGTAGGGAATATCTCGTGCAACGGCCTCATCAACAAGTGATCCTGTACTTGGTCCAAACCTCACGCTTTCGCGTATTTCACGCATGCGTGCAACGTCGGAAGCGAGATCGTATTCTTTTCCGGCGATGAGAGCTTCGGCAATGGCCACCGAGGATTTAGCGGCAAACAAACCCACTTTTTCTTCCATGTAAGAAAATACCACGTTGTAAATCCCTTTATGTCCAGTGCCCCGGGTCCTGCCAAAGCCAACATCCATGCCGGCCAGGGTTTGAATTTCCAATGCAATGTGTTCAATCACGTGTCCCATCCAGGTGCCTTCATCAACCCGCTCAAAAAATCCACCTTCGTGTGTTTTTGAACAACGGTGTGTTTTCATGCTGGGGAACATGGCTTTTAAACGATCGGGGAATCCTGGAATTTTATTGGTGGGTTGTTCCTCGAGCTCAGCAATATCGAGTTTCATTACGATCAGTTTTTTGCGAAAATTCGACCAGTAGTTCGGACCACGCAACACTTTGGTTTCAATAATCTTCATCATAGCTCGGGGATTTTCAAGAAATGTAGGACTTGTTTTTAACTTTTGCAAAAATCTGTTTAAAACAAGATGATAATTGAAACGACTCCCAACTTGCAGGGATGGGGAATAAATTTAGTTTTGTACAAGACTTAATGAACTTATGACCGAACCCAGGGGAAAGCTAATTATCATCGGAGGATCTGTAGACAAAGGATCATTTTTTAAAAATCCTGAAGACCAACCAAACAACCTGAAATTTTTTGAGCAGGGCATTTTAAAACGCATCAGTTTAGAAGCGGCTAAAAAAAACCTGTCACGTGTGGAGATCATCACTACGGCCAGCAGCATTCCCAACGAGGTTGGAAACGAATACGTAGAGGCCTTCAAACAACTGGATATGCAAAACACCGGCATACTGGATGTGAGAACCAGAGCGGAGGCAAACGATCCTGCCAATCTCGAAAGACTTAAAAACGCCGATGTGGTGATGTTTACAGGAGGGGATCAACTGCGACTTACCTCCATTTTTGGCGGCACCGAATTTCATAAAATGTTGCTCGACCGCTACGAAAACGAAGATTTTATTATTTCGGGTACTTCGGCCGGAGCGGCAGCAAGCTCCAACAACATGATCTACCAGGGCAGCAGCAATGGGGCTTTGCTGAAAGGCGAGGTGAAAATTACAGGTGGTCTTGGATTTATTAATAACGTAATCATTGATACCCACTTTGTTCAACGTGGAAGAATTGGACGCTTATTGTATGCCTGCGCCAGCAATCCCGTCAACATGGGAATCGGTTTGGGAGAAGATACAGGATTACTCATCACCAAAGGCCATTTTATGGAGGCCATAGGATCGGGGCTGGTTATTTTGGTGGAAGGCACTCACATGCGCAGCACCAACATTACGGATGTGGACATGGGCCACCCGGTTTCACTGGAAAACATGACGGTGCATGTGATGTCTTTGGGCGACAAGTTTAATCTCAACACCAAACATTTTTTACTCAAGCCTCTGCCGGAGAAGCAGGTTAAGGGCTAAGGTTTTGTGTTATTTGTAAATTGCTATAAAGGGCTCTTCACCTGACCTTACTGAACCTCTGTACATGCCTTCCGAATTAAAAGGCAGTTCAATGTTGCCCTTTGCATCCACTGCTATCAAACCGCCTTCCCCACCAAGTTTTACCAACTTTTCGTTGACTACAATCCGGCAGGCCTCTTGTAAACTCAGGCCTTTGTATTCCATCAAACAAGAAATGTCGTAAGCCACCACAGCGCGTATAAAAAATTCCCCGTGTCCGGTGCAGGAAATGGCACAAGTGCTGTTGTTGGCGTAAGTGCCTGCTCCAATAATGGGGGTGTCGCCAACCCTGCCGTGTTTTTTGTTGGTCATGCCCCCGGTGCTGGTGGCTGCAGCCAGGTTGCCATGCACATCAAGCGCCACGGCACCAACAGTGCCAAACTTATCAGGTTTAGTATCCTTATGATCGAGGAACACCTTGTCCTGTTTCAATGCTTCCTGCAATTGCTCGTAGCGCAGCGGCACATGAAAATAGGCTTCGTTTTCAAAGGTGAGTCCGTTTTTTTTAGCAAAGTCCTCAGCTCCGGAACCACTCAAAAATACATGGGTGCCCTCATCCATCACTTTACGCGCCAACAACACCGGATTTTTAATGTGTTTGAGCCCTGAAACGGCACCTGCATTCAAAAATTTGCCCTCCATAATAGAAGCATCCATTTCGTGTATGCCCTCATGGGTAAAAACAGCGCCTTTTCCAGCGTTGAACAGGGGGTTGTTTTCGAGCTCCACTACCGCTTTTTCAACAGCAGTAAGGGCATCGCCACCGGTTTTGAGCCAGGCTTCCCCGGCTTCCAGTGCCAAGTACAGGGCCTTTTCATACGCTTTTTGGGCTTCGGTACTCATGGAGGCTTTGCTGATGGTGCCGGCACCGCCGTGTATCGCAAGGGTATACTTGGAATTCATAGGGAGTTTTAATTAAGGCCAATGGCCCTGCAAATTAAGCTAATCTCTACGGATGTTGGGTAAAATCAGGCGCAATTCGACCGAATTATCCCAAATTCAGCACTTTGCCTTACAAATAATTTAATTATATTTGAGACTTGTGAAAATGTTCATGTCTAAACCGTCAGTTAAAGTAACGTGCCTTTTGGCTGTGTTGCTGTTTTTTAGCTTTCGTTCTCTTGCGCAAAGGGGATATAAGTTTGAGTTTGGCGGTAGCTTAGGTGCAGCCAATTATCTGGGAGAAATTGGCGGAAAAGATTTGGAAGGAAGGTCTTTTATTTATGACATGAGGCTAACAAAAACGCGGTGGAATCCGGGTTTGTTTGTCAAATACCAGTTTCACCCTATGTTTGCTGTTCGTGGGTGTTTTAACTACGTCAGAATTGTCGGCGAAGACGCCATCTCCACAAATCCTGGGCGGTTTTACCGAAACCTTAGTTTTAAAAATGATATTTTTGAATTAAACACCAATATTCAGTGGTTGTTTTATAATCCAACCCGTCCAACCGGGATCTACAGGCGTTCCAGCATCTATTTTACAGCCTATGTTTTTGTTGGTATAGGTGGTTTTATGCACACCCCAAAAGCTTTCTATCAAGAGGAGTGGATCGACCTCCGCTCGCTTAAGACTGAAAATACGGCCTACGGCAAGTTCTCCTATTGTGTTCCAACTGGTTTAGGTTTTTACGTTACCATCAATCAACGCAGAAGGGCGCACCGTATTGGTCTTGAAGTAAACTGGAGATATACAGGAACAGATTATCTTGATGATATTTCCAAAGACACTTGGGAAAATCCTTCAACACAATCGAATCTTTCAGCCGCTTTAGCCAACCGGAACCCAGAAGTACTCAGTCAGCCCGATGGCATGCAGGGTAATTACGGCTGGCACGATAAGAATGGCGATGGCGCCAACGACAACATGGCTCCACGTGGAGATCCAAACGACAAGGATTCTTACATCACCCTTAACGTAACATACGGCTACAGCTTCAAGGCCAAATACAAGCGCAGCCGGGGGAGAAAAATCCGTTCAGTTACCTTCTAAACATTTTACAAATAAACGAGTAGGACAGATCAGCCAGGTTTATTCTTTGCTTCTATCCAAAGGCTCATGTATTTGCTGCTGTTAAAATGCTGTTGTTGAAGCATGGCCCCGGTGAAGTTTTTCGCCCTGTGTTCAAATAAATTTTCCAGGCTGTGTTTCAGAATGGATTGAAAGGCAGTAGAGAAATTTTCTTTCTTAAATTCCAAAAGTGTTTCCCGACAAAGCTCCGAGGCCTTCGTCCATTCCATTTCGTTTTGATAAAGTGTTACTGCGGAGTTCACAAAAGCGTCAACGTCGTCTGTTATTCTTCCCGGCCACTGTCCACCGCCATTCATGCCCTCTGCACCAATGGTGCTTGTAATGTTTGGTGTGCCGTTTAACATGGCATCCATCAATTTGCCTTTTAATCCTGCCCCATAACGCAATGGTGCCAAAAGCAAACGGGCCTTGCGCATCACATCATTCACATCTTCCGCCCTTCCTTTTACTAAAAAGCCATTCGTTTCAGAATGCAGTTGTGTAATGGGTTCTGGAACGTAAGCGCCATAAACGTGAAGTTCTGCATCCGGCAGTTGTTCCCTAATCTTAGGCCAAATGCTTTTATGCAGGTGTTTTACCGCATCCAAATTGGGCCCATGCAAAAAGTTACCAATGCTGATAACATGTTGGCGTTCGGAAAACGGTGGGGATTTATCTAATTGTTTTAGTTCAGCTGAACCAAACAAAAAAGGAAGATAAAAAAGGTGTGAAGTTTGAACATTAAAAAAATCCTTCAACAGGTCCATTTCAAATTCAGAAATGATCAAACTAAGATCGCAGCGCTGTATGCTGGCGATTTCACGAAAAGCCGTGGCATTAAAAAGATCAGTGGGAACAAACCGACGATTTTCTTTTACCGCTTTTTCTCTGCCCGCTCTTAAGCCATGCAGGTCTTCGGTATCAAGGAGTCGCAAGGTATTCGGACAATGTTCAGCCACCCGCCAGCCGAATTGTTCTTCAGTCATAAACCGGTCGAACAATACGGCATCAGGTTTGAGAGTAGAAATAAAATCATCAAAACTTGAAGCGTTCAGTTCAATAACATGAAATGGAATTCCCAGCGCTTTCAGATCTGCTGAATAAGGACTTGCTTTTGCCACCGAAGCCATTTCAATTCTCCAGCCAGCTTCATGAAACAAGTCAATAAGCTGTAGCATTCGTCTGCCGGCCGCTGAGGAGGCTGGTTCGGGAAGAACTTTTGCTATTACCAATAAGGTCTTCATTGTCAAATTGTTGGCTTAAGAAGTTGAAAATAGGAAATTATTGCCGTATGATCCGTCCATCCTCCATCTCAATGATGCGTTTACTTTTTTGTGCAAACTCCACATCGTGGGTCACCACCAGCATGGTTTGATTAAATTCGGAGGTGAGTTGTTTGAAGATATCAAATACAATTTCGGAATTCCGTTTATCAAGATTTCCGGTAGGTTCATCGCCCATGATAATTGCGGGATCATTGATCATGGCCCGGGCGATGGCCACGCGTTGTTTTTCACCACCTGAGAGCTGATTGGCTTTTTTTAGGGCCAACTTTTCGATGCCAAGTTTTTTCATGTGTTCCATGGCGCGGTGTTCCACTTCCTGTGCACTGTACTGCCCTAGTTTTAATCCGGGCAGCATCACGTTTTTTAAAGCTGAAAATTCATACAAGAGATAATGGAACTGAAAAACAAATCCAATTTTTGCGTTTCTAACATGGGCCAGTTCGGTTTCGGTTTTATGACGCATGGGTTCTGAATCAATCAATAATTCACCGGAATACTCGGTATCCATAGTGGAAAGAATATAAAGCAAGGTGGATTTGCCACAACCTGACTTGCCGATGACGGACACAAACTCTCCTGCATTCACCCGGAACGTAATGTCCTTTAATACATCAATAGTCACCGGGTCGTGAAATTGTTTGTTGATGTGCGCGGCTTCTAAAATAACACTCATTATTTTCCTCGGATAATAACTACAGGATCAACTTTGCTTGCCTTACGGGATGGAAAAAAGCCGGCCAGGTAAGTGGTAAGGAGTGAAAAGATGCCGGCAATGAGGTAGTATTTTGGATCGTAATTGATGGGGTAGGTTTTAATGGTGGGCAAAGCCGCTGTATTAAAAGGGATCATGTCGATGCCCGCCGAGAGCAGAAAGCCCATCAAGAGGCCGGCCAAGCCTCCAAGAAATCCAATGCTCATGGCAATTACCATAAAAATGTTCCTCACATCTTTTCCTGAAAAACCGGTTGCTTTAAGTATAGCGATGGATTCCATTTTTTCGAAGATCATCATGTTCAGAATGTTATAAATACCAAAACCGGCCACCACCAAAAGCGTAATGCCAACGGCGTAGGAAATGATGGTTCTTACTTTTGTGCCCGTTTCAAATTGAGCGTTGGCGGTTTGTATGTCCTCCGACTCACAATCAAACAATACAGCGTATTCTTTGGCTAAAGCCGGAGCCTGCATGTAGTCGTGGAGTTTAACCTGCATGTCGGTTATGTAATTGCTCGGTTTGTTGAGAATTTTTTGGGTCGTGGAGAGTGAGGCGTAGCTGGTGGCTTTATCCAGTTCATTAAAGCCCGATTGAAACATGCCCACCACTTTCAACGCAAAACGTTCGCCTTGTGCTGTAGTCACATACACCATGTCTCCGGTGTTTACCAGCAGTTTATCAGCCAGGGCTTTGCCAAGGATCACGCTGTTCGCAATGTTTTTAAGGTCCTGGTAACGGCCCTCAGTAATGTAATCCCCAAAGAAAAAGTAATTGATCTCGGCGTCCACATCAACACCGTTCATTACCGCCGTAATTTCAAGATCTCCGGCATTAAAAAACACAGGCGCGTTTACTTTAGGAGAAATGCCTTTTACACGAGGATCTTTTTTAAGGGTTTGGAGAATGGCACCACTGTTGTACAACTCTTTACGGCTTCCTGTTGATTTTACAGAGTGAATGAAGTTGTGTTTTCCATCGTACTCCTTCGCTACATCTATTGGCTGATTCGGATTGGGTATAATCTCGTTATAAAGCCTTACGTGTGGCGTTCTGTTGAGTATGAGGTTATCCAGCATGTCGTTTAGTCCTGTCATAAAACCCAGCAGAGTAATAAACATCATGATACTGAAGGTAACACCTACGGCAGCTACCAGGGTTTGTTTTAATCTGGCAAACATCAATGAGGAGGCTACGGAGAATATTAAGCGATTGTTCATTATTCCGGTTTAAGGATCACATCGTTTACTTTCAAACCTTCAAGGATCTCCGCTTTTTTGTAATCTTTTAGTCCTGTAAGTACTTTTATTGGATTCTTTTTCTGATCGAGTACGAGGGTATCGCCAATCAGATAATTTCTTGGCACTGTAATTGCCTTTGCTTTGGATTGTATGATGATGTTGGCCTCCGCGGTGAGGTTAGGGAAAAGCGTTTTGGGTGCATCCACAAAAAAAGCATCCACTGTAAATGATCTTGAACGCTCGTTCATAATGCTGTTGATGCGGCTCACACGGGCTTTAAATACCTGACCTTTGTAACTGTCTAAACTTATTACAATGTCCTGGTCGGTTTTAACGCGGGTGATGTCGTATTCGTCGACCTGCAGTTCAATTAGAAATTCAGAGTCGTCGCCTATGGTGGCAATGGGGCTCATGTTGGTTACCATTTCACCTTTTTCTTTAAGCAGGCTAAACAGTCGACCATTGGTTTCGCTCCGGATAATAAAATCGTCCTCCATGGACTCGCTGATTCGGGAATTGTTCAGCGCTTGTTCCGATTGAAAATCCAGGGTCTTTTTGGTATCTGAATAGCGCAACAAAGCGCTGCGGTAATTGCTTTGGGAGGTTTTAAAAGCCAACTCTCTTTGTTCAAGCTCCACCTGAGTGCCAATTTTTTGTTCCCACAAACTTTTTTGGCGCAACCACAACAAAGAATCGTTGAGGTATTTGTTTTTGGCCAGTTCAATGTTTACCTGAAGTTCTTTTAATTTTTCTCCTCTGGCATTTTGATTGGCAAGTTCCAGAGCGAGTTTGGAATTGGCAGAATTTAAGCGGGAGGAGGGATTACTTAAACGCAGAATGGCATCTCCTTTTTTAAGGAGGGCCCCTTCTTCTACAAACACGTCTTCAACAAGTCCATTGGTTTTTGAAAACACCTGGTATTGGTTTTTGCTTTTAATGGTTCCTGATGCGTAAACCGATTCGGTGATGGCTTCTTCGCCAACGGTATAGGCTTCGGTTTTTTTGCCACAAGAGGTGATCAAAACCGTAAGCAGAACTAAATTGAAATAAAGATTTTTCATATTTGGCGAACTCAATAGCGCTGAGAGGTAAAATTACTTAAATTTATAAACCTTGGAGGAGGCATAACATGATAAAACAACTGACATTCATCAGCTATAAATCACCCGAACATGTAGTGCAGGCACAGGGACCAAAATTCTAATTTTGCGAAAAATTTTGTATGGACTTTAAAAAAAGCATGGCCCTGCTTCGTCAGGCCCTTAAAGGCGAAGATTACGATTACACCAGCGGAAGCATACGCAAGGCAGTGGTGTTGCTGGCCATTCCCATGATGCTGGAATGTGCCTGGAAAGTGTGTTTGCGGTGGTGGACATTTATTTTGTAAACAAACTCGGCAGCCATGCGGTGAGTGTGGTGGGTTTAACTGAGGCGGTGCTCACTTTGGTGTACTCAGTGGCCATAGGTTTAAGCTCAGCCGCAACGGCAGTAGTAGCCAGGCGGGTAGGGGAGAAAAATCCGGAAGCCGCAGCGAAGGCCGTTTCTCAAGCCCTGATCTTGTCTGGTATTCTGATCGCGATCATTTCAGTTTTGGGTTTTATTTATGCTGGTGGCATTTTGCGTTTGATGGGTGCAGAAGAAGAAGCTGTGGCCATGGGGGTAAATTACACGCGATTGATATTGGGTGGAAGTGTGGTGGTGGTGCTTTTGTTTTTGATCAATGGTATTTTTCGCGGGGCCGGTAACGCTTCTATTGCCATGAAAAGTTTGTGGATAGGCAATGGGGCCAACATAATTTTGTGTCCGCTTTTAATTAATGGGTATGGGCCTTTCCCTGAACTGGGCATCACCGGTGCGGCCCTGGCCACGGTTTTGGGCAGGGGTTTGGGTGTGTTGTACCAGATCAAACAATTGTTTTTTTCCAAACACGATGCCTTTGATATGCGCAAGGCCATCTGGTGGCCGGATAAGGAAATCATGAAGTCCTTATCCAGCATTGCAACCCCGGCCACTTTGCAGTTTATCATACAATCGGCTTCCTGGATTTTTTTGGCGGCTATTGTGGCGCGGAGTGGAAGCAATGCCAGCGGGGGCTACCAAACCGCCATACGCTTGATTATGTTTTTTATGTTGCCGGCCTGGGGCATCAGCAACGCAGCGGCTACACTTGTTGGGCAGAATCTGGGAGCCAAAGAGCCGGGTCGCGCCGAATCTTCGGTAAAAACCATAGCCAAATACAACACCATTTTTATGGCTTTTGTGATGGTGTTTTTTATGGTTCTGGCCGACCCTTTGATTAGTTTTTTTATTCCACGTACTTCGGTTGATCAGCACAAGTATGCAGTTGAGGCTTTGTGGATCATCAGCACGGGCTATGTGTTGTACGGGTTTGGCATGGTGCTCATGCAGGCCTTTAACGGAGCGGGCGATACTAAAACACCAACCTACATCAGCTTTGTTGGTTTCTGGCTCATGCAAGTGCCTTTGGCTTGGTGGCTGGCGATTTATCTGGGCATGGGGCCCCTTGGTGTGTTTATTGCCATTCCGGCGTCTGAAGCCATTATCACCGGCATTTATTATTATTATTTCAGAAAAGGAAAATGGAAGTTGAAGGAGGTGTAAAGAGGATTTTTGCTAAGGGATTTTATCACGCCAAGGCCTAAACTTAGGGTTGTTGGCTCTAAAATGTCTTTCCTACAAATAGCTCAACCACCATTTTTCTTCATGCTTTGTTTTATAGTTGTCATACCATTTGCACGATGGATACAAGGCCATTATAAGCCCTATCCAAAGGATGTAAACGGTAATTAAGCTTTCTCCTTGTCCGGGCACAACAAACAAGAAAGGAAAATTTTTGCCAATGTTCCAAACCTCACTCATTGAATTGCCGTGGATGAAATAAAAGGCAACAGCCATTAAATGTATGAGATAAAGATGGAGGATGTAATAAAAAAATGCAGTTCTGCCATATGTTCTCATAACACCTGTAAACCTATTCTTAGTGTGCTCCAAAAAAGACAAAGCCAATAGTCCGGTGCCAATGGTCATGCACATAAACAGTATAGATGGCGGATACTTGTTTACTTTAATAAATGAAAGTAGTGTTTGAACAAACGTGGGTTGGGCCGACCAGTCATTTGGGTCGCCATACCAATTGCTAAATCGAACAAGAATAAAAAACAACAACAACAGAACGCCGATGATTCTCAACTTCTTTACTCTTTGTTGAGCGGAGTTGGTGCTTTCAAAAAGTTTACCCAAACCATATCCCAACAGCATTAAGCCTGTCCATGGAAGAAAAGGATAGACCAAAATGGCAGTGTGATTGCCGTAAATGCTGTAAAACTTAAATGAACCCGAATGAAACAGGTCCCACCAAAAGTTGGCGATAAAGCCGGTATCCGCTTCCACAAAATCAAGCGCATTGTGTCCTAGAACAATCAAAGCACCAATGCTTAAAATGGCTTTATAGGGCGTATTCATGAGTAGCAATACACCAAGCAAAACCATGCTAATGCCAATGGCCCAAATGACTTGAAAAGGAATAAAAGTGAAGTAAGGATTAAAGGTCCAGGCGAAGGCAACAAGGGTCCATTCACAAAGGATCAGCCAGAGCCCCCTTTTAATGGCAAAAAGCCCAAGTTCTTTTTTTGTTTTCTTCAGGCTTTGTAAATAAATGGAGGTGCCGGATAAAAACACAAAAATAGGCGCACAAAAATGGGTTACCCATCGTGTAAAAAACAATGCAAGGTCGGGATTTACCACATCCAATGGATCAGCCGTGTTGGCTTTCACATGAAAATAATCCCGCACATGGTCTAAGGCCATAATCACCATGACTATGCCTCTCAGAACGTCAATGGATTCAATCCTCTTTGTGTGTTGCATTCATTCAGTGTATGGTAAAGGTGAGAGTTGAAAAATAGGCTTATTGGTAACATATCGCTCACAGGCCTTGTGCTACCGTTCGAATATTTAAATGTACGAATGTCCGCCGAAACTTACAAGACCCATCCCCATAGCTATCGGGAGCGCGGCTTAAGATTTGTGAACCAAACGTGTGTTAGGCGGTCGAAGTTTAGTTCCATATGTTAAAATTGAGTTGACACCAACTTTATTGAATACTTAATCATTTAAATAATAATACTGATAAAGCCAATATATTGTTAAATACATGAAAGACTATTCCCCCTAATAATCCACCGGATTTTTTCCGAAGAATTCCGGTTATGATTCCAAATAATAGAAATACAGGAAACAAAAATAAATTCATATGAATAGTAGCAAACAATGTTGCTTGAATAAAATTTGCAATGGGGAAATTTGTATAGCGTTGACATGAGCCCAATATAACGCCTCTGAATATAATTTCTTCATAAATAGGAACCAGTAAACATATTAGCAAAAAGGTAATTCCTTTACCGGAGTAAACAATAAGAGCCTCTATTTCTTGTCGAGACGTTAAAAATAATTGCGGTATTCTGGCTAAATTTTCAATGGAAACATCAAATAAGTTAACGCCAATACGAATATAAATTACCGAAATTATCCTATAGACTAACATTATCCCGAAACTCATAAGAATACTTTTCGTTATCGACCATTCGGAACTCAACAATATTCTAAGATTTGTTTTATACAATGTCGCAAATCCAAAGAAAGCAAAGATCAGGATAAATATAACGGTTGATAACCCTGATTTTTCCTGATTCAATTCGGCTCCATAATTCGAAGAACTAAAAATAGAATTCAATAACTCTGGCTCAACAAAGAACGTTATAAATGAAGCAAACAATAAGCCAAAACTGATGAACCAAAAAGATTTTAAACCCCAATCGGATTCGAATGGCTTATCACGAGAAAGAAAATTCCATTTGTGTCCTATGAAGTAAACCGGTAAGATCCAAATAGATGGAATCAATACCAATAGTAAGATGACTATAATGAACAATAGTATAGCTAAAACATCTCTGAAAGTCCATGGTTGAAGAGGGTGCGAAAAGAAAATCTTAAGTCGGTATATACCTAAGGGGTCGTTTGAGATGCCGAAATCTCTGTATTTATTATAAGTGTCGATACATTTAGCTGCGTTTTGATATTTTAAATCATGAATCAGCAAATTTCTTATGGAAGTTTCCTTTTGCCAACTCATGGCAGTGTCAGAAACAAGGCACTTTCGGGCTAAATCAATTTGACCTACTTTTTCGAGTATCTTGGCAATATTTTCATTGTTATTGTAAGATGAGTCAATCTTGCTAATCTTGTTGTATAACTCAAGAGCTTTTTGATAGGCTTTTAGTTCCAGAAGCATATCGGCTATCTGGGTTAATTTCCAGAGTTGCTCTGTTGTATCTTTCATCGAAAGAAGCACTTTCAGAGATTCCTTATCCTTCTTCATTTTGAGTAAAATACGGGCATTCTCTATTGTAAATTTATATTCTGCATCTTTCGATATCGCGTCTTGCATATACAAGTATGCCTGTTTTAATTCCTCATCTGCAAAACTCTGATCAGACATTGACTTGTACAGAATCCCCAGATTCTTATTACTCCATGCTTTCGGATTTCTTTCTATTGATGATTTTGCTGTAGCAAAAACATTTTTTAATTCATCGCCCCATTTGAATGTTGTTTGAAATATAAGAACTTCCGGGTGGTCAGGATGTGCCTTTATCAGTGCTGCACAACAACTGTCTGCTGCCTCTTGATTTGGATTATTCTCCTCTTCCTCATTGTATTGTGCAGTTTGTAAAAACTTACATTTTTCTATTTGTATCTTAATGTCAGTTGGATGTTGTTTCAAATAATCATCGTAAATATTTAAATACTCTTTAAAGAGATTATTACTACTGTTTTCCAAGTCTTTTATTAGAAACTTTGAATCAAGGTTTTGAGCTAATACACCTAAAGTGAAAACTAAATAAAAGAGTATGGATATGGTCCGAATAATGTAATTAAATTTCATTTGTGTGTTTTATACCTGTCTTTTTATTTTGCATGACGAACTGTCCCTTAAAAAATTAGCCTACAATTCGTATTTTTTTATTTTTTTACTATGTCGCCTAACAACCCACTAGCCGCGATTAATGAGATTACATGCACTTAAAATGGCATTAAGTGTTTGTAATTGCTTAGGGTAAATATAAAATTTCGAGCCAGAACTTCAAAAAAGCGAAATAAGAACTACTTTTTGAAATGCTACAATCTGTAGCAATACCCTGCTTTAAATTCAGGTAACTTAGAGTCATGAATCGAAACCTGGAATTAATGCAATCACTCAGCACTCTGGAATTCAATGGCAAAATGAACGGTCTGGAAGGCCTCTTTCAAAATATTGAAGACCTTATCTTTTACCTGGAGGCGCAAAGGCAAATAAAAACGGCGGAACAATTACTGGCCTGCAATTGGGAACTGAAAACGCGCATGCAATACGACAGGGAAGAGCAATGGTTGTGGACTTTTGTGTGGATGAAGGACAAGGTGCTGAGGAAATTGGGTGATGAGGATGAGGTAAAGACAGAGTTGGAGATCCAAGTGTTCGAAGTTCAAGAGTTCAGAGCTTTAAGGTACGCTCAATCCCAGCCCAATCATTTATTAATTGGGCAAACTTGGGACATGAACGCCCCCCTTGGAATGGGATTCCAGTAAAGAATTATTTTTTGGAAGTTCAATTGCTGCAAATTGAAAACGCAAAAACCATTACGCGGCACCGGGTTCCAACCGAAGCCGAAGTCGGTGTTCTCACCGACCAACGAAAATTAAAATCAGACAGTTTTTGTACTTAAGACTTGCATCTTATGATGGATTTTGCCAGGAAAGAGCATTTCTTACCCATCATGAACATACAAAAGCCCTGCAGTTGCATCAGTTTTTAGACTAAATTTGATAATTCTAAATCCTTACCCATGAAAAACCCTGGACTTGTAATTTCTTTCTTATTGTCCCTTGGATTGACCACTGGCTTTGCTCAAACACCAACCCGTGCTAAATGTTTGGAAAAAATCAAACCTCTGGTTCCGAAAACAGCATCTTCATCTCTTGCAGCAAAAACCACTACCATTTCCAAGCCCCTGCGTTCGGCCAATTACGCCTGGAACGTTAACCTTAGCCAATGGTTGTTTGCAGACAGTTCTGCTTATTCCTATACGCCTGTTGGTTGGTTAGCCAGCGAACTTAAAAAAACTTCCGCACCTACAACGCGTACAACTTACGCCTACGACGGCCAGAACCGTATGACTAATAAATTTACTGAAACCTGGAATGCCACTACCAGCTTGTGGATGAACACAAACAGACAAACAGTGGTTTATGACGCCCAGGGCAACCTGACACAGAATACATATGAAATATTTAATGGTACAATATGGGTTATCCAAAACGCAGCCCAGTATATCTACACCTACGATGCCAACAATCATTTAATCGATTACATTTCGCAGTACTGGAATACAGCGAACCAGGTATGGAACGATTATCACCACCAAATGGGTTTTCTGTACGACGCAAATGGAAATTGCACACAATATGAAGAGCAAGTCATGATTAACTCCAACTGGGTGAACATGGATCGTTTTATGTACACCTATGTGAACAATGTCCCCGTAGATGTTCTCACTCAACATTGGAACGGCACCGCTTATGTTAACGACGAATGGATGGTGAATATCACCTGGCATTCCTGGAATGGGGTTTTCTCTAATCTAACAGCTGTAACAAGTTGCACCATTCAGGATTGGGCGAACAACACCTGGTATCCTGATGTCCGTGTTAATGTTACTTACGACAACTTTGGAGGTTCAGTTGAAGTAGATCAGAGCTACAATGGAAGCAACTGGAACAATACATACCGATACAAAACCAATTTTGACAATCAATACAATTACACCGGCAACAGTTTAGAATTGTGGAACTCGCCAGTTTGGGACCTTTACTCCGAAGACAAAATCATCAACACCTATGATGCGGATTTTAATTTTACTCAGCAGATCTGGCAATACTGGGACGACTTTGGTTCGCAAATGGTGAATATCGAGAAAAGGGTCTATGAAGGTTACGAGGTATTTGCTGGCCTGAATGAACAAAAGAGTTCGGCACGCATTTCTGTATTTCCAAATCCTTGTGCCGATTATTTTGAGATAGGATTTGACAAAAACACCTTATTGAAGAGCGAGGATGTTCAGGTGCTGCTTTATGATTTGAATGGCAAAATGATAAAGCAAGCTACACTAAGCCTTTCGGGTACGAGAATAGGAATTGAAGATTTGTCACCTGGACTTTACATGTATGATTTAAGGACAGGGAGCGAAAGTATTAAAAAAGGAAAGTTGCTCGTTCAATAATTCTTAAGCTGGCGAGGAACGCTGAAATCCAGGCTGAGAATTCTGTATTTTTGCGTAAGTCGGTGTTCTCACCGACAAAACGAAAGGCCTGTTTTTAGACGACACTTTTGTTTGTGTCGTGGATTTTTTCCTTCGGAAAAGATCACTATAGCCCCATTCTGAAAATGCAAAAACCATCATGAAGCGAAGCATGCTTCTGCTTCATGGTGGTTTTTTGTTTTATACCTCCGCTTATGAAATTTGGAATCTTCCTGAAGCAGAACTCCTGCGGCGTTCGCTTCAGGACGGTAAAGCGAAAAGCCCTCCCCGAAATAAATCGAAGAGGGCTTTAGTTAATTATTTGTCCTGAAGTAGATTTGCTTCGCAAAACACTTCAGGACGGTAAAGCGAAAAGCCCTCCCCGAAATAAATCGAAGAGGGCTTTTCTGCTTTACCAGTGGTCGCGAAGGGATTCAAACCCCTAACCTTCTGATCCGTAGTCAGATGCTCTATTCAGTTGAGCTACGCAACCCTTTGTCCTCCGTAGCCTTGGCGAAGGAGGACTTTGTCTTTCCAAATTTCCCTGGAAAGGAGGGTAATGTCTTGCAGTCTTGCCTTGGCGAAGGAGGATTTTGCCTCTCTCCATTTGCCTCAGTCGTACTGACGTAAATTGAGCCGCAAATATAGGGTTTTTTTGTAATTTGCAAGTCATTTTTAAGCCCCCTATATGCAAAAAATCATCGAATCGGCCTGGGAAAACCGGGAATTACTCCAGGATAAATCCGTTGTAAAAACCATCAACGAAGTCATCGAACTCCTGGACCTTGGTCAGCTTCGTGTGGCCGAGCCAAATGCCGATGGAAGCTGGAAAGTGAACGATTGGGTGAAAAAGGCGGTGATCCTGTATTTCCCTACGCGCAAAATGAATACCATTGAAGTGGGTCCGTTTGAATTTCACGATAAAATGGCCCTCAAAACCAATTATGCGAAATTGGGTGTGCGCGTAGTGCCCCACGCCATTGCGCGCTTCGGGGCTTTTCTGGCGAGTGGCGTGATTATGATGCCATCTTATGTAAACATAGGCGCTTATGTGGACTCCGGCACCATGGTCGACACTTGGGCAACCGTTGGAAGCTGTGCGCAGATTGGTAAGAATGTGCATTTGAGTGGAGGTGTTGGTATTGGTGGGGTCTTAGAACCTGTGCAGGCAGCCCCTGTAATTATTGAAGACAATTGTTTTGTGGGTTCGCGCTGTATAGTTGTCGAAGGGGTGCGTGTGGGAAAAGAAGCTGTGCTTGGTGCTAACGTTGTGCTTACTATGTCCACAAAAATCATTGATGTCACTGGAGAAAAACCCGTTGAGCATAAGGGCTATGTTCCTGAAAGATCAGTGGTAATTCCGGGATCCTACACTAAACATTTTCCCGCAGGAGAATATCAGGTGCCTTGCGCCCTCATCATTGGCAAACGCAAAGCCAGCACCGATCTTAAAACGTCTTTGAACGATGCTTTGAGAGAGAACAATGTGGCCGTTTAAGTTTTAGGAGTGTTTTGTTGTGCAAGCAATTGCAGGTCGTGGATGAGTTTTAAAACAAACTCCAATTGCTGTTCCCTGTTTAAATCGCTGTTGTCAAGAACTACGGCATCATCCGCTTGTATTAAAGGGTTTTCTCTTCGATTCAGGTCCTCCTGATCGCGCTGCTGCAAATTGTGTTTTATTTCTTCTATGCTAAAATACTGGCCCTTGCTGCTGTATTCATCAGCCCGTCTACGGGCCCTGACCTCGGGGTCGGCGGTCATAAATAATTTTAATTCTGCTTTTGGAAACACATTGGTGCCAATGTCTCTGCCATCCATCACAACGCCTTTGCGTTTGCCCATTTGCCGCTGGAGGGCCACCATTTTTTCACGCACCTCCTTAATGCTGCTCACTTTTGATACCACGGAACTCACTGGCATCAAGCGGATCTCATGCTCCACATTTTCACCATTCAAGGTGATGTCGGAGTGATGGGTCTCAGGATTGTTAACAAATCCCAATTCTATCTGCGGTAAAGCCGCTATGAGTGCTTCAGTTTCTATGTTTTTTTGGGCATCAATCCATGAGAGCCTGAGGGCATATAGGGTCACTGCCCGGTACATGGCTCCTGTATCGATGTATTTGTAATTGAGTTTATGCGCCAAAGCCTTGGCCAGCGTACTTTTACCGCAACTGCTGAAACCATCAATGGCTATGGTAATGTTCTGCATTTTGCTAAATTAACAAAACAAAATGCAGGAAAAAGACCCTCCCTTTTTATTTTAAAATTTTATTAAAAACACCCTCTATCCTAGTCAATAACACTAAATTTGCCCTTTAATTAAAATCAGAATGATCAAAGCGGATGTACTCTTAGGCCTGCAATGGGGCGATGAAGGAAAAGGCAAAATTGTGGATGTGCTCACTCCCGACTACGATATTATTGCCCGTTTTCAAGGCGGACCCAATGCCGGACATACCTTAGAGTTCAATGGCATTAAACATGTTTTACATACCATTCCCAGCGGCATCTTCCACCCAACCGCCATCAACGTAGTGGGTAACGGCGTGGTGATAGACCCGGTGATCTTCCGCAAAGAAATTGAGGCCTTACAAAAGTTAGGTGTAGATGTGCAAAGCAAATTGTTGATCAGCAAACGCGCGCACCTCATTTTGCCCACTCACCGTTTGATCGACGCGGCCAGCGAAGCCTCCAAAGGGAAAAATAAAATTGGTTCTACGCTAAAAGGAATAGGTCCAACCTACATGGATAAAACCGGACGCAACGGCCTTCGTGTTGGAGACATTGAAACGGATGAGTTCATGGAAAAATACTCAGCCCTGGTTGAGAAACACAAACAACTGCTTTCTTTTCACCACTACGAATACAATCTTTCTGAACTGGAACCTACCTGGTTTGAAGCCATAGAATTTTTGAAACAGCTGCAATTTGTTGAAACCGAACATTACCTGAACACCGCCATTAAAAACGGCAAACGTGTATTGGCTGAAGGCGCACAGGGTAGTTTGCTTGACATCGATTTCGGTTCTTATCCATTCGTGACCAGCAGCAATACCATTTGTGCCGGGGCCTGCAACGGTTTAGGTATTGCACCCAACCGCATTGGAAAAGTGATCGGTATTTTTAAAGCCTATTGCACGCGGGTTGGTAGTGGTCCGTTTCCTACTGAACTGGACAATGAAACCGGCGAAAAGATGCGTCAGATTGGTCGTGAGTTTGGGAGCACCACCGGCCGTGCGCGCAGAACCGGCTGGCTCGACCTTCCTGCTTTAAAATACGCTGTGATGGTAAACGGTGTTACTGAATTGATGATGATGAAAGCGGATGTGCTCAGCGATTTTCAAACCATTGAAGTGTGTACGCACTACAGCTACCGCGGAAAGACCATTGATTACCTTCCTTATAATATCGATCCAGCTTACCTCAAACCCATTACCGTAAAAATAAAAGGATGGAATACGGATTTGACGCAAATAGACAACAAGTCAAAATTCCCTGTTGAGTTAATGGAATACATACGTTTTATTGAAACGGCCGTAGAAACGCCTATATCTATTGTTTCGGTTGGTCCGGATAGGACACAAACCATTCGCATGTAATTTGTAAGGAATTAGTCCTGGGTTGTGGGCCTGAGTTTGTATGATCTCCACATCATAAAGATACCAAGTGCTATAAAAGGTAAACTTAAAATCTGCCCCATGTTGATGGGCAAGGCCCCTTCAAAAGCCACCTGATTTTCTTTTAGCATTTCGTCTAAAAAACGCTCAACAAATAACAACACGCAAAGGAGTCCGAACATAAATCCAGGGCCGAATGCTTTGCGTTTATTTTTCCAGAGCCAATACATCAACGCAAACAACAACAAACAATAAATGGCTTCATACAATTGAGCAGGATGACGTGGCAAATTATCTTCGCTTACAAAAATAAAAGCCCAGGGCACAGTGGTCACAGTGCCTATGATCTCGCTGTTAATGAGGTTGCCAATGCGGATAAACATCGCCGCCAGGGGAACCACCACCACAAGTTTATCAAATAACCACAGGATATTTTCTTTTTCTTTTCTGCAATACAAAAGCATGGCCAGGATAATGCCAATGGCGCCGCCGTGACTGGCCAATCCGCCTTCATACACTTTTAGCAGATTGATGGGATGGGACAAGTAGCCTTCGCTAATGAGTAATCCTTCGGCATTGTATTCATCAAACCAGGGACCATAAAACAAACAATGACCGAGTCGAGCACCGATGATGGTCCCTAAAATAATATACAAGGTTAAGGTGTCGAGTGCTTTTTCTGATCTGCCTTCCGCTTTGTAAATGCGGTTCATGATAAAATGGGAGCAGATGAAGGCCAGGGCCCACATGAGTCCGTACCAGCGCACAGGCCAGTCGATACCAGGAATAGTAAACAGTTCGGGGGAGGGATTCCAATGGATATAGGCGTTAAGCATAGCTAACAAAAGTAATTAATTCTTCCAATAATTATCTATTTTTGCGCCCATGATCAATGTGGCTGTTTTCGCCAGTGGAGAGGGTACCAACGCTGAAAACCTTTTTAAATACTTTGCGAATGATTCCCGCATTCGGATAAAACTTGTAATCACTAACAGGGAGGAAGCTGGGGTTGTTGCAAAAGCGCATCAATACAAAAAAACCGTACATATTGTTTCTAAGGAAGCTCTGGAAAAATACAGCAGTCAGTTGGTGGAATTTCTTCAGGTAGAAAAAATTGATTTGATTGTGCTGGCCGGATTTTTATTGAAGATGCCCCTCGAATTTATCAAGGCATTTCCAAATCGCATCATCAACATTCATCCGTCTTTACTACCTAAGTATGGCGGAAAGGGCATGTACGGCAAACGCGTGCACGAAGCGGTTTTAGCCAATAAAGAAAAGAAGAGTGGAGTTACGGTTCATTATGTAAATGAAGTGTATGATGAGGGCGAAATTATATTACAAGCTTCATGTGCTGTGGGTGAAAACGAAACAGTAGAAAGTTTGATCGCAAAAATCAGGCAACTTGAATTTGAGTGCCTGCCTAAGGCCATAGAAAAATTTCTTTAGAAACAATTCTTTTACTCTTTCCATTCCAGCACTGTCCAGGCCTGTGGTTTGGCATTGAACAAAGCTTTGGTAGCGGCCCAAACCCCGGCAAACAATTCTGAATCCCGGTAAGCATTTAAGTCGGCTTCGTCATCCCAAATGCTGAAGGTAAAAAACAAACAAGGGTTTTGT
>Ga0154020_10002629_pt1 | contig 21887 bp, 33 predicted proteins | sample Klosneuvirus_201_FD_109709 | JGI IMG/M metagenome (GOLD analysis project Ga0154020, IMG submission 109709) | Active sludge microbial communities from wastewater, Klosterneuburg, Austria - Klosneuvirus_20160825_MG | ecosystem: Engineered > WWTP > Aerobic digester > Activated sludge | place... | reverse complement strand
TCATTGGTTGTCCTATGTTTTTCTTTGTACTCGAATCTCTGTAATGTAAAGAATTCGACTAGTTGATAGTAATATGCTTTTGGGTCTTTCTTTTCGTCGTACAGTTTAAACCGTAGGATTTGGCTAGGATAACATGATTTAATATCTATCTTGTATACGTTCTTGTAGATATTAGGCACAGCGAAGGAAATCCCGCCTTCTACAGTTTCCTCGCTAAGGTCGTTAGCTTTGGCTACAGAATGTTTGTCTTGTAGATATGCCCTGACTAGGAGAGAATTGATTTGTGCCCCTGTTGCCGACTCGACCACTAACTGAAAAGGCTTAGGGATAGACTGGGTTAGGTAGAACTGAGCCGGGGACATTAGATCGTACAATGCTAGGGAGTCGTCTGCATCATCTATGGCATAAGCTTTAATCTTTTCCATTTCTTCTGGGTTTGTATAGTTAAATCTAATCTGTGAAGCATCGTAAAAAACACGCCCGGGCTTCTCTAGTTTCTCAATAGCGATAATAGGCTTCAATCCGTATGATTCGTATTTCTTTTCCACTGCGTCATATTTGTAGGCTAGGAACATTGTATCGACAATCTCCCGACCGTAGATTTTAGACTTCTTGTAATGTAGTTCTCGGCTTCCGTCAACGCGGTATTTAGAATCCCATTGGTTGATCTTTAAAGGCTTCTCACAGCGTCCTAGGATAATTCCTTGGTCTGAGTACTTAGAATGGCAAAACTCGATATAAGGCAAATCGTAGCCTTCTATGTTATGTCCACAAATAATACTAGGGTCCATTTCACAAACCCATTTCGCCCAGTCGTCGATCATTTCTGCGCAGTTTGTATAATTGTCACAAGAAAATAGCCGGCGTTCTATCTTTCCTTGTCTACGGAATGTATTAGATATTAGCACGACTTTTGAGTTCTCGTCGTGGTCTAGCCCGGTTGACTCGATATCGAAGGATAGAATTGATACATCGTTGTATTTTAGACCCTTGTAGTAGGTATAGCCATCTTTGACCATGAGTGATTCAGCGGGGTTCCCCACTGTATAAATCTCGGTATAGGGTAGTTTCTTCTTGTCTGTGTAGAAGTCCATGAACTTAGTATATTGCTTGCCGTATTTGAAGGCTTGTTCGCCTTCTAGTTTCACCCACCCCGCCCCAAATGGACGAGTTGCCAGAATCCAGAAACGATTAGATACTTTCTGTATATCTAGGGAACCGTCTTCTAGTTCACGGAATAGCGTGGCTTGGTCGTCCGTGACCTCAATGCTCACAATTCGTTCTAGAGGGTTCTTGCCATATATGAGCTTATTTTCGTACATTTGTGCCTCTATAGTTTCCCTAAAAATACAACTTCTTGACTATTAAGAAAACATTTACTTCCATCAAAAAGTGTCCAGTAGGGGAATTTATCTATTTTCAATCTCTTACAATAAGGATTATTTGTGTAAATTACAATGGTATCAAGTATAGGATAGTAATATACACCATTTTTAATCATATTATCCCTCTGTATCTATACAATAGATATTTTGCTATTTGAAAATCAATAGGCTTTTGAAAATAGCCGCACTCTTTGATATATCTCTTAAACTCTGCTAGATATATATCGTTGAGCTTATTCCTCGTCGTCAAGGTGAGCCATTGCCTGACCGAACCATGAGTCTTTCATGTCATTGACTATTACTTCAAAGTCTGAGATACCTAGCTTCTCTGCTAGTTCTTCTGGGGTGTAAAGGTCGCCTTTGTATTCTATGAGTTTGTCCATATAATTCTCCTGAGGTCTAGTATATCGGAAGTGGCGGAGGATTGTCAAGAAAAAATGAATGAGCGACCGAGTTTTACGTCAATGCCAGCCTATGGCAAGTTAGCTTTCTCATTCTATTCCAAGATTGTAGTAGTTCTTGGACCTTGTAGGCTCAACCCTAGGATGACACGGAGACTCTACTAAGCTGACCCGATATAGTCCTAGGGATAGTCTTTATTTTTTATCCAATTAAATCGTTTTCACTTAAATATCTTTTTAATTCGTTAATTACGACAATTGCTTTTTGTAGTTCTTTTTTTGTATTCTCATCTTCAATCTGGTTAGTAAAATACCCATTAATTATATCATAATACACGTCAGTTGTAATAGATTCAACTCCATTAAAATTTAATTTTTTCATTATTCCCACCCATCCTTAGATTCTTTTGTTGCGTTCTTGAGTTTCATTAACTCTTTAAGCTCTTGTCTTTCGTGGTCTTCTAGTCTATAAATCTCGCCAGTTTTACCAACCCAGCCCATTTCGAAGCGATCTTGGCTTCCTAAATCGTTTTTAAGAATGTTTACGATCATATATTTATCAATCTCTTTCGTATCCGGTGTGTAAAATGGGCGGCTGAGACTAATAATCCCCCTGAATGACTGGTACAAGAACGAACTTCCCTTGATTGCTGTGTAACTTTTGATCTCTGTGTCTGGTCCGCCACCTAATGAGAACTTATTTGGCTGAACTAGAGTGATTGCAGCTACATCTAGATCATTTACAAGGTCTTGAATCTGTCCTGCGACGATTTTTGAGCTAGCCGTATCGTCTGAAACGGAAGAACTGATGCGCTCGAAGTAATCAAACATGACCATCTTGACTTTTTGACCACTAGCTTGCTCTACTTGCACGACATAGTTGCGTACATCCTCTACAGTTGCCGCGCTACGATCATAAAACCATACGTTTCCGTAATGTTTCTTAACAAGGTCGGTAAGTTCTTTGCCCTTGCCTTCTTTGAACTTAGCGTATACGTCTTCTCTGCTAAGTCCTGTGATATTATAGATAACTTTCTCAAATAGTCGGTTGCGGTGCATATCTAAGCTGGCAAATACCGTAGGAATTCCCTTTTCGCTGTTATAACGTAGAATTTTAAGAGCCAGAGCTGTTTTACCTGCACCCGCCGCTGCTACAACTCCTATATTTGACCCAACTGTAATGGGCATAGCCTTATCTAGCTCCTCGATGCCTGTTTTCACGGTATTCTTCTCGATGTTCATGAGATAATGAGTGAACCCGGCGCTAATTCCATCCAGAGTTGCAGGACCTTCGTCTTCCTTGACGTTGAGTCCCATTTTCTTGCAATATTTAGCAAGCCAATTGTTGGGATCACGGGTTGTGAACTGCCCGCCCTGCCATCCCGGTCCATAAACCTGAGATACAGTTTGTGAAATCTTATGTTCGTCAAATACTTCTTCACCTGTACGGTTCGCTTGAACGTCTGCCGTTGCTCTTAGTAAAGCCTCGGTATGCATTTCTGAATAGCCTTGATTTTTGTAAGTCGCGGCTAAACATAACATCGCATAGTGGCGTTCTCCTCCTCCGATACGGAAGAATCCATTAACTAGAAGCCACCGCGCTTCGTCGATCCCCTTGGGTCTAGCTTTCATGTCAATGCTAGATATATCGAACGTTAGTTCCTTCGCCATCTGATCTATAGTTTTAGTAGCCTTTACTGGTTCTACATCTTTGATGTTCTGAGGTACTTTTGCCACTTTTAACATCCTGTTCGCTCTAGGGTTTTTAGCCAATAACTTGATTTCTGGAATCGTTAGGTTAACTAGTTCATCTGGCGTTAGAGGAATTTTATATAGCCCACTGTTCTGATGTTTAGTGTTCTCGATTCTGACAATACGATTGGGGTCGTTAACTACTGCGTCGAATGTAGTCAAGTCGCCGGCAACGTCAAAGACGATAGCTTTAAACTTATCTGGGGTCATATATTCATTCATCTCTACTTCAACACTGAAGCCCTTGCCTCCGGTGAAGTAACATCCAATCTCGTCCTCTTCAAACCCGCGGGTAATAAGTCTATTTGCCACTTCAATAGCGTCTGCTTGGGCTTTATCGAGGCTATCCTTAGAATCGAAGTCGAAGTATAGGGCGTTAGTGAGGGTGTCTCTAATGCCTGCTAGGGTGCCATTAGCTTCTAGTTGTGCTTTGTGGGCTTCGTTATATTTGTAGAGAGATACATACCAATCCTTGTCGCGCGATGTGATATATTTATTAATGTCTTCTTTTGTGCTGATTAACTGTGGCTTTGAATTAAGCCCTGATCTTAAATTTACAAACAATGCTTCCCCCTTATTCATATCTATTCCTCTTTCATCCGTTTCAATGTTACCATAGGTTCTTCGTAGTAGTCAAGGTCTGGTATGCGAATTGTTTCATTATTAATTAGTATCTGGTTGAATCGTAGGTCTGGATACGCTTCTACTTCCGCGGCTAATAGTTCTAGAATCTTGCGGTTAGCTTCTTGTCGTGTCATAATGTTCCTATTAAAAAAGGAGGGGATAGCTCTGGAATCGAACCTATTAACTCGCTGATCAGACAAGTATCCTTACCCACAAGGACGTGCTATTCCCCATAAAAAATGCCCGTCTTTCCGGGCTGTCATCCTGCTGTTGGTTTCGTATCCAACTATGCCTCGGCAGGAGCGAACTTATTCCTAGAAGGAGGAGGACTAGGATTCTTTATTCTACTGACTTCCAAAATTTCTTAGAAACAGCATAGGCGACTGTTGACAAATGAACTCCATACTTCTCTCCTAGTTCCTTGTATGAGTAATCTCCAGTTGCGTATAACTCTCTAGCTTCTCTAACTTGTAATTCCGATAGCCGGCGGTTATGGTGTTTGTCACCCTTAAAATCTGGGTTCCATTCACCTTTCACTCTTTGCTTTCTTAATCCAGTTTCGATTGCATGTTTAGTATTCTCTTTGCAATCAACCCATTCCAAATTAGATACATTATTATTTAATTTATTTCCATCCTTATGATTAACCATTGGTTTATTTTCAGGATTCTCAATAAATAATTTGGCGACTAGTCGGTGAAGGTATTGACAATTACCGTGTTCAACTAGGTTGAATCGATAGTATCCGCCTCTCCCGACAATCCCTTTCAAAAACTTACTTTGTTTAATAGACCATATTGTTCCATTTTCGTAAACAATATACCTATTTCCTAACTTAATCTCTTTCATTTTTAACTCCATTATAGTTGATGTGTATACTATAAGTTGTTAAATTTTAGACATTTAGCTCTCTTTATTTAGAAGAATTACTTCAAAAAAAACAAAATCCGGCATCTTGTGGATTCTCTCCAGTGCCTTTTCGTAATTCTCTGGCGACATTTTATCAGCCGATGCTTCTAAACTAGCAAGCTTGTATGCTTTGTTCTCTAGGTTTAGATATGTGCCGGCTTTGAGTGTGATATCTTGGTCGATCTTTAAACTGAATTCTTTAACGCCGGGATAACGTAATTTGTCGTCTGACTTCTTTACGATTTTACCGATCTGTTGTCTATTCCACTTTGCCATCTTCGCTCTCCTTAATTTGTTGTTTAATCTCTGCTTCTTCTTCAACTGTCAACTCTGCTTGTGAAGCATCGTATAACTGTTGTGCGTTGTTTTTGTAAGTATCTAGGATCATGATAAACTTGGCTTCTAGTAATGACGACACTAGTTGCACCATCTGTTTCTCAAACTCGCTAGATGTTTGGATATCGTCCTGCTCCAATGGATACAACACGGCGTTTTTAAGAACGCGACGTAACCCTCTGGTTGATAGCTTAGCTAGTCCAGCCTTGAAGTGTGGAACATACATCTGAAACATCATTGCTGCCATTTCGCTAGGGTCTTGTGCTCTAGCTTCTGCCGCTTCTAACATGTCTTTCTCGATCTGTCTAGGATCGATTTCTAGCGGGGCTTGTTCTAGCCCGGCTTCTGTGTCTTCGATTTCGTTCTCGCTCATATTTAGCTCCATGAATCGTCTGTTGAGGTTGTCGGTTTAGCTGTCTCTGTTTTTACTCCGAATCCTTTTTTAGGAGCCGGGGTAGCACTTGTTCCATCTGCTACTGCGGTTTCGACTTTAGGTGTCTCTACTTTAGGAGGAGCGGATTTCACACTACGACCCATTGACTTCTCACCATCGTCGTCTTCTGCTCCAACGCACAGGAATGACTGTAGTCCGTAACGTCTAGCATAACTTTGAGCTGATCCCGCTGCTTGTGGGTCATTCTGTTTAGCTACGATAATCTCCGTTAGTGATGTTAGGAACTCGCCCGACTCGTGAAGTAGAGTAGTTTCTACATATGACTTTCCTTCAAACACTGTCATAGGTTGCAACACTGTAATCCCATTCTTGTTTAGAACTGGAATTGTAGCCTCGCGGACTGCGTTCAAGTCAGCATAGCTAGATTTAAAGAATGGGTTCTTTGCGTCTTTAGTCGCTGATCCCATCTCGCTCTGTGCTTTGACTAGAGCCGTGGAAATCTTTGTAATTGTTTCTGATCTATTCATGTAGAGTTTCTCCTCGATTGTTGAATATAGTTTACGCTTTAATATCATGGTTGTCAAGTTAAATTATATTATTTCTAACCACTGCGATCTTAAATTGCTCAACTGCCTCTGGTCGGTTAGTAACTTCATGTAGCACTTCTAGTTCCCCAACTTTTAGGGTCTTGGAATCAATAGGAATACTTACTACTTTATACTGCGAGTTACTATACTTGATGATCGAGATAGCCACCGCGTCGAAGTTTTCAGGCTCACCTTTTAGTTCTGCCTCGAAATCGTCTTGTGATAATACTTTAATTTTCTTACTCATTTATCTTCCTTTTTATATAGCCCATCCATACAGCCGGACTGGCAAAATTTCTTATACGGGCATTCTCTGCCATAATATTTATCACAACCATCTAGATTCTTTTCAAACTTGTCGGTCTTGATAGCAGCTAGTGTCGTATTAAATCTTTCAATCGTTGCATCTATAAAGTCCTGAGGAATCTCGTCATGGATATACTGTAGGTTAACCTCTGGGTCGATCACCTCGTCGAACTCTCCGTGACACCGGCTCTTACCAGTGCCGACAGCACAGGTCTTCTCTCGTCCAGTTGTGACAGTCCCGCACTTTTTACAAGTCTTAGTTCTATTCTTCTTGATCATTTTGTTCAATACTAGAAAAGCAGCACGTTCCATGTCTGGGTATTTTGTATTCTTTAGATATAGAAAATACAGGGCTAACTGCTCTGATTCTTTAACCGACCCGCGTTCGTAATATCTACCTGCTGTTTTTAAGTCAACTAGAATAGGATTATTATATCCGTGGATTTTGATGACAAAGTCAGCAAATCCTGTTACTTGGTTTCCATCCTCGTCCTCTAGTTCGATTGGAACTTGCGCACCTAGAACCTCGGCTACGTTCTCGTCTACCCATTCGATGAACTTGTCTACGAGCATTAACCCTTTACGGTATAAGCTAATCCAGTTAGCATAGGCTATTCGTTCTTTGTCTTCTCCGGCTTTGACAAGGCTGGATACTGTCTCATATACTGTATCTTTAAGAATAAGTTCGTTATCGGGTTGAAGGAGCAACTCAGCATCAAAGTCATTGCTATGATAATCGACCGGGCTAATTGTTCCATTCTCTTCCTCAAATCCATCTTGGTGTTTACCCCAAGTTTGTTTAAATAATAGTTTAGCTCGTCCAGCGTTTCGTTCTAGCATATAGTCTTCGCAGGCTTTATCTATGGCTGACCCGAATAGCAGGGCAGAGGTAGAACCTAGCGGGCGAATCTTATCTACGTAATGTAACTTGTACATCATTGGACAGTGATCGTGTTTACCGCGGGCTGAATGTGAGAGTCTAATCATTAGGTGCTCTTTTTCATTATTTCGTATTTTCGTATACCCATGAACTTTTCACAGTGTAAATCATCTATGTACATTGTCGGCTTTTCCATCACTGCATCAACAAAATCGTTTAGCTCTAAAGCATTCACTACTGATTTTGCCCATTCCCATCCTCCGGCTGACCAGACGACTATGGTATTCTTGTTCTTAACTTTAGCATCCTTTAAATACTTAATATGTACATCATGTGGAACTAGAGCTTGGGAAAAGCCTGAGATCGGATCAGATACTATAATCGTATTTGTGTGATCTTCATTTATATATTTGCTCTCCCACATTACTAGAGTGTCATCGCAGTCAATAAATATACAGTTCTTATTTTGGATTACTATCATATGGACATGCTACCATCATAGATCGAACGTTGTCAATGTCTTTCTTTATAGCCTCAACTTGTTTAACCAGAGCTTCTAGTTTGGCTTCTTGGGCTTCTATATATTCTACGTATAGTTGTGTTTCAGTTTTCATTTGAATAACTCCTCTACCTTCTCTTTCGACTGCATTCCAACTAGTGTAGTTTCAACCTTCTTCCCTTTGATTTTCACCAGAGCTGGGATGCCGCGGATTCCAAACTCTGAGGCTAGTCCTTGAACTTGGTCTACGTCTATGACATATACCTTAACATTAGGATTCTCTGCTGCTACTTCGTCGAAGATAGGAGCTAGAGCTTTACAAGGTGGACACCATGTTGCTGTGAATCTAACCACGGCATGTTCATTATCTAGAATCTCGTTCTTATCCACTTGTTTCTCCTTGGGTCTTAATACTAGTTCGTCTAGCATAGAGTTTATAAATATCTTTCTGTGTCTTGTATAGAACTCGTCGTTAATAAATCCACCGGACTGCATAATTCCATACTCAACGTGATCTAACCCTAGCGAGTGTCCTAGTTCATGGAATATTAACTGTTCTTTCGTTGGACCGCTTGATTTATCCCAAACTTCTTTACTTATGATAATGTCGTGACTTAGAGGATGGTACGTCCCTGCTAGCTTTTTAGGTATAGAAGCTTTTCTGATGGCTACAGTTCGGATTAGGCGACAGGAGTGCCCCTTGTGTTCAAGTTCTGAACATAGACTATCTACGTATTGGACAAATTCTGTATCTTGAACTGGAGTTTCTGACACCCTCATACTGATGAGAATATAGAAAGCCGCGGTCATTAATATAGTATTTAAGATTCGCATGATTTCTCGTTAGATTTAGAGTTATTACAAGTAAAACAAAGCACCTGTAGATTAGCTAGCGAGTTTGTTCCGCCTTTGCCTAGGTCGATGATATGATCTACCGTAGCTAGATTTGAGTACATGATTGTTTCGCCCGGACCGTTACGTTTAAGAGGGGTGAGCGCGCAACATTCACACTTGTACTCTCCGTACTTAGCTAGGTTTAATTCTAAAGCTATTTTCTTAAGAGGTTTGAAGCCTCTCTCTCTTTGTTTTCTACGTTTCCTCCATCCGATTTCCATGCTTTGGTTTCCTTTTATAGTCCTTGATAGACTTCATTACGGTGTTTGGCTTTTTTGCCACTGGTCGCCTAATCTTAGGTGCCTTCCCCTTTATTATATGTTTTTTCTTAGCCATTGTCAACCTTTATTATGGTGTATGTTTGAAGCCTATGATGTCCGCGCTCTGACTTTCTCTTTAATAGAACTTTAGAGTCTACCAGTTTTCGCATTGTTTGGTCCACACAGTTTCTAGATAGACCTAGGTTGGTTTCTACATCTGTAGCTGTTCCACCCGGGAAGTTTTTAATAAAGCTGTATACTAAATAACTAGATGCTCCTAGGTTCCGGGCGATGTCTAGCTCTGCTTCGCTCATTGAATGATCCTAAGTTGAATGGTGTCTCCGTTCAGTTCTTCAAGTAAAGCTTCGATCGCGCTTCCGATCTTCTCAACCTTAGCATAGTCTTGTTCTGTTACTGCTGTATCTAGTTGATCTAGAAGAAGGTTTACGTTGTTTTCAATGCTCATCTATTCTCCTTGTTTAGTTCTTACAATCCAAGACTCTACTTCTGATATACTCAGTGGTCGATATTTATTACCCGGAGCGCCAACATCTAATTGACGACCGTCTGTTCGCTTCTTACTATTTGCTGGTCCCGAATGGATGTGACCGTGAAGGTGGAATTGTCCCTCGTCTTCACAAGAAAATGCAATCTGTTTGTGTTCACCGTGCCAGTTCTCGTCTTTAAGTCCTTCTGCAAAATCCTTTGAAGAGTAAGCACTATGCATGTGTTCTGTGTTTTCACGGAACACTCCACGTAGAGGACAGTGGGTCATTGTTACTCGCTCGCCGGCGATGTAAATGGTAGCACCGTGCAACACAACGTCAAACCCTAGTTCATACATTGCATTAAACTTCTTATCGTGATTCCCTAATACTAGGACTTTAGTTCCATTGAGTTCAGACAATACTTTTTTAACTGTTTCACTGGAAGAAAGCCCAATATCTCCTAGAAAATAACAAAGACCATCTACTGGAACTTGAGCATTGTAGTTATTAATCAATACTCGGTGCATATGATCTAGGTCTTTAAATGGTCTATCGTCAAATTTGATAGAGTTTGCATGTCCTATATGCCAGTCTGATGTAAAGTGAATTGATTTTCTATGCTTTGAACTCATATGTTCTCCTTGAAAGAAGTATACATTAAGTTTGTATTGTTGTCAAGAAATAAAAATGCCCGTCTTTCCGGGCTGTCATGTAGTTTTGCATTAGTCTACCAACATTGCCACTGTTACTTCTTGTTAATCATTTCACGCATAGCTTTAAGTCCTAGAGCGTCGAATGGGTTCAATCCATTTCCACCGTTTCCACCGAAGATCATGATTTCTGGGAACTTAGTTTTAGCTAGTTCTTTCGCAACCCCGATATCCTTCTTAACTTCTAGTTCCATACGTTCTTGTGGAGTCAAACCGGCAGATACTTTAAGTCTGTTAACTTCTGCTTCAGCGCGTCCTTTACGTTCAGATGCAGCAGATAGCTCATCTTGTTTCTTACGATTTAGAACAGCAACTTCAAACTCTTTTTGTGCTTGTGTTACAGCTTTAATCTTTTCTACTTCTTCGTTACCCTTAGCGATAGCTACATCAGCGGCGGCTCTTTCTCTAGCGGTAATTGCGTCCTGTTTAGACTTCTCTGCGTTAGCTTTAGCTACTACCTTCTGTTGTTCTGCTTCTTTCTTTTTAGAAATCAAAGCGTCAATTGTGTCGTCGTAGTCAATATCTTTAATAATAACTTGGATTACTTCTACTCCGTATCCAACCAATGGTGAAATCTTACGAATGAGTTTATTACCGTTCTTGTCAGTTTTCACGACAATATTTACATCGTTGAATTCATTTCCATCCATGTCCTTTTCTTTGACTTCTCTAGCTTCTGTCTCGAAAATACCACGTTTAACTTGTTCTTCTAGTAATGCGGCAAATTCTGAACGCCGGCTTGAATAAGATTCCTCTGACTTCATAAGTGCCGCTGTTTGTTGGATAGCCTCTACGAATGTAGGTTTAACCAATGTATTGCGGAGTGCATCTTGCATACGGAATTCTTTGTGAATCGTAAGCATTGTTGATTCTTTGTTTGACAAACGAATCTTGACTGAGCCAGATACTTTTGCTGTACCCCCATCTTGGAATCGAACTGTGATAGGTTCTTCTGCGCCTTCTGTCTTACCAAACTCTAGGAAGTCAGATGCTTTGTAGTCTGTCAATGTAGCTAGACCTTGGAAATACAAGCCCGGCTCGAAACGAACGGTCATGTCACCAGAAAGGCTTTGTTTAACTTGGTAGATACCACCGTCGTTGTTTTCAAAAATCTTACCGGAAAACGCAAGCAAAACTAGAAGTGATACCCCGCCTCCGATTAGTGTTGCAATTTGCTTAAAACTCATTGAAGCTCCTTTTTAATCCGCGCTAACTCTTCGCGCTGTTGTTTAATTTGAGTCGTGTCCAAATCTTTGACTACGGCATATGCATGTCCGTCGTCTTTGATCTTTTCTAGTATAGCATCTGTTTCGCTATGTCGTAAAATCTTTTTTACATACCATACAATTAAAAGTGCGATTGGGACAAAAATCAGTAAGATAGATAATCGTATCATTATATTTTCCTTTCTAGTATGCACCTTTCTAGTGCTTCTTGTTTAGGGCTTGTGACTTTAGTATTTACACAATGGATATAGGATTGCTGACATTGTAGCTGATCCTTGTCTACCTTGTTATGTAAGTATCCTAGCATCGGTACTTCCTTGCCGGCTGAAACCTGACAGAGCATTGCTATCGTCATTAAGAATTCCATTATATCTCCTAGTGAAAGTCCGTGTTATCTTTGTCTAAATACTTCTCACTGACCCATTTCAAACTCTTCTTCTTGTTTGAACAAGCCGGGTTGTTATAAGCGGTTGCTTTGATTACAATCCCTTCCCTGATCTTTTGTTTCGGGCAATATACTGAGTCGCCCATTGTTAGTTCGTGGGCTAGCTGTTTATTGTATGGTCCTTCGTATAGAGTTGGGACGATATCGAAGCCGCGGTCCTTAGCGTACTTCTCTACTTCCCATGGCTCCATCCATACCCACCGTCCATCTACTATATACTTAACATCGAACAATACAAAGTGGTGTTCCTTGTGTCCGTAGTCGTAGTTCTTTTGAATCCCTTGTCCGATTAACTCTCCAAAGATTTGCTCGCCGGGCTGTAGCTTTTCAAATGCCTTGACCTTGCCTAGTACCTTACCATATACATCTTCTCCGTAGAAGCCAGTATATCCTGCACGGTTTGTAATCTCTACCATGTTTGACCCATATACGTTTTCAAACTTAGGAAGCACTCCGAAGAACTTACGTATCTTCTTCCATAACGTATTAGCTTGGGTTGGAACAATTCCAGCGCGGCAGTTTGAGCCGTGTAGCTTCTCTTGTATTACTACTTGCTCGCCTTCCTTGAACATATCTGGGAACCACTTAATGTTATCCAGTCCGTTATACTTATGGAAGTTAGAGTTCTCTAGTGGTTTAGATTTCTTCTCTCCTGCTCTAGCTGTGATATATGCTGGAACAGGTGGCTCGAATTTCTTGATCCCGAGTAGCTCTGAGTAGTCGTGTTCTAGTTTAAACTCTAGTCCAGACTTGACTCCCCTAGATTGTAGGAACTCTTTGATTAGTCCTACTTCTACTGTCAATCCTTGGGATGGGAACTTCTGGATACGGATTTGTTTCACGCGGCTATTGTTTAGCTTGATCTTCGATCCTTCTGGGAAGATGAAAGATTCTAAGTCAGCCGGCAATACTGAATCGACCGGGATATAGAGGAGGAAATCACCTACGTTATGCCCTTTAGTTTTAGACACTACAACTTGGAAGTCATAGAGAGATGCGATCTCTAGGCTATGTACTTCTGGATTTGGATGAGGGTGAAGCTCTCTGATTTTTGTGAAGCAACATTTAAACTCTGACATATATACTCCAAGAAATAGGCTTTAGATGAAGCTAACCTTCTACCCGCAGTGGGTAGTGTCCGGCTCCATCCTCCGCACTTCTAGATAATATACTGAGAGCTATTTGTTTGTCAAGGAATTTTTCAACGGGTGATCTTCAGGGAACTCTTCTTGCATAGCTTCTAAACTCTTACCATACTTAAGCCATCGTATACCTGAGTCTTTACCAATTAAGGAATCTACGAAAGCTATAGCTCGGTAGAATAGGGCGCGCGGTGTATGAGTTTCTCCCCAACATTGTAGGATAAATGCTCTATCTACTAGAGGAACTGAGAAGGCAAAGCGATATATCTGATCTAGGTTGTTTTCCCAGAAGTAGTTACGGTGTCTTTTTAAACTAGGTCTAAGCTGCCAGAGTTGGGCGGCGAGCTTGAATGAATTGAATCTAGGAATTGGATACGGACTGAAGTTCCAAGGTGTTTTGTCCCCATCGTGTTGAATAATGTCTAGATATACTAGACCTAAAATTTCGTCTCTTGACATAGGAGGAAGTTGTTTCCCCGGGCTTCGATTAAAATGAGGGACCGGGCTTTGCTCATAACAAGCTTCCATGCAATCGCTAAGCTTCTGTATATCTAGAGGAATCCCAAGCTTCTTCGCATAGGCAGTATATAGCCATCCATTGTTTGACTTGGGTTCTTCGTTGATACAAGGCTTGTCGTGTAGTCTTCCGTATTTGTCGTAATAGTTATTCATTGATTTCCTGTTTATAGTAATGTAATAATAGATTGTCTAAATATGTTCTATCAAGTCTATCTGGTAGTTCTGATTCTAATGCTTTACGTTCTAAGATGGTTAGAAGTTCTTCTATGATTGGTTCTACCTTCTTATATTCCATCTTACCTTGTTTAATATCTGAAATCAGTTTAAGATTATTCCCGAGATGAGGAATAGTAATCTGTTCTGACTGCATTAATTCAATCCCCTGTATCATAACTCTGACTGCATGACTCAATGCCTTGAAGTCTATACCATTGTTATCCCTAGCTTCTCTCGCGCGCTGTCCATATTTCTTGTACTCGTCGCTAAGATTCTTAAGTAATACTTCAAATGGTGTGCTATCTGAAAAGCGTTTGCCTAGGATATCTAAGCCCTGCGCTACAGAATCTTTCGTTGGATGCATCTCAATGATGTGAACATGTTGGAAGTCTTTCACCGCTAGGACGATATCATCCCATCCATGTTTAAGTTTAGCTCCTTTGAAGTCAAAGCGTTTCTCAATGTCTTTCAAAGCTTTAAGGACGTTGTTTAGCTCGCCCATTCTAGAGCCTTTGATTCCGTACTTATTTGCTTGTTGTCTAGCATAGCCAATCATACTGTTAATCTTTTTAGATATTAGAGTATGTCTGATAGCTACTATCTCATCCCAGATAGGATGCTTTTCTATTACGAATTCAGCCGGGGTAAATAATAATTCAAGTGCCGCTGTGTCGCCATTCTCAATCATTACTAGGAACTTACGTAGAGAGTACAGCTCTGTGTCTACATCGTCTTTAGTATTCTTTGCTCCGTCATTACCTGTGCTATGTCGGATAGTATCTGAGTAGTTACCTAGGATGATCTCGTTACTGGATGGAAGGAAGACTCCCTTGTAGTCCAAGTCCGACTGTGGGGTGTTCGTTCCGAACAGATGTGAACCGGCGATTGCCTTTACTAGAATTTTCATTACACCCCTTACAGGAACAAGTATACTCAGTTCCTTTACATTCTTCTTTGCAACATACTGAGCCAACGGTTTCCATTAAAAATTCCCCGGTCTAACTTGGAAACAGGTTAATCCCATCTCTCTCCATTTTTGCACGACTTGGTCACGGTCGTCAAGTACGTATTTTATATTAAAATACGGTTTGATTTCGTATCTGTAAAGCATAGCCTTAGTAATAGCATCTTGTTTATAATTTCCAGCCGGTCGCATTTTCAAACTAGTGTATGGTATCTCGTTCTTGACAAGCCACTTCTCTGTGTTCTCCCTAGTCTGATCTTCAGTTCGCCCGCTGCACAATACTACTGAAGTCCCTGTTAGAAACTCTAGGTCTACGATTCCCTTAACGTCTTCGTATACTCCGTCCTTCCCTACTGTACGGAAGAAGCTACCCCAGTCTCTATTCCCATCCTTGACGTAGTGTAGACGGTGATCTAGGTTAGCTAGAGTTCCGTCGATATCTACCATAATTGCGTCAGACTTCTCTGGTGCATTATATTGAATACGTAGGAGTTCTCCCTCGTCTTCTGTGATCTCTTCGTATCGTGAGAAGTAGCAGTTGAGTGCGTTGTTCGCTGACTTTGCTTTAGCTGCATTTTGCTCTTGTCTAATTAATTCAATTTGTTGTTTCATTTCTTCAATTGAACTTGCTGTTCCCGATCTTGCTTCTCCATTAAATATTGAAAGTCCGTTAATTGTAGGATGGTTCTCGCGCGCCATGCAACGATCATAGCAAACTTGACGCGGCACTACAAACTCAACTAGGTTTACGGTATATCCGTTCTTGATAGCTTCTAGTCTGTATCTATTGCGCTGTTGCTTGTCGAACCCCATACGATCTACTACGATATCTCGTCCTGTTGCGATGTGGGAATGGAATAGGTTGAGATGTTCTTTGCCCATCTCATCTTGGCTAATACGTAGATAGCCTTGTGCTTCTAGTGTAGCTGCGAAGGATGATTTGCCCGAGCCGGGAGGTCCTACTAGGATTGTTAGTTTATTCACATTCCACCAACCATGCTTTCTTCCCGTTAGCTTTTGTCTTAATTACGTACAGTCTATCCTTTTCGTCCTTCAGTATTAGGGTTCTTTCTACTGAAAACTTATGATTAGTTAATACTGTAAATACCATGTTCTTCATTCTAGACTTGGCTAGTTCTCTGCCTGTCTTCTTACAATAGTTCTCTTCGTCTGAACATCTAGCAAACCCTACTTGTTTAGTGAAGAAGTCGCCGGGCGTTAAGGATTCTACAAACCACGGTTCGAGTCCTTGCATTGCAATTGTCTCGCCGCCGGTTGATGAAATACCAAGATCGTCTTGTCTATCCCAGATTGTTTTTCTATTGTGAACATACTGAATCATATATCTCCTAAATATAAAAAGAGGCTGAAGTTATCGGTTTCATTTACTTAGCCGCCTTACGTCGCTAAGCACCTCACATCTATTTATACTTTAGCACGATCTCTGATTGTTGTCAAGTCTGTTTCTACAAGAATCTTTCCGTTAATAAATACAGTCTCTAGTTCGCCTCTTGCTTCCTCATCTTCTGTGACTTGGTCGCGGGTGACATATTTATCCCCAACTTTCTCAAGCATCATGAGTCCCTTATGTGAACGCTTACCTGAGTCTGTAATAGGGTCTTTGAATAGGATACGTTCTTGTCCATTGACAATAGCGAAAGTCGCTTTAAAGGCAAATCCTAGATCGTCGCGGTTATGCTGTTGTAGTAACAAGCCACCCACCCCAATAACTAGATTTGTTGAGGCAAAGCCCATGGCTTCCATTGTATTTAGAATATCTACATAACGATCGTAGTACATACCGTCACCATAGATTAGTCCAACCTTAGGGTTTAGTTCTTTGTATCCTTTAGAGTTAGTGGTAGTTCCGAATTGCTCGGCAAGTAATAGGATTGCGCCTTTACTTTCTGGACTTCCAGCCGGGGCTGTTGGGTCACCACATAGGATTAACTTAGGATCGCCCGAGTCTGGACGGAATACAACTTTACCATCACGGGTAAGAATCTTATCCTTGAGTTTAGAAGTAAACTCTGTCATTACGTTCCAGAAGTTATAGGTATCTGATACGATAGATACGATGCCAGTAGGGTTCTTATCCATCATAGCATTAAAAGCACCTAGTTCATTCTCATATCCATAGGCACACATAATACTGTGTTCACTGGCTGGAACTGAGGCACCGATTAATCCCTCGCCGCTGTATACTTCTTTCAACATCTTAACGGCTGGAACTGTGTCCGTCCCGCAGAAGTTTACTAGATGTGCTGCTCCTGATAGGGATGCTGTTTCTTCAGAGCTAACTCCTCGATATCCAAAGTCATGGACTAGAAATGGAACAAGGAACTCTGAGTCAGATGTTTTTGCTGCCCGTTCTACAACAAGCTTCTTAAACTTGTGAGAGAGGGTGGCAACTGTAGTTGTGTTCCATACCTTGAGGAGAAGGGACTCGAAGAATCCTACAACCCATGCGAAGTCTGGGTGAGTGTTAGTTACTGTAGCTAGTACGTTCTGGTTGTCGATTACTGTACCCTCGGCGACCGCTTTGATCTCGATAGGTAGGTAGCCTAGTGTGGCTAGCGCATTGATCTTATCCACGGTTTCCTGAGGTGCAGGACCTAGGATCATGCTATGGTATTCTAGGAACTCGGCTGCGTCAGCTTGAGTGATAGGCTTGGATAGATATTCTTTTAGGTAATATTGTAGCCCGAAGAACACGGCGTATTCTGATTTCTTTTTAGAACGAGCGCAGAGATAGGAATAGATTTTTGTTGTGCCTTCTGGGTAGAATCGCATATGCCCGAGTTTGTATACATCTGTCATTAGTAGTAGGTTTTGGTTGCTCATTATACTTCTCCCTTATAATTAAAAATACGTTTGATTCCTGCTTCTTTCAAGACTTGAGTTCCCTTGGTGTATAAACCGTGGGATGTGTACAAGTGTACTTCACTAGCTCCCATGTTGTAAAGTAATTTCGCAGCTTCAATAAATGTTTTTCCACCATCGCAGATATCGTCTAGTATTAGAAGCTTCAGTCCGGTTAGGTTTAGAGGCAGGGCGGTCTTCAGTCCCTCGATCTCTCCTGTACTCTGGTTACGTTTCTTCTCTAGGTTAAAGGAGGTTAGTCCTTGTGTGTTGTATCCTCTCATTGAAGCCCCAGCATCAGGGAATACTATAAGGTCAGGCTTGACCTCGTCTATCACTTCTTTGATCCTCTCGTCTGGTATCTTGTTTACAATGAAGTCTCCGTATCTTTCAATAGAAGAAGCGTTGTGTATGTCTACAATTTCAATACGTTTGAATCTTTGAAAAGAAGTTAGTATAGATAGAAATGTTTTCAGTGCGAATGTTGAATTGTTAGTGATGTTCTTATCTTGTCTAGCATAGGGCATAGTAGTCATACTAAGAATGACTTTGTCGATTCCAGCAGTACAAGCATTGCATAAGTCCGCTAGTTGTAGTATGTGGAAGATTTCTGCCTCGTTCTCAAAGTCCCATTCGATTTTAGCCGCGGGGTTGCAAACCTTGTCTAGGGGTAGCTTCCAAACCTGCGATGTTCCGTCTGGAAAAATGGTCGGCGTTACTATATGTCCGTTTAGTTTAATCATTGTTCCTCGTATCTTACTACTTTATTATTATCGAACGCGCTGTAATATTCTTCAATGAATCGTTTGGCTGATCGCTCAGAACCTTGCCAGTATTCTGTTCCAAAACATATAGTTACTGCTGTCCAGAACCCTAGGGTTTTAAGCCAGTGTCTTTTTTCAATGCGGCATTCTCCACCGGCAAGATAAACTATTCTAAGTTTGTATTTCATTTAATACTCCTGACATAGTTATATATCAAGTCAGTCTTGTTTGTCAAGCCTTTAAACTTCGGCATGATCTTCGTACGTCTCTTGGGTGTATACCCGCTCGGATAAGTTCCTGTTGGCACTTTCGTTCTGAAGACATTACTAGGGGTTGTGTACAACTCTGGACCGATAGAGCCAGCGTTGCGAGGATTAGCGTTATGACAACGAGTACAATGTAATACATATAGTCTCTTACCTTCTAGATGTTGAACTTGGTCTGTTGGAAAGCCACCGGCTTTGACACATTGAGTTAGGGCTAGGAACACAACTAGGATAGATAATAATCTAAGCATTGTCGTTCTTCCTCGATGGTTTAGATTCATCTAGGGTATATACCCAGATTTCTAGGTCGTCGCCTACCGTGTCGTTGATTAGTTGTTCGACGAATTTCCAGTCGCCGCCTGCTAGACCGCAGCCTATCTTGGGGATTGCTATAGTTTCACCTTTGTATGTCTCTGCTATTTCGGAGAAACATTTAACAATTGCGGCGTAGTTTACATACTTAACACCGTCATAACCAAAATTGTATTGAGTATAACAGTTAAATATTACCATTCTTTTTGGTTTATATGTGACTTCAATTGCGTCTACTTGTCCTAATAGTTCAACTGGATACTTTGACATTTCTTTGTTATGAGCATGATAACATTTTTTTACGTCTTCCCATTTAGTATACAAAGCTTTAGCCACTCCGCTACCCATCTTGTTCTGACAGTTCACTCCATGGGCGATATACTTAAGCTCTGTTTCTGTAATGTCTCCAACGATATATCTAGTTATCATTATAGTTCCACTGTTATAGGGTTAACAATTACATCCGTATAGGGGATGCCACAGATAGCCGCGTTCACTGTTAGCACTCCGTTCCTTAACATAGTACCACGGGATTCATGTATATGTCCAGTAATATGTAGCTTTAAGTTAGGTAGCTGATCTAGTCGGTGAGTTAGTGCAGTGCTTCCTACTTTACCGCCGGGGCACCAGTCCAGTCTATCATACGCTGGACCGTGTGTCACTACGATATCTACATCGTCTGAGATTGTATCATAGATGTTCGCTAGGTCTGTCTCGTCTAGTCCGTATGCCCAGTTCCCGAACTTCTTAGAATAAGGGGAACCCCATATTTTAAGTCCTTCGATTATAGTATGTGAGTTATGTAGTAACTTGATACCTTCGTTCTCACACATCTGTTGTAAGAGTTGCAATGGTTGTCGGCTAATCCATTTCTCATGATTACCACATACTAGAATCTTATGATTAGCTCTTTGTTGTCCATACCATTTAAGGAACTTATCAACCTCTTCGAACTCTCCGTGATATGTAAAGTCTCCGGCGTGGATAATCATATCACAGTCCGGCATTACAATCTTCTTGTGATGTTGATGAGTGTCTGAGATACAGGCTATTTTCATTTTTTAAATCTCTCAAGTTTTTCTTTTAGTTCTTTTACCCAGTCTCTATAAAAGTTTCCAAGCCAAGAGTCCCTCTGTGTCCATGTCTTTTGTCCTGCTTCTGCTTTAGTTAACCTAGATTCAAGTCGGGCTACTTCATTCCTCTTTCTAACTTTCCCTTTCTCTATATATGAATCACCGGCTTCAATTTTATTTAACTCTTGTTTGATTTCTTCCTTAGCATAAATACGTTCAGAACCCTCGGCTTCTTTGGCGGACTTTTTACCAATCCATCCTTCGCGTCCTCTTTTCTTGTAGCTCATATAGTTCCTTTGTCGTTAGGTCGTACTCATAGCTAGGATCGTTGGGCATAGCTGTTGATCCTATTAGAAAGCCTAGGGCTAGGATGATTGGTATAATCATTAGGGAATTCCAAGTGTTTTACATAAAAAAAATGAGCCGAAAGAAACTGCTGTAATTAGAGGTAAAGCTATTATTGGCCTTACTTCAGTTGAGCCTAGATATGCTCCAACCACACTACTAAATATTAATGCTATCATATAACTCCTAAGTTATTTCACATACTCCGCCGGCACAAGCAAGTTGCTCGGCTCTGTTTGTATTATCTTCCATCTCCATTACCTTTGTCAAGTCAATATCTTTTACCATCACATCGAACTTCTTGAACGTAGCTTCGTCGCATGATTCAAACGGTGCTTGTTGGTAAATCGTATCGCTCGCTGGTAGTAATGAAACCGCTGCGTATGATTCTCTATCCTGCCATAGCTTGATCTTAAGTAGCTCAGTCTCTTCAGGTCTATAGTTAATAGTGCAGCTTACGTTGTGAGTATTCACTCCCGACCTATGACCCGGCACTACCCAGTTCTCATAGTATAGTTTCACTCTATCGAATAGCTCTATAGCTGACTCGTCGTTACGTAGAACCGCTCCTTGTGGGGACTCTTGTGGGATCGTCACTACTACCCCAGTCTGGGAGAATAGATCAGCTTCTACAAGCTCAGGGCAAACTCTCATGAGGTACTTAGCTAGTTCGTCATCTCGGTTCATCCTTACTCGTCTGAGGTAAAATTGATCATGCCTTGCATGGATTCCACTGCTTGATCCAAGAACACACGATGCAGTTCCTTCAGGCTTAATAGCAGTAGTCCTTGCTGCCGGGTTGATCCCGAGTTTTTTTGAATACTTAGCATTAACGTCGAGAACTGTTCTTGCAGCGCTTCTGAGGCTTTCGCCAGACAATAAGCTTGAGTCAGCAATTCCAGTAAAGCTACATCCGATAAGGGCTTCTTCTTCTGTGACTTGCTTCCATCTTTCACTGAGGTAAGGGAAGTCCGTGTACGTGGCTTGGAGCGTGCCGAGGAAGCTCGCTGCGTAGATTCGGTTCTCGAAGTCTTTTTCATTCTTTATTCCTGTTAGGTTTGTAGTTGTCAGGTTACAGAACTGATTAGACTGTAATCCTATCTCTGCACATGGGTTTGTTCCCCATTCTGCGTCGTTTGTCCAGAAGAATCCCGGTTCTCCAGCGTTAGATGCGATACATTGGTCGTATACATGATAGAATTCCTCCATGCTGACCTCACCTCGCACTAATACTGCTGAATTGTTAGCGCGGGCACGATGAGGATGCTTCTCCCACCAGTTTCCATGCTTCGAGGTTAACATTCTAGTGCTAGTACGGTCGAAGAGAC
>Ga0154020_10002628_pt1 | contig 21889 bp, 19 predicted proteins | sample Klosneuvirus_201_FD_109709 | JGI IMG/M metagenome (GOLD analysis project Ga0154020, IMG submission 109709) | Active sludge microbial communities from wastewater, Klosterneuburg, Austria - Klosneuvirus_20160825_MG | ecosystem: Engineered > WWTP > Aerobic digester > Activated sludge | place... | reverse complement strand
TGAAGCAGTGCGATAATCTCGATCATGAGCGGTTCTGTCTGATAGGAATTCCACTTTTGTCGGTGATAAGCCTATCCTACACGACCGCTCTATCTTTCCCCTTTTTTGGCGAAGGTATTGTGGAAAGATGGCAATTATTATATCGGTTTTCTCAACGATTACCCGGACTACGAGACCCAGGGATTGACCAAAGAAGAGTTGGTCGAAAACCTGCGTAGCCTGCTGCACGATATTCGCTCCGATCAGATTCCGTTTGTGCGCAAGGTTGAGGAACTGGTTGTATCGGCATGAAGCGACGTGACCTGCTCAAGCGCCTCGAAGCATTGGGTTCCATGCTGGTGCGGCACGGAGGCGCGCATGATTGGTACACAAACCCTGAAACGAAGCAAAGTCAGCCAGTGCCGCGCCCCAATGAGAATCTGGCAAAATCCATTATCAAAAAATTGAGCGGTGAAAAGTAGCAACAGTTCCATCTCTACTACTTTGTCATCGAGCGGCGAACGCTTTCAAATGGACAGGCGCCAAATTATGCTGCTGCTAACACAGCGTGAGCCAGAAGAATCACAAAGGATAAAGCTGCATGATGGCGCATACCAACAACCTCACCCTGCTGCCTAATCAAGGCTGGGACGAGCGCATCCTGATCTGCCGCAACGATGAGCTGGTGCAGGTTTTCATCGTCGTCACAGATCGTTATGTCGTCCTCGTCGATACGCTGATCAACCCGGCGACCGCGCAGAAGCTGGTCGAGTATGCGCAGCCGCATCTCGCCGCCGGCCGCACGCTGCTGGTCATCAACACGCACGCCGACTACGACCATGCGTGGGGCAACCAACGCTTTGTCGGGCAGGACGCCGCGCATCCCGCGCCCATCGTGGCCAGCCTGCGCTGCGCCGCGCGCTTTGCGCAGCCCGACGCAATGGCGACCTTGCGCGCAATGCAGGAAGCCGAACCCGGTATCTTTGGCGAGGTGCGCCTGACCCCGCCTACCGTGCTCTTTGACGAGCAACTGACCATCGATGGCGGCGACCTGACGTTGCAGCTTTTCGCCACACCGGGTCACACCCCCGACCATATCTCGATCTACATCCCCGAAATCGCCACGCTGCTGGCTGGCGACGCGGCTGAATTGCCCTATCCAGCCGCGCGCACTGCGGAGGAGTTGCCGCTCATGCGCGCCTCGCTGCACGCGCTGGTCGCGTTTGAAGCGAAGACGGTGCTATACTGTCACGCCCCCACTGCCGCCGGGCCACAACTGCTGCGCGACAACATCGCCTACTTCGATGCGCTGGAGCAAGCCTGCCGCGCCGCCCTGGCGCACGGAATGCCGTCGGCGGAGCTTGTCGACGACGCCGACCTCATCGCACGCGTCGGCTGTCCCTACGCCGACGTCACCCCGCATACCGACGCCTGGCGCGACGTCCACGCCTTTTATCGCACTGCCGGTCATGCCGCGCAACTGCGCATGATGCTTGCCTGGCTGGCCGACAGCTTTTAAGAGGCTGTTTGAAAAGTAACCCCAAAACGCAAAGTATGCTAAGCAGCACAAAGCAGCACCTGGAAGCCGTCTCTGCGATTCTCCTCTTCGCGCCCTTTTGCGTCCCTTGTGGCTTCGTGGCGGGGCTCTTCACACAGCTTCTTAGTTCAGCCGCGCACATTCCACCAAAATGGGCGTCGTCAGCGCAGCAAATCGGCTCTATCACGGCATGAAAAAGCGTCTGGAGCGCCGCTTGACAATTACGCAGTGGGAAAATTGGATTTTGCCACTGCGTAATTGTGATTTTCCCACTGCGTAATGTCCCATTTCCCACTGCGTAATGAATCATTTGTAACCGGGGGAATTTTTTGGCCGGTTGCAAAATTTTTTCCCCGGTTGCAAAAGCTCCGGAGCCGTCAAGAGGTTGTGACAGCGCTGGGCGCCGCCTACCCAAACTGGCTTCCGGCCCCTACCCGAACGGTGGATACCGCGCGCTCACAGCCTGTGCCATAGTGAGAGCGTATCACTCTCACAGCCAAACGAAGGGCGCGGCGCAGGGTGCACCAGCCCAATTTTAGAGCACAAGGAGCCACTATGTCGGACGTATTGCAAGCTGTTTCAGAGGCGATGGCAAGCCTGGCCGAGCGCGCTGGCGCCAGCGTGGTGCGCGTCGAGGGGCGCAACCGCTTGCCCGCCAGCGGCGTGATCTACCGCGCGGACGGCGTGATCGTCACTTCCAACCATGTCATTGAGCGCGACGATGAACTGCGTATCGGACTACCCGGCGGCGACAGTGTAGTCGCGGAGTTGGTCGGCCGCGACCCTGGCACGGACCTGGCGGTGCTGCGCGTGGCCGGCAGCGGGTTGAGCGCCGCCAGTTGGGTCGATAGCGAGGCGCTGCGCGTGGGGCATCTGATCCTGGCGCTGGGCCGGCCCGGCCAGAGTATCCAGGCGACGCTGGGCGTGGTCAGCGCGCTGGGCAAGGCGTGGCGCACGGGCGGCGGCGGCGAGATCGACCGCTATCTCCAGACCGACGTCGTGATGTATCCCGGCTTTTCCGGCGGGCCGCTGGTGGCTGCGGATGGACGGATCGCCGGCGTCAACTCGTCGGCGCTGGTGCGCGGGGCCAGCGTGACCATCCCGGCGGCCACGGTCCAGCGCGTTGTCGAGACGCTCCTGGCGCATGGACGGATGCCGCGCGGCTATCTGGGCGTGGGTTTGCAGCCGGTGCGGCTCGACGCCGGCTTGCAGGAAAGTCTGGGCCAGCCGACCGGGCTGATGCTGTTGTCAGTCGAAGCGAATGGCCCGGCCGCACAGGGCGGGCTGCTGCAAGGCGATGTGCTGGTGACGCTGGACCGCGCCGCGGTGCGCCAGGTGGACGACTTGCAGGCGCTGCTGGCCGGTGAGCGCGTTGGCAAAGCGGTGACCGTGCGCTTTGTGCGCGCCGGCGCCTTGCACGAAGCAACCGTCACCGTCGGTCAGAAATGAACACGCTGTGCGGAGGGTAGCCGACTTGCAGGGCTACCCTCCGCACAGCACAATGGGAAAGCGACCTGGATTTTCCTGAGCGACACACTCTTATCCGGGTGACGTCACCTGATCGGCGAACCGCTTGATTCTGACCAACGTACACAACGACAGTTTATGTACAAGTGGTGCAGACCGGTCAGGCGGCGCCGGTAAATTGATAGATAATGGGGCGATACTGCGGTAGTGGAATTGGTTTGCCGGTGGCACGCGCCGCTTCCAGCCACAACGTTTTTGCCTGTTCGACTTCTTGTAAAGCCTCCGCTGGCGTCTTTCCCCAGGCCGAACACGCGTTCAGGTCGGGAATATCGGCAATGTACCCATCATCCTCATCGCTGTAAAAGATATTGATATGGTAATCGCGCATTACTCCTCAAACTTCAGATTATGCTGTTCCACCAATCGCAGAAACTGACGAACCTGGTACGGCTTTTCCCTGTCCTTGCACCTCTTGCAGATTCACCAACTCGGATAGCGCCGGGTGCGTAAAAATATGATGGCTGCCGTTGACGCGCACCAACTCAAAACCAAAAGCTTTTACAAGCTGCACCATATCCCCAAAAGCGATATTTTTCGAACCGCCCAGGATTTTAGTCAATATCTTATGCGATTTCACTCAACGCATTGTACTAAAAGTTAGCAGGAGAAGCCAGCCAGTTGAACGAGTCTCCGCCTGGAACGGCCAGCCTACATCAACTGCCTGGCCCGCTCCGGCAACCTGTGGGTGGATGTATGGGGTTTCTCTACTGCTACCCAATCAATAGCGATATATCGTAATAAGCCAATTTGACATTTATTTCCCCGTTATCTATACTGCCACGCATGATATAGCGATATATCGTAATAACACGATATGGCTTGCACTGCATCAGGCAATCGGCCACCGAAAACAGGCCAGCGCCCAGATGGTGCAAGTCTCATCATCACAAAAAGTGAGGATTTATGCGAGTTGAAAGAACCTACGGAAGCAGTCAGCCGGACGACCGGCATGGCGAGCGCAAAGGGAGACGGCGCCACGGCGGCGAGGAAACTGCCAGTAACGAATTTGGCCCACAGGAGAGAGGCCGGCGCGGGTATGATCGGCGCGACGGTGGGAGTGGACGCGGGGGAGGCGGGCGCGCCCGTGCGCGACGCGGCGATGCACGGTACATCCTGCTCGACGTGCTGCGCGATGGCCCCAAACACGGCTACGAGATCATCAAGGTCTTAGAGGAACGCTCGGCGGGCCAATACATTCCCAGCCCGGGCACGGTCTATCCCACCTTGCAATATCTCGAAGATCAAGGGTTCGTGCGCGCCAACCAAGAAGCCGAGCGGCGGACGTATCAACTGACCGAGGCCGGACAGACAGAACTTGACGCTCAGGCCGAGCAAGTGACCGCTTTCTGGAAGCGCTTTGCCGGCCAGGAGGCGGCGACAGTGACGCAGCATGAGGTCAGCTTTCTACAAGATGAACTCGATCACCTGAACCGCATTGTGTGGAGCGGGCTGCGTCCGGCGATTGCTCAGGAGCAGCAGGATACTATCCGCCGTGTGCGCGGTGCGGTCGAGGAATGCCAGCAGAAAATTCGCGCGATCATTGCTACGGAGCAGCCAGCATGAGCACTTCAGAAAAAGACATGCAGAACTACGACCACTACATCAGCCAACTCTTTGCCGTCGAGGATGATCTCCTCCGAGCCACGCGCGCAACCATGGCGCAGGAGGGCCTGCCCTCGATCAATATCTCCGCCAGCGAGGGGCAGTTGCTGCACCTGCTGGCGTTGATGAGTGGTGCGCGGCGCATTTTGGAGATCGGCGCGTTGGGCGGCTACAGCGCGATCTGGCTGGCGCGCGCCTTGCCGGCGGACGGCAAGCTGATCACGCTGGAGCTTGACGAACATCACGCCGCGGTGGCGCGCCGCAATCTGAACGCGGCGGGGCTGGGCGCCAAGGTGGAGGTGCGCGTCGGTCCCGCGTTGGCAACCCTGACCGCGATGCAGCAGGCCGGCGAAGCCCTGTTTGACCTGATCTTTATCGACGCCGACAAGGAGGGCTATGTGGATTACCTGCAAAAAGCCGTGACCCTCGTGCGCGAGGGCGGGTTGATCCTGGCCGACAACACGCTGCCCGATGCGGTGCTCAATGAGAAGGGCGACAGCGGCGCAAAGCGCTACAACGCCGCGGTGGCCGCGCACCCTGCCCTCGCGTCGAGCATTGCGCCCGTGCTGCGCCAGGAGGGGATAGATGGGCTGACGATCTCGCTCAAGCACACGCCGGAAGGCGCCCGCGCGTCTGCCTGAGAAGAGTCAGAAACAGTGACTATTCAGCTTGGCTCTAATAGGCCACGGATGGTGCGGATTAGACGGACAAATCTGGATATTTCACGGATGTGAACCGTGAGCATCCGCCTAATCCGCACCATCCGTGGCCTATTTTCGCCATAGCCTGAATCGTTACCGAAGTCGAGCGCTTGATTGACCCGCTTCTGCGCGCCGTGGGTGTAACAAAGTTCGATTAAGTCGCACATTGGGTTGGGGCTGTTGGTCTCTAGTCGATCAGTCCCTGTTCGCGGGCCGCGGCGCGCAGTGCGTTGCGCTGGTCGATGCGGCTGCCGTGCTCGCGCGAGACGCCCAGGCTCTCGTAGATGATCTGGAGCGTATGGCTGACGGAGGAGCGGGACATATCCAACCGTAAGGCGATGTCGCCCGTGGCGACGCCCTGCATGTGAAGCAGGAAAACAGCAACGATAGTCGGATTGTCGCGCCCGCGTTGCTGCGAGGTGCGCAGCCGGTGAAAGAGGAGCGTCAGCATCGCCGGGGCAATGAGGCCGCGCTCAATGGCGTCGGTGACGACGCGGCCGGCGTCGGCGTGGATGTCGGTTTCGTGTGGCGGCGACACGCCATGCACGCCCAATAGTTCGGCAATTTCGGCGCGCTGTGCTGAATACGATTGGAGGTAGAGTTGGCGCAGCGCACGCACCCCCTCTTCGCCTAGATAACCCTGCCGGAAGAAACGACGTCCCAACGCATGAAATTCTGGTGTGGTCAGCAGCAGCGCCGCCACCCGGCTCACCAACTTTGGATGCCACCACAGCGGGAAATAGGCGTTGTCTTCGCTTTCCAACCATTTCAACTCTGCACGCAGCAACTTGATGACGGCTGATGAACGCACCCTTTGGCTGATCTGCAGATAAGCCAGATGAAATGCAATCGCACAGGTTGCCTGGCGATCTTGGGAGTGCTGGTAAAAAGCAAGCGACTCGCACAGATGTTCTTCCGCCTCTTTTCGCCGTCCTGTCAACAACTCAATTACGCCCAAAGTGACCTGGAAGCTCATCGTCTGGCCATGATCGGCAGGGGCAAGCGCCTGCCGGATCAAACATTCCGCTTCGGCATACTGGCCTTGCAGCACAGCCAGCCAGGCTGCCTGCGCATCGACCCAGCGGATGAAATTCGGCGTGTGCTCGGCTGCAATCCGCCACGTCATTTCATAATAGGCGGACGCCTGTCCATATCGCGCTTGCGCCCGCAGGACATTGCCCATCATCCAGTGCGCGTAAAGACGTTGGCGGTGAAAGCCGCTGCCCTGCGAAAAGCGCACCCACGTCTGGGCAGTCGCAAAGGCTTCCTCTAGATGGCCGCGATGCCAGGCCAGATGGGTTTCGGCGTTCAGCAGCGCCTCATAAGAAGCGCTTTCCAGGTGTCCGATCTCGTAACAAGCGCGCGCCTGGCTGAGAGCCTCCAGCGCCACTGGATACGCTCCCACCTGTTGAGCCAGGCTGCACACCGTCAACCGCGCCCGAAACTCACGGGCATGGTTACGCTGGAGATGATATTGATGCGCCGCGCGCTGCGCATAGCCCATGCCTTCCGCCACCCGGCCGGTGTCGCCGCACAGGCTGGCGATCATATAGTTGAGAAAAGCTTCGTGCGCCAGTGCGAGCGCGCCGCTTTGTTTCATCAGCGCCGCCGCCGCATCGACATAGCGTTGTACGTGGTCGAATTCGTCGCGCGAGTAGTGAAGCCGCGCCAGTTCTAGATAGATCCAGATGGCGCGGCTGGGCTGAATGTCTTGGGTGGTGAAATGGTCCGCCGCCTTTTCCAGCCACGTAAATGCCTCATCGGCTGCATGAAGCCGTGCGCTGACCAGGCCGGCCACAAACCACAGGGTCGGTGAGCGTGCGATCAGCGGCTTGGGGAAGGGCGCGAACAGCGCGGCTAGTTCAGCCGTCGTCAGGCGATCCAGCAGATCGACGGCGTGCGTCGCCAACAGGTCGGCCGCTATTTCCCATTCGCCTGCTGCTTGTTGCCGGTGAATCTGGGCAAGCATGGCGTCAGATGAATCTTCCAATGCGTCGGAGGCCATTGGGTGCGTTTATCCTTGCATGCGCCGGACACGAAACAATCATGAAAAGCGTGCTTCAGCATGGCGCGTTTCCTGGCGCAAGTCCAGTGACAAACGTCCCTATTGGTGCATCGTTTTATCAAAACGGCGCACCAGCCATCTCAGCAACACCGCTTGATAGAGAAACCCGCCGACAAGCAGCAGCCACCAGTCCGGCGCGGCGCGCTGCAATTGCCATAACGTCTGCGCCGGCCACCAGGTTGGCGTCAGCGCCAGGGGGATTTGCCAGGCTGTAGGTAGAAAATAGGCAACCAGCGGCGGGACGAGCACGATGCCGGCCGCTTTCATCAGCGCCAGTCCCTGCACCTTGTTCTGCGCCGCTGCCGCCAATGACAGCGCTGTCAGCGGCGCCAGCGGCGCGACGCTCAGCGCCAGCAGCGGATAGCCCCACCACGGCAGATCAAACAACCTGGTGATCGGCATCACCAGCAGCGTCGTGAGCGCGGCCAGCAGCGCCGGCGCCAGCAGCCGATAGGCCAAATAGCCGCGCAAAGAAAGCGGCGTCACCTGCAAGGCGGTCAGCGTTTGCTCGTCGCGCTGGTCGAGCAGCAGAAAGCCGATGATGGCGCCCCAGAAATACGGCACGATCAGCAGCATCATGTAGCCCATCAAGGGCGGGTAGTAGGCCGCAAGGTCAAGGCCAAGCCAGCTTTGAGCAGCCCCGACGAGCAGCGGCAACACCCAGCGCACGGCCAGCGCCATGACAAAGGGGATGAAGATCATCCAGCGTAGCATGGCATCACGGCCGATGCTGTGCGCATCGATGGGGCCAAGCGCACGCAGCGCGCCGAGGCGTCGCGCCAGCGGCCCGTCGACATCCAGCCTGACGCGCGGCTGAGGAAACACGCGTGGGCGCAGATCGCCGGCGTTGACCTTGTCCACGACGAAGCGGCGAAATGACCGATTTGCCCACCATGCAAAGATCGCCACCCACGCCGCACCCGCGGCCAGGCCATACAGGATCACGGCAGGCGGCGCCGGCTCAACCGCGGCGCTGAGCAACACCAGGATCGGCTGCAACGGATGCGCCAACAGCAGCGTCGCGACCACAGGATCCCGCCCGATGCCGAAGTAGGTCAACAGTGGCAGCCCCAGCAGCAACATGTAACCCACCGAAGGGAGCAGAAAGGTGTTGATGGCATCATAGCGCGCTACCACGACAAAACCGGCCAACGCATAGAGCGCCGCGCCCAGCACGATGCCGGTCGCGAGCAGGTCTGGCCGAAAATCGAGGCCGGCCACTGCCAACGCGATTGTCAGATTCTCGACCAGGGACAGCAGCGCTAACGCGCCCACTTTGGCCGCCAGATATTCGCCACTACGCAGCGGCGTAACGATCTGCGCCTCAATCGACCCTTCGGCCTTCTCCAGCAGCACCAGCCCGCTCATGAAATAGAAACCATTGACGATCAGGTTATTGACGATCATGGCCGGCAACAGCCATGCCAGATCATCTACGGGCAGCAGACGCAGCACCACGACGGTGATGGCCGCAACGGCGACGGCCGCGTAGTAGAAGCCGTTGCGCGCTTGCAGGCGGATGTCGCACAAGAAGGTTGCCTGGAGGCGACTGTTCATAGCGTCCTCCCCGTCACCTGGATGAAGATATCTTCGAGCGTCGCTTCCTGGGTGTGGATTGTCTCCAGATAGCCCTGGTTGAGCAGCGCCAGGAATTCGGCGTTGGCGCCCAGTGCCGCCAGCGGGAATTCGCGGCGTTCCAGCCCATGCGCGTTGGCATTGAAGTCGACGCGCACCGTGGGACGGCCATAGCGCAGCTTGAGCTGGCGCGGCGCGTCGATGAGCTTGATCTCGCCATCAACCAGAAAGGCGACGCGGTCGCACAACTCGTCGGCGACGCTCATGTTGTGCGTGGTCAGGAAGATGGTTTTTCCTGCCTGCTGCTGCGCCTTGATCAGCGCCTTGACCATGCGCGCGTTGACCGGGTCTAGCCCCGACGTCGGCTCATCCATGAAGAGCAAGCCCGGGTTGTGAAGCAGGGCGCGCGCGATGCCCAGCCGGTTCTTCATCCCCTTAGAAAAGTGCGCCACCAACACATCGGCGCTGTCAGCCAGCCCCACCATCTCCAGCAATTGCATGGGCGAATGGCCTTGACGCTGGTAGAGCGCGCCAAAGTAGGTCAGGTTCTCCCGCGCGGTGAGCTTGGTGAAATAATTGGGCAATTCAAAGGAGACGCCGATCTGCTGATAGTAATCGGCGCCCCAGGTGGTCAAGTCGCGACCCATCACCGTCACGCGCCCCGTGTAGCCGCGCAGCAGCCCGATGAGGATGCGCTGCGTCGTCGATTTGCCCGCGCCGCTCGGCCCCAAAAAGCCACAGATCTCGCCCGGCTCGATCGCAAAATCCAACTTGCGGATCGCCGGTTGCGCGGCCCCCACGTACTGATAGGTCAAATCTTCTACGCTAATCATGGCTTCACGCATTCTTCAATTACCCCAACATTCGGCTCAGCCCGGCCACGACGCGGCGGATAATTGTCAGCAGTTCTTCCTTGCTCAGCGTCTCCCAGTGGGCCAGCAGCCAACGATCGCTCGCATCATCCACGCCGATCAACAGCGCGGCCAGCAGATCGTCCGGCAGGTCGGTGCGCACCACGCCAAGCTGTTGCCCCTGCCGGATCAGCTTGATCACGCCTTGCTGCACCGCGCCCAACGAGGCCGCCAGCCTGGGATGCTTTGCTAAGTCGGCCTCTGCAAGACGTCCGGCCGCCTTGATCGCGCCAAAGGCCCACGGTCGGTCGTAAAAGAAATCAAACTGTGCGACGTACATCTCGCTGAAGGTTGCCCAGAACAGCTCTGCGGTCAATCCGTCGACGAGGCTATCGAGATCGCCAATCAACTCGCCGGCATAATATTGCACCGTGGCGGCAAATAGATCGGCCTTATCGTCGAAATAATAATAAGCCGCGCCCTTGCTAAGCTGCGCTGCGTCCAGAATCTTGTTCATGGAGGCGTTGTCATAGCCATGCCCGGCAAATTCCCGCGCCGCCGCTTCCAGGATCGCCGCGCGTTTCTGGGGCGAAAGTTTGTCAAAGCGTGGGCGTGGCATCCTCAGTCTCCTGATGCAATTGATAATTAAACCGATTGGTCTAACAGCATGGTTTAATTCTATGCGCAAGGTTCGTCCATGTCAAAATGCAATCCACCCTTGCGCAGGTCTGCGCCAAGTTTTTGCCGCCTCTTGCCCCGCTTCGTAGGTCGGGCTACCAGCCCGACGCAGCCTCCATTACCTTGTTGCACGTCGTCGCCCCTGTCGGCCACCGTCATAGCTGCTGGTTGTGCCATCGGCAGCGTTGACGCAACATCGTCGGGCTGATAGCCCGACCTACGGCTACGGCGTGAGCGCCCAAAATGTGGCAACCCGCTTCGTAGGTCGGGCTACCAGCCCGACGCAGCCTCCATTACCTTGTTGCACGTCGTAGCCACCGTCGGCCCCCGTCAACGCTGCTGGTTAATGTCACCGGCAGCGTTGACGCAACACCGTCGGGCTGATAGCCCGACCTACGGCTACGGCGTGAGCGCCCAAAATGCGGCGCGCTCTAAAAAAGCAGAACAGGCCCCTCCTGCGCACCGGTTTTGCAGCCGCCCGGTTTGTTGCTAGAATGAAGGATATTCGCTGCATGCCACCAGTGGGCGCAACTGCATGTCTTTGACCGAACCATCCTATCCACCACTGCGCAACCGGACCTCCGCCGTGCTCACGACCAGCATCCTGGTCGCTTTCTTTGTTTTGGTCGGGTTGAGTTGGATGTGGTTTGCCGCGCAAAATGGCCTGCTGCTGGCGCCAACGCCGACAGCAACGGCAACCCCGCTGGCCGCCACGCGCACGCCGACGCTGGACGTGCGCGCCACCAACGTTGCCGGGGATATGCTGACGCAGATTGCTTTTGCAGCGACATCCCTGGCGCAACTGACGCCACACACCATGCCGTTCGATGCGCCAGCGACTGTTCAACCTGGCGCGCCCGCGGAGACGCAACAATCGCTGCAACTGCCGCTGGTCTCCATGGCCGATCCCCAAAGCCCCTTGCAGATTCCTGCACAGAATCCGCCGCCGGTGCAGCCCGAGTCGCCGCTGGCGTCGGACGCTGAAATGACCGCAACCGCGATTTTTATCCCGAACGTCAGCCAGCAAGCTCCGCCAACGCCGACTGAGACGCCGACCCTTGTAGTCCCGCCTACGCTGCCACCCCCGCCGGTTACGCCTGAGATCTTGGCGCCGACTGAAACGCCGACGCCACCCTTTGTGGCGCCATTTACGCCGACGTCGACCGCGGCGGCGCCGTTCGTGCAGGTTGCGGAGCTGGCCGCAATTTCTAGAGCTGCGAACACGACGGTCTACATCGGCCCGAGCACCTTTTACACGCCAACCACCGATTTGCTGCCGGCTTACACATCGATCCGGGTGCGCGGGCGGACGCAAAGCGGTGACTGGCTGTTTGGCTGCTGCCTGAACAACAACCAGCTTTTTTGGGTGCGCACAGCCTACGTCACCATTGCAGGCAATCCGGTTCCGGTTGGGTTTCCTGCCGGCGTGGACACCAACAGCGTGCAATGGGATCCGAACAATCCGAAATGGCTGCCACCTTCCCAACTCGATCCCGTGCTGACGCCGCGCCCTCAGCCGACGTTGATTCCGCCGGGCGACTATCCCCTGGCGCGCTATGACCGCGGCAATAGTGGGCGACTGCCGGCTTTGCCGAATTCCTCCTTGCAAAATGGCTGGGGTAGTATTTTCGGGCAGGCTGGCCAGTCCTTCCGTTCACCAATCGCCGTGTCGGGGCCAAACGTGCTTTCCTCAAGCGCGGATGGGCAATTCTACAGCTTGAATCGTGACACAGGCACCCAACGTTGGCGCGTCAACCTTAATAATAGCAGTGAGTTGGCGCCCGCGGTCAACGATGGGTTGATTTACGTCCCCTATGCCCCCAATCGAATTTATGTGATGCAGGATGCCGGCAACAGCGCCAACCCCGTGTCGGACATTGAATTGCCCGCCAATCTCTCGACATCACCGACCTTTCTGAATGACGTGGTCTTTGTCGGCATCGGTGAAAACGCCGACGCGCGCCTGGTGGCGATGAAACGTGATAACGTCAATGATCGGCGGACTTTCGAGGATCCACAAGCTAAACTCTTGCAGCCGGCCATCGGTCAAGAGACGATCTTTGTGGCGGCCGACCGGCTGTGGGCAGTGGACGTCAATTTCTGGCTGAGTCCTGAGATCATCTGGATAAGCCCTGACGTTGCCAACGTGATCGCGCCGCCCGTTTACGCTTATCCGGGCGTAATTCGGAATGCCGAGTTGTATGTGGCCGACGCGTCGCTCAACGTACACGCCCTGGACGCTAATACAGGAGTCCGGCTGTGGGTGCATCCATTCGGCAGCCAGGTGAACACACTGGCTGTGAACGATGCGTATGTCTTTATCGCCGGAGGGGGTCTGTTGCGCGCCGTATCGCGCCAGACGGGACAAGCGCTTTGGACCGTGCAAACCGGCGGCGCGCTGAGCGGCGGGCCATTTGTCACCGCCGACCGCGTGCTGGTTGTCACGCAGAGCGGCGCCATGTTGATCTACGACGCCATGACAGGCGGTGTGCTGGCGTCCGCCACCATCCCCACCGCCATCAATGCCGCGCCCGCCGTCAGCCAGGATTGGCTCTTTGCTCCTTCGGGCAACACGATCTTCGGCTATCGAGGCACTCCCTAGTGGCTGACGCAACACGCTGTGATGCCTCCCGCCGGCCTGGGTGGGACGTTTTTCTCCTGGCCGTGCTGGTCTTTGCTGTGCTGCAAACCGTCGGGTTGGCGGAGCAAGCCGCGCTGCCCAACCGCCTGCAAGACGTGTTGCGCCACCCGGTGCTCGGCGCTTTGTTGCCGCAGGCTGGCTATACGGCGATGGGCGAGGTCGGCCCGCGCCCCGGCGAGCCGATTGGCTTGCTGCTGAACGCGCTGACCCTCGGCGCCTTGATCGGCTATGCGCTGCTCGATCTGTCCTTGCGCGAACCACACCGCACCCGCTGGAAAGCCTGGCTGTTGGCCGTGGTGATCCTGACGGCGGTAGTGTTGCCAACCGCTAAGCTGATCCTGCTGCGCAACGCCAACGGGCCGGCCAGCTACACACACGACGGCGGCGTCATCCAGACCGAAGCGACGATTCGTTTCCTGCTGGAAGGCAAGAACCCATACACGGAGGACTACGTCGACACGCCGATGGCCGAGTGGGGCTTCAGCCAATATCGCACCGCGCTTTACCATTATCCCTACTTGCCGTGGACTTTTGTGTTCAGCGCGCCTTTTTACGTGCTCGGCCAGGCGATCGGTTTCTACGACCAACGTGTTCTCTATCTGCTGCTCTACGGCCTGGCGGTCTTTCTGTCCGCGCGGCTGGCAATCGGTTCATCCGCAAAACTCGCCCTCGCCGCGACCCTGGCGCTCAACCCGATCATGGCGCTCGATGTGGTCTTCGGCCAAAACGATGTTTTTGTACTGGCATGGATTGCCTTTGCACTGGTCTTTTGGCAAAGTGCACGCACCCAGGAGAAGCAGGGCAACGTGGGCAGGCGCTGGTTTGTGCTCTCTGCGCTTTGCTTTGGCGTGGCGTGCGCGTCCAAACCGACGGCCTGGTTCTTTGCCCCGTTCTATGGTCTGCTGCTTGTGCAAGGTGATGCACGTTTGCACCAGGCGGGGTGGCGCGGACTGTGGCGGGTGACGCCGACGCTCCTGCGCCGCGCTGCGCCGGCCATCGGCGTCTTTCTGCTGCTATTGCTGCCATACGTGTTCTGGGACGCGGCCTCGCTCTACGACGATGTCTGGCGTTGGAGCAGCGGTCAAGGGCCGACTGGCTATCAAATCTGGGGCTGGGGCGCCAGCAACTTTGTGCTCGGCCTGGGGTTGGTGGCGGATCGTTTCAGCCAGTGGCCTTTCTGGGTGCTGCAAATCCTGGCGGCAGTTCCGCTTCTGATCTGGTTCGTGGTGCGCCAGCTCGGCAAAAATACGCTGGCGCTCGCTTGCTGGCACTATGGGCTTTTCTTGTTTGTCTTCTTTTACGCAAGTCGCTTTCTAAACGAGAATTATTTGGGATATATTCTGGCCCTGCTTGCGATCGGCATGTTTGCCTTTGACGAAGAGTAGCGCACAAAAAGCACCAGGCGAGGGTACCCTCGCCTGGTGCTTTTTGTTTCTTACACGCGCGCCCATCACGCTTCTTCCGGCACGCGCGCAGCTTCCATTGCGGTAATGACATCCTCTTGCGTAAGAAACTGATACGCGGCTTCAAACGCATCCAGATGCCGGTCGACGGTGGCTTCACTTTCCTTGGCTGCAATCAACACCAGACCGCTGAGCGCCGCGTCCAACGCCACGATGCTGGGCAACGGCCCGATCGCCTCCGTGGGTGCGTAGATCACCAGGTCAGAGATGCGGTTGACCGGACTTGCCAGCGAACCGATGATGCCTAGCGTTTTGGCGCCGCGTGCGCGCGCGAACTCCATCGCGCGTGCTACGTCGCGACCATAGGCCGTCGCACTGATGCCGATGACGAGCACATTACTGTCCAGCGTCATCAACGTGGCAGCCTTCTTCACAGCATCGTTTGGGAGATAGTCGGCTCGGATCCCGCGATGGCGAAATTGTTGGGCAACCATTTCCGCCACAGCTTCCGCATAGCCCTCGCCCACCACCACCACGCGCTCGATGCTCTCGATCAGCCGGGCGACGGCTTCGAGATGCACAGGCGGATTTTGGACGAGCATCTGTTGTAGATTTTGTCGTTCTTGTTCGATCCGGTCATTGAAGACGCCGGCCGGATTATTTGGTGCGAGCGGCTTTGGCTCATAAGCCGCATAGATCTCCGATTTGACCTGCTCCCGAACATCGTGAAGCAGATCCGGATAGCCGTTATAACCGAGTCGCTGCGAGAAACGTACTACTGTAGTTGTATCAACGCCGACAGCATAGGCGAGCTGTGCAGCGGTCATAAAAGCCACATCGTAGTAGTTGCTCATAATATAATCCGCGACTTTCCGGTAACTACGGCTTAAGTGGTCGTAGTACTCACGGATCTTTTCCCTATACATCTGGCCCCCCTAGAATGTATGAGTGATGAGCAAGCGTTGTCTATGTGTGCATAAATTGTTCCTGTGAGATTGTAGGAGTATGCCAATCGTAAAATGATGAAACTTCCGCTCCAAAGTATAGATTGGACAATTGTTTTTGTCAATCACCTAATCAAAAATGACCTACAAATGAAACATAGATTGACGACAAACGTTGCATTTTCGGGGCAAAGTTCGCGATAAATAAATCAAAAACATTCATAACGAGTTGCTATTCAATGGCTGCCCCTTGATTTTGTCGCTGGAATACGCCAAACTCATGCAGAAAACTCTGTGTAATTAGCCCACCCCTCTCAACCATGCTATGATGCGCGTATGGGAAGCGAAGTCAAACAACTTGCCAGAAAGGCAGAATCCGCGTTGCGCTACGGCGCCTTGGCCTGGCTGGTGGTCAGCTTATGCTGGCTGGGTGGATGTAGCCGTGGGGACAGCGTTTCCGCAGCGCCCGCCTTGGCGACGACTCCCTCGCCCGCGCTTGAATTGACGCCGATTGCAATAACGTCCACTGCCAGCCCAGCGAAAACGCAACCAGCGCGGCCCTCGTTATCTCCTGCCGCGGCTGTGGTGGAGCGTGCGGCGACATCGACGCCGCGGCCTGTTTCGCTGGCTGGCTTGCTCCCTACGCCGACGCCCACCCTGGCCGCAACGTCGCAACCCACCTATGCTCCAACGCCTGACGGCGTCGCCCGCACTCTGCGCGTGCCGATTCTCATGTATCATTACCTGAGCACGCCCCCCGACGATGCTGACATCTACCGCCGCGATTTGTCGGTGTCGCCGGAGTTATTTGCCGCCCAGTTGGATCGACTGCTGGCGGAAGGCTATACGGCGGTAAATCTCTACCAAGTGATCGATGCCTTGCAGCGCGGGGCGCCGCTCCCGGAGAAGCCCGTTGTCATTACTTTTGATGACGGCTATCGCGACAATTACGAAAACGCATTTCCTCTGCTGCACGCTCGCAACATGCCGGCGACCCTCTTTGTGGTGACTGACTTCATCGATGAGCAGCGCCCAGACTACTTGACGTGGGATATGGCGCGCACGATGTTGGCGGCTGGAATTTCGATCGAGTCACACAGCCGCAACCACGCGAGCCTGGCAGATCAGGGCGACGACTATCTGGTTTGGCAGTTATTGGGGAGCCTGGAGACAATCGAGTACGAACTCGGCGTGCGGCCGCGTTTTCTCTCTTACCCGGCTGGAGATTATGACCAGCGCACCATCGACATTGCCAGGAGTGCAAACTACTGGGCAGCCGCCACGACAAAACAGGGCGCCCTGCTGAACAGCGATCACCCTTTTGAGTTGTCGCGCATTCGTGTGCGCAATACCACGGATCCCGACGATCTCATCCGCCTGCTGTCGCTGGACTGGTAGCAGGCGCCGCCGGTGCGCTTGCCAGCCGGTAAATCTGTCAACACCCCGACCCCATGATCGAACTTGCTGCCATCTTTCTCAACATCCTGCTGCCGGTTTTCAGCCTGGTGCTGATCGGCTATCTCGCCGGGCCGCGGCTGGGGATGGAGCCGCGCACACTCTCCAAGCTGGCTTACTACATTTTGGCGCCGGCCTTCATCTTCAATATTTTCAGCAAAGCAGAGGTGCAGCTCGAGCTGGCCGTGCGCATGGCGCTCTATGCGATAGTCGTGACGCTGGGAGGCGTGGCAGTCGCTTTTGTGATGGCGCGGCTGCTTGGCGCGGGACCGCAGATGGTGGCTGCTTATGTGCTGGTGGCGGGCTTCGGCAATGTGGGGAATTTTGGGCTGCCGATCGTGGAGTTCAAGGTGGGCAGCGTAGGGATGCTGCCGGCCTCGATTTACTTTCTGACGGGTAGCACCTTTGGCTTTTTAATCGGCGTGATGGCGGCGACCTGGCAGCGCGGCGGCGCGCACTGGAAGTCGGTCTGGGCCGCGTTCACGACACCAGGCGTCATCGCAGTCCTGCCGGCCTTTCTGGTCAACTGGCTGCATCTCCCAACGCCGATGTTTGTCGACCGCGCGGTGGCGCTAATGGCCGGCGCCTTGATTCCCATCATGTTGCTGACCCTGGGCGTTCAGTTGGCGGGAATGGGACGGCCACGCATCGACCGTCACGTGGTCGCCGCCAGCGTGGCGCGCCTGCTGATTACCCCGGTGCTGGCGATCGCGCTGGCTGGCGTCTTTGCCATCACGGGCATCGAACGCAGCGTCGGGATCATGCAGGCTGCCATGCCGGCCGCGGTGCTGACCTCGCTGATCGCGCTGGAGCACGACTTGATCCCCGACTTCGTGACGACAGTCGTGCTCTTTTCCACGGTGGCCAGCGCGGTGACATTGACCATTGTGCTGGCAATTGTCTGACGCTACGCACTCAACCCGGCAAGGTGCGCCAACGCGGCGTGTCCTTCGCGCTCGAATCCGAAGAAGGCATAGTCGCGACCCCACAGGATGGCGTCCAATGCATATTCGGCGCGCGCTACAAAGCATTGCTGCTCCTCGTTTGGCGTCAGTGCACGACCATAGCCCTCAAAAAAGGCGTCGATTAACTCCGGACGATGAAGCCACGACCAAGTTGGATCCCTGCTGAAGTCGGCGACGCGCACATCCCAATGAGCAAACTCAAAGTCGATGACGCCACTCCAAACGCCTGCTGAGTTTACCAGCCAGTTGGCTGTGCAATAATCCCGATGGCAAGGAAGTGGACGCTCGCCTGCAAAGGAAGTCACAAGGTCGCTGGCGACATTAAGGAGCGCCAGTTCGCCGTCATGCAGATATTCATCGTTTGCGGCGCGTTCGATCTTGTTCTTGAGTTTAGTGGCGACAAATGCTTCCACCGCTTCGATAGGAGAGCCGGTGCACGATCCGTCGCGGTGACATGGGCCGAAACACCGGCCCGCTTCCAGGCTGTGAAGGACAACCAGCGCGGCGCCAGCCGATCGCCACATGTCCCGCTCCTGCGAAGGTGAGAGGTGAGCAGTTTCGGCAATCTGTCCGGGTATTTCGCTGATGACGAGTGCCAACGGCTCCTCGTCGCGCACAGCAAGCAGCCTGGGCGTATGGTCACCAAATACACCAGCCCATTGCTCATAGGCATGTACTTCCTGGTTCCAGTGCGCTCGGCTGGCGTGGATCTTGAGATAGCAATAACCGCTTGTGGTGCGCAGCCGGTAAGTTGCCGATGCATGTCCGTCATGCACTTTGCTATGATCGGCGATAAACTCGAACGGCCCTATAGTAGCAGTGCACCATGCGAGCGTCTGTTGGTATTCAGTTTCAGCTAGCTGCTCCATCTGCGGCATTCCTCGTCGAAAGCCGGCGGGCGTCAGGCGCGGCCGCTGGCGCCCATGAGCTGCAGCCGATGGCGCGCCACTTCATGCACGCGTTGCATCGCGCGGTCGAGCACTCCGTAGTGATCCGCTCCCGCCTCCAGCGCTTCGCGCGACCCCTGACACCAAGCGCGCGACAGCGCCGCGCCGATGTTGATCTTGACGACGCCCAGCCGAATGGCAGCGCGCACGTCGTCTTCGTGAATGCCACTGCCCCCGTGCAGCACCAACGGCGCGTGCACTTTGTCGTTGATCGCGGTCAGCAGCTCGAGATCCAGCCGGCTGGACTGGCCGTGCTCCGAGCCAACGGAAACAGCCAGCATATCCACCTGACCCTGCTCGAACATGAGCGGCGTTTCTTCAGGATTGGTGTATTCCTGACTGCCCTGCGCACCGCCAAAGGTGCCCAACTCCCCTTCGACCGCCGCATCGAGCGCATGCGCCGCACGCGCAATGGCAGCCGTCTCCAGCAGCGCCTCGTCCAACGGCAGGTCGTGGCCGTCAAACATCACCGAGTTGTAGCCGGCGCGCAGACAGCGCAGATTGTAGGCCAGTCCTGGGCCATGATCGAGATGCAAAAAGACAGGGATCGGCGCGGCTTGCGCCATCGCCCGGATCAGCAGCGGCAGCGGCCCCATGTCATCGCCAAACGCGGCGTGCGCCAGATCACCCGGATAGGTCTGGACGATGACCGGCGCGCGCTCGGCGACGGCCGCCTCAATCACGGCCTTCGCCATCTCCAGATTACAGACATTGAAGGCGGGCATGGCAAAGGGCTGCTGATAAACTTCGCGGTAAAACTCTCGTGGATTTTGGATAAGCATAGAAGTCACACTGTCCGATCAAACATAAAGTAACACGCTTCATCAATCAGATAAACGATCTCTTGCGCCCTCCAGTGTAACACACCGGAGACGGCGCGTGATCTTTGTCATCGCGGAAAGGACGCTCCAAAAATTTGGCGGGGCCGATAGTAGGTCGGGCTATCAGCCCGACAGGGCTTCCATGATCTTGCTGAGTCTTGTCGTCCACCGGCGGCACGATCTGCTGCTGATTGATGTCACCGGATTGTTGACGCAACCCGTCGGGCTGGTAGCCCGACCTACGGAGAGCGCGCCAAAAAAATTTTGGCGCGCTCTCCAAAAACTGAGACAGACCCCGCAGAATGGCTGCTGTACTTGTGACAGCGATTATGCCGCGTCGCCGTCGAGCGTGGCGTTGACGGTGCGCAGCTCCTCGGCGGTCAGACGCCAATCCGCGCCCTGGACGTTGCTCTGCACGTGGTCGAGTTTGGTGGCGCCGGAGATGACCGAACTGACCTGTGGCTGGGCCAGCAGCCAGGCGTGCGCCAGGTCGGTCAGTGTATAGCCGCGTTCGTTAGCCCATGCTTCCAGCGCTTCCAGCTTGTCGAAGTTGGCGTCGGTCATGTAAGCCTGGACGTAAGAACTCGACTCGCCGCGCGAACCGGACGGCGCGGCTTCTCCGCGCCTGTACTTGCCGGTGAGGAAGCCGCCCGCCAGCGGGAAATAGGGCAGAATGCCGACATTGTGCACGTTGCAGAAGGGGATCAGCTCGCGTTCCTGTTCGCGCTCGAACATGTGGTAGTGATTCTGGATGCTGACAAAGGGCGTCCAGGGGTTGTACTCGGCCAGCAGATTGGCGCGCGCCAGTTGCCAGGCCAGATAATTGGAGGCGCCGATGTAGCGCACCTTGCCGCTGCGCACCAGGTCATCCAGCGCCCGCAGCGTCTCTTCGAGCGGTGTGTTATTATCCCACTGGTGCATCTGGTAGAGGTCGATATGGTCACTTTGCAAGCGGCGCAGGCTGGCCTCGACGGCGTTGATCAGGTGATAGCGCGAGACGCCTTTGTCGTTTGGCCCGTCGCCCATGGCGTTGTACGCCTTGGTCGCCAATACGACCTTGCCCCATTTGCCTTTGAGCGCCACACCTAGAGTGCTCTCCGAACGTCCCTGCTGATAGATATCGGCGGTGTCGATGAAGTTGACGCCCAGGTCGATGGCGCCGTCGATGATCTCGTTGACGCCGGCCTGATCCACTTTGCCGCCAAACTGGTTTGTGCCCAGCCCAATGGCGGAAACCTGAAGCCCCGAACGGCCTAGCGATCGATAGTGCATGGTGAAAGCTCCTTGTTTGAAATGCGTGATACGCAATATGTGATGCGTAATGCGTGATGCGTGATAGGTAACTTCCTCTCGTCCTTTATCTCTGCCCGCGCGCCATTTCCAGCAGACGCCCGAAGATCACCTCACCGTCGGCGCGCAGGGCGTTGTGCTCATACTCGTTGGTGATCCAGACCTTGCTGTCGCGGATCGTCGCCGCGGTCTGCACGGCGAATTCGCGCGCCACGTACATGTCGTCGTAGTAGATGGTGGCCGCGACCGGGACGGTGTTGGCGCGCAAGATGGCCGGGTCGTACAGCGCCGGCCACGCGTCATCGGCCGCCAACAACTCCGCAGCGGCTTGCAGCGGGCGCAGATGGCGATACTCTTCAAACATCCAGGGGTAGATCATCTCGCCGGTGAAAAAGAGCGGCGCGTCGGCGCGCAGCTCGAATTCGGGAAATTCCTGTCTTACCCGCGCGGCTGACCAGCGGGACGCAAATCCCTGGCAATAGATCGCCTCGTGCAAGATGGCGAAGAGCGGGTTGGCGTCGTAGGCTTGCAGGGTCTCCACGCCGCGTAGAAAGGTGTGGCTCAACTCGACCCCCTGCGCGCCCTGGACAAAGGCTTCTTCCAGCAGATAGTGGATGCGCTCGAAGCCGTCACTGGCGCCAAAGTCCAGGCCGAGTTGCTGGAAGCGGCGCGGGGTCAGGCGGTCGCCGGTCGGCAGCAGGACTTCGTGCGCGGCCAGATGCGCGGCAATCGCCTGGACGTGCGCCACATCGTCCGGGTAGCGTGCATAGTAGCGCTGGTTTTTCTCGATTACATGGCGGTAGGTGGTGCGGTAGATGTCGTCGGGATGCGCGGTCAGCGGCGGCAGCCCGCCGGTGATGAACACCTCGCTCAGCGTGTGGGGCGCGACGGAGAGATAATGCGTGGCG
>Ga0154020_10002627_pt1 | contig 21890 bp, 22 predicted proteins | sample Klosneuvirus_201_FD_109709 | JGI IMG/M metagenome (GOLD analysis project Ga0154020, IMG submission 109709) | Active sludge microbial communities from wastewater, Klosterneuburg, Austria - Klosneuvirus_20160825_MG | ecosystem: Engineered > WWTP > Aerobic digester > Activated sludge | place... | reverse complement strand
TTCGTCGACGGGTTCATCGTCGTCGCTCGGTGCAGGGCCACCGAGCGTCTCGAGCGCGCGTTGCCGGAGCAGATCGCGGCCCACGCCGTCGAGTGCGCCGCTCTTCGTCAGTCGCTCGTCGTCATCGAGGAGGTATTGGCTGTAGTCGAAGATCGCGATCGCTGCAGCAGCGAGATCCGGTCGGTCGTGCAGGATCTCCGCGAGTCGATGACGCGGATCGTTGGTCTCGGTGCTCGCCATGCGGACGCATCCTAGCGCTACCCGGTCACTCGACGGCGACGGTGGCGGACTGAAAGCTCGTCGGCGCGACGCTGGCCCCGACGGCCCACAGGTCGTACGTGGTGCCGAGCGTGGTGGCAGTGCACGTCGTCCCGCTCTTCACGTAGGCCGTCGCGACGGCGGAGCCACGCGCGTAGATCGTGGGGCCGGTGTTCGGGCAGCTCGTCGCTGACGGCACGGAGATGTACGCCGGTGGTGTGCAGCCTTTGAACGAGTAGCCGACGAGCGTCGTGCAGCTCGCATCCGCGAAGTACGCTGTCGAGCTCCAGGCGGTCGACGTCGGCAAACACCGCGTCATTCCGTCGGAGGCGACCTGGAAGGCACAGTCCTCGTTTCGCTGCGAATCGAAGAACCCCTGCAGCGCCTTCGCGCCATCGCCGGACGTGAGGATCTTCATCTTGATCCGGCTCCCGCTCTTCGCGATGTCGAGCGGGTCGATCTCGCCGCCGCCGCCGCCGCCGCCGCCGCCGCCGCCGCCACCGCCACCGCCACCACCGTCGTTGTCCAGCGTCACGTCTTGCGCGCACGCAGACAACAACACGGCGACAACCATCCACGCTTTCGTCGTCCTCACCTCGGTCCGGACGGAGCGCCGAGCGAATGGTCGCACCCGTTCGTACAACGAATGACGTCACGGCCCCGTCACGTGCCAGCGCACGGACGGTCGCCCACAGTCGCTACAAGCACGGCATGCATACCGAGCACATTCAGTATCGTGGTCGCTACGAGTACGCAGACCGCGAGTCCCTCGAGCGCGCGCTGAGCACCGCTCGCGCCACCCTCGGCAACGACACCCTCGGACAGATCGCCACCTGGCTGCGGTTCTTCGTGTGCCGTGGCACCAGTTTGACCGTCAACATGATGGTGCCAGACCGCTCCGAGCATCGGTTCGCGGCGGCCAACGTGTTCCTCGTGCTCGCGCACGCAGCGACGGGAGGTCAGGTCGACGCGTATCCCGAGACCTGCCCGGTCGACCGTTTCGATCCCGGCGATCTGGACATCTAGGTCAGCAGGACCGCGCGGAGATCACCTCCGCGACCGATCAGCGGAGCTGGCGCGAGCGGTGCGAGCCCGAGCCAAGCTTCTTCACGAGCGTCCAACGGTAGGATCGCGCGCACCTCCGGATCCACGAGATGCGCGGCGGCGGCTTTCTACACGACATCTAGAAGATGACGCCGATGCAGCAGCCGTTCGAGCAGTACGTGTTCGCGGGGCACTCCATGTTCGCCCCGCAGACCGTGGTTCCCGTCGGACAGGTCTGCGTGCCGTTGCACTCGGCCGGCAGCGAGCTCGGATCCTGTCCCGGGCACAGGATGCAGGTGTCGCCACCGCACTCCGTGGGGCCACAGCCCGTGCTCTTCACGCAGCGCAAGCACTTCGTCGGATCCGCGAGATTCTCGTCGGTGCACAGCGGCGACGTCGACGGGTTCGTCGCGATGTCGTAACACGTCGACGGATTCGCCGGATCGCAGATGGTGCAGCAGCCGAAGCAGTCGCAACCCGGCGGCGTCACGCTGCCGCAGTTGTCGATGCACTGCTGCGACAGCGGGCGCGTGCCGATCGGAGGTGGGCACTCTTCGGGCTTGAAGCGGTTCGCGCCGATCGGACACTCGGCCTTCGTCGTCGCGCCGAGGATGCAGCAGACGTGGATGTCGCAGCCATCGTTGCCGGCGCCGCTGTTGCCATCGAAGAAGCAGTCCTGCTTCACCGCGTCGATGTTGTCGCCGGGGATGCCGGTGCCGAAGCTGCCTTCGTCATCGTCGAGTGGACCCGAGCAGTGGATGTCGTCACCGTCGATGTCCCCGTCGCCGTCGTCGTCGTCGCAGTTCGCGCACTGGATCGTGCTCGTCGGATCGCACATGCCTCCGAACGGAGGCGCATCGGTGCACAGTCCCGTGCACCCGCCGTCGCCATCGCCACCATCGCCACCCGTGCCACCATCGCCGGTGCCGCTGCCGTTATCGCCGCATGCAACGACGAAGAGAAGTCCGAGAATCGCGGTCCTGATCATGGGTTGGCTCCATCGAGGCGAGTGAGTAGGTCACGCGCGTCCTCGGCGTTCACGCCACGTGGAAAGCGCTTGAGATAGAACGCGAGGAACGTCTTCGCGCGCTTGTCCTTGCGATCGAAGGCGAGGCGTCCGGCGGCGAACAATGCGTTGGCAGACCACACCGAGTTGCCCTTCGAGAGCTCGAGGTAGCCCTTCATCGCGCGCTCGGGATCGCGACGTTCGAGCGACGACATCAGATCGAACTTCGCCTTCTCTTCATCGACGGTCGGTTTGGCGTTCGCGTCGTTGCCGGGCTTTGCTTCGGTGGCTGGCTTGTCGTTCGAGCCGAGCCTGTCGGTGGAGTCGACCGACTCGTTCGTGACCGCGACCTTGCCGTTCGTGGATTTTGCGTTCGACCCGGCGGCGGGTTGCGTGGTCGATTTATCGACCGGCGTCGTGTCGAGGGTTGCCGGCTTCGTGCTCGCAGCTTGTTCTTGCGAGCTCCACGATTGACCCGCGCTGAGGCGATGCACGTCGCCGCGGAACTGCACGTCGACGAGGCCGCGCTCGACCGCGACGGTGACGCGCTCCTCGTAGCGAGCGACGCGAAACTGCGTGCCGACCACGCGGACGACGACATCGCCGGCGCGCACGACGTACGGCTCGTGTTGCCGCGGAGCCACCGTGAAGTCCACCGCGCCGCGCTCGACGAGGACGCTCGGCGAGCTCTCTTCGCGAGCCATCACGATCGCCGCGTGTGCTTCGAGGGTCAGGTGCGCATCGCCGTACGAGACCATCGACGGTGTATCGCCCGCGACCACGCGCGATGGAACGATCGGCGACGGCATGGCGACGTCGGTCTGGGTCTTGGAGCTACGCAGCGAAAGAACGATCACGATGATCGCTACTGCCGCGAGAGCGAACGCGGGCACCACGAGCCATGGCCAGCGCGAACGCGGAGCGGGCAGAGGAAGCGGCGCAGGTTGATCGAGCCGCTCGAACAAGCCGCGCTCGACACGCGACCATGCCGCGTTCGTCATCGGCTCGACGGGGGGTGGCCCCAAACGATCCTGATCAGTCATGACTCCCCTCCTGCGAGCTCGTCGAGGTACGGCGCGAGCACCGGATCCTTCGCAGCTCGAGCAAACAGTTGCTTGCGGGCGCGCCACACACGCGTCTTCACCGAGAACACCGTGGAGTCGGTCAGTGCTGCGACCTCCGCGAGTGGCAGCCCATCGATCACCGCGAGTGCGAACGCGATGCGTTGCTTTGCTTCGATCCGATCGAGCGCGACGTACAGGCGGCGCGCAGCCTCGCGGACCATCGCATGCCGGCGGGTGTCGTGATCGCCAGCGACCGTGTCCTCGACCACCGCGAGGTCGACGCTCGGGGGCTTGCGCTTGCCGATGTACAGGTACGCGGAGCGCGTCGCGATCGTCTGGCACCAGCGCGCGAGCGTGCTGTCGCCGCGATAGCCCTTGAGCGAGCGAAAGATCTCGAGGAACGCGTCCTGGATCAGATCCTCGAGATCGCGGTTGTTGCCGAGGATCCGGTACAGCGTGTGGTGCACGCCGAGACGGTGCGCCTGGAACAGCTCGCGCTGAGCGCCGCGATCACCACCGGCCGCGCGCTGCGCGAGCGCGAGATCCTGCTCGCGCGCCGGAGATGTTGCAGTGCCCACGGGTTGTTAGTGGCAAGGGGTGCTGAAAAGGTCGCAGCTATTTCGCTATCGGCGCCACGCGGCGACGAGCGCGACGGCCCCGGCGATGGTGGGCATGTCGTAGATGACTGCCTTGCTGGGGGAGGTCGGGTCGCGCGTGTAGGTCGGTGTGCCGAGAGCGACGTCCGCAGTCGCCGTCACCGCGAGTCCCCATTGGCGCGGGTGCCACCACCAGAACGCGAGGCCCGCCCGCGCGATCGGCACGACTGCCGTCTCGTGGCGCATCTCCTGGCCGTGGATTCCGTCGACGATATCGATCATCGCGCCACCCGCGAGCCACGGCTCGAGCTCGAACGACCCGATCGGCACGGTCCAGCTCGCGATCGCGAACAACGAATAGTCGCGCGCGGTGCCCTTGAACCCGGCTTGCTCGACGTCTTGGTTCGCGAGCTCGAACGCGGCGCCGATGCGCAGCGGGTACGCGGCCGGCCGAAACATCGCGCCGAACGTCGCGCGAACGGCGGCCTGCGTGTCGACGCCGATGCTGGCCTGGATGCGCACGAGATCCGTCTCGTCGACCACCGGTGTTGGCCTCGTCACCGTCGTGACGCCGGTGGGCGTCGCAGGTTCGTCGACCGGATCGGGCAAGCGCATCATCGTCTTCACGGTCAGCGCCGCGCCCGCGGCTGCGACGGGATCCATCGCGCCGGCCTTCACCGTCCGGCGCTCCGTCACATCGCGTTGACGATCATAGACGACGAGCTCGGAGCCATCGCGCCACACGATGAACTGCGCGTCGGCTTGGATCGCGCGCGCACCGACGAGCGACGGATCGACACCGTCGGTCTGCGCGATCACGACGAGCTTCCACGGTGCGAGCGACGTCTCGATCGCGTGGACGAGCTCCGCGTCCGGATCCACGACGAGCACGCGATCGGGCTCCGCGTGTGCGATCGCCGACGCGAGCATCACGAGCGCGAATGCGGTCTTCACGGACACGCGTCCTGCACCGGCCATGTCCAGGAGAAGGAAATCGACCGCAGGATCGAAACGTGTTGGAGCAGCGCCTCGTCGATCTCGTGCGTGCGCGCGCCGAACGGATACGCGAAGGCCTCCACGGCATACCCCTCTGCCCGCATCGCCTCGATCGACGGCACCGCCTCCTCGTCCATGTATGTCTCGAGGCCATGCTCCTCGACGAACGGTGGTGCGCGCAAGTGCGAGACGCCATGCGCCTGGAGCTCGTGACCTTCGGCGACAAACCCCGCGAGCTGCGCCTTACGCTCGTCGGAAAACTTCGCCCATCGCGTCACGAAGAACGTGACCTTTGCACCGTACTGGCGAAACAGCGGCATCGCGTTGTTCCACTGCTCGACCGACGAGTCGTCGAGGGATAGCGCGACGCCGGGACCGGTTCCTTCACCGCGCGCGAAGTCCGAGTAGAGGACGAAGCGCAGCCCGCGCTCCTGTGCGCCTTTGATCGCGTGCTCGAGCGTCGCCATCTGCACCGTCACGCCGGGGCGATGCGCGTACAGCTCGAGGACCTCGCCGCGTTCGAGCGCGCGGTCGAGTCCCGTGTCGATGCTGTCCAGCGTCTGGTTCGCTTCGTCGTCGAGGCTGACCGCGCAGTGCACCTTGCGCCCGTCGCCGTCGTAGAAGACGTTGTCCATCTCGTCGATGCTCTCGAGGCAACCGGTCGCGAGAATCGCGGCGAGCCCACATGCTAGGGTCGCGGCGTGCGCACGGCGGTAACGATCGCGATCCTGTTCGCGAGCACGTCTGCCTTCGCCGACTCCGATGACATCATCACGCGGCCGCTCACGCTCGCCCGCGGTCAGCTCGAGGCGCAACTCGTCCTCGAAGTGAACTTGCAGCTCGCGCTCGAAGGCTCGCCGACCTCGCTCGCACCCGACGCGTGGTACGGGCTGACCGATCGATTTACCGTGGGCGTCACGCACTCGAACGCTACCCTAGATCGGATCGATGCCAGTGCGAGCATCTGCATCGTCCACCTCGCGAATGTCTGTGATCGCTATTACCGAGGAAGCGCGATCGAAGCCCGCTGGAGCTGGCGGACGGGTAGGCTCGCGATCGCCCCACGTGCGCGGCTGCTCGTGCGCGACGTCGATCCCGTGAAGCCCGCGCTCGCGCTCGGCGCGCTCGTGCGCTGGACGCGTGGCCGGTTCGCGCTGGAGAGCGATCCCTATATAAGGACCGGGCTCGCGAACACGGATCTCGGCAACCGCGCGTTCCTCATGGTCCCGCTGTACATCCTCGTCCAGCCCACGTGTCGGTGGCTCGTCGGCATTCACCTCGGGTGGGAATCCGATCTCGCGGTCGCGCGCGACGGATCTCACGGTCCGCTCGGCTTGATCGTGAAAGCGCGGGCGACCCAGAACCTCGATCTCACGCTGCACGGCGGCTTCACGAGCCTCGTCGGCGTGCAGAACAACATCAAGCAACGCGCGGTGATGGTCTCGGTCGGCTGGCGAACTTCACCGTGACCTTTTCGATCGCGAGACCCACTAGATGACGATGAGACTTGCCTGCCTCGCGATCGTGCTCGCCGCGTGTGGCGACGATGGTAGTGAAGCCGATCGCCTCGGCATCGGTGCGCAGTGCACCGAGAGCAACGACTGCGACACCGAGATGGGCCAGAGCTGCCTGCAGTTCAAAGGCGGCTACTGCGGCGAAGCCGACTGCGTGCACGACACGGATTGCCCGCTCGACTCCGCGTGCATCGCGCACGACGACGGAACGAACTACTGCTTCCGCACGTGCGTCGACAAGATCGACTGCAACGCGAACCGCGATCCCGAGAACGAAGCGAACTGCTCGTCGAGCGTGACGTTCGTCGACGGCACGATGGGCCGCAAAGCGTGCGTGCCGCCGAGCGGCTAACGATCACGCCGACGCGGCGGTCAGCGGTGCTTGCTCGCGATTTTGGAGGAACCGCAAGTTCGGATAATCGAGCTTCGCGCGGTTGAGCTGCCACTCGTTGCGCGCGAGGAACACCGTCGCGCCCGAGTGATCTTCGGCGATGTTGTCGCGGTTCGCATCCGCGAACTTCTTGATCGCCTTCGGATCGTCCGCGTCGATCCACCGCGCGACCTCGAACGACGTGCCTTCGAAGTGACATGGCAGGTCGTACTCGGTGCGGATGCGATCGGCGAGCACCTCGAACTGCAGCGCGCCGACGACGCCGACGATGAAGTCGGAGCCGAGGAACATCTTGAACACCTGCGCGCCACCTTCTTCGGCGATCTGCTCGAGCGCGCGGCCGAGGTGCTTGGCCTTCATCGGATCCTGCGAGCGCACGCGGCGCAGATACTCCGGCGCGAAGCTCGGGATGCCTGTGAAGTGCAGGTCCTCGCCTTCGGTCAGCGCGTCGCCGATGCGCAGCGTGCCGTGGTTGGGGATGCCGATGATGTCGCCTGCCCACGCTTCCTCGGCGAGCTCGCGCTCGTTGGCCTGGAACACCATCGCGTTGTGCACGCTCTGCACCTTGCCCGTGCGCGGCACGAGCAGCTTCATGCCGCGCTCGAAGCGGCCCGATGCGAGCCGCACGAACGCGATGCGATCGCGATGCTTGGGATCCATGTTCGCTTGGATCTTGAACACGAAGCCGGACACCTTCGGCTCGTTCGGCAGGATCGCGCGCTCGCGCGTCGGCTGCGATCGCGGCGGTGGTGCGAGCTGCGCGACCCCCGACAGCAGCTCGCGCACGCCGAAGTTGTTCACCGCGCTGCCGAAGAACACCGGGGTCAGGTGACCCTCGCGATAGAACTCGAGATCGAACTTCGGGCAGAGCTGGCGGACCATGTCGACGTCTTCGCGCAGCTTCGCGACCGCGCTCTCGGGCAACAGCTTGTCGAGCTGCGGATCACCGACGCCGGCGATCGTGATGCCTTCCTGCATGTACTCGCCCTTCGAGCGCTCCATGAGGATGAGCTGGTCCTTCATCAGATCGAAGCAGCCGCGGAACTCGCGACCCATTCCGATCGGCCAGCTCGCCGGCGTGACCTCGAGCTGCAGGTCTTTCGCGATCTCGTCCATCAGCTCGAACGGATCGCGGCCCTCGCGATCCATCTTGTTGATGAACGTGACGATCGGAACGTTGCGCAGCCGGCACACCTCGAACAGCTTGCGCGTCTGCGTCTCGATGCCCTTCGCGGCGTCGATCACCATGACCGCGGAGTCGACGGCGGTCAGGGTGCGATACGTGTCTTCGCTGAAGTCTTCGTGGCCGGGCGTGTCGAGCAGGTTGAACGTGCAGTCCGCGTAGTCGAACGTCATCACCGACGTCGTCACGCTGATCCCGCGCTCGCGCTCGACCTTCATCCAGTCGCTGCGGGCGCGCCGGCGATCGCCACGCGCCTTGACCGCACCCGCCAGCTGGATCGCGCCGCCGAACAATAGGAGCTTTTCGGTCAGCGTCGTCTTGCCCGCGTCCGGGTGCGCGATGATCGCGAAGGTACGGCGCTTCGCGATTTGCGCTGGGAGCTCGGGTTCCGACATGACGGCGCAATCTACGGAATAGTTTCGGAATCCGCAATTAGGCAGCGGATCCTCCGCCATTACAGAACCTGGCGAAAAAGCTGGCAGCGCGTCCGAGTTGCGCGATGATGTTCGCGCGATCTCGGGGGAGGTCGTGGTCACCGGAGCGACGACGAACCGGTGTACTGTGCTTCCAACCTCAGCCGGAGAGAGATTCCTGATGATGAAGAAACTGATCTTGGCGTTCGGTGTACTCGGTCTCGTGTCGTTGTTCATTCCCCAGCAGGGAATGATGTTGTTCAGCCTCTTCAAGATGCTGGGCATGGGCTACCTGGTCCCGATCGTCGGCGGTTTCGCTGCGGCGACCGCGATGGGCGCCATGGCAATCAGCAAGCCCCCGATGCAGAAGTGGCAGGCAGGCGTCGCAGCCGGTGCCTTCGCTCTGATCTTCGTGCGCTTCAAGCTGTGGGAGGTCCTCAAGGAGATGGGCGCTCTCTTCAAGATGATCCCGATGCTCCTGTTCGTCGTCGCCGTCATCGGTGGCCTGATCGTTTCGATCATGGCGCTCGCGAAGGGCGAGGAGTCGGCGTAATCCACGCTGTCTCGTAGCAACCGACCCGCGTAGCGATACGCGGGTTTGTTTTTTTCGGAGGGAGGGTGAGATGAAGAGACTGGCGCTACCGATCCTGGTGTTCGCGTTGCTCGGCATCGCGAGCATGTTCGTGCCGGGGCCGCACGGCTCGTTGTTTCGCCTCTACGCCGAGTTCGATACGCCGCGCCTGACGCTGCTGCTCCTGTCGTTCCTGGCCGCCGGCGTGGCCGCTGGCCTCGCGATGCGGCAGGTGCGCGGGTGGCACGGCTACCTCGCGCTCGGCGGCTTCGCGCTCGCGATGATCAAGGCGCGGGTGTGGACGGTGCTGCAGCACTTCAGCGACGCACAGACGCCGCTCAAGCTGCACGCGATCGCGATCGTCGCCGGCGTGATCTTCACGCTGCTCGCGACCGTCGTCGGCGAGCCCGAGCGGGCCGCCGCTACTTCTTGAACAGCTTGTCGAACGCGCGACGCATCGCGCCCGACTTCTTCTGCGAGCCGCTGTACGTGTCGTTGCCGTACGCGATGCGCGCCGACGGGTCGATGCCGTACTGCACGTAGAGCGACAACAGGTCGTGCACCATCGCCGAGATGCCGGTGGTGCGCAGGTCGTACGACAGGCAGTAGCTGTCCGGCTTGTTCCGGATCATGGCCTTCGCGATGATCATCAGGATCAACGGATCGATCAGCTCGCCGTTACCGTCGAGGTAGTGCTTGTAGCTGAAGAAGCGATCCTCGGGCGCGAGCTCGGGGGCGCCTTGGCCCTCCTGCTTCGGTGCGCGCATGTTCTGGATCGTGCGGTACTCGTGCTCGATGTACGCCGCGATCGAGTTGTTCTCGTCGCGCTTCTCGTATTCGACGAACTTGCGGAACGCGTCGAACAAGTTCTTCGGGTTCGCGTACGCGCCGCTGATCAAATAGTAGAAGACGGCGCCGAGCGAGTAGATGTCCGCGGGACGACCGACGCTCTTCACGACGCGGCCGCGCACGTTGATCTCGCTGGGCTCGGCGAACGGACGATTGAGCAGTATTTTCTTCCGCGTGCGGTCCGCCGCCGCGATCGAGTACAGCTCGTTGCGGTTGAACAGCGAGAACGTGTCGTTCTCGTAGATGTCGATGTAGAAGTCCTCGAAGAACTCGACTTCGGGCGAGCCCTGCGTGCAGTTCACGAGGAGCTCGAACGTGTTCGTTTCCTGCTCGGGGCTCTGGAAGTAGAGCGTGCCGGGCACCGCCTGGAACCGCGTCATCGAGACATCGAGGTCCGCGTCCGCGACCTTGCCGACGTTGAAGTCCGCGAGCTTGATCTTCATCTGCGAGCCGCGCAGGTTCGGATCCGGAAGCTTGACGAGAATGTTCGCCGGCTTGATGTCGCGGTGACAGGTGTCGCGCACGAGGTGAGCGAACTCGACGGCCGTGGCGACCGGGATGATGTACTCGAGCACGCGGAAGATGCGCTCGCGCAGCGGGACCGCGAGCAGATCGTCGCGGCGACGCTTCTGGCGCGCACCCTTGAGGCGCTCCTCGAGGCTCATGTCGAGCAGCTCGAGGATCATGAAGTCGTTTTCGACCCTCTCGCGGATCATCGGCGGAATGAACCCGGCGCTGTCGCCTTCACCGGAGCCGAGCAGCTCGACGATGTTCGGGTGACCCTGGACGCGCTCCAGGATCTCCTTCTCCATCTGGAACCGCATCTGGTCTTCGCCGGTGACACCGCGCTGCAGACACTTGATCGCGACGGGGCGCCGCAACGTGGTCTTGCTCTCGACCCAGCGCTCTTCGCCCAGGTACGCCTTCGCGAAGCGACCGGAGCCGAGCTCGATCGGCAGACCAGTCTCGTCGACAACGAACGCGTAGATGCGGCTGCGCGACACGTACGGCGTCGGCTGCGCGATCACGCCCGAGACCTGGCTCATCGGCGGACCGGGCATCTGGCCCATCTGCGACATGTGCCCGCCATACATCGGCGGTTGCGGTGGCTGACCGACGTGCGAGAGCGAGGGCGAGCCGGCCGCGAAGTTCTGCGGCGTGTGATGCGGTGCCGGGTGCATGCCCGACGGTTGCGGCTGCGGAATCTGCTGCGCAGATGCGCGCGGATTCGCCTGCTGTGGGATCTGATTGACGTTGGTCGCGTCGCCCTCGAAGTCTTGGTAGTCCTCGACGATCGGTTGCACGGACGCCGTCTTGTTACGCGGCGGACCAGATCCAGGCGGAGACGGTGGGGTAGAGGCCATAGTCACGTATCGGTGCGCTCGCTATCGCGTACGCGTCCTGGGGATCATTCGTCCCCGGGTGTAAACGAAGTATGCGTCGGATCCTGGCCCGAAGTCGAATAGGATCGGGTCCATACAGTCCTCGGTGCGAACACTGACGCTCTCGACACCCAGCGTGAACGTGCGTTGGGTGGGCTCGATCGCACCGTTCGAAACCCGGATGTGGCCGATCTCCTGCGCACGGGGTGTCACGAGCGCGAAGTCACCCGGCTGATCGATCTGCACCGCCGGCGACGGACGACCGCCGAGCTTCGCGACGAAGCACGTGAGGCCCTTCAAGTGGATCATCAGCCCGGCGGGTGCATTGATCAGCGTGATTCGTACGCGCGTGTTCTGCGGGCCCATGAGGTCGGCCTGGTTGCTCGCCCCCACCATGATGAAATGAACGCTTCGCTCGCCGGCGTATTGCGGAAGATCGGACAGGGCCAACAGTCGCCCGGGGCCGGTCACGAGAGTGTGCGTGCTCATCCACGGAGGGCGCGCGACCGCCATGGGTTGTGAGCCCGAGGGTACGTGCGGTACGGGGGCCTGTGGCGCGGGGGCTTGTGGCGCGGAGGTGTACAACGACGGGCCATCGATCGCCGCGGAGATCTGCGCGGTGTTCTCGAACTTCGTCGGCGGTGGCGTCGTCGTCGGCTTCGCGACCGCGGCCATCGCCGTCGCCGATCGCGGAGGTGGGGGCGGCATCGCGCGCTGTCCCGATGGCGGGGTGTCGACCGTGTGAATGTTCGCGAGCTCGCGCAGCGATTGCGTGGGCTCCTGGCCCTTCTCGGGCAGGCCGGTCACTTCGTCGGACTCGAGCTCGATCGCGTCGTTGAGCTGCGTGTGCAGCTCGTCGACCTTCGCGGTGCGCTTCTTCGGATCGAAGGCGAGCGCCTTGATCAGGATGTCCTGCACCTTCTTGCTGATACCGAGAGGCTTGAGCGCATCGCGCACGAGCTCGTCGGCGTGGCGGCGCTTCTTGTAGCCCGCATAGACGTCTTCGTCGGCGAAGATCGCCTTGCCGCTCAGCATGTAGATCGCGACGACGGCGAGCGAGTAGATGTCCGTCGCCGGGCTGACGGGCTGACCCGCGAGCTGCTCGGGCGCGGCCCAGCTCGGCGAGTACATCGCGAGCTTCTGACCCGCGACGATCGCGGTGTCCTCCGCGCGCTTGCTCTGTTCCTTCTCGTCGTCGGCGCTCCACTTCGCGATGCCGAAATCGGCGAGCTTGGGCAGCTTCTTCTCGCCGACCGAGCCGAACAGAATGTTCTGCGGCTTGATATCGCGGTGGACGATGCCGAGCTGATGCGCTTCGGCGAGTGCGAGGCACATCGCGCTGATCACGCGCACCGTCTCTTCGACCGATTGCTTGCCCTGCTCGCGGACGATCATGGACAGCGTGCCGCCGTTCATGAACTCGCAGACCTGGAGGGGCATACCCTCCTGGTCCTTTGCGCCGAGGTGCCCGAAGTCGTAAATGCGCAGCGTGTTCGGATGCGTCAGCCTCGAGAGTGCGAACGCTTCCTGCACGAAGTGCTCGTAGCTCGTGCGACCGACACCGCTCTTGCCGCCGAGCCCCGAGAACACCTTGATGCACACGGGGCGGTTCAGGCGCTCGTCTTGGCCGCGATAGACGACGCTGTGTCCACCTTGAGCGACCTGCTCGACGACGCGGTAACGATCGAGGACCATGTCGCCGACCTTGATCTCAGGCGGCGGTGGATCCGGCGCCTTCGGCGGCGACTTCGGTGCGGTCCCCATTCCCAGCATCGATCCTACCCCGAAAACACCAGGGTGCCCCGTTGTGGGAAGAGCGTTCCCTCACAGGTTCTGAGGTTACCTGTCACCACCCTGCGGCGACTTCGTGTTCGGCGCGCGGTACCGTGACGCGTGGTGGAACAGCGGCCCGAGGTTCCCGCGCTCTCGCGCGAGGCCACGCAGCTCACGGGCGACCATCGAGCGTGGCGGGCGAAGGTCTTCATCGCGACGTGGCTCTCCTACGTCGGCTTCTACTTCTGCCGGAAGCCGTGGTCTGCCGCGAAGTCGGAGATCGGCAAGGAGATGCACTGGAACGCGACGACGCTCGCGAACATCGGTGCTGCATATCTGATCGCGTACGCGATCGGTCAATACCTCGCCTCGCAGACCGGCCCGCGCCTCGGTCCACGCAGGAACGTGCTGATCGGCATGGGCCTCTCGATCATGGTCTCGATCGTGATGGGGTTCGGGAACAACCCCTGGATCATGGCCTCGCTCGTCTTCGTCAACGGGATCGCGCAGGCCACCGGATGGTCGGGAAACGTCGGCACGATGGCGGGCTGGTTCCACAAGCACGAGCGCGGCCGCGTGATGGGCATCTGGTCGACGAACTTCACGATCGGCTCGGTCCTCTCGGGACTCGCGATGGGCTGGATCCTCGGCCGGTATCACTGGAGCGCGTGCTTCTTTGCGGGCGCGTGGATCCTCGGCGCGATCTGGATCCAGTTCTATTTCCTCCAGCGCAACAAGCCCGAGGACGTCGGGTTGCCGCCCGTCGACGATCCGCGAACGGCGGCCGACGAGTCCAAGGACATCGGACCGGCGCCGCCGCTCACGCGCGATGCGTGGATCAACATCTTCATCGTCGGCGGTTTCTACTTCTGCGCGAAGTTCGTGCGCTACGCGGTGTGGTCGTGGTCGGCATACTTTCTCCACGAGAACTACAAGCTCGACCACGATGCCGCGAACTACTACGCGATCGTGTTCGATCTGTGCGGCCTGCCGGGCATCTTCCTGACCGGCTGGATCAGCGACAAGTACTTCGGCAGCCGCCGTGGCGGTGTCGCGCTCGGCATGATGATCGGCATGTGCGTCGCGTGCGCGCTGCTCGTGCAGTTCGGCGGCGCGAGCGTGACGACGTTCGTCGTGCTGCTCGGCGCCGTCGGCTTCACGCTGTTCGGCCCGGATGCACTCCTCAGCGGTGCCGGCGCGGTCGACATCGGCGGGCGGCATCACGCGACGTTCGTGACCGGCATCATCGCGACCTGCGGTGCTGTCGGTCCGGTGATCCAGGAGGTCGTGATCGGCCGGATGTACGACAGCAAGGGCGGCGATCTCGGCCCGGTGTTCGTCATGTTGTTCGCCGGCGCTGCCCTGGGAACGCTGTTCTGTCTCGCGCTCGTACTCCGTAATCGCAAAGGTGGTCGCGGGGTCTGAGCCCGATGCCGGGCGCGACTTCACGTCGCGACCGAGGTACGATGGGACGTTGTCACGCGCGCCCTCGATCTTGGTCGTGCATCCCGACCGCAAGACACAGCGGATCGTGCAACGCATTCTGGGTGTCACGCGCTACTCGATCGACATCGCGGACGATCTCGAACAAGGCCTGCGCTTGCTCCAGAACCTGAACCCGATCCTCGTCGTCGTCGATGCGAGCGCGATGACCGCACCGCAGGTCACCGAGTTCTTCGCGCAAGCACGCGCACGCGGTGCCGAGGCATGCATGACGTTGCTCGGCGGTGCATCGGCGGATCAGGTGCCGAAGATCTTGAACATGGGCGCGGTGACGAACCTGCTCGTGCATCCGATGCCGGTGCTCGCGGAGGAGCTGACGATCACCGCCGAGAAGTTGATCCGCAACGACATCTTCGGCGCCGAGAAATACCTCCTGTGGGGCACGGCGATCAGCGAGACGGTCATCACCCGCGGCAGTCAGCGCGCCGAGCTCGTGCACGCGCTGTCGGCGGAGATCAAGAGCCGCGGCCAGAGCGCGCGCGTCGCGTCGATGGCGATGCTCGTGGCCGACGAGCTGATCTCGAACGCGATCCACAACGCACCGTGCGACGCGACCGGCGTGTTCTATCGGCGCGACCTCGCGCGCGACCAAGAGATCGACCTCGACGAGCAACACCAAGTTCGCTACCGCTGGGGCTGCGACGCGCGCTACCTCGCCGTCGAGGTCACCGATTTGTTCGGCAGCCTCGATCGCGAGACGATCCTCGCGGCTCTCGCGAAGAGCAACGTGCGCGAGACCGGGGAGGGCGCAGGCATGGGGATCTCGCTCGCGTATCGCTCGTGCGACCACCTGGTGTTCAACCTCGCACCCGGCAAGCGCACGCAGATCATCGGTCTCATCGATGTGCGATTTGCACCCGCGGGAAATCCCGCGAGCCCGCACGCCGGAGCCGCGTCGTCGTCGTATAACGTGTTCGTGGAGCGGCCCCAATGACGGAGACACGCGGCCGTATGACGATCGAAACGCAGGGCGATCAGTTCGTGCTCGCCGGCGCGATCGACGAGACCGCGGCGCTCCACGAGATGATCGCGCGCGCACACGACGGCAAGCTCAACCTCGATCTCGCCGCGGTCACGTTCATCAACTCTCTCGGCGTGCGCGATTGGATCCGCTTCCAGGCCGCCGCGAGCCAGAAGAACATCGCGGTCCAGCTTCGCCGCGTGGCCGAACCGTTGGTGCACCAACTGAACATGATCATCGCCACGCGCGGCACGGCGCAGGTCACGTCGTTCTACGCGCCGTACGCCTGCGATGCATGCGGTCGCGAGGAGTCGCTGCTCATCGATGCGATCGCGAACGGGCCCGCGCTGGTCCGGCTCGAGCCTCCGCCCATGACATGTCCCGAGTGCCACGCGCAAATGGCTTTCAACGATTTCCCCGAGCGATACTTCTCGTTCCTCTCCTCGTAATCGGGTAAGACCGCGCCGTGCTCCACGAGTTCGCGAGATGGGTGCAAGAGCTGGTCATCAGCCTCGGTTACCCGGGCCTGTTCATGTTGATCGTCCTCGAGAGCACGATGGTCCCGATCCCGTCGCTCCTCGTGATGCCGTTCGCGGGGTTCCTCGCAGCGCAGGGACATTTCTCGCTTCCCGTGATCCTGATCATCAACACCGCGGGCGCGCTCACCGGCTCGGGCCTGTCCTATTGGCTCGGTGCGGCGGGTGGCAAACCGTTGCTCCTGAAGTACGGCAAGTACGTCTTGGTGCGGCCCAAGGACATCGAGAAGACCGAGGTCTACTTCGCAAAGCACGGCACGGTGACCATCCTCGTCGGGCGGTTCCTCCCCGTGATCCGGCACATCATCTCGATTCCTGCGGGCATTGCTCGCATGCCACTCGTGCCGTTCTTCGCCCTCACCGGTCTGGGTGCCACCTTGTGGGGAGGGGGATTGATGGTACTGGGGTACGTATTAGGGGCGCGTTGGACCCAGATCGAAGCCAAGGCAAAGAGCGTTGATCACCTCATCGCGCTCGCGATCGTGGTAGCCATCGTGGGGGCAGCGCTGTACTTCTACTTCCGCCGTCGGAAGGAACGCGCCGCTGCGATAGCCGCCGCTTCAGACTCTGCCTCCACGTAGTACCCACGTGTCGTACTCCAGTCGTAACCCCACCAGTCCGCCGGAGGCGTCGATCGTCGCGTCGATCGTTGCCCCCGGGCAGACCGATGCTGGCAACGTGCTAGCTTCTTCAGGCGTGTCGCTGTCCTCCGGCCAAGCATCCGCTGCCGTCAAGGTGCTCGACCGTCACGAGTCCGAGCTCGTCGATGCAGCGATCGCGATGGTGAGCGCACGCTCGCCGACCGATGCCACGATCCTCCACGGCCTGATCGCCGAGCTCAAAGCCACGTCCGAGCTGCTCGATCGCCAGCGTCCGCTGCGCCGTCCCACGGCGCTCGGCGGCGAGCCGCGCGACGAGCAGACGCTGATCGATCACCTGTGCACGATCGACGGCCTGTCGGGGGACCTCGCGCTTCCGCTGAAGGCGACGCTGTCGCGCACGTACCTCATCACCAAGATCAACTTCCTCCGCGGCTTCGTGAAGGCCACGTCCGCGTGTGCTGACTCCCCCGAGGGCCAGCGCATGTCGCACGAGCTTCGCGAAGAGCTCGCGCAATCGATCTACACGCTGCTCGCCGAAGAGCTGTTCCTCGCGCTCCTTCGCAAGCCGGACGTGTCGCGCCGCACGAAGCAGCGCGCCGCCGATCAGCTGATCACGGTGTGGGACGACGCGATGCTCGAGATCGATGACTTCGCGCCGCTCCTCGAGTCCGCGTGGCACGCGCGCAATCGCATCAACAGCGCGTACGGCACGCTGCTCGGAGCCACCGAGACGTTCCGCCTCGTCACCGAAGACTGCAACCCCGACGTGCTCGAGTTCTTCGGCCGCGAGGGCATGTCCGCCGACGAGAGCGCCGCGTTCGAAGAGTTCCTGTTCAACATGACGAGCGAAGAGCTCGCCACGCTGCGCCGCGCGATGCAGCAGCACCACGTGTCCGCCGCATCGCCCGCATGGGCCGCCGAGATCCTCGGTCGACAGATCGAAGATCTCGAGCACGGTCCGCAGCACGAGATCGATCCGATGGCGCTGTACCGCTCGTATCAGCGCCGTCAGCTCGCCGCCGACTTCCGCTTGATGTCGAACGCGCCCGGTCCTCGCCGTACGGCCGAGGGCTACTTGATGGTCTACCTGCTCGACCAGCAGTAGACAGTCACGACGCCGACGTTGCGGACTTCGTCGCGTTCAGGTGCTTCTCGATGAGCTTGGACAGCTCGGGAATCGCCTCGATGACGTTCCGCTTCGCACCGTCGCGCATGCGGAAGTAGATCTTCTTCGCGTTCGTGTGCGACGTCTTCTCCGCCCGCTCGTCGGTGACCTTGAGCAGATCCTCGGCGACGTCATCGCCGCGCGCGACCACGTAGTCCGGGAACGACGTCGTCGCCGGTGCCGCGGACCACTTGTCGTAGTGCGGCTGCAACTTGCCGAGCCAATCGTCGAGCAGCGCGTCCACCGTCTCGGGGACGAACTTCTTCTTGATGCCCTTGATGACGCCGTAAGCGCTCTTGATGACGAAGCCCTTCTGCTTCACCTGGGCATCGATGAGGTCGACGCAATCCGCGATGACCTGCGCACGAACGGGATCCTTACCGAGTTGCTCGACGAGAGTAGGCATAGACGATTTCTGCGGCGTACCACAGTCCCGTCCGATCGTCACGAGTGCCGCACCGTCAGGCGACGGTCAGGTCTCGCTGAACACGACACCGTACCGATCGCACCGCTTCTTCATGTCTGCGCGATCGTTCCCACCGATCGGCAAAGCCAGGTAGTTCTTCTGCGCGGTCGGCGCGTCGTCGAGGATGCACGACGCGGACACCACGATCCGGAGCATGCGCGTGTTCGCGGGATCGTTGGCCAACACCTTCTTCGCGATCACGATCGCCTCGTCGAAGTCGCCGTGGTCGTACGCCTTGTTCGCCGACGCCATCAGCTCGTCCTTCTTGATGTCGATGTTCGCGCCGGGCCGCTCGAGCGGCGTCTCGGTGTTCGTCGCCGGTGCCGCGACATCCCGGATCGCACCGTTGAACTTGTGCCCCTGTCGGCCCTGGGGGGCCGGCTCGGCGGTCTTCGCAGGCGTGCTGTCCTCGTGTTCTTCCGGGGTTGGCTTCGCCTCGGGCGAGCGCGGACGCACGTTGGCCACCGCCGTGGAGGGCGTGTTTACCGCCACGTAGAGGTACACGCCGAGACCCATGACGGCCACAGCAGCAACGGCGAGGACGATGTGACGAGGCGTCACGCTCTTCTACCTAGCACGACCCGCTGCCGATTGCGGTTTGCGCTCGGGGTTCGACGTGTGATCCGGACTGCAAAGTTCTGCTTTTCGTTCGGTTCCATGTCGGTGACAAGTTGACGCTACCGTCGAGGATTGCGAATGTCCGCGGCACATGAAGCGACTCACGGGACTGGTCTTGGCTTTCGCCGCATCCGCGTTGATCGGGTGTGGGGACAGCTCCGTCGAATGCGGTGAGGGCACCACCGAAAACGACGATGGGTTTTGCGTGCCGACCGGCGGTGACCCCGTCACGTGCACCGATGGCACGATGCTCGATCAGGCGACCAACACCTGTGTGATCGACCCGGCCTCGTGCCAGGGCGGCACCGTGTTGATCGGCAACGAGTGCGTGGATCCGACGGACGGGGTCACGGTCGACGTGACCGAGGCTGCCGAGCCCAACGGTATCGGCATCAACGGCGAAACGAGCCCCGATCCCGCGGGCGACATCGTCATCAAGCCGGTCGGTCAAAAGGCGATCGTTCAGGGCAACTTCACGGCGCGCCCGGATCGCGATGAAGACGGCGTCCTCGAGGGTGACATCGACACGTATCTGTTCGCAGTGGACGAGCCGACGCTGCTCGAGGTCACGGTCGACGGCGTCGGTGGTTCCGTCGGTGGCTTCGTGTCGTTTGCAGGCGACGTGGATGCTCTCGCGAACTGGGTCCGCTTCGGCGTCAGCCAGGGCAACGACACCGCGAAGCGCCAGCTGTTCATCCCGCAGGCGGGGACGTACCTCTTCGCGATCGCTGACTCGCGCACGCTCCTCGGCGCGAACGCCGAGAACGCTGCCGACAACAAGTACTTCGCGACCATCGAGAAGAAGGCGATCCCGACGGCGACCGCGCTGGCGTTCACGGCCAACGACGTCGTGAAGTTCGACAAGATCTCGGCCGACGAGATCGACTTCTACACGGCGCCGTTCGACCTCGGCTTCAACCGCGCCGACCTGCGCAGCTTCGACACGGACCTCGAGGCCTCGCTGATCATCAATGTCGGACCGGCGGTCCGCGTCTACAGCGAAGAAGCTCGCTCGACCACCGCGACCAACGGCGACACACTCGCAACAGCATTCTTCGCCGGCGTGAAGACCGGCGATTCGCCACTGATCGTCGTCGACCACGTGATCAACACGTCGGCCGCCGCGGTCGACTATCGCCTCCACCTCCACACCACGACGGCGACGGCGCTCTCGTCGACCGGTGGCACGGCGACCGCGGATGTCATCAATCCCAACTGGCTCAGCACGGACGAGCTCACGTCGTTCTATTTCGATACGAACGCGACGGATCAGATCACGGGCATGAAGCTGACGTTCAACAACGAGGTCGAGGGCGCGGTCGTCGATCAGGACGGCTTCTTGGTCAGCCAATGGACGCTGAACTCGGGCTCGACGTCGGACGGCTACACCGGCCTCATCCGCACCGGCGCGCCGGGCCGCTATTACCTCCTCGTCACCGACCCGGCGGGAGCCGCGGGTGACGACCTCGTCGCGACGAGCAAGTACCAGGCGATCACGCCGGCGACGCTGACGTTCAACACGCCGGTCGCCGCGCAGGCGATGTCGACGGACTACAACACCCAAGTGTTCACGTACACCACCGGCGCGGACTGGGAGCTCCTCCACACCGCCGCGAGCGCTGCCACGGATGACGTGCACATCGAGTTCATCGATCCCGAGGATCCGTTCTCGTACGGCCTCTTGAACCCGTACTACATCGACGGCGGAACCAGCCTCTCCGTCGGCGACACCGACCCCTGGTATGGCGCGGACCCGATCGCCGGTGGAACCGAGGATCAGGGCGTGATCCTGAAGGGTCTCCCGACGAAGTACCTCGTGACCGCATGGTCGTTCGCGGGTGCAGGCACCTTCGACATCGGTACCTCGGCTCGCACGTTCCAGGACGAAGGCATGCATGCCGGCGTCGTCGGCACCCCGTTCACCGTGACGCACGCGGCTGAGGCGCTCACGGGCGGCACCAAGCGCTACCTGTTCCGCACTACGCCCGGACAGAGTGTGAAGATCGACGTGGCGCCGGCGGCAACGCTGAACGCTTCGATCACGCGCTTCACGAACTACCTCGAAGGTGGAACGGCCACCAACGCCGCGGGCGTCGGTCTCGCCGAGACGGTCACGGCCGTCGCGAACGCCTCCGGCTATATCGCGTTCTCGGTGGACGCAGTCGCGGCGACGACGGGAACCTACGACCTGACGATCACCGCGACGGCGCCGACGCCGCCGTTCTACGCGCTCGCTCCGAGCACGACCGCGTGGGTCAACGTCTGCCAGCAGGTCGCGGCGACCGATGTGACGCCGGCGAACTCGAACGAAGGTGTCACGGCGGAGATCACGCTGCCGACCGGCTTCAAGTTCTTCGACGCGGACGTCACCACGATTCGCGCGAGCACGAACGGCTGGCTCACGTTCCTCGCGCCCGGCGCTCCGGCACCGGCGGCGGTTCCCGGGAACGTCGCGATCCCGACGGCAGCAGCGCCGAACGCGATCGTCGCCGCGTACTGGGATGACCTGGTCAACACCCGCATCTGCACGCAGACCGTCGGCACGAAGTTCTTCGTGCAGTGGCGCGGCCAGGTGAAGAACCAGACCGCGAGCACCGTGGTCGCGTTCGAGGCGATCCTCGACACGGCCGATGACTCGGTCGAGCTCGTGTACGCGCCGTACCACCGCGGCACCGGCGGAACGGCAACGGCCGGCGTCGAGAACGCGACGGGCAATGCAGGCACGGCGCTGTTCGCGAACCTCGCCACGCCGATCGCGGGCAAGTCGTTCAAGTTCACGCACTGAGCGATCGAGCCTGATCGATACGGCCTCTCGGAACCGGGAGGCCGGTTTTCGTTTCGGCTAGCGAAGCTCGAGGCGCGTGTACGCGGCCGACAGTGCGGTCGCGATGCGATTGAGATCGCCGGTCGCGGCTTGCACGTCCTGCGCGTTCGGATCACCGACGAGCAGCACGTAGTCGCACGCGGTGCCGACGGCGATGCCGACCGCCGCGGGGAAG
>Ga0154020_10002624_pt1 | contig 21900 bp, 20 predicted proteins | sample Klosneuvirus_201_FD_109709 | JGI IMG/M metagenome (GOLD analysis project Ga0154020, IMG submission 109709) | Active sludge microbial communities from wastewater, Klosterneuburg, Austria - Klosneuvirus_20160825_MG | ecosystem: Engineered > WWTP > Aerobic digester > Activated sludge | place... | reverse complement strand
TCTGCACGAGGCCGACCGCCACTGGGCCGAAGCGCTGCTGGGCGCGCCCGGCGCGGCGCAGCGGCGTGCGCTGGCCAAGACCATCACGCTGCTGGAGAGCACGCGCGCCGACCACCGCACGCGTGCCGATGCGCTGCTGAACGCGCTGCTGCCGCACAGCGGCCGCGCCTTCCGGCTGGGCATCAGCGGCGTGCCCGGCGTCGGCAAGAGCACCTTCATCGAGGCTTTGGGCCTCTTCCTCGTCGAGCGCGGCCACCGCGTCGCGGTGCTGGCCGTCGACCCCAGCAGCAGCGTCAGCGGCGGCAGCATCCTGGGCGACAAGACGCGCATGGAACGGCTGAGCGTGGACGAGCGCGCCTACATCCGTCCCAGCCCGGCCAGCGGCACGCTGGGCGGCGTGGCCGAGAAGACGCGCGAATCGCTGCTGGTCTGCGAGGCCGCGGGCTACGACGTCGTCATCGTCGAGACCGTCGGCGTGGGCCAGAGCGAAACCGCGGTCGCCGGCATGACCGACCTCTTCGTGCTGCTGCAGCTGCCCAACGCCGGCGACGACCTGCAGGCCATCAAGAAGGGCGTGATGGAGATCGCCGACCTGGTGGTCATCAACAAGGCCGACCTCGACGAGGCGGCGGCCACGCGGGCACGCGCCCAGATCACCAGCGCGCTGCGCTACTTCGGCCCGCACGCGCAGCACGGCGCGCAGGTGATGCAGTTGAGCGCGCTGAAGGGCAGCGGGCTGGACGCGTTCTGGCAAACCGTCAGCGCCCAGCGCGAAACCCGCCAGGCCAGCGGCGAACTGGCACGCCGCCGCCGGCACCAGGACGAAGCCTGGATGTGGGAACGCATCCAGGCCGGCCTGCAGCAGCGCTTCCGCCAGCACGCGGCGGTGCGCGCGGCACTGCCGGGCATCAGCGCCGAGGTGGGCGCCGGGCGCCTGGCGGCGTCGGTGGCGGCGCGGCGCCTGCTCGACCTGATGAACTGAAGCCTTTTCCCCCCGAACCCGACGACCGAGAGCGAGGCACCCCCATGCACGACATCATTGAGCAGCTGGAACAGAAACGCGCCGCGGCCCGCCTGGGCGGCGGCGAGAAGCGCATCGCCGCGCAGCACGCCAAGGGCAAGCTCACCGCGCGCGAGCGGCTGGAACTGCTCTTCGACGAAGGCACCTTCGAAGAGTGGGACATGTTCGTCGAGCACCGCTGTGCCGAGTTCGGCATGCAGGACAGCAAGATCCCCGGCGACGGCGTCGTCACCGGCTACGGCATGATCAACGGCCGCCTGGTCTTCGTCTTCAGCCAGGACTTCACCGTCTTCGGCGGCGCGCTCAGCGAAGCCCACGCCGAGAAGATCTGCAAGGTGATGGACCAGGCGATGAAGGTCGGCGCGCCCGTCATCGGCCTCAACGACAGCGGCGGCGCGCGCATCCAGGAAGGCGTGGCCTCGCTCGGCGGCTACGCCGAGGTCTTCCAGCGCAACGTGCTGGCGTCAGGCGTGGTGCCGCAGATCAGCCTGATCATGGGGCCGTGCGCCGGTGGCGCCGTGTACTCCCCGGCCATGACCGATTTCATCTTCATGGTCAAGGACAGCAGCTACATGTTCGTCACCGGCCCCGAGGTCGTGAAGACCGTGACGCACGAGGAAGTGACGGCCGAGGAACTGGGCGGCGCCATCGCGCACACGACGAAGAGCGGTGTCGCCGACCTGGCCTTCGAGAACGACGTCGAGGCCATCGCGATGCTGCGGCGCTTCTTCAACTACCTGCCGCTGAACAACCGCGAGAAGCCGCCCGTGCGGCGCAGCGGCGACGCGGCTGATCGGCTCGACCTGTCGCTCGACACGCTGGTGCCCGACAACGCGAACAAGCCCTACGACATCAAGGAGCTGATCTACAAGGTGGTCGACGACGGCGACTTCTTCGAGCTGCAGCGCGACAACGCGAAGAACATCGTCATCGGCTTCGGCCGCATGGACGGGCAGAGCGTGGGCATCGTGGCCAACAACCCGCTGGTGATGGCCGGCTGCCTGGACATCAAGAGCAGCATCAAGGCCGCGCGTTTCGTGCGTTTCTGCGACGCCTTCAACATCCCCGTCATCACCTTCGTCGACGTGCCGGGTTTCATGCCGGGCACGGCGCAGGAGTACGGCGGCATCATCAAGCACGGCGCCAAGCTGCTCTACGCCTACGCCGAATGCACGGTGCCGAAAGTCACCGTGATCACGCGCAAGGCCTACGGCGGCGCGTATGACGTGATGAGCAGCAAGCACCTCAGAGGCGACGTCAACTTCGCCTGGCCCAACGCCGAGATCGCGGTGATGGGCGCCAAGGGCGCGGTAGAGATCATCTTCCGCGACGACAAGGGTGATCCTGAGAAGCTCGCGGCCAAGGAGGCCGAATACAAGGCCCGCTTCGCCAACCCCTTCGTCGCCGGCGCGCGGGGTTACATCGACGACGTGATCCAGCCGCACGAGACGCGCAAGCGCATCTGCAGATCGCTCGCCATGCTGCGCGACAAAACGCTCGAGAACCCGTGGCGCAAGCACGGCAACATCCCTCTTTGATGTTGGCCCCCAAGCTCCCTCCGGTCGCTACCCCCCAAGGGGGCTCATGCAGCGGCCCGGCAAAGCCGGTTCCGCGCATGGACCTTGGTGGCGGCATCACGAACTGATTGCGAGACTCACATGTTCACCAAGATCCTGATTGCAAACCGCGGAGAGATCGCCTGCCGCGTCATCAAGACCGCGAAGAAGCTGGGCATCGCCACCGTGGCGGTGTATTCCGAGGCCGACCGCGACGCGCGGCACGTGGAACTCGCCGACGAGGCCGTGCTGCTGGGCCCGGCGCCTTCGCGCGCGAGTTACCTCGTCGCCGACAAGATCATCGCTGCCTGCAAGGCCACCGGGGCGCAGGCCGTGCACCCGGGCTACGGCTTCCTCAGCGAGAACGAGGACTTCGCGCGCCGCTGCGAAGAAGAAGGCATCGTCTTCATCGGCCCCAAGCACCACAGCATCGCGGCGATGGGCGACAAGATCGCGTCGAAGAAGCTGGCCAGGGAGGCGAAGGTCAGCACCATCCCCGGCTGGAACGAGGCGATCGAGAAGCCCGAGGACGCGGTGAAGATCGCCCAGGACATCGGCTACCCGGTGATGATCAAGGCCAGCGCGGGCGGCGGCGGCAAGGGGTTGCGCGTGGCGCACAACGACAAGGAGGCCTTCGAAGGCTTCACCAGCTGCCGCAACGAAGCCCGCAACAGCTTCGGCGACGACCGCGTCTTCATCGAGAAGTATGTCGAGGAGCCGCGCCACATCGAGATCCAGGTGCTGGGCGACGCGCACGGCAACGTCGTCTACCTGCACGAGCGCGAATGTTCGCTGCAGCGCCGCCACCAGAAGGTCATCGAGGAAGCGCCTTCGCCCTTCATCAGCGAGGCCACGCGCCAGGCGATGGGCGAGCAGGCCGTGGCGCTGGCCAAGGCGGTGGACTACCAGAGCGCGGGCACGGTGGAGTTCGTGGTCGGCAAGGACCAGAGCTTCTACTTCCTGGAGATGAACACACGGCTGCAGGTGGAACACCCGGTGACCGAGAGCATCACCGGCATCGACCTCGTCGAGATGATGCTGCGCGTGGCCGCCGGCGAAGCTCTGCCCTTCACCCAAGAGCAGATTCCGCGCCGCGGCTGGGCCATCGAATGCCGCATCAATGCCGAAGACCCCTTCCGCGGCTTCCTGCCGTCCACCGGCCGCCTGGTGCGCTACCTGCCGCCGCCGCAGACCATGGAGGCCGCGCAAGCCGTGCCGGCCACTTTCGACGAGGCCGGGCGCGTGCTGGAAGGCGGCGGCGTGCGTGTGGACACCGGCGTCTACGAAGGCGGCGAGATCCCGATGTTCTACGACTCGATGATCGCCAAGCTCATCGTGCACGGACGTGACCGCAACGACGCCATCGCGAAGATGCGCGAGGCGCTCAACGGCTTCGTCATCCGCGGCGTGTCCAGCAACATCCCCTTCCAGGCCGCGCTGCTGGCGCACCCGAAGTTCGTCGCCGGCGACTTCAACACCGGCTTCATCGCCGAGCAGTACGGCGCCGGTTTCCGCGCCGAGGACGTGCCGCACGACGATGCCGACTTCCTCGTCGCGCTGGCCGCGGCCGCCTGGCGCCGCTACCGCGAACGTGCCGCCGGCATCAGCGGCCAGCTGGCCGGGCACGGCGTCGTCATCGGCGAATACTTCGTCGTCGCGGTGAAGGGCGACAAGGGCCTGCACAGCTACGTGCCGGTGCACGTGACGAGCGACGGCGCCATCACCGTGGCCATGGGCGCCAAGCAGTACGTGATGACCAGCGACTGGCGCTTCGGCGGCATCCGCGCCCAGGGCCTGTGCAACGGCCGGCCGTTCACGGCGCAGCTGGAACGCCACGGCCTGTGGCTGCGGGTCGAGCACAACGGCCTGCGCATCGAGGCCCAGGTGATGAGCGCACGCGCCGCCGAGCTGCTGCGCGTGATGCCCTACAAGGCACCGGCCGACCTGAGCAAGTTCCTGCTCTCGCCGATGCCGGGGCTGCTGGTCGACGTGGCCGTGCAGCCGGGGCAGAAGGTGCTGGCCGGCGAAAGGCTGGCCGTCATCGAGGCGATGAAGATGGAGAACATCCTCACCGCCGCGCAGGACGGCACCGTGGGCGAACTGCTGGCGAAGAAGGGCGAGAGCCTGGCCGTCGACCAGCCCATCCTCAGCTTCGCGTGAATACCGTGCCCGCCATGAACAAACCCTTCCGCATCCTCGGCCTGCAGCAGGTCGCCATCGGCGGGCCCGACAAGCAACGCCTGCGCAGGCTGTGGGTCGACATTTTCGGCCTCGGCGTGAAGAGCACGTTCGTCAGCGAACGCGAGAACGTCGACGAGGACATCTGCGCGCTGGGGCAGGGCGCGCACGCGGTCGAGGTCGACCTGATGCAGCCGCTGGACCCCGAGAAGAAGCCCGCGGTGCACACCACGCCGCTGAACCACGTCGGCCTGTGGGTCGACGACCTGCCCAGGGCCGTCGAATGGATGACGGCGAACGGTGTGCGCTTCGCGCCCGGCGGCATCCGCAAGGGCGCCGCCGGTCACGACATCTGCTTCATCCACCCCAGGGCCAGCGACGACTTTCCCATCGGCGGCGAAGGGGTGCTGATCGAACTGGTGCAGGCGCCGCCCGAGGTCGTCGCGGCACTGGCCTGAGCAAGGCGACGGCCGCACAAGCACCGACTCGCCGCGGTGTCAGGGCGTGGGGCTTATGCTTCGCGCCCTGTTGTCCCTGCACCCTGCCACGCAGCCGTTGAACAGCCCATGAGCGACCGCAAACCCGTCACCCTGCACCGCCTGCGCACGATGCACGCCGCCGGCGAGAAGATCGCGATGCTGACCTGCTACGACGCCACCTTCGCGTCGCTGCTCGACGCCGCCGGCGTCGACGTGCTGCTGATCGGCGACTCGCTGGGCATGGTGCTGCAGGGCCGCGACTCCACGCTGCCCGTCACGCTGGAAGAGATGGCCTACCACACGGCCAGCGTGGTGCGCGGCCGCAGCAAGGCCTGGGTCATCGCCGACCTGCCCTTCGGCAGCTACCAGGCCAGCCCGGCGCAGGCCATCGCAAGCGCCGTGCGCCTGATGCAGGCCGGCGCGCACATGGTCAAGCTCGAAGGCGGCGGCTGGACGGTGCCCATCGTGGCCGAACTGGTCGAGCGCGGCATCCCGGTCTGCGCCCACCTGGGCCTGACGCCGCAGTCGGTGCATGCGCTGGGGGGCTGGCGCGTGCAGGGCCGCGACGAAGCCGCCGCCGCGCGGCTGCTGGCCGATGCGCAGGCGCTGGCCGCGGCCGGCGCGGCGATGCTGGTGCTCGAACTGGTGCCCAGCCAGGTCGCCAACACGCTGCAGGCGGCGCTGCCGATACCCGTCATCGGCATCGGCGCCGGCCCCGGCGTGGCCGGGCAGGTGCTGGTGCTGCACGACATGCTGGGCTTGAACGGCAACGCCGTGCCGCGTTTCGTGCGCAACTTCATCGCCGACGTGCCCACGGGCGAGAACCCGGTGGCCGAGGCGGTGCGCCGCTACGTCGCCGCGGTGAAGGACGGCAGCTTCCCCGACCCCGCGCTGCACGGCTACTGAAGGCGGCCCGGCCCGATGCAGCTTGTCCACACCCTCGCCGAACTGCGTGCCGCCGTGGCCGCAGGCGGCCGCGCGCCGGCCTTCGTGCCCACCATGGGCAACCTGCACGCCGGCCACCTGGCGCTGGTGCAGCAGGCGCGCGAAGCCGGCGGCCCGGTGGTGGCCAGCATCTTCGTCAACCGGCTGCAGTTTGCACCGCACGAGGACTTCGACAGCTACCCGCGCACGCTGGAGCAGGACGCCATGCTGCTGCGCGAGGCCGGCTGCGACGTGCTCTTCGCGCCCCGCGAGGCCGAGCTCTACCCCGAACCGCAGACGGTGAAGGTGCAGCCCGACCCGGCGCTGGCCGACGTGCTGGAAGGTGCCTTCCGCCCCGGCTTTTTTGTCGGTGTCTGCACCGTGGTGCTGAAGCTCTTCAACGCCGTGCAGCCGCGTCTGGCGGTGTTCGGCAAGAAGGACTACCAGCAGCTGATGGTGGTGCGCCAGATGGTGCGCCAGCTGGCGCTGCCGGTGCAGGTGCTGGGCCACGAGACGGCGCGGGCCGACGACGGGCTGGCGCTGTCGTCGCGCAACGGCTACCTGTCCGCCGCCGAGCGTGCCGAAGCGCCCGCGCTGGCGCAGGCGCTTCGTGCGCTGGCCGCGGGCGTGCGCGCCGGCCGCAAGGACGTCGCGGCGCTGGAGGCCGAGGCCATGGCCACGCTGACGCAGCGCGGCTGGGCTCCCGACTACGTGGCGCTGCGCCGCCAGGCCGACCTGGGTCTGCCGCAGGGTGGCGCCGAAGAAGCCCTGGTGGTGCTGGCCGCCGCACGCCTGGGCCGCACCCGGCTCATCGACAACCTGGAGATCACGCCATGAGTGCCTTTTCCCTGCTCGAACAGATGCTCAAGTCCGGCCTGCCCGCCGCCGGCACCGCGCAACGCGACGACCTGGGCAAGTACGCCAAGGGTGCCGCCGTGGGCGGCGTGCTGGGCCTGCTGATGGGCACCAGGCGCGGCCGCGGCATCGGCGGCACGGCGCTGAAGTACGGCGGCGTGGCGGCGTTGGGCGCGCTGGCCTGGAAGGCCTACCAGGACCACCAGGCGCGCCAGCCCGCTGCAGCGCCCGCGGCCGGCAGCGGTGCGCCGGCGTCGCCGACGCTGGCCGCACCGGTCAGCTTCGCCGCCTTGCCGGCGCCCCAGCAGGAAGCCCACAGCCGCGCCATGCTGAAGGCGCTGATCGCCGCGGCCAAGGCCGACGGTCACATGGACGAGCGCGAGCAGGGCCTGGTGCATGCCGAACTGCAGCGCATCGAGGCCGACGCCGCCACGCGCCAGTGGGTCGACGCCGAACTGCGCCGCCCGGTCGAGCCGGCCGAGGTGGCGGCCGCCGCCGCCGGCCCCGAGATGGCTGCCGAGATCTACCTTGCCAGCCTGCTGGTGGTCGACCAGACGAGCACGATGGAGCGTGCCTACCTCGACGCGCTGGCGACCGAACTGCGCCTGGCCCCTGCACTGAAGGCCGACCTGGAAGCGCGCGCCATCGCAGGCTGAGCCCCCGCGGCTGCGGGGGCGCGCGCTGCCGGCCGGGCGCCGCACTGTCGCAAAACCGTCATGCCTGCTGCGTAAGGTCTGTGGTCTCGGCTGCCTGGCAGCTTCCTTCCGGAGACCCGCATGTCCACCTTTCCGCACGCCCTCGGCGCGCTTGCCTTGCTGCTGGCCGCAGGCAGCGCCCAGGCCCAGATCGCCGTCACCGAAGTGGCGCCCTGGAGCAGCGGCAACTCGCCGGTGGCGGCCGACTGGTTCGAGCTCACCAACCTGGGCAGCAGCGCCGTCGACATCACGGGCTGGAAGTTCGACGACAGCTCGAACACCTTCGCCTCGGCGGCGGCGCTGCTGGGCGTGACCACCATCGCCCCCGGCGAGTCGGTGGTCTTCATCGAGGGTGCCTCGGCCAACGCCGCTTTCGTGGCCACCTGGTTCGGCGCCTCGGCGCCCGCCGGCCTGCAGATCGGGCGCTACGCGGGGTCGGGCATCGGGCTGAGCACCAGCGGCGACGCCGTCAACATCTTCGACGCCGCGGGCGCGCCCGTCACCGGTGTCGGCTTCGGCGCTTCGCCGGCCGTGGCGCCCTTCGCCAGCTTCGACAACGCCGCCGGCCAGGCGGGCGTCACGCTCGGCACGCTGTCGGTGGCCGGCATCAACGGCGCCTTCGAGGCCGCCGCCGGCAACGAGATCGGCTCGCCGGGCAGCGTGGGCGTGGTGCCCGAACCCGGCACCTGGGCGCTGCTGGCGGCCGGGCTGGCCGTGGTCGGTGGTGTCGCGCGCCGCCGTGCGCACTGACGCCGTGGCGCCCCGCCTCAGACTGCGGCCGCTGCGCGCGCTGCTCGCCGGCGCAGCCGCCGCGCTGGCCCTGTCGGCCACCGGCGCCGGTGCCACCACCTCGATCGGCCTGGGCAACTACGTCGTCACCGGCAGCCACGCCATCGACACGCTGGGGGGCCTGGGCCTGGAGGCCAGTGCCGTCACCTATGCCCGCGATCGCAACACGCTGTTCATCGTCGGCGACGAAGGCCTGGGTGTGGTCGAGATCTCGCTCACCGGCCAGACGCTGTCGAGCATGGGCTTCTCCGGCTGGCCCGCGGCCAGCACCAACAACGACGCCGAGGGCCTGGCCTACCTGGGCAACGGCCTGCTCGTGGTGGCCGAGGAAAGGCTGCAGGACGGCTTCCTCTTCGCCTACCAGGCCGGCGCCAGCGTGAACCTGGCGGGCGCGCCGAGCGTGAGCTTCGGGCCCACGGTGGGCAACGTCGGCATCGAAGGCCTGAGCGTCGACGCGCGCGACGGCACCTGGTTCGTCGTCAAGCAGGACAACCCCGTGCAGCTGCGCGGCGGGCTGGCGAGCTTCTCGACGGGTGGCGGCAGCTTCACCGAGACGCTGGGCTTCAGCGGCGCCAGCGAGCTGTTCGGCTTGGCCAGCCTGTCGGACGTGGCCACGCTTTCGGGCGTGGATGCGCTGGCCGGTTCCGCGGCCGCCGACAACCTGCTGCTGCTGAGCCTGGACTCGCGCCGCCTGGTCGAGATCGACCGCCAGGGCAACACCCTGTCGAGCCTGGACCTGTCGGGCATCACCGCGCAGGCCCTCGAAGGCCTGACGGTCGACGAACGCGGCATCCTCTACCTGGTGGCCGAAGACAGCGGCACGGGGAACTCGCGCCTCTTCGTGCTGACGGCCGTGCCCGAGCCCGGCACCTGGGCGCTGATGGCGGCGGGCCTGCTGGCGGTGGGCGCCGCGGCGCGGCGCCGCACGGCCACGCGCTGACGGCGTTCAGACGCCTTCGATGGCGACCAGCGTGCCGGTGCTCGCCGCCTGCCGCAGCCTCAGCAGCGGCTGGTAGTCGGCCGAGCGGTAGAAGGCCTGCAGCTGGGCCATGCTGGGAAACTCCAGCAGCACCTGGCGGTGCGTCGGCGTCTGACCTTCGAGCGGCGTCACGGCGCCGCCACGCACGAGGTAGCGCCCGCCGTGGGCGGCGATCACGGCCGGCACGCGGGCACGGTACTGCTCGTATTGCACGGGGTCGGTGATCTCGATGTTGCCGTAGAGGTAGGCGGCCATGCGGGTGCTCCGGTCGTCGGCGTGGGGCCGCGGCGGGGTGCCGCGGGGCGCCGGACAATGTAGAGGATGAAGTCCGCATCCGCATCCGCATCCGCATCCCTGCACCCGCCCGCGCCACCGCCCCCGGCCGAGGACCGCTCTGCGCTGCCTTTCAGCCCGGCCGCCGAACGCAACGCGCCGCACATCCTGGCCGCGCTCGCCGGCTGGCTGCCGCCGCAGGCGCGTGTGCTGGAAGTTGCCAGCGGCACCGGCCAGCACGCCGCGCACTTCGTGCAGGCCCGGCCGGGCTGGACCTGGCAACCCACCGAGGCCGACGCACGGGCCTTGCCCGCGCTGGCCGCGCGCTGCGCCGGGCTGGCGCAGGTGCCGCCGCCGCTGCAGCTGGACGTGCTAGCGCCGGCCTGGCCCATGGCCGACGCCGGCTTCGACGCCGTCTACTGCGCCAACCTGCTGCACATCGCGCCCTGGGCGGTCACACCGGCCTTCTTCGCGGTGGCGGGCCGCTGCCTGGCCCCTGGCGGCACCGTCGCCGTCTACGGCCCCTTCATCGTCGACGGCGAGCCGCTGGCGCCCAGCAACGCCGCCTTCGACGCCGACCTGCGCGCGCGCAACCCGGCCTGGGGCCTGCGCCGGCTGGCCGACGTGGCCGACGCCGCCGCGCGCGCCGGGCTGGTGCTGCAGGAGCGCCTGGCGCTGCCGGCCAACAACCTGCTGCTGCGCTTCGGCCGCGCGCCAGCCTGACAGGCACCGTGGCATGGACACCCACCGGCCGCCGCGCCTGAACCCGAAGAAGCTGCTGCTCGGCAAGTGGACGGCCGTGGCGCCGCGCGACAAGGAAAAGCACTTCATCGTCACGCAGCTGGTGCTGCCGGCGACGGCCACCGTGCCGCCGCAGCCCGTCGTCGACGTCGTCATCGAAGCCGTGCACTCGGGCCGCAGCCGCACCATCGCCTGGCGCGAACTCACCGACACCACGCGCTGGCGGCAAGGTTGGCGCTGAGACCTGCGCCGCCCCGGACCGCAGACCGCAGACCGCAGACCGCAGACCGCGGCCATGGCCATGGCGCCCCCGATGCAGGCCGCCTGCGCCGAAGGCACCGGCCCGGCTGCCGCTGGCGCAGCGCCCCGCGGCGCACGGGCACGTCGAGCAGGGCCGATGCTCGGCAACGTGGTGCGGCCGATCGACGGCAGGCGCCCTTGCGCTGGCGCAGCATCCTCCCCTGGTCGGCTGTTGGCGGCGCCTGCACGCGGGCCTAAGCTGTGCGTCGTTGCCACTGCCGGAGAACACCATGTCGAGCGCTGCGCGCCACCTGCCTTTTGTCCTGTCCGCGTCCGCGCTGACGCCCCTGGCCCTGGCGGCCGCCCTGGCCTGGCCCGGCGGCGCGGTGGCGCAGGTCTCGAAGCAGGTCGTCAAGCCGCCGGTGGCGCAGGCCTGGATCGACGTCGCCACCGGGGCCGGCTTCGGCATGCCGGGCATGGGCGGCATGGGCGGCATGGGCGGCGGCGGGGCCAGCCCGATGTCGATGATCGGCGGCATGCTGGGCCGGGCGATGGGCGGCGGGGGCGGCAACAGCTTCGGGCAGACGCAGACGGCGCCGGGCGGTCGCTGGGTCGACGTCACGCTGAGCACGCGCAACAACCCGCAGCTGGCCGAGGCCGACCAGCAGGTGCCGGCCGGCTTCCTCGCGCCCGCACTGAAGCTGCAGTCGCCCAAGGAAAGCAAGGGCAGTCCACCCGAGCCCGACGACGACAAGGTCGTCGAACGTGAATACGAGCGACCCAAGGGCAAGCTGCTGCTCTACTGGGGTTGCGGCGACACCGTGCGTGCCGGCCAGCCGCGGGTGGTCGACTTCGCCACCGCCACGCCGGCCGACCTGGTGCGCTTCTTCCAGGCGCGCCGTGCCACGCAGCGTGGCACGCACTCGGTCGTCGGCCGCCCGGTGTGGCCGAATGCCGACGACGCGCGTTTGGTGCCCGAAGGCGCCTCGCTGGCCGGCGAGCACGCCTTCAGCGGCGCCGGCGTGCCCGAGGGCTTCCGCTTCCGCATCCCGGCCGCGCAGGACCTGATGCCGCCCATCGCGCTGAGGCAGCAGGACCAGGGCGGCAGCACGAAGCTGGAATGGGACACGCTGCCCACGGCGCGCGCCTACTTCATCGCCGGCATGGGTGGCAGCGCGGGCGCGGGCGGCGAGGCCGAGATGGTCATCTGGACCAGCAGCGAGCAGCCCGACACCGGCTTCGGCCTGCTGGACTACCAGACCAACGCCGCCGTCGACCGCTGGCTGAAGGAAAAGGTGCTGCTGGCGCCCCAGGCCACGAACTGCACCGTGCCCAAGGGTGTGTTCACCGGCCAGGGCGCGATGCTGCGCATGATCGCCTACGGCAGCGAACTCAACCTGGCGCACCCGCCGCGGCCCACCGACCCGAAAGTGCCCTGGGAACCGCAGTGGGCAGTGAAGCTGCGCGTGAAGTCGCAGACCATGGCCATGCTGGGCATGGAGATGCCCGGCATGCCGGGGCAGGGCGCCGAGCGCGAGCCCGAGCCCGAGAAGAAGGAGCCCGGCGTGAAAGACCTGCTGAAGGGCCTGTTCGGGCGCTGAACAGGGCGGGGCAGGGCCGCAGGGCGGGGTCCTGCGGTAGGCGTGAGGCTTCGCGGTGCGCGAACGCGGGGTTGATAATCGACGCAACACAACGACAGACGCGAAGGCTATGGTTCAGGCCTGCGCGCACCGTCTGCCGCCGACATGCGCTTCGACCTCACCACGCTCAACCTCGTGCTTGCCATTGCCGACACCCGCAGCATCACGCGCGGCGCCGAGCGCGAACACCTCGCGCTGGCCGCCGCCAGCAAGCGCCTCTCGGACCTGGAAGCGCGTTTCGGCGTGCCGCTGTTCGAGCGCCGGGCACGCGGCGTCGAGCCCACCGAGGCCGGCCGCGCGCTGGTGCGCCACGTGCGGGGCCTGCGCAGCAGCCTGCACGCGCTGGAAAGCGAGGTCGTCGAGTTCTCGCGCGGCATCCAGGGCCATTTGCGCATCGTGGCCAACGCCGGCGCCATCAGCGAATGCCTGCCGCCCGACCTGGCGGCGTTTTCGCAGGCCCATCCGCAGATCCGGATCAGCCTCGAAGACCAGACCAGCGCCGAGGTGCAGGCCGCGGTGGCCGAAGGCCGCGCCGACGTCGGCATCTTCGTGCCGCCGCTGCTGGACAACCGCCTGGCCACGCGCAGCTACCGCCACGGCGCGCTGGCCGCGATGGTGCCGGTCGGCCACGCGCTGGCTGGCCGCGCGCGTGTGTGTTTCGACGACCTGCTCGAGCACGACATCGTCGGCCTGCACCACGGCGCCGCGGTGCACGAACTGATGCGCGCCGAGGCCGAAGGCCAGGGCCGGCCGCTGAAGGCGCGGCTGCAGGTGCGCGGCTTCGACGCCATCGCGCAGCTGGTCGAAGCCGGCCTGGGCGTGGCCGTGATGCCCGCGGCCGTGGCGCAGCGCTTCGCGCAGCTCTTCCGCGTGCAGGTGCTGCCCATGACCGACGCCTGGGCCGAACGCGACTACATGCTGGCCGTGCGCAAGCAGGAGGTGCTGCCCACCGTGGTGCAGCGTTTTGTCGACGCCCTGTGTCCGCAAGACCGTCCACAAGACCGCCCGCAAGATCACCCGCCCGACGCCGCCGCTGCACCCGTTCCCGGACAAACCGCCGCTGGAGACTGAACCGACATGACCGCCAGAACGCTCTACGACAAGCTGTGGGACGAACACGTCGTCCACACCGAGGAAGACGGCACCGCCGTGCTCTACATCGACCGCCACCTGGTGCACGAGGTGACGAGCCCGCAGGCCTTCGAGGGCCTGCGCCTGGCCGGGCGCAAGGTCTGGCGCGTGAGTTCCATCGTCGCCACCGCCGACCACAACACGCCCACCACCGGCTGGGCGCAGGGTTACGACGGCATCACCGACCCCATCAGCAAGCTGCAGATCACCACGCTGGACGCCAACATCAAGGCGTCGGGCGCGGCCGCCTACTTCCCCTACCTGGACAAGCGCCAGGGCATCGTGCACGTCATGGGGCCGGAGAACGGCGCCACGCTGCCGGGCATGACGGTTGTCTGCGGTGATTCGCACACGTCCACGCACGGTGCCTTCGGCGCGCTGGCGCACGGCATCGGCACCAGCGAGGTCGAACACGTGATGGCCACGCAGACGCTGCTGGCGAAGAAGGCGAAGAACATGCTCGTCAAGGTCGAGGGCACGCTCGGCCGCGGCGTCACCGCGAAGGACGTGGTGCTGGCCGTCATCGGCAGGATCGGCACCGCCGGCGGCACCGGCTACACCATCGAGTTCGGCGGCAGCGCCATCCGGTCGCTCAGCATGGAAGGCCGCATGACGGTGTGCAACATGGCCATCGAGGCCGGGGCGCGCGCCGGGCTGGTGGCGGTGGACGAGAAGACGCTGGCCTACTGCCAGGGCCGGCCGTTTGCGCCCAAGGGCGTCGAGTGGGATCAGGCCGTGGCGCACTGGCGCACGCTGCACAGCGACCCCGGCGCGCACTTCGATGCCGTCGTCGAGCTCGACGCCACGCAGATCCAGCCGCAGGTCACCTGGGGCACCAGCCCCGAGATGGTCGTCGCCGTCGACGGCCGTGTGCCCGACCCCGACAAGGAGAAGGACGCCAACAAGCGCGGCGCCATCGAACGCGCGCTGGCCTACATGGGCCTGGAGCCGAACAAGGCCATCACCGACATCCGCATCGACAAGGTCTTCATCGGCAGCTGCACCAACAGCCGCATCGAAGACCTGCGCGAGGCCGCGGCCGTCGTCAAGCGCGCCGGCCAGCGTGTGGCCGGCAACGTCAAGGCGGCGCTGGTGGTGCCGGGCTCGGGCCAGGTGAAGGCGCAGGCCGAGGCCGAGGGCCTGCACCGCATCTTCACCGCCGCCGGCTTCGAATGGCGCGAACCGGGCTGCAGCATGTGCCTGGCGATGAACGCCGACCGCCTGGAACCCGGCGAGCGCTGCGCCAGCACCAGCAACCGCAACTTCGAAGGCCGCCAGGGCGCCGGCGGTCGCACCCACCTCGTCAGCCCCGCGATGGCCGCCGCCGCGGCGCTGAACGGGCACTTCGTCGACGTCCGCCGTATCGGCTGAAACCCAAGGAGCCTCTGCCATGACCAAGCCCATCCTTGCCGCCCTGATCGCCGCCTTCGCCCTGTCCGCCTGCAACACGATCGAGGGCGTCGGCAAGGACCTTTCGAAGGCCGGCGAGAAGATCGAAGAAGCCGCGAAGAAGAAGTAAGGACCGTCCCATGCAAGCCTTCACCGTGCACCAGGGTCTCGTGGCCCCGATGGACCGCGACAACGTCGACACCGACGCCATCATCCCGAAGCAGTTCCTGAAGTCGATCGCGCGCAGCGGCTTCGGTCCCAACCTCTTCGACGGCTGGCGTTACCTCGATGCCGGGGAGCCGGGGCAGGACCCGGCGTCGCGCCGGCCCAACCCCGACTTCGTGCTGAACCAGCCGCGTTACCAGGGCGCATCGGTGCTGCTGGCGCGCAGCAACTTCGGCTGCGGGTCCAGCCGCGAACACGCGCCCTGGGCGCTGGAGCAATACGGCTTTCGCGTCATCATCGCGCCCAGCTACGCCGACATCTTCTTCAACAACTGCTACAAGAACGGCCTGCTGCCTGTTCAACTGCCCGAGGCCCAGGTGGCCAGGCTCTTCGACGAGGTCTTCGCCTTCCCCGGCTACCAGCTCACGGTGGACCTGCCGCGGCAGGTGGTGATCAAGCCCGACGGCGTGGAACTGCCCTTCGAGGTGCAGCCCTTCCGCAAGTACTGCCTCGTCAACGGCTACGACGACATCGGCCTGACGCTGCGCCACCAGGACAAGATCAAGGCCTTCGAGGCCGAGCGACTGGCCCGCATGCCCTGGCTCGGGAATGTGAGCCCCCAAGCTCGCTAGCGCTCGCTACCCCCCGAGGGGGCCGTCCGCCTACGGCCCGGCAGAGCCGGTTCCGTGGCGGGAAGCTTGATCCATACAACATCAACGACTGCGAAGACTGCAACATGAAGATCGCCATCCTGCCGGGCGACGGCATCGGCACCGAGATCGTGGCCCAGGCCGTGAAGGTGATGCAGGTGCTGGACCTGCCCTTCGAGACCGAAACCGCGCTCGTCGGTGGCGCGGCCTACGAAGCGCACGGCCACCCGCTGCCCGAATCGACGCTGCAGCTCGCGAAGGACGCCGACGCCATCCTCTTCGGCGCCGTGGGCGACTGGAAGTTCGACAAGCTCGAACGGGCGCTGCGCCCCGAACAGGCCATCCTGGGCTTGCGCAAGCACCTGGGCCTGTTCGCCAACTTCCGCCCGGCGCTGTGTTATCCGCAGCTCACGCACGCCTCGTCGCTGAAGCCCGAACTCGTCGCCGGCCTGGACATCCTGATCATCCGCGAGCTGACGGGCGACATCTACTTCGGCCAGCCTCGCGGCCGCCGCACGGCGGTGGACGGCCACTTCCCCGGCGCCGAGGAAGCCTTCGACACCATGCGCTACAGCCGGCCCGAGATCGAGCGCATCGCCCATGTCGCGTTCCAGGCGGCGCGCAAGCGAAGCAAGCGCGTGACCAGCGTCGACAAGGCCAACGTGCTGGAAACCTTCCAGTTCTGGAAGGACGTGGTCAGCGAAGTGCACGCGGCGCATTACCCCGACGTCGAGCTGCAGCACATGTACGTCGACAACGCCGCGATGCAGCTCGTGAAGGCGCCCAAGGCCTTCGACGTGGTGTTCACCGGCAACATGTTCGGCGACATCCTCAGCGACGAAGCGGCCATGCTCACCGGGTCCATCGGCATGCTGCCGAGTGCCTCGCTCGACGTGAACAACAAGGGCCTGTACGAGCCCAGCCACGGCAGCGCGCCCGACATCGCCGGTAAGGATCTTGCAAACCCGCTGGCTACAATCCTGAGCCTTGCCATGATGCTGCGCTACACCCTCCAGCAAACCGCCGCGGCCGACCGCATCGAGTCGGCCGTGCAGGCCGTGCTCACGGCCGGCTTGCGCACGGGCGACATCTGGAGCGAAGGCACGACCCAGGTCGGCACGCAGGCCATGGGCGACGCGGTCGTTGCCGCCATCCGTGGCAGCTTCGCGGGCAAAACCATTACCACCAGGACCTAGCGTCTCGGACCGTCTCGCCCCACTCTGGACCCCGGCGAAACGAGCCGGGGGCGAACCGGGGTCCGGACCACACGGGAAAGGCAGGACAGACATGGCACTCGTAGGATTGGTCGGCTGGCGCGGCATGGTTGGCAGCGTGCTGATGGACCGCATGCAGGCCGAGGGCGACTTCGCACTCATCGAACCGCTGTTCTTCAGCACCAGCAACGCCGGCGGCGCGGCACCGGCGCAGGCGAAGAACGAGACGACGCTGCAGGACGCGCACGACATCGCTGCGCTGAAGCGCTGCGACATCGTCATCACCTGCCAGGGCGGCGACTACACCAGCGAGGTCTTCCCCAAGCTGCGCGCCGCGGGCTGGAACGGCCACTGGATCGACGCCGCGTCGACGCTGCGCATGAACGGCGACGCCGTCATCGTGCTCGACCCGGTGAACCTGCCGGTGATCCAGAACGCGCTGGCCAAGGGCGGCCGCAACTGGATCGGCGGCAACTGCACCGTCAGCTGCATGCTGATGGGCGTGGGTGCGCTCTACAAGGCCGGGCTGGTCGAGTGGATGAGCACGCAGACCTACCAGGCCGCCAGCGGCGGCGGCGCGCAGCACATGCGCGAGTTGCTGACGCAGTACGGCACGCTCAACGCCGCGGTGAAGCCGCTGCTCGACGACCCGAAGAGCGCCATCCTCGAGATCGACCGCCAGGTCATCGCGAAGCAGCGGTCACTGTCGCCTGAAGAGACGGCCAACTTCGGCGTGCCGCTGGGTGGTTCGCTCATCCCGTGGATCGACAAGGATCTCGGTATCGGCAAGGGCCGGGACGAGCCCGGCTGGGGCATGTCCAAGGAAGAGTGGAAGGGCATGGCCGAGACCAACAAGATCCTCGGCCAGGGCGAAGGTTTCGGCAGCGCGGCGGTGCCCGTCGACGGCTTCTGCGTGCGTGTCGGCGCGATGCGCTGCCACAGCCAGGCGCTGACCTTCAAGCTGAAGAAGGACGTGCCGGTGGCCGACATCGAAGCCATGATCGCCGCCGACAACGCCTGGGTGAAGGTGGTGCCGAACACACGCGAAGCCACGCTGCGCGACCTGACGCCGGTGGCCGTCACCGGCACGATGACGATCCCGGTCGGCCGCATCCGCAAGCTGGCGATGGGCCCCGAGTACGTCGGCGCCTTCACCATCGGCGACCAGCTGCTGTGGGGTGCGGCCGAACCGCTGCGCCGCATGCTGCGCATCCTGCTGGCGGCCTGACGGTCCACGGCCTGCGGTCGCCATGCGCCACCGCAGGCTGATTTCAAGACGTTGCCACGGGGCAACAGGGCACGGGCCCCGCCGAAACAAAGCATTTCCCCCCGGGATCGTCAGCTTCTGCGTGAGCTTGCGCTCCTATATGCTTGATGTTGTTGCAATTTCTGCCGCCAGGCGGGCCTGTTCATGGCTTTTTCGTCGGGTGGCTTGAAGACAAAGCGGCCGGCTTCATCCGAAGCCGCTACCGACCGGCACAGGGGAACTGCCTTGAATCATCGACCGAGTGACGCTGCGCGGTTCGCGCTGAATGGCGTGGCCCTTGCGGCCGCCTGCCTGTGGGCCTCGCAGGCCTGGGCCCTGGGTCTGGGCCGGCTGACCGTGAACTCGGCGCTGGGCGAGACGCTGCGCGCCGAGATCGAGGTCACCAGCATCACCGCCGAAGAAGCTTCGTCGCTGCAGCTGCGCATCGCGTCACCCGAGGCCTACCGTGCCGCCGGCGTCGAGTACAACGCGGCGCTGCCTTCGGCACGTGCCGAGATCGTCAAGCGGCCCGATGGCCGCTCCGTGGTGCGCATCACCGGCGAGCGCGCCGTGCTCGAGCCCTTTGTCGACGTCATCATCGAGGCCACCTGGACCAGCGGTCGCCTGGTGCGCGAGTACACGATGCTGTTCGACCCGCCGCGCGTGGCCCAGGCGCCGGCGGCGACGACGGCCCCGGTCCTCGCGCCCGCCCCGGCACCCGCTGCCGCGGCCGCACCGGTGCCCGCCCCGGCCCCGGTGGCCGCCGCCCCGGCCCGACCGCCTGCGCGGCCAGCGCCCATCGAGCCGCCGCGTGTGCCGGTGGCCGGCGCGGCACCCTCGGGCGCCGGCGGCGAGGTCCGCGTCAAGTCCGGCGACTCGCTCAGCCGCATCGCGCAGCGCACGCTGCAGCCCGGCATCTCGCTCGACCAGATGCTGGTCTCGCTGTTCCGCGGCAACCCGCAGGCCTTTGCCGGCGAGAACATGAACCGGCTGAAGTCGGGCGCCGTGCTGACGGTGCCGTCGGCCGACGAGGCCGGCAAGGTGACGTCGCGCGAGGCGCGTGACGTCATCGTCGCGCAGAGTGCGGACTTCGCCGCTTACCGGCAGCGCCTGGCCGCCGGCACCACCACCGAGGCCGATGCCACCGCGTCGCGCCAGGCGCGTGGGCAGGTGCAGACCCAGGTCGACGACCGCAAGCAGGCCGCCGCCGCCACGCCCGACCGGCTGAGGTTGTCGCAGGGCAGCGTGCAGGCCTCGGCACCCGAGGCACGCAGCTCACGCGAAACGCAGACGCGCGCCGACAGCGCCCGCCTGGCCGAGCTGGCGCGCAACGTCGACGAACTGAAGAAGCTGCAGGGCGCCACGGCCCCGGGCGCAGCCGCCCCCGCGGCGGCACCGGCACCGGCACCCGCACCCGCACCTGCACCCGCGCCTGTGGCCGCGCCGGCCGTCCCGGCGCCGACCGTGGTCGCCGCTGCGCCGCCGCCCGCGCCGGCCCCGGTGGCCGCCCCGGCACCGGCACCGGCAGCGGCGTCGGCACCGGTCGCCCGGCCCGCGCCGGCGCCCGCCGCGCCGCCGGCCGCAGCCGCACCGGAAGAGCCCGGCATGCTCGATTCGCTGCTCGACAACGCGCTGCTGCTGCCCGGCGTGGGCGTGCTCGTGGCGCTGCTGGCCGGCCTGGGGCTGTACCGCCTGCGCGGCCGCCGCAAGCAGGCGGGTGAAACCTCGTTCCTGGAAAGCCGCCTGCAGCCCGATTCCTTCTTCGGTGCCAGCGGCGGCCAGCGCATCGACACGCGCGACGCAACGTCGTCGGCCCAGTCGTCGTCGATGAACTACTCGCTGTCGCAGCTGGACGCCATCGGCGACGTCGATCCGGTGGCCGAGGCCGACGTCTACCTGGCCTACGGCCGCGATCTGCAGGCCGAGGAGATCCTCAAGGAAGCCATGCGGGCCTCGCCCGAGCGCATGGCCATCCGCACCAAGCTGCTCGAGGTCTATGCCAAGCGGCGCGACATCAAGGCCTTCGAGCTGCTGGCCACGCAGTTGTTCAACCTGACGCACGGCGAGGGCGAGGACTGGAAGAAGGCGCAGGAACTCGGCCACGGCATCGACCCGGGCAACGAGCTCTACCGCCCCGGCGGCCAACCCGAGGAAGTGCGCGCCGCCGGCGGGGTGATGATGCCGGACGCGCTGGGTGCGTCGACGCAGCCCTACACGGCGCCGGTGCAGCCGCCCGCCTTCCAGCCGGCGGCCGACGCCACGCTCGATGCGGCGCCGGGCGGCGAACTCGACCTCGACCTCGAACTCGAACTGCCGGGCCATGCCGCGGCGCCGGTCTCGGCGCCGGTGCCTTTTGCCGAGTCGACGCAGGCCCTGGGCACCCACGTGCAGATGGGCGCGGACGATACCGTCGACCTCACGCTCGACGCGCCGGGCGACCAGAAGACCATCCCGGTGCGGCGCACGGCGGCACCCGCAGACGACCATTCGCTGGATTTCGACCTCGGCGCCCTGGCCAATGAGCCGCCGACCATCGCCATCAAGACGCCGGCCCCGGCGCCGGCTGCGGCTTCGGGCTTCGACTTCGGCGAGTTCTCGATCGGCGGCGAACCGCTCACCGCGCAGCCGTCGGCCGACGACGCCAACGACCCGCTGTCGCGCAAGCTGGAACTGGCCGAGGAATTCCGCCAGATCGGCGACCTGGAAGGCGCGCGCGACCTGCTCGAGGAAGTGGTGGCCAAGGGCAGCGGCCCGCTGCAGGCCAAGGCGCAGGGCATGCTCGACAAGCTCGGCTGACCCAGCCGGTCCCCTAGCGGCTGCGCTGCCCCCGGCCCGCCGAGGGTGACACCGACGGCCCGGCAGCGCCGGTGCCGCCGCGGCCGCTGCGGAACTGCCACCTCCGCCCACCCTCCATGCGCCTCGCACTGGGCCTCAGCTACCGTGGCCAGGCCTACCACGGCTGGCAGTCGCAGCCCGACGGCCGCACCGTGCAGGACGAGGTCGAGATTGCGCTCAGCGCCTTCCTGACGCGGCCGACGTCCGTCGTCTGCGCCGGCCGCACCGACGCCGGCGTGCATGCCCTGAACCAGGTCGTGCACGTCGACACGTCCTTCGAGCGTGAGCTGTTCTCCTGGGTGCGCGGCACCAACCGCTACCTGCCCCGCGACATCGCGGTGCAGTGGGCCCGCCGCGTGCCTGACGGTTTCCATGCCCGCAACAGTGCCCGCGGCCGCCGCTACCGCTTCGTGGTGCTGGAATCGGCCGTGCGCCCGGCGCTGGAGACCGGGCTCGTGGGCTGGGTCTTCAGGCCGCTGGACGGCAATGCGATGCGCGCCGCCGCCGCGCTGCTGCTGGGTGAACACGACTTCAGCAGCTTCCGCGCCGCGAACTGCCAGTCGCCGACGCCGGTGAAGACGCTGCGTGGCCTGGCCATCACGCGCCGCGGCGCCTACTGGTGCTTCGAGTTCGACGCCAACGCCTTCCTGTACCACATGGTGCGCAACATCATGGGCTGCCTGGTCGCGGTGGGGCAGGCCCGCCAGCGGCCGGGCTGGATGGCCGAGGTGCTGGCCGCGCGCAGCCGCGAGGCCGCGGCGCCGACCTTCCCGCCCGATGGCCTGTACTTCGTGGGGCCGTACTACGATGCCGCGCTCGACATCCCGGCGCACACGCCGGCGATGGACTGGATGCCCTGACCGCCCGAGCCCGAGACCCCAGCCCCATGCCCCGCACCCG
>Ga0154020_10002623_pt1 | contig 21901 bp, 19 predicted proteins | sample Klosneuvirus_201_FD_109709 | JGI IMG/M metagenome (GOLD analysis project Ga0154020, IMG submission 109709) | Active sludge microbial communities from wastewater, Klosterneuburg, Austria - Klosneuvirus_20160825_MG | ecosystem: Engineered > WWTP > Aerobic digester > Activated sludge | place... | reverse complement strand
TTTGATATTATTGATAATGATCTCATATATTATAGATTAATAAAAAATAAATGTGATGATATTCCCGGGATAGCCGAGGAGGATCTTGGATCATATTTGCATATTCCGGGAAATTTATATTTATATGGAACAAAAATAACAAGCCTTCCTGACGGGTTAACCGTTGGTGGTTATTTAGATTTACATGGAACAAATATAACAAGCCTTCCTGACGGGTTAACCGTTGGTGGTTATTTAGATTTATATGGAACAAAAATAACAAGCCTTCCTGACGGGTTAACCGTTGGTGGGAGTTTAAATTTACGGGAAACAAATATAACAAGCCTTCCTGACGGGTTAACCGTTGGTGGTTATTTATATTTACAGGGAACAAAAATTAAAAAAATTCCTGATGATGCAATAATTAAGGGTAAGATTTATAAATAATAAGTAATTTTTTATTGAACGATATATATTTATATACAAATAACAGTATAAATTTAAATAATTGTATATGGCATTAGAAATAACTTGTACCCAAATATGTACCGCAGCAACAATAACTGTCACTGCCACCACAGTTCAGGGTGGAACGATGATATTGACTAATACTACGGCACCAATAAATATAAAAACTGGTTTGCCGGTTAACATTTTTTAAAAAACGTAAAATAAATGAGTAATATTAACCCAAAAAGTTTAAAAGGAAGAGATTTATTAAATAAGACTTTAAGTTTAATGGATAAATTAAATCCTATCAATGAAAGTGTTGGTAGTAACGCCAATTTAGAGTATGTAAAAATGGCTCCAGACGGTACCGTATATGGTATAATAAAAGAATATCATAGATATTTCATAAAAACTACTGGCAACCCAGAGTTTTTAATATCAGATTTTAATTACATCGGAGGGGTTCAAAATAAAATGGACGAATCTTATAGTTCATATGAAGATGCTCTAAAACATTTAAATATAAGATTTAGAGACCTTAATGAAATTCATGGAATAACTTCCGGCACAAATTTATTTGAGTCTGATGAATATGATATGGATATGGACGAAATGAAATATAAATTAAAGTTGAATAAAGAAAAATCTTTATCCGAGCCATCTGATGATTATACACCACCAAACCCTAGTCCAAGCCCTAGTGTTGATGATACTACTGAAGTTCCTGAAATTTCCGACACCCCAGATGATGACTTTGGTGGGGACACAGGGGAAGAAGGTGCTGATGAATTTAGTGACGATTCTGGTGAAGAAGAAGAGTTTGATGATGTTGCGGCTGAAATAGATGATGAAGAAGATCCAAAAAGATATATTCAAAGACTAACTGGTAAGCTAGGTCAAAAAATGAGGGAAATGGAAGAAGTGGATGTTAAGCTTGAGAAATATGTTATAAATTCTATACTATCAGCGATGCATTTGGATAAAATGGATAAAAAAGATAAAATTTCTATAATGAAGAAATTTAAATCTAAAAAGGGTGGTGATTCTATGTTGTCCGAATCTATGGAGTATGATTTTCAGCGAATACCAAGAGAAAATAGTGATTATGATGAAAATATGAGTGATCCTGAGCATGAGCTGGATATGTTAAACGATCCAAGTTTAGATGTTAATAGTGATGAAGGAATGTATAACTCATTTGATGATTCAAAAGCTCCGTCAAGTCCTTGGAAAAAAAGAAACTATACTTCTGACACAGATGATACAGTATTTGATGATGATTTTAACGAGCCATTAGAGGATTTTGATCCGTCAGAAAAATCTTGGGAAGATGATGATTTAGATGAGGTTGGTAAAAATGATTGGAATGACGATGACATAGATTTTGATGATCTAAGTGATGATGATGAAGATGATTTTGAAATAGATCCTGAGGATAAACATTGGAAAGATATGGCAACTAGTGCCGAAAGATTTTCACATGAAGATAGTTTTTTCGAGGATGATTATGACTTAGATGAGTTTGATATTAAATTTCATAAAAATGATGTAATAACGGGTGATGATGATAGTGATGGATATCCTGACGTAGTAGATTCTGAAAAAGAAGTGTTACCGGCAAAGCCAAAAACAAAAGAGCCTATATTACCAAAGAAGCCGTCACCTTTTTTACCGGATAAAAAACCTGCGGTTCAACCACAGCCTAAAATGGGGAGTGATCAAAAATGAAATTAATCTATATCAATAAAGTAGGTAAAAATTGGGAAGATGAATACATATACGAATTCATCTTTTCTAACAATATAGAGGATGTTGATAGTTTACAGGGTGAAGATTGGGATACATATCCAGCCGCTGGATCACCTACCCCACCAAGTAATAAGAGTATGATAACGAATGTTGGGGTACTAAGATCTCAAATTAAATTTGATGTGATACAAGATAGCACATCATTTGCATTTTGGGACGCAATAGATGGGTTAATAGCGTTAGGTTGGGAAGATATAAATGGATATGATGAATATCCTGATAAAAGATTATTTTTCACATACGGAGAAGATATTAGTATTATTGATAATAAATTATATGAAAGAGACTTAGTTTTAACATATAGTAAAAAACTGGAAAAAGTAAAATAATGAAAAAGAAAATATTGGTTAATGAAGCCGAATTAGTTAGATTAATCGAAAGAATGGTATCCGACGCTACCAAATCTAAGGCTACTACAAATAAAAAATCTATTAACACTAAAAAACGTGGTAAATAAATTAAATTTAAAATCGTTAGTTAATGAATCTGCTGATAATGCATCGGAGCCATATGATAATACACTGTATGTTGCACTAAAATTACATGAGGAGACATTAAATAAGCTTACCACCATAGGTAATGATTTATCTAAATCTGGTAAAGAGTTAATCAAAAGAGGTGGTGATCTTGATAGAAAAATATATGAAGTCAATATGGAAGTTATTAATAGATTGGGCACCGCATACCATATGTTAAAAGATTTTGAAAAAGAAAAAGATCGCATATCTAAAGCGATATTTAATAATAAGAATAAGTAAATTATATATTTAAAATGAGCACTAAAAAAATAATTAAATTAAACGAAAGTGATATTGCAAATATCGTTAAGAATGTTATAAAAAAACAATCTCGTAAACCAATGAATGAGGCCTATCCTGAAAGAGAAGAGCGTAGAAAAGACACTAATTTTAGAAGTCGTGATTTTGAACCATATAAAAGAGAAAGAGACGTTAGTGATGTATTTGGTAAATATGGTGAGGATGTTCCGCCGGCAGTTATACAATATATGAGAAAAAATCCAAGGGCTATTATTAAAAGATTATATGATATCTATGGAGATAAATTATTTGATTACGTTAATGACGTAAAGTAATATAAATTTAAACTATGAAAAATAAAGCTATTAAGAAGAAGGTATTTAAATCTATAGATGAGGTTACTACCATTAAAAGTGGTGTTGGTGACCCTAAGAAGATTAGTGGGGCGATAAAAGCTGCTAAAGAAGCTGGAGAAGAAGATATTGTAATATCTGCCGATGAATCTAAAAAAGAAAAAAAATCTAAAGATAATAATCCCTGGGCAATTTGCACTTCTTCGGTGGGTCGTAAGGATAAGAAAAAATTTGAAAAGTGTGTTAAAGATATTAAGAAAAAAAACATGGATGAGAAGTTACAGAAACTTGAAGAGCATGTTATAAAAACATTAGTAGTTAATGAAAACCCTAGAATAAGTAAGGGCGATTTCTTAAAACATAGTAAAAATTTAAAAGAAGGTAAAAAGGTATATAGCAAATATGATTTAAATATGTTAAATGAGGCTATCGAATATGACCCAAGACATCCAGAAAGGATGAATCCTGAGCATGAAGATACTTTAAAAAATAAAAATTATCATTTAAAGGGTCATCCATCTTTTCCGGGGGCTGGTAGTGATAATAGTTTTGAAGAAAAAGTTGCGTCAAAGAGATTTACAGATTTAGTTAAAAAGGCTAAAAGATACCTTGGTGTAGAAACAATATCTAGTAGAGATGCTATGATGGCAATGCAATCATTGGGTCAAATTTTTAAGATAGAATCTAGTCATAAATCTGAGTTAGAAAAACTTGCCGTAGACATAGTTAAAAAAGAGTTTGGTATTGGGGATGAAATAGAGTTTAGTGCTAAGTTAGTAAACAGTATTAATATGGAGGGTATGGCACAAAAACCTAGTGAAGAGACTATAGAATTTGAAGATGCTAAACATATTGAAGATGTAGATGCTGAGATTAATAAAAGAAAATTGATAAATTCATTAATTCAGGGGGCATCTAAAAAAGGTCACTATATGTTTCATATGGTTGAGGATGAATTAAATAATATAGATCCAAGACTTTTAAATTTATATGGTACTATAATGTCGATTAATGATTTAATGTTATGGTTAGTATCCGATAAAGGAGGTGGTGCTGGTGAATCAGAAAGTTCAAGGGCCGGTAAAAGTTATATTGATCATAGTGGTGATAAACCTAAGATAATTGCTGAAGCTAAAATATTCCCAGTTTTAATACATGAATTGGTTAAAGGTGTTATGGAGCTTATGAGCACAGATTCATTACCGGATGATGAAAATCTATCCAAATATGTTTTAGGAAAGGCAGATTTTGTAGATGCAGAAATATGGGATTTAAGGATTGGTCCTGGTATTTGGGAGAAATTTTTAGACGCAATAGGTGAAAGTGAGTGGGACGTGAGACACTACTTATATAATAGAGTTACTAAGATGCCTGCGCAAGAGTTTAATGAATTTATGAAAGAAATATTATCAGGAACTAAAAAAGGTAAACAAAAGTTAGTTGATTTAGCTAATAGTGTTAAAAAAGATATTGCTAATTATGAATATCATAAATCAACCGGTGGGGCGGATTATGATCCTAATGATGATGATGATTTCGACATTGATGACATTAATATAGATGATCTGTGGAAGTAATAAAAATATGTTATGAAAAAATTATTACTATTATTAATTATAGTATTATCACCATATGTGATATATTGCCAAATAGGTAATAATAATTTTTCAAATCAATATCAAATACAAACTGTAGATTATTCACCATGGCAATTATCTAATGATGGTTGTTTTGGATGCCCCTCTTTTTATTGGAAGGTAACTAAAACCGGCAATCAATTTGATTTATGGTTTTCAAGTAATAGTTATTACCCTAATGGGGCGAAATCATCAACGTATGTGTGGGGAATACAATTATATGTAAACAATATTCCTATGTTGTCGGAGCCAGTTTGGTTATTATTTTATGACCCATATAGTAATATATTGTTAAGTTTTCAATCCAGGGAAACTAACCCTAAAATATTTTTAAAATGGGATGGACTAAAAATATATTAAGATGGATATAGATTTCTCAAAATTAAAATTTGAATTTAGTTGGTCAACCGCAGTTATTGTGGTGGGATTGCTAACGTCTACAATTACACTTGTTTTACAAAACAAAGGGCTTAGTAGTAATGTTAAAGATTTAAAAACTGAGGTTAATAGCCTAACCAGTACTATATCAACATTGAAAGGTTCGCAAGATATAACCAATAACGCTATTAATCAGTTTATGATGAATCCGCCAGGTGAATTGAAATATCGAATAGAAGCGCTAGAGAAAAAACTTAATATATCTAATAATCAACCGACAATCACAGCAGTTTTTAGGGACACTTTACCCTCACAATAGGTTAGTAATTAACTACTTTTATAATTTTATCATATTTATTAATATATGCTTAGTAGAAAAGAACAGTTAGAAGAGTTTGGAAAATCTCTGTCTGATCCATGTTATCCAATAGAAACCTATTTTGAAACATTCGATCAGACACAAAATTCATTTGTTCCATATCTGTTATTTCCAAAACAAAAATTAACTATTCGTACTATTGAAGGAAATAGATATAGTTTAGTGTCAAAATATAGACAAGCCGGTATTACAACAACTGCCGCCGCATATTTTGCGGTTAAAACATCTTTTCATGGAGATCCTTTAAGGCCGGAAAAAATATTGATCCTAGCAAATAAACAGGATACTGCCCAAGAAGTATTGGTTAAGGTTAGGGATTTTTTATTACAAGTTCCTAGATGGGTATGGGGACCGGAATATGCTGCGGATTTAACTAAAACAATATTCTTAACCGATTCTAAAAAACACTTAGTATTACCAAATAAATGTCAGATAAAGGCGCTAGCGACATCTAGAGATGCTCTTAGAGGGTATACGCCAACAATATTAATGATGGATGAGGCTGCCCACATCGAAGATGGTGAAGAAGTATTTGGGGCAGCACTAGCGGCTATGAGTACTGGTGGTAAAATTATATTAATTTCAACACCAAATGGTTTGGATAAATTATATTATAGAACATATGATCTGGCCAAATCCGGACAAAATAAATTTAAAATTGTTGAAATGAAATGGTATGAAGATCCTAGATATAATAAGGGATTGAAATGGGTTAAGGATGATAGTGATGATATATTAGAAAAAGAATTTACGGAAGATAGTGCCAATATAATGTTAAAAAAAGGATATTCACCAAGATCGATATGGTATGATGATATGTGCGCTAGTTACAATGGTAATACTAAGTTAATTGCACAAGAATTGGATTGTAGTTTTATCGGATCTGGTGGTAATGTTATTGCTGATGAATATATCGAAATGCATAATAAAGAAAATGTGTGTTTCCCAATAGGAACTGAGGGTCATGATGAATCAGTTTGGATATGGGCCGAGCCTATTGAGGGTCATAAATACATTTTGGGATGTGATGTATCTCGTGGGGATTCGGAAGATTTCTCAACAATAGAGATTATTGATACTGATACGATGGAACAAGTTCTTGAATATCAGGGTAAAATACAACCAGATATTTTGGCAGAATTGGTATATGATTATGGCAATAGATACAATGCGTACACTATTGTCGATATAACAGGTGGTATGGGGGTAACAACAGTACTTAAATTGTTGGAGATGGATTATACCCTATTACATTATGACGATGCCAGGAGTAGGATATTGACCAACAGGAAGGATATGTCAAAATATAAATCTGCTGATAATAAGATACCAGGATTTAATGTTGGGGCCAATAGGATTAATATGATATCCACTTTGGAGGAAAATATTAGGCATAATTATTTTAAGATTAGATCTAATAGGGTTATAACCGAAATGAAGACATTTGTTTATGTTAATGGTAGACCGGACCACATGAAAGGATTTCATGACGATTGTTTAATGTCACTAGCAATGTGTTTATGGGTTTTACAACATTGTTTTAAAAATTTAGAAAAACAGAATAATCAGGTTAAGGCTATGTTAAGTAGTTGGGTAACTACTGGTGGTAGTAATAGTATTAATAATAACTCTACGGGGTATAATAATCCCAACACGGATGATTTATGGTTATTTGGTGGTATGAAATAATATAAATTTAAGATTATATTCCATAAATATTACCATTAATTATTGCATCATCAGGAAGGCTTGTTATATTTGTTCCCTGTAAATTTAAACCCCCACCAACGGTTAACCCGTCAGGAAGGATTGTTATATTTGTTTCCCGTAAATCTAAATCCCCACCAACGGTTAACCCGTCAGGAAGGCTTGTTATATTTGTTCCATGTAAATCTAAATAACCACCAACAGATAACCCGTCAGGAAGGCTTGTTATATTTGTTCTTCGTAAATCTAAATAACCACCAACGGTTAACCCGTCAGGAAGGCTTGTTATATTTGTTCCCCGTAAATCTAAACTTCCACCAACGGTTAACCCGTCAGGAAGGCTTGTTATATTTGTTCCTTCTAAATCTAAATCTCCTGGAAAATCCAAATATTTTCCAAGATCATCCTCGGTTATCCCGGGAATATCCCCACATTTATTTAATAATAATCTGTAATATATGAGATCATCATCGATTATATCAAACCTTTCAAGATACTTGAATAATTTGTTAACACTATATATATCTGGACAAATATTATTATATAATCCAGATTTAATATTTTTTAATATAAGCTTTATAAGTTTAAGGTTGTGTGTCATTTATAAATGTATTGTTTTATTTATAAATACTCAATATTTATATTAAAATAAGATGGCGTTTAGATTTAAAGAGAAAAAAGTATTTTTTAGGAAACCTGTTCAAGCATTTATTTATAAATGGTCCCCAAATGATGAAGAATTTGAAAAAAAGGGCCCTGAGTGTGGGAAACCATTAGTTAGAAAGTGCCTAGCCTTTGCCGGGACTAATAATCCTGATAATAATGTAACATATGTTCATGGTGTTGGTAATATAGCGTATGTGGAGTGTAATTATGTGGAATAATGTTTAGTTCGGTAAAAAATTAAGTAAGTTTATAGATATGGAAGATAAAAATTCAAATAATTTAACAGTATGGCAAAGATTGGGGGAATTTTTCAGAGATGAAAAAACTATTCCTGTTAATCAAAATACATACTCGTTCGAGCAAGAGTTGTTAAAAACAGATAGTAAAGATGCTTTTGACGTTGCTAAATTACAGAAGCAACAAAGTATATTTCTACATAATCAGTATGCTAAGGTAGATTCCCAATTATATCAACAATCGATATTTTTTGAACAAACAAGAATTGCGTCATATTCAGATTTTGAAATGATGGAATTCTACCCAGAGATAGGGGCGGCGCTCGATATTATCATGGAAGAGAGTTCCACGACTAATGAGCAGGGTAAAACTTTAAACATATATTCCGAAAGTGAAAGGGTTAAGACAGAATTAGATGATCTTTTTTATAAGAAATTAAAAATTCAGACAACATTAGGTATGTGGACAAGGAATACCGCCAAATATGGTGACAACTTCCTATTCCTTCAAATAGACGATGAAAATGGTATCACCGGAGCTAAACAATTACCAAATATTGAAATGGAGAGACATGAGGGTAATCTTTTTACATCTTTAAACCATATAAATAATCTTCGTGATGATAGTAATGAGGCGGATCCTACTGATATTAAATTTATATGGAGACCTCATAATCAAGAGTTCAAATCTTGGCAAATAGCCCATTTTAGATTATTAACCGATGATAGGAAATTACCATATGGAGTTTCTGTATTAGAAAAAGCTAGAAGAATACATAAACAATTATTATTAGCGGAAGACGCTATGTTAATATATAGGGTAACTAGAGCCCCAGAAAGAAGGGTTTTTAAAGTATTTGTAGGTAATTTAGATGATAAAGATATTGAGCCATATGTTAATCAGGTGGCTAATAAATTTAAACGAACACCTATGGTTGACCCTAAAAACGGGCAGATAGATTTAAGATATAATCAATTGCCTATTTGGAGGAATAGTATTATACCATTATTAGATGGTAGAAATATTACAATTGAGGATCTATCAAAAGAATGGAAGTCTGGTAAGGAAAATTATGTGTATTCCATTCAAGATGATACCCATAAAATAGTTGCTGGTAAAGTTATTTGGTGCGATAAAAATTACACTGCCGAGTTAATGGTAAAAGTTTGGTTGGATGATGATACGTACATAGTTACTGCGCCGGAACATCCATTTATATTAAGAGACGGGTCAAAGAAACGGGCTGACGAGTTGAAAGAAAATGATAGTTTAATGCCATTCTATAGAAAGCTAGATAATAAAAGTAATGGATTTACTAAATATTATGAACAGGTTTTCAATCCAAACTCAGGTAAATTTGAAAAAACTCATAGGATTATAAGTGAAGGTATTGTTAAGAAAAATAAACTATATAACACTGTTCACCATAAAAATTTTAATAAATATGATAATTCCCCAATAAATTTAGAGTGGGTAGATTTTCATGAACATAAAAAAATGCACTCTGAACTAGCCAAATCTCAATGGAAGGACAATAATTTTAGGGAAAAGGTGATACCTAAAATTAGAAAAAAAATATTGGATAATATATCTAAGGGAGTTTATAAAGATGCCCCAATGAAAGCGTCTAAAACTCTTAAAAAAAGGTATTCTAATAATGAACTTGATCATTGTAGGGCAATATCTAAAGAAAATTTAACTAACTATAATAAATCTGAAAGAAAACGTAATCAGAATGTTGAACTTTGTAAATTAAATAACACTATTGATCGAATGAAGTGGTATAATGGATCAGATTTACATAAGTTGCATAATACTATACGAAAAAATGCTCAAATAAAAGATTGGTCTATACCAGAAAAAAAATTATTACGCTCTAAATCAATGCAAGTTAAATTTGATGATTTTATGTGGGGCGATATTAGGTCAAATATCATATCTGGGGTTATTTCTAATAGAAAAACATTATTAGAATATATCAATAATAATTTAATTGATCATTTAATTTTAATAAATAAAAATAAAAGATTAAATAAGTTAAAGTCAATATCAAAACAAGTGTTAACAAGTAGATTAAAAGAAAAAAATTTTTTAACAACTACTGAGTTTATTAATGAACAAAAAAGAAATCATAAAGTAAAATTTATAGAAAATATTACCGGCGATGATGTTTATTGTATGACAATTGTTGGTCAAAATAATGAAGATGATAGACATAATTTTGCTTGCCTAAGCTTTCAAAAAAATGAAAATTACTCTGAAAGTGGAATTTTTCTTGGGAATAGCCAGGATCAGGATTATTTTATACCTACAAGAGATATGGCATCGGCTAGTCCTATAGAAACATTACCAGGGGCATGTTTATCACTAGAAACTAAAATCCCACTATTAGATGGTAGAACATTATCATTACAGGAAATAATAGATGAATGGGATAGTGGTAATAGAAATATCTGGGTATATAGTTGTGATCCTAAAACCGGCGAATTTGCCCCCGGAATTGTAACGTGGGCTGGTATTACTCGTAAAAATGCTGATGTTATGAAAATAACATTAGATAATGGTAAAGAAATTATCACGACCCCAGACCATAAATTTGTTCATCGCACGAATGAGTTTATTGAAGGGCGATATCTAAATGTTGGTGACTCACTTATGCCTTTTTATAGACAGGAAGATTATTCATATAAAAAGAAAGGTGCTAAAACATATGAGCAAGTTTGGGATAATGAAAATGAGAAATGGGTTTTTACTCATAGGAGGGTCGTAGATTTTTTAACCCCATTTGGCTTAATCAAAGAATTTGTATTTAACAAAGAATTTATAAATAGTGATAAAAAGATAAGGCACCATGTTGATATAAATAGATATAATAATAACCCATGTAATTTAGTTTTTATGAACGTTAGTGATCATTACAAGTATCATCAACACACGTTATGGTCAACAAAAGAAAAGGCAGATATAAATAGAAAGAAAATATCTTTAGGGTTAAAAAAATATTTAAGTTCTTTATCTAAAGAAGATTTTGATAAAAGAATGGAGAGAATTAATAACCCGGAAACTAAAGCTAAAACCATAAAAATATTATTAGAGTGGTGTAAAAATCCTGAAAATTTAAAATTAAAAGGTAAGTTAATAAGTAAAACAAAAACTGGTCCGGGAAAACATCAACAATATTCCGATACCACCAAAGAAGTGTGGGCGCGTCCTGGTCATAGAGAAAAGGTTTTTAGAAAAAAACAAACTATAACTTTTACTGATAGATTATTTGAAATGTTCATCACTGAATATGAAAAATCATTAAGATCTGATTTAACGATAAATGCTTTAAATAATGATAAAGAATTTATGTCGGAATTTAGATCGTCTAATATTGGTATACGAAGTTCAATGACTAATTTAAATGAACTAACTCATAACCATATTGAAAAAATGGTTAAACAAAAAGGTTTTAAAAATTATAGAGAATGGAAAAAAAATGAAATTAAAAAACGTGGATTTAAAAATATTGCACAATGGAAATATAGTGTGGATAAGAAAAATGGAAAATATAGTAATAAAAAAACTGAGAAATTAGTTAATGAATTTTATAACCATAAAATAATAAAGATAGAATATCTTACAGAAAAAATTGACACAGGAACAATTACGGTAGATGGTAATGAAATATATCACAATTATCACACATTTGCATTAGAAGGTGGAATTTACGTTAAAAACTCGAATCTCTCGGAAATTCAGGATATTGAGTACCTCCAGAAAAAGTTATTCGCCGCTATTAGAGTCCCAAAAACATTTTTAGGGTACGAAGAATCGGTTGGTGAGGGTAAAAATTTAGCTCTACAAGATGTTAGATTTGCTAGAACTATAAATAGAATCCAGCAGGCGATGATACAGGAGTTAAATAAAATTGCGATTATACATTTATATATCTTAGGATTTGATGAAGATATTGATAATTTTACGTTAACACTTAATAATCCTTCTACACAAGCTGAGATGTTAAAAATTGAGCATCTTAAAGAAAAGATTGAGTTATATAAATCGGCCGTTGTTGATCCTGGTAACGGATTCGCCGCTATGTCAGTCACTAAAGCTAAGAGAGAAATACTTAATATGTCTAATAATGAGATTATGTTAGATATTGAACAACAAAGATTGGAAAAGGCGGCATCCGCAGAACTTGCTAATACTGCGGAAGTTATAAAGAAAACTGGTATGTTTGATAAAGTGGATAAAATTTATGGGGAAAAACCGGCTGGTGATGCATCGGCAACTCCAGCAGATAGTGGTTCATCACCCGCAGGAACAACGGATATGGGCACATTATCAGAGCCATCTATTGGCAGCGCCCCAATACCTGCTGATGTTGGTGCCGCCGATACCACCCCAGAGGCTGTGGCGGAACCGACTCTAGGAGAGTCAATCTTGAAAGATAAATTATTGACCGAATCATATATAAAAAAAGTTAAGAGATATAATGGTATATATTATGATAGGTTAGTTAAACATTTAAATGAGTCAATCGATAAAAAACCTAACGTAGACCACATTAATAATGATACCAATAAAATTAATGGTGAAATAAACACAATGATGACGGATATTGACAAATTAGTAGATGAATAAATTTTTACTTTAAAAAGACAATATTTATATAAAAAAAGAAAAACATGTATAATTTCTCAAAAATAAAAAACACATATAATCTAGTATATTTAGATTATTTTAAAACTAAGGATAAAAAATTAAAATCATTATTTGAATTTTACATAAGAAAGATCAAATCATCCAATTTATTAAAAGAAGAATTTAACATTTATAGCGTATTAAACAATTCAATGTTTGAATCGGATGTAGATGCTCAAAATTTCATAACTGAATGTGTTATACAAATGTCATTACTTAATAATGATGAAATGTCTAAATTACATACTGAATTATCTAATAAGCTGGTGGCTAATAAATATGAATTATCTGAATCTGAATCCAATGTTGAAAATTTATTTGAAAAATATTTAAATATAAAAAGAAAAAGTGGTAATTTACCATTAATATCTGAAACATCTTTAGAATTAAGAAAATCTATTATAGGAAATGTTGATCCTAAAGAAACACTTGATTATGTTAATATACCATCAGATGTGCTAACATCAATTATGGTAGATAAATTTAATAATAAATATTCGTCATTAGATGAAGGATCTAGGGGGCTATTTAATATATTAATGGATGATAATGATGATTCCAAGAAAACATTTCTCAATAATTCAGTTAAGGAGTGTTTAAATAAGGTTAATTCTAAATTATTAGAATCCAGTGGTGATTTGGACCTTAAAACTATGTTATTGAGTGCGAAAGAAAAATTATTATCTATAGAATATTCACCAGATACATTTACATCTGATGTATCTAGAGTGATTGATCTCAAATCAAATATTAATTAACCTTATTTTTTCCTAAAAAAAGTAAAATATTTATTATCATACATAACTGATGATAATATATTATTAGATAATACTGAGAAAGATTTGTTAATTAGTGGTGATTTTATAGACTCTGACAATTTTTGAAATAGAGTTATCTCACAATTCATATAACTTTTTTTATCCATTACAATACCTGATGATCTTAAATCTAGGTCAACTATTGTCTTATCTGAGTAAAATATGTCATTATCTATATTATCATATATATTTTGTTTTATTGCCTTTCGCATATTAGATATTACCCGATCATAATCATATCCTTCATCTAACATTTTTATTGGAGATATCCATGATGATATTGTCATATACAATGCCTTTGGACTTTTATTATCTACCGTACCTATCTTAACACTGAATTTCTCATCTTCATGTAATAGCACTATTTTACCTTTTTTCATATGGTAAAATATACTAAAAAAAAAGTCATTTGTCAAAAAAAGTAAGTTTATATTTAATAATCTAAAGAAGTCGCATATTTATTCTATATAGTTAGAAAATAAATTATGAACATATTATTACCAAATGAAACTGGATACGGAATTTTAGTAGAAAACGATGCTGGATACATAAATCCAAACGATAGTCATAATAAAGACGCTTTTAAAAGTTTAAATAGATTATCTAATGGTGACAGAATAATAGAAGACCCGTTAATAGTTTTTGCTATCTTACAGAAATGTAACACTCAGAACAAGAATGGTAGAGTATATCCACAGCATATATTAAAAAGAGAAGCTGATAAGTATAATAATTCAATTAAAGATAATAGTTCTTTAGGGGAATCTGATCATCCGGCCAGCTCTATTATAACAATAGATAATGTATCACATAGTATATGTAAAATGTGGTGGCAGGGAGATACTTTAGTTGGTGAGATTGAAATATTAATGACCCCAGGGTTTGTTAATTATGGTATTGCATCTACAAAAGGTGATAGAATAGCTAATTTAATTAGAAAAGGTAAAAAAATAGGTGTCTCATCACGTGGTGTTGGATCAGTTAAAGAAGAAAATGGTAATAACGTAGTTCAGGATGATTATGATTTAATTTGTTGGGACATAGTTACACAACCATCTACCCCAGGTAGTTACATATTTAGAGATGAGCGAGATGCTAAACCATATATGGAGAGTGTGGTTAAACAACTACCAATTAACGAATCTGACTTAAAAACGCATTTAAATAAATTCTTGAATATCCTATAATATAAAAAATCAATGTTTTTTAATAAAAATATTTAAAATATACGATTTTTCGTATTTTAGAATATATTTATTTTTTAAGATCACATACATGTGATAATAATAAATTTTATAACAATAAATAAATAAAATTAATAAAAAATGAGTAATAAATCAATAGTGGAAGAAGCTCTATTAGAAGCCAAAAATATAGAAATGGCTATTAAGAAAAACTCAAAAGGAATACTTGCCGAAGCAATGAAGCAAGACATCGATAAAATTGTGAAAGCATCTATAACTGAAGCGGAAGCTGAGGAAGATGAGATTGAGGTAAGTGACGAGCTTGGAACTGAGGATGAAATTCCCGGTGCCGATAGTGAAATAAGTAATGATGATTCTAATGAAGAGTCAGAAGAAAATGAGGAAAGTTCGGATGCTGACGATATCTCAGGAGAAGAAGGTGGTGAGGAATTACCAATGGATGTCTCGGGGGAGGAAGTTACAGACGATTTACCAGCAGAAATTTCTGGAGAAGAAGGTGGTGAAGAATTACCAATGGATATTTCTGGGGAAGAAGGTGGTGATGACGAATTTGCATTTTCTGATAATGATGATGTAGTGGATTTAACCGGCGCATCTGATGACGAATTACTAACCGTATTTAAGAAAATGGGTGATAATGACGAGATAGAAGTTGTTAAGTCAGGTAAAAATATCGACATTAAAGATAAAAAAACGGGAGCGGAATATAAAATCGAAATGAACGAAAGTTTAGATGGTATGGATGAGTGTGGGGAAGGTATGGATGAGTGTGGAGATGAAAATGATTCACAGGATTTTAACTTTGATAGCATTGATGAAATGGATTTAGACTTAGATTCGGAATTAAGCGATATAGATGCGTCATCCGATGAAGAAGAAACGTTATATGAGATAGAATTTTCTGATGAAGAAAATATGGATGAATTAGATAGTTACAATTGGGATAATCCTGAGAAGTCTAGCAATTCTGGTATGGGAGCTGATGAAGGTATCAGAAGAACCTTAGCAGATAGACGCCGTAGGGACCTAAAACCAACTACCTATCCAACGAAGCGTGAAATGTATGAATCATTGAAAGGAAAATATAAGTCTGTTATTAAAGAACATACCGAATTGAAATCCAAATATGATCAAACTAAAGACGCATTAAAAGTTTTTAGAGGTAAATTAAATGAGATCGCAGTTTTCAACTCTAATTTAGCACATGTAGTTAAATTATTTATGGAGCATTCTACAACAAAAAAAGAGAAAATGTTAATTTTAAATCGTTTTGATGAGAATGTTAGTAATCTAAAAGAATCTAAAAAGTTATATAAAACTATATTAACTGAGTTAGAAGGAAGAAAGCCTATGGTCGAATCTGTTAAAGAGAAACTTAACGAAACTTTAACTAAGGGATCCTCAAGTATAAAAGAATCTACAGCGTATGTAGATCCACAAATTTCTAGAATCCATGATCTAATGAATAGAATGGAAAATAGAAGTTAATAATAATAAAATAAAAACAAATAAACATATAAAACAATATGGGACATTTAATAAATTCTGGTGAGGTTGGGAACATAGGCTTAGAGCATATGCGTCAAATCCGCCAAAAAACACTCGCAAAATGGGATTCTTTAGGATTCCTAAAGGGACTTAACGGTCACTTAAAAGAGAACATTGCGCAATTATACGAAAACACTGCCGGTCAACTTTTGACAGAAACTACTAATAGTAATTCTTCTGGATCATTCGAGACTGTAGTATTTCCTATAGTTAGACGTGTATTCTCTAAATTATTGGCTAACGATATCGTATCGGTACAAGCCATGAACATGCCAATTGGTAAATTATTCTTCTTCGTACCAGTTACGTCAGATAGAATTGATGGTACCGGTCACACTGGTATGGGTAAACAATTACCAACATGTGTAAATACAGGTTGTGCCGCTACTACATTTAGTGCATTAACTAGAAATCTTTATGATGCATTCTACAATGACGCATTGTATGATAATTCAAAAGGTGCTATTACTGTTAAATTTGGTACTACAATACCTAAGAAATTTGATGGTACAACATCGAATTTTATTGCTTGGACCAATAGTCCATTAGCATCTGATGGTTCAATCAGAGGCGTAATATTAGCAGTAACCGGATTTTCAACCACAGGATTAGGTAAATTAGTTGATTCTGACGGTAATGAAATGGATAGTGAATCATTCTTATCATCATTATCAGTATATGGTCCTGTAGGATCAAATATTGTAGACCCTGATGGATTGGTAATTATACCTTCTGGTGGAACGGTTCCATTCAGAGTTGTTACACAAAGATATGGTGGGCAAATTGCTGACTATGGTGGATCTAAGGATCTTTGTAATAAAAATGGTGTAATGTACATAGAGGTTGATTTGACTCATCCAGCATGTGTAAATTGTTTATCTAATAGATATGATGGATATGTTGGGGCTGTGTCATCAACAACTATTGCTCAAGATACCTTCTCAATATCTTGGAGACAGTATGCATCATTAGAACTTGCAACTGAAATGGGTGAAGTATCATTCAGATTGGATGAAGTTGTTGTGTCTGTTGAAGAGCGTAAATTGAGAGCAACTTGGTCACCTGAACTTGCCCAAGACGTATCAGCATTCCATAACATTGATGCCGAAGCTGAATTAACAGCTTTGTTATCTGAGCAAATCGCATCTGAAATTGATCGTGAGATTCTTAGAGATTTACGTAGAGGAGCCGCATGGAACCTTCGTTGGGACTATAACGGTTGGAAGAGAGTATCTACTGCCGCAACTCCATACACCCAAAAAGAATGGAATCAAACTTTGGTGACAAAAATTAATCAGCTGTCAGCTCAAATACATAAAAGTACCTTACGTGGTGGTGCTAACTTTATCGTAGTATCTTCTGAGGTATCAGCAGTATTCGATGATTTAGAATATTTCCACGTATCAAACGCATCTCCTGAAACTGATCAATACAATATGGGTATTGAAAAAGTTGGTTCATTAGGTGGTAGGTATACTGTATATCGTGACGCATATGCTCCGGCTAATTCAATCATTATCGGACACAAAGGTAAATCTTTGTTAGATACTGGTTACATTTATGCCCCGTATGTTCCGTTACAATTAACTAACACATTGCAAAATCCATTTAATTTTGCACCGGTTAAGGGAATTATGACGCGTTACGCTAAGAAGCTTGTTAATGCCAGATTCTATGGTCACTTAACTGTTGATGGTGTACAAACCTTTGACACTCGTGAATTACGTTAATCTTAATTGAATTAACTAACTTAAAAGGGATGAATTAATTTTCATCCCTTTTTTTATTACCCAAATCTGTTCAATATATGAAGGGAATGTGATATATTTGATATTACATCAGTTATGTCATATATTTATAGTATACTAAAACCATAATTTTATGAAAAATTTACTATCAATACTATTATTTTTATCAATATCCATAACAAATTCTTTTAGTCAAATATCCACCATAGTTTCTTCTAATAGTTTATGGAAATATTTAGACAACGGAAGTGATCAAGGAACATCTTGGAGAGATTTAAATTTTAATGACAATTCCTGGTCACAAGGTAATGCCCCTTTGGGTTTTGGTAACGCTTATACAACATTAGTTTCATCTGGTAAAATTGGATATTATTTTAGACAAAAAATAAATTTAAATCCAAATTCTTATTCATCATTAAATGCAAACATTAAAAGAGATGACGGCATAGTAGTCTATATAAACAACAATGAAGTATATAGAAACAACATGCCTAGTGGAACAATTAGTTATAATACAGTTGCAAGCTCAACATGTTCTGATGATGGTAAGACAACATTCAATTTTCCAATCTCAAATAGTGTCTTTATTAATGGTGATAATATTATTGCCGTAGAGATTCATAACAGAAAAACATCTTCATCAGACATTACTTTTCAATTGGAGTTACTAGGAACCCCCACAGGTTCTGCAACTTGTAATGCTCCGCCATCATTATCAACTTCTAACATTGCAAATACAACAGCTACATTGAATTGGGGAGTAGTACCTGGAGCTGTTAGTTACAATGTTAGATACAGAGAAACCAATGTGATTTCTTGGTCAACCGTAAATATAAGTTCAAATACATTTTCGTTAAACAATTTAACATCTGGAACAAATTATGAATTTCAAATACAAACAGTTTGTTCTTCAGGAAGTAGTTCATATTCTTTATCAAGTAACTTTACGACTACAGGTGGAAGTACCGGAACATGTGGATTACCAAATGTGGCACTTTTTGGTACAACACAAAAAACAGCGACATCAGCAAGACCAGATTGGGTAGCAGTATCCGGGGCACAATCCTATAATGTTCAATACAGAATTAGAAATATAGGGGCACCATATTCTACTTCAATAAATACATCAACAAACTATATAGTTCTAACAGGACTACAACCATCAACTAATTATGAATTTATTGTTCAAACAGTTTGCACATCCGGATCTAGCACATTTTCCCCAAGTGGATGGTTTACCACTTTAGTAGGGACATCAACAACTTGTGACATTCCAAATTTGTTGTTGGCAAGTAACATTACAAACACTTCTGCTACATTAAATTGGTCATCTGTACAAAATTCACTAAATTATAATTTTAGATATAGAGTGTTGGGTTCTACAAATTGGATAACATCAAATGTGAGCATAGCAAGTACATCAATAAACAATTTGAATGCTTCTACAAATTATGAATTTCAAGTGCAAACAGTTTGCGCTAGTGGTAATAGCCTATATTCTTCATCAGGAAATTTTATAACAACTGGTGGAAGCACATCGACTTGTAGTATGCCAAATGTGGCACTGTTTAATACAACTCAAAAAACCAATGTTTCTGCAGTGGTTGGATGGGCATCAATATCTGGAGCACAATCATACAATGTAGAATATAGAATTAGAAACATTGGGGCTCCATATTCGGCCTCAATTAATACCACAACAAATTCTCTTATGTTAACCGGTTTACAATCGTCAACAAATTATGAATTTACAGTACAAACGGTTTGTGCGTCTGGTGTAAGCACATTTTCTCCAAGCGGATGGTTTACAACAACAAGTGGGAGTTCAACCAATGTTACTTTAATAAGGGGTCCATATATGACAACTCCAACAAGTAGTGCAAATAACATTCACTGGAGAACAAACACGCCAAGTAACTCAGAGGTTAAGTATGGAACAACTGTTGGAAATCTAACATCAACGGCATCTAATACATCTTCTGTAACAGACCACATAATTACATTAACCGGATTGCAACCAAATACAAAATATTATTATTCAGTTGGTGTAATAGGCGCTATCATACAGGGAGATGCAAATAATTTCTTTTATACAGCACCATCAAATGGAAGTTCTACCACAACTAAATTTTGGATAACTGGTGATTTTGGGAATGGAAGCTCTGGTCAAACTGCTGTTAGAAATTCATTTACAAATTATATTGGATCTCAACCAATGAATGGTTGGTTATGGCTTGGAGATAATGCATATGACAATGGAACTGATGCCGAATACCAATCCAAAGTATTTAATGTTTACACTTCATTGTTTAAAAATTTACCAACATTTCCAGCACTTGGAAATCATGACTATGCTCAAGCCGGTTATTTAAGTTCAGCATCAAGAGGAATTAATTTTCCATATTTTACTATATTTAAATTACCAACTAATGGTGATAGGGAAAAATATTATTCAACAAATTATGGGAACATACATTTTATAGCACTTGATAGTTATGGTTCTTATAACACTGTTGGTTCGGCTATGTATAACTGGCTTCAGGCAGATTTAGCCGCCAATACACAGCTTTGGACAGTGGTTTACTTTCATCACCCACCATATTCAAAAGGAAGTCACAATTCAGATAGTTCAACAGAATTGGTTGACATGAGAAACAATATAATTCCTTTATTAGAACAATATGGTGTGGATGTAGTTTTATCCGGACATAGCCATGCTTATGAAAGAAGTTTCTTTATGAAGGGTCACTTTGGATTAGAGAATACATTTAGTAATAGTATGAAAGTACAATCTGGTGATGGTATCTCAACACCTTATACAAAAACATCAAGAACCGGCCCCGGTACCGTTTATGTGGTTTGTGGGGTTAGTGGACAAGTTGGCGGTACTTCATCTGGGTATCCGCACAATGCAATGCAATACTCAACATCGTCTACTAATGGAAGTCTTATACTAGAGGTAAATGGTGGAGTTTTAAATTGTAAGTTTTTAACTTCTTCGGGAAGTATACCTGACCAATTTACAATTACAAAAACTGGGTTGGCAAGAGTTGTAAATTCAAATGGGATGGATAATATTACAACTGCAAATGTGAATTTGACAATATATCCAAATCCAACAAACTCAAACATAAATATTGAATACTTAAACAAAAATGATTTTGACCAGTTTTGTACAGTTCAAATATTTAATAGTATCGGAAAAGAAGTTTATGAAAGTAATAGACAATTTAGCTCAAATGAAAATGCCCTATGGACGATTAATAAGTCTGAGTTTAATTCCAATCCAGGGATTTATTATATAAAAGTTAGCTCTAAAAATGATGTATTATATTCAGGATCAATAATTATAAATTAGTCACTGACTAATTAGAGTTATAATATATAGCACCATTAATTATTGCATCATCAGGGATTTTTTTAATTTTTGTTCCACCTAAATCTAAATATCCACCAACGGTTAACCCGTCAGGAAGGCTTGTTATATTTGTTCCATATAAATTTAAATTCCCACCAACGGTTAACCCGTCAGGAAGG
>Ga0154020_10002622_pt1 | contig 21906 bp, 18 predicted proteins | sample Klosneuvirus_201_FD_109709 | JGI IMG/M metagenome (GOLD analysis project Ga0154020, IMG submission 109709) | Active sludge microbial communities from wastewater, Klosterneuburg, Austria - Klosneuvirus_20160825_MG | ecosystem: Engineered > WWTP > Aerobic digester > Activated sludge | place... | reverse complement strand
TAACGCCTGGGCGCATGCGGCGTGAGCGGTATGCGACGGACAGTGCAACAGAAAACAAACCGCCGCCGTGCAAACGGCGGTAAGGGTGAAATGGTGGGGTAAGAGCCCACCGCGTCATCGGTAACGGTGACGGCTCGGTAAACCCCAGTCGGAGCAAGGCCAAATAGGCGGCGAGAGACGGCCCGTCTCGACAACGGTGCTTCACGGCATCGAGCCGCGGGTAGGCTGCTGGAGCGTTCGGGTGACTGAACGCCGAGAGGAATGACCGTCCGGTATGTAGGCGCGCAAGCGCACGCATGCTGACAGAACCCGGCTTACAGGCCGACAACTTCCCCCCTCTTTTTGCAGGTGTGCGTTGCACGATCTCTGGCGCGCACGTGTGGTCTGGACGTGATCTCCTTTCCTCTCGCACGGCGTTGCCCGCTCACCTGATGGTGTCCACTCGTCGCACGGTTTTCGGCGGTGTCGCGTTGCTGACGGCCGCGTCCGTGTTCGCCGCATGTGCCGGCCCGGTGGCCGCGCCGCGCATGCCAACGCCGGAACCTCCGGTGCCGGTCGTCACGGTTCCGGTTGTGCCGTCGGTCACGCGATACGCCATTCCCTCGCTGGTCACGGATACGCGCTACCGCGTGCGCAGCGAGACACAGCTCGAGCGCGACAGTGCCGGTCGGCGTGATGTCCAGAAACTTGCCGGCTCAGCCGACGCTGTCGTGCGCCTTCGCCGTACGCCGAACGGCGGTTTTCAGGCCACCGGACGACTGATGGCGTTCAGCATGCAATTCGCACTCAGCAACGCGCCGATTGCACTCGACAGTTTGCGGTTTGAAGCGGTGCTGGATGCCCAGGGGCTCCGGGTGGTCATGCAACCGCCGCTGGCGAACGAATGCGATCGCGCGGAAACGGGCGCACTGGCGATGGTGCGCGATGTGCTGCTGCGCGTGCCCGGCTCGCTCACGGTGGGAGAAACGTGGAGCGACAGCACGGTGCAGATCTTGTGTCGTTCGAGTGTCCCGTTGGTGGTGCGAACCAACTCGTCATACGTCGTCACCGGCACCGAGCGTGGCAGCGACGGCGAGCAGCTGGTGATCCGGCGCACCAGTACGACCCGTCTCGAGGGCAAGAGCACCTCCCCGTGGCGATCGGTAGAGGTGATCGGTACCGGCACGGGCACGCTGGATGCGCGTATCTCGGTGCTCAGTGGCGCAGTGCGCCGCATGGAGAATGCGACGGTGCTGACGTTCACCGTAACCGATCGATCGACGCCGGGCGCGGTGCGGGTGCAGAGCGTGGTGCAGCGGGTGAGGCAGACGGCGGAGGGTGGGTAAAGAGGAGGACGTGGAGGGCGCGGAGCTTTGGGTAGGACAAAGGGAAGGAGGAACAGCAACAGGGATCAGGGAGCAGCAACAACGAACCACGGGTTCGCGCCGCCTGCTTCCTGACTCCTGGCTCAGTTCCTCCTTCCCTTTGTCCTTCTCCAAGTCATGCAGCCACGACCACGCCAGTCTTAGTCCATCAAGCGCAGTGGCATCACCAGGCACAAATACTTCGCCGGATCATCCCATCCTTCCGGCTCGATCGTGGCCGCTCGTTCGGGCGCTTTGAACGTGAGCCGCACCTGTTCGGTGGGCATGAAGCGCAGGATCTCGAGCAGATACGTGGCGTTGAAGCCAATGTCGAGCTGATCGCCGTTGTATTGCACGGGCAATTCGTCCTGCGCTTCGCCGAGGTCTGGCGTGGTGACGCTGAACTTCAGCATCCCAGCGTTGAACGACATTTTGATCCGGTGCGTCTGGTCGGACGCGATGACCGACATGCGTTTGAGCGCGCTGGTGAGCGCGGCCTTGTCGGCCAGGCAGTAGCGATCGTTGTCCTTCGGGATCACCTGCTCGTAGTTGGGATACGGTCCCTCGACGAGGCGTGTGAACACCGACGTGAACGGCGAACGGAAGCCCAGGTGGTTGTCGCCGCGCGCGATCTCCAGCTCTTCTTCTGCCGGAAAAAGTCGGCGGATCTGATCGAGGGCCTTGGGGGGCACGATCAAATCGCCTGGCGGGGCCGTGCTGCCCTCTACAGGCAGCTCCATCTTGGCGAGTCGATGTCCGTTGGTGGCCACCATGCGCATGCGATCATCGCGAAGCTCCCACAAGACGCCGTTGAGAATCGGTCGAGACTCTTCGGTGCTGACGGCAAACGCCGTATGGGAAATGAGCTTCTGCAGTTCACCCGACTTGACGCGCCACGAGTCGTTGAAGCGCACGCTCGGGAAGGTCGGGAACTCGTCGCGCGGCAGGCCGAGGAGTTTGAACTTGGATCGACCGCATTCGAGGGTGACGCGCTGTTCACCACTGGCAGAGATCTTGACCGGTGACGGCGGCAACTCGCGCGCGATCTCGCTGAGCTTTTTCGCGGGGATCGTGATAGCGCCGGCCGTTTCGACATCGGCACTGACTTCCGTGCTGACGGCGATATCCAGATCGGTGGCGGACAGACGAATCCCGCGGTCGGTGGTCTCGATCAGGAGATTGGCGAGGACCGGCAACGTTGTCTTGGCCGGCACCGCAGCGGTGACAGCAGCCAGACCTTCTTGGAGTTTCTCGCGCGAGATGGTGAAGCGCATGCCCGGATTGTGGAAGGACTGCTGAAGACTGCTGTTGTTGTTCTTTTAAAGAAAAAACCAGTAGCAGTAGCAGGGGATGTGGGCGTGTCGACAGACGCCGCAAACTACGTCATGCAAACGACTTTCGCCACGCCTTGTGATGTGCATTCGATGTCGAGACGTACCGAATCTCCGCATTCGTCCACGTGGAGGGGGGTGTGGGATGTGGAGTGGTGTGGGCGGCTGGGGACTCAGGTGCCCAATTGTCCGGTTGTCCTCAGGGTTTCCAACATGGTTCTGACCTTGAGCACGCGATCGGCAAACCCGGGTTCGTCGGCCATGTCTTCGGCCACGCGGTCGAGCGAATGGATCACCGTCGAGTGGTCGCGTCCGCCAAAGGCGTTCCCGATTTCGACGAGCTGCAGTGCGAGCAGTTCCCGGCACAGGTACATGGAGACCTGACGGGGGGTGGTGAGCTGTTTGGTGCGGGTCTTGGAACGCAGGCCATCGGGGGTGACCCCCCACTCGCGCGCCACCACCTGTTGAATCGTGGCCACCGTAATCGTGGTCGGTGGCACATCGGGGAATTCGGACGAGGCGCCGCCGCGGAGTTTGTCGCGCAGCGCTTCACGGGCGAGATCGACGGAGATCTCGCGGTGTTTGAGCGAGGCGTAGGCCAGCAGTTTGATGATCGATCCCTCGAGCTCGCGCACCGACGATTTGACGTGCTGGGCGATGAACTCGATGACCTCGTCGGGGATGGTCAGCTCGAGATGATCGAGGCTGGCCTTCTTTCGGAGAATGGCGATGCGGTGTTCGAGATCGGGCGAGTCGATGTTGGCGACCATGCCCCACTCGAAGCGGGACACGAGTCTGGACTCGAGTCCCGGGATTTCCTTGGGCGGTCGGTCGGAGGTGAGCACCACCTGCCGGCCGGCCTCATAGATGGCGTTGAAGGTGTGGAAGAATTCTTCCTGGGTCCCTTCTTTGCCTTTGAGAAACTGGACGTCGTCGACGAGGAGCAGATCGATTTCGCGGAAGCGGCGCCGGAAGTCGCCCATCTGTCCGGTCTGGATGGCGCCGACGAATTCATTGGTGAACTGCTCGGTGCCGACATAGGCGAGTCGGAGCGAGGGCGTGCGCCGCATGAGTTCGTGGGCGATGCCCTGCATGAGGTGCGTTTTGCCGAGCCCCGTGTCACCGTAGATGAAGAGCGGGTTGTAGACCTTGCCCGGCGCCTGGGCGGCGGCCTGCGCGGCCGCGGCGGCGACATCGTTGGACTTGCCGATGACGAACTGGTCGAACGTGTATCGCGGGTTAAGTGGCGTTGATATACGCGATTGCTGCTGCAATACTGGCGCGACAATTGGGGCCGGAGGCGGCTGGACGAACATGTCCATCTGCACCCGTCCGACGCGTTCCTCGTGCACCCGGAAGCGCACTTTGAGCGGATGCCCGAGCGCAACGGGGGCGAAGCCGGTGAGGAGGTCGGCGTGTTTGGACTCGTTCCAGTCCGCAGAGAACTGGTCGGGGGCGCCCACCATGAGGGTATCGCCTTCGACGGCCAGCGCCTCGGTCGGCTCAAGCCAGGTGCGGTACGTCTGCTCCGGGAGCACCTGCCGCGCACGTTGGCGGAGGCGGTCCCAGAGTTCAGCTGGCGAAAGCGACATCAGCGGGGGCGAGGGGCAGAAGAGCGGCGGGGGGCGAAGCTATCCCTTCTGATGTGGACAAGTCAATTGCGTGACGCCCGATAACCATTCGTGAGTGCAGACAAGTCCGGGACGGCGCGCAAATTGTGGCGCGCAACCTTGACCGAAAGCCATGGTATCGCGTATGTTACGAGGCTACACCTCATACCGCACTCAGCACCTTAGAGAATCACCATGGGCAAGCCCACATATCGTCCGCGCAACACGCGTCGTATCCGCAAGCATGGTTTCCGTGCCCGTATGGAGACGAAGTGGGGCCGCGAAGTTCTCAGCCGTCGTCGCCGCAAGGGCCGCAAGCAGATCTCGGTGCGGCTGCCGTCGAAGTACGCTGGCGCCTGATCCCCGTTCGTTTCCGCGTGCGCAACGACTGACGCGCGGAAGCGAGCTCGCAGAGGTTCGGCTACAAGGGAAGCGTGTGCGCACCGCCGTCATGGACGTGCGCGCAATCGCTTCCCTTCGTGCGTCTGTGCGCGTGGGGGTGGTGGTCCCGAAGTACAAACACAATTCGGTCGAACGCAACCGGCTCAAACGGCGGCTGCGGGAACTCATCCGACTCGAGTGGTTGCCGATGCTGCCGTCGATGGACGTGGTCGTGCGGGTCAATCCGCCGGCGTACCAGCGCGATTTTGATGCGCTGCGCGACGAGATGCGACAGGCGGGGCACCGGCTGACGCGACTGGCGCTGCCGGCGCGATCGAATCCGGCGCCGTGACATGACCGTACAGTCATTGAGCCGGGTGCCTCGGGCCGCGTTGATTCTGTTCGTTCGGGGATACCAGCTCACGCTTTCGCCCATCCTGGGCGGATCCTGCCGTTATTATCCATCATGTTCCGCGTACGCCATCGAGGCGCTTGAGCGCCACGGGGCACTCCGCGGAGGGTGGCTGGCGCTGCGACGTATCGCGCGCTGTCATCCGTTCCGGCCCGGGGGATTCGACCCGGTCCCCTGAGGCTGACCTCGATCCAATCATGGAACCACGCCGTATTATCCTCGCTGTCGTCCTGATGGCAGCGGTGCTTGTCGCGACACCGATTCTCTTCCCGTCGCCGCCCGCCACGCCGGACAGTTCGCTCGTCACCGCCGACACCACACGCCGCGCCGATAGCACGGTGACCGGTGACTCGACCGTGGTTGGCAGCAGCGCACCTCTCAGTACCGGTGCCTCGCCCGCCGTCACGGCGACCGCGCCCAATCCCGCCGCCGCATCGGCCATCGCATCCGCTGGTGCAGCTCCCGCTGACTCGGCCACGGCGCAGTCCGCCGTCACGCCGATCGATACCACGGCTGTGTCCACGGCGCGTGCGGTCTACCGGACCAGCAATCGCGGCGCGTCACTGGTGGGCGCCGAGTTGTCGCAATTCGTCGCGCTCAAGGACAAGAGCAAAAAGACGAAGGATCCCGTAGAACTCGCGCAGACCGGCGACCCGTTGCTCACGTTCCGCCTCGTGGTGCCCGGCGACACCGTGCGTTTGGACAAGCAGGTGTTTCGCACCACGCGCGGCGAAGAGAACGGACTGACGACGGTCCGCTACGATGCGACAGTCGCGGCGCGCGCGGTCACCATCACGTATTCGTTTCTCCCGGACAGTTATCGGGTGAATGTGGCCGCGACGGTGTCGGGTGCGGCCGAGAATACATACCTGCTGGTCGATCTGCCCCCGGCGTTTCGGTCGTCCGAGGCCGATACCGCGGAAGACCACAATCACCTCGCGTACGCGTACAAGCGCGATGCCGAAGGGGCGACCGGTGTGGCCTTCAGCTCGCTCGATCCGGGCGAACGGGAAATCGCCGCGGGCCCAATCATGTGGGCGGTCGCCAAAAGCAAATATTTCCTCGTGGGCATGCTCGCACCCGTGGGGAAGCCGGGGTTCGCGGAACTGAATGTCACCGGCGGTGAGCGACGTGGAAAACAGGCCACGCGAGCGCAGGCCACCGCCGTTATTCCATTGATCGGCGGCTCAACGGCGTTCGAGATGTATGCGGGCCCGCAGGAATTCACGCGCCTCGTAAAGATGGGCCGCGAGTTTGAAACGTCGAACCCGTACGGTGGATGGCTGCAGGGCGTCGTGCAGCCCTTCGCCACGATGGTCATCAAACTGCTGCTGTGGATGAAGGCGACGCTGGGTCTGTCCTACGGCTGGATTCTGGTGATCTTCGGCATCGCCGTGCGCATCATCCTCTGGCCGCTCAATCAGAAGGCGATGCGCAGCTCGATGGCGATGCAGCGTTTGCAGCCGGAGATGCAGGCGATTCAGACCAAGTTCAAAGGCGATCCGCAGAAGCTGCAGTCGGAAATGATGCTGCTCTACAAGGCACACGGCATGAGTCCGTTCAGTTCGCTGTCGGGCTGTCTGCCGATGCTCATTCCACTGCCGATCTTCTTTGCGCTGTTCTTCGTGTTCCAGAACACCATCGAGTTCCGCGGCGTGTCGTTCCTGTGGCTGCCCGATATCTCCGTCAAGGATCCGTTCTTCGTGCTGCCGGTGCTGGTGGCGGCCACGGCGATGATCCTGTCGTTCATCGGCATGAAGGGCATCAAGGCCAACGAACAGCAGAAGATGATGATGTACCTGATGCCGGCGATGATGTTGTTCATCTTCTTCAGCATGGCGTCGGGGCTCAACCTGTACTACCTGGTGCAGAACCTCGCGTCGCTGCCACAGCAGTGGCTGATTGCCCAGGAGCGCGGACGCGGTGCCACCGCAGTGGTGAAGGGATGATGGCGGGATGACACCGGCCGGTGCTTCGTCGCCTGCGCCATGGCGTTCGCAGTTGCGTTCGCAGTTGCTGGCCGGCGGTGACGAGACCATTGTGGCGCGCGCGACCGCGGACGGCCGCAGTGCGCTGGCCGTGATTCGTGTGACAGGGGCGCGGGCGATCGAGATCGCCCGCGCCCTTGGTGCATCCGCGCTCGTCCCACGCCGGGCCACCCGCGTGCGACTTCGGCATCCCGTGAGCGGACGTGCACTCGACGACGCGCTGGTGACGGCCTTCGTCGCGCCGCACTCGTACACGGGGGAGGATCTGGTCGAGTTCTCCACGCACGGCGGACGGGTGGCCCCTGCGCTGGTGACGGCCGCGTGTGTGGCGGCGGGCGCCCGTGAGGCGTTGCCGGGCGAGTTTACGCGTCGCGCCGTCCTCAATGGCAAACTCGACGTGCTGCAGGCGGAAGCGATCGCCGATCTCGTGGACGCCCGCACGGTGGCAATGCAGCAGCAGGCGTTGGCGCAGCTCGACGGGGGACTCTCGCGCCGCGTGCAGTCGCTGCGTGATGATGTGCTGCAGGTGGAAGCGCTGCTGGCCTACGACATCGACTTTCCGGAAGAAGACGATGGGCCGATTGCCCCAGCACGCATCACCGCCGCCGCGACGACGCTCCTTGAGGCCATCGACGCGCTGCTCGCGACCGCGCCGCGCGCGGCCCAACTGCGCGATGGGGCGCTGGTGGTGATTGCCGGACCACCCAATGCGGGAAAGTCGTCGCTGTTCAACGCCGTGCTGGGTGAATCGCGCGCACTGGTGACCGAGATCGCGGGCACCACCCGCGATGCGATCGACGCGCTGCTCGATCGGGCGCCGATTCCGCTGCGCTTTGTCGACACGGCCGGACTGCGCGAAACCGATGATCGACTCGAGCGCTTGGGCATCGAGGTCAGCGCACGGTATCTCGCCACCGCCGATGTGGTGTTGGCGTGTGGCGCGCATGACGACGAAGTGCGTCACGCGGTCGAGGCGGTGAGCCCGTCAACGACGGCGACAATTCTTCCGGTGCGCACAAAATCCGACAACCGACCCGACAGTGCGCCGCGGGTGGCGGGATGGTGCTACACCAGCGCCAACTCCGGCGACGGATTGACGGCATTGCTCGAGGCGATCGATCACGCGGTTGCCGCGCACGGCGGCTCGTTGACGGACGCCACCGATCAGATCATGCTGACCCGCGAACGACACCAGCGGGCACTCCGCGACGCGCACATCGAAATGGCGCACTTCCTCGAGGGCTGGCGTTCGGGCGCTCTGCCGGCGACGGTCGCCGCCGTCCATCTCCATGCCGCACGCGACGCGCTGTCGTCGTTGATCGGTGCGATCGGCACCGACGATATTCTCGACCGGGTGTTCGCGTCGTTTTGCGTGGGGAAGTAGCGCGACCGACGCGGTGCGCTAACTGACTCCCGACAGTCGCGCACGCTCCATCGAGAGCGGCTGCGCGGCGAGGGCAAGTTCGTGGGCGCTGGCGCGGATGGCCCACGCGAGGCCGCGCGCGTTGATGGCCGCTTCGACCATGCGCGCGCCGAGGAAGTAGCCGGCGCGCTCGGGCAGGACGACGCGATCGATGGTGCGCGCTTCGTCGCTCATGCCACCGGAGAGATAACGCAGCCGGAGGCCAAGGGCGTTTCGCTCGAAGTCGCTGCTGGCCGCGCGGAGCAACAGCGGTTCGAGTTCCCGGATGCGCGCGTACTGCCGGCGCGCAAAACCGAAGTACTCCCAGGCGGCGTGGCCCGGGGATACGGCACGCGAGACCTGGACCGCGAGCCCTTCGTTCACCACCAGCTCGCGCAACGTCGCATGGCGGCCGGTTTCCCAATAGGAGTAGTACCCGCCGGCTTCGGCGACGAGTTCGCGCATTTCCGAGCGCGAGCTGGGCGACGTGTAGCGGATGACGTGGGCGATTTCGTGGGCAAGCCAGAGCGGGATGAGCTCGGGATCGAGACCCAGCCCCTGCGTATCGGGATTGGCAACGCCCGTGAAATGTTCGAGACAGACAAAGGCGATGCCGCGGCCGTCGACCACCAGTTCGCCGGCGTTGGCGGCCCCGACACCCACCATCAGTACCACATCGAACGACACATCGGGTTCGAGGAGCTGCTGTACGCGGCGCTCGGCCTGCTGAGCCAGCGCGACAATGTCGGTGTTGGCGAGCAGTGCGTGCAGGTCGTCGCGTTGCGCGTTGACGGTGGCGCGCACGACGTCTTCGAAGTGTGGGCCGGACGGCTCGAGGACATAGTTGTCCCAGTACGCCGTCAGGAGTGTGCGATGCCGATCGAAATACGCGTGATACGCCGCTTCGCGATCGGCGGCGTTGAGAACGGCGAGAAAATCAGGGAGGAGGTTGATCAACATCAACAACCTGGGGCACGGGACACCGGCGCGATCCCACGTCGATCACACTCGCCGAACGAAAATTGCATCGCCAAACGAAACGCATGCGGGGCGCTACGGCAAGCAGTCGACGAAGGGTCGCGCGCGGCTGTGGAAAACCGGCGCGAATCGCGGGGACGTGCGGGCACGCGGCCGCCAAAGGACGGGGCAAGATAGCCCGCGGCGGTGAGGGGTTCAACTCCTGCGCGCCCGGTGCCGAGACTCAATCGAACCGGCCATCGCTCGGGTCGGCGTCTCGTGTACCGCGTGTGGACCACCTATGACAACGTTGCATCTCATCGAACTCACCTGCCCAGTCTGCGACAACGGTTTCCGTTCGCAGACAGTTGTCGCGACCAATGGGTTTGGTGGAAAGCGCACCGACTTTCACGAACGCGCCGCTGGCATGCAGCCGCTGCCGTATTTCGTGCACCTGTGCACACACTGCGGCTTTGCCGGTGTGGAGCGGGATTTCGGGGAGGCGGCCGAGCCGACCGAAGGGCTGCGCGAGCATGTCTGGTCGACGCTCGCCCCGTCCCTGCAGCGCGAACTGCCGTCCGGCTCGCTCAAGTACGAACATGCCGCGCGTGTGGCCGAATGGCAGGGCAGCGATGCGCGATATCTGGCCGACCTGTATCTGCGCGCCGCGTGGTGCGCCGTGGACGAGCTGGATTCGGAAGCCGAACGATTCTTTCGACGCAAGGCGGCGTGGCGTTTTGCCGAAGCGCTGCAGTCGTACGACGGTGTGCCATCGGATGAACGCGCCGTGCTGACGTATCTGGTGGGCGAGTTGTGGCGACGGGTCGGCGATCTCACACAGGCCAACGCCTGGTTTGACCGGGTGCCGTCGGAAGTCACCGACACCGACGCGCAGTCCTGGGTAATGGAGGCGGCAGCGCAGCAACGGAAGTCGCCACGGGAGTGGTTTGGCTGATTAAGCGGTGCGCGGTGCGCACTGTGAACGGCGCGAACTTCGAACGGCGCGAACGGCGAACGGCGAACGGCGAACGGCGAACTGCTTAATCGCAGAGGCGCAGGGGGCGCAGAGGCTCGTGACGGACAGGCTGTGGCGGTTTCCCCAAGAAGTGCTTTGGGAATGGTCCCGCACTGGCCGACAGCACGCCTCTGCGCCTCTGCGCCTCCGCGACAAAGCGGTTCGCCGTTCTCAGGTGCTCTCGAAAGCTCGAAACCCCGATACCTCGAAAGCGCCACGCCGCTAGCGTGTGCCGAAGAGGCGATCGCCGGCATCACCGAGGCCGGGCAGGATGTAGCCGTGTTGATTGAGTTCGCGGTCGAGGCCGGCGGCGAGGACGTGGACATCGGGATGTTCGCGCGCCAGTCGTGCGACGCCTTCCGGTGCCGCGACGAGGCACAGAAAACGAATGCGTTGTGCGCCGGCGCGCTTGAGTGATGTGACTGCGGCGGCGGCGCTGCCTCCGGTGGCCAGCATCGGATCGAGCAGCAGGAAATCACGCTCGCTCGCGTCGCCGGGGACTTTGAAGTAGTAGTCGACCGGCTCGAGCGTATCGTGATCGCGGTAGAGTCCGATGTGTCCGACACGCGCCGATGGGATGAGTCGCAAGATGCCCTCGACCATGCCGAGTCCGGCGCGCAGAATCGGCACCAGCGTGAGTTTCTTTCCGCGCACGGCCCAGCCGGAGGTGGTCTCGAGCGGCGTGTCCACGGTGACAGGTTCGAGTACGAGATCACGCGTGGCTTCGTACGCCATGAGCATCGCGATTTCGTCCACCAGTTCCTTGAACTGTTTGGTGGGCGTGGCGCGATCACGCAACAGGGTCAGTTTGTGCCGGACCAGCGGATGGTCGACAACACGCAGGGTCGGCAACGTGGGAGCCGTCTCGGATGACATGGTGCGCAGAGACCTGATCAAACAGGATGGAACGAAAGCGGTCGCGTCGCGGATGCGTTGCGGCTGCGTCGCGGGACTATCGCTGCGAAGGTAGCGTCCGTCGTGTCACTCACGCTACCTTCGGCAGATGACGGCGCCACCGCACGGTCTCCTGCGCGACGACGACCGTGCGCTGGCGCTGGTGCAGCAGTTCGGCCGCACGAGTACCGCGTTTCAGGCGCTGAGCCCCGGTCTCAACCATTGGTTTGCTGAGACGCCCGGGTTGGTCGCGTATGCAGACACCGGCTCGGCGTGGGTGGCGGCGGGCGAACCCATCACCGCGCCCGAGCACGCCGTCACGGTGGCACGCGGCTTTGTGGACGCGGCGCGACGCGCTGGTCGGCGTGTGAGTTTCTTTGCGACCGAAGGTATTCTTGCGGCGTCGCCGCTCTTTCAGCGCATTCAACTCGGTGAGCAACCGATGTGGGATCCGCGCGTGTGGGCCGAGCACGTGCGCACTCACAAATCGCTGCGCGAACAGCTGCGCCGCGCGCGGGCCAAAGGCGTGCGCGTGCGTCGCGTCACACCCGACGACATCGACGCACAGCCGTCGCTGCGCGCCCAGCTCGATACGGTCGTGCGACACTGGTTGGCCACGCGTCCCATGCCGCCGATGCACTTTCTCGTCGAGGTCGCGCCGCTTTCGCTGCTGGCGCATCGCCGACTGTTGGTGGCGGAGCGTGCGGAACAGGTAGTCGGCCTGCTGTCGATGGCGCCGGTGCCGGCGCGCCAGGGCTGGTTGTTTGAACATCTGCTGCGCGACCCCTCGGCCCCCAACGGCACCTCGGAGCTTTTGGTGGATGCGGCCATGCAGGAGCTCGCGCAGCACGACACCCCGTGGGCCACATTGGGACTGGCGCCACTCTACGGCGATGTGGCCCCATGGCTTCGCATCATGCGCGCGCTGTCGCGACCGCTGTTCAACTTCACTGGATTGGCGGCGTTCAAGCGTAAGCTCCGGCCGCAGCATTGGGAGCCGATCTTTCTGGCGTACCCGGCTGGTGCCTCGAGCGCATGGGCTGTCGCCGACGGATTGCGGGCCTTCGCTGCCAGACCGCTCTGGCGATTCGGCATCCATACCGCACTGCGCGGTCCGGGCCCGCTGCTCACGGCGCTCGAATGGCTGCTGATACCGTGGACGCTGCTGCTGGTGCTCGCGCCGGCGGATGTGTGGTTTCCGTCGGACGCCGTGAAGTGGGCGTGGGTGGTGTTCGACGTCCTCTTGTACGCGTTGCTGCGCCTCGTCCGTCGTCGCGCGTGGATCACGGGGGCACGAGTAGCGGCAACGGCCGTGTCGCTGGATGCCATCCTGACGCTGTGGCAAGCGCTCGCGTGGAATGTCCCACGTGTGTCTGATTGGAGCGCCGCGCTGCTGCTCGGTATCGCATGTGCAGGTCCGCTGCTCACCGCGCCGATTCTTTGGGGCGCGGTGCGCCGATTGCAGTGGCTCACCGACTCGCGCCCCGACTCCAGCGCGCGTTAGCTTCCCAGCATGGCGGTCACACTGGAACGACTCTGCGTGTATTGCGCGTCGAACGATGGCGTGCGTGCCGAATATCTCGAAGCGGCGCGCACACTCGGCACGCTGTTGGCGCACCGGGGCATCGCGCTGGTATACGGTGGCGGCCGCGTCGGTTTGATGGGTGCAATGGCGGATGCCACGCTGGCCGCCGGCGGTGAAGTGGTGGGCGTGATGCCGCACGCGCTGGTGCAGCGGGAAGTGGCGCATCACGGGCTGACGGCGCTGCATGTGGTCGACTCAATGCACGAGCGCAAAGCGCTGCTGGCGGAGATGGCCGACGGGTTCGTGGCGCTGCCGGGCGGACTTGGGACCTTGGAAGAGCTGTTCGAGACGTGGACCTGGGCACAACTTGGCGTGCACCACAAACCGGTGGGACTTTTGGACGTGGCGCAGTACTGGCGTCCCCTGGTCACCATGCTGGAACACGTCGAAGCGGAGGGCTTCATGCGCGGCACGCCACAGGAATGGTTGGCGATTGAGTCGGAGCCGGCGCTCCTGCTCGATCGTCTCTCGCAGTTTGAGCCGCCGACGGTCCGTCGCTGGCTCCGCATGGGCGATACCTGACGCATGCCCGATCGACGGCCGAGCGCTGAGCGCGCCGGCGTCGAACGGCTGACGCGCGGGCTGGCGGCACTCGCCGCCCTGACGACGATCCCCGGTCTGATCGGCTGGGTGATTCGTGCGCCGCAGTTGGTGCAGCCCGTGCACGCCTTCGCCCCCGGTCGACCATGGTCGTTTCTGGTGATTCTCGCGGCGTCGGTCGCCGTGGGGGCGACGCGTGCGCGCGTGGTGCACACGGCCGCCGCGCTCACGGTGTTGTGTGCGGTGATCGGACTGGGCGCTCATGTGTTGGCCGTCCCACTGCCGTTGGACGCGTATGTGACCGGGCGCGTGCCGTCGATCGACCCGCTGCAGCCCACCTTCGGTATCGCGCTGTCGACCGGTCTGCTCTATACAGCGATTGCGATCATGGCATGGCTGTCGCGCCGTCAATCGGTGCCAACCGCCGCGCGCGAACGCGAGGCCATGCTGGTGAGTGCGGTCAGCGCGGTGGTCGTGACACTTGCCGGCGTGCTGTGGGTGGCACGTCTGCTGGGCGTACTGGAATCGGTGCCCGCGCGCGAGTGGTTGCAGTCGCCGATCCAATCGTTGGCCGCGGCGATGGTGTTGGGGCTGGCTCTGCTGCAACGATCGGTGTCCGCGTCGCGCATGTCGCTGGCGCCGCCGTCGTGGGCGCCGGCGGTGGCGGGCATCGGCAGTGGGCTGCTGGTGTTGCTGTTGTGGCGTGAACTGGTCATCCGCGAAGAGATGCAGCTGGCTGCGCGGTCGCAGATCGCCTCGGATGCGGTGCAGCGGGCGATTGAGCGCCAGGTGAGTGTGATTCGGGCGTCCATCGACCGGGTGGCGCGGTTTGTCCGCGTGGCGCCGACCAGTCTGGCCACGTTGCAGTCCACGGTCCCGCCGCTCGTCGCCGAGACCGATGGGTTGGGCCGCATGCTGCTGCTCGATTCAACCGGACTGCTGCGACGCGTCATCCCCGCCGACCCCCGTGCGGTCGTGACAGCGGAGCTGCGCGCGGCGCTGACGCGGGTGCATGCGCGGGCCACGCCTCGGCAGCGCGAGACCTCGGGGCTCGACAACAGTCAGGACGTGGTCGGATTGGGTGATTCGCCGTGGGGGATCGCGATCATTCATCCGGTGGGCGCCGATCAGGGTGATGTCGCGTTTGTGGTGGGGCTGCTGGACGAACGCGATCTGCTGGCGAGTTTCACCAGCGACACCAGCGCCGGTTTTGTTGTGCGTGCCTTCGTGGGCGATTCGCAACTTGTCGGTGCACCGATGGGAACGGCGTCACGGCGTGCCGCGCCCACGCGCGTGACAGAGATGCGCTTGGGCTCGCGGGTGATTCGCCTGACGCTGACGCCGCAGCGCGCAGCCGCGCTCTCGACGTTGCCGGATCTCGTCCTCATGCTCGGTCTCGCGATTGCCGCGCTGATTGCGCTCGTCTTGTGGCTGGCGCGACGCACGTTTGAACAAGCCAGCGCGGTGGGCATGACGCGCATGCAGCGCGCCATCGAGCGCGCCACCGACGGTGTGTGGGAACTGGATCTGCTCAACGGTCGTGTGCACCGCAGTGAGGCGCTGCTCAAGAATCTTGGACTCGATCCCGCGGAGATCAACGGACCGGAAGGCGCGTGGAACGAGCGGGTGCATCCGGATGATGCACCGGTGGTGGCGGCTGCACTGCAGCGTCATTTGTCGGGAGCGGCCGATGTGTTCGAGTGTGAGTACCGCGTGCGTGCACACGACGGGGGATGGCATACGCTGGTGGATCGCGGACGCCTGATTGATCGCACACTGGATGGCCGCCCACTGCGCCTGCTTGGCATCACCGCCGACACGACCGAGCGCGGTCGGGTCGAAGGGGCGCGAGAAGAAAGTGAGCGTCGGTTTCGCGCGATGTTCGAGACGGCATATCAGCTGCAGCTCCTGCTCGATCTCGATGGGTGTATTCTCGAGGCAAATCGTGCGGCAGCCGAACTGGCGAATACGCGTGCCGAGACGTTGCAGGGCCAGCGTTTTGCCGACCTGCCCTGGTGGCCCGATGACGGGGTGACTGCGCAGCGAGTGCAAGACCGCGTGTCGCGCGCACGGAATGGGGAAACCAGCCGATTCGAGGTGACGCTCACCGCCGCGGACGACCGGGCCGCGATCGTGGACGTGTCACTCACGCCGATTCTCGATCAGGATGCGCAGGTGGTGCAGGTGTTGGCGGAGGGGCGCGACATCACCGAGCGCAAACGGGCGGAGATTTCGCTGCGCGAGATCGGTGCGCTGACCACGATGGGACGTCTGGCCGCGCGTGTCGCGCACGAAATCAACAATCCGCTGGCGGGTATTCAGAACTCGTTCCTGCTGGTGCGGGATTCGATTCCAGTAGACTCGCCTCACTATCGGTTTGTCGGAGCCATCGAACGCGAAATTGCGCGCATCGCCGCCGTCACGCGGCAGTTGTACGAGACCTACCGCCCCGATCAGGCGACGGAAACCAATTCGTCGGTGATCATTGCGATCAGCGATGCGGTGACCTTTCTCGAGCAGGTGAATCGCGCTCGGCAGGTGACGATCACCACCGATGTGGTCAACGCGCCGTCACTCGTCCCTGTCCCTGATGCGCTCTTGCGTCAGGCGCTCTACAACCTCGTGCAGAACGCGCTCGATGCGTCGCCGACGGGCGGCACGATCATCGTCTCCGCAGCCCGCGATGGGGACTGGTGTCTCATTCGGGTGTCCGATGAAGGGCCGGGGATCCCTGCGAGTGTGCGCGAGCGCATCTTCGATCCATTCTTCAGCACCAAGGATCGCACCGTGAAAACCGGTGGCATGGGCATCGGATTGTCGCTGGTGCGTCAATCGGTGGTCGCCGTGGGCGGCGAGATCGAGGTGCAGGACCGGCCAGGCGGCGGGACCACGTTTGCAATTCGCCTGCCGATGATTCCGATCGATACAGGAGTTCTGCGATGAGTCGGGGACGAATTCTGATTGCGGACGACGAACCGACGTTCCTCGCGTCGACTGCCGAGCTGTTGCGCCGTGAGGGGTACGCGGTGGACACGGTGGAGGACGCCGCGTCGGCCATGTCGGCCATCACCACGGAGCCGTACGATCTCCTGATCACCGATCTGGAAATGCCAGGCAACGCGGATCTGGATCTGGTGCAGCAGGTGGCGCACGCCAGCGGCGGCCTGCCGATCATCATCATTACCGGGTTTCCGTCGGTCCGGTCTGCTATCGCCTGCATTGAGCTGCCGGTCGCTGCCTATCTCGTGAAGCCCGTGCACTTCCCGGAATTGCTCAGGCGCGTGTCGGCGGCGGTCGCCCGCTTTCGTTCGTATCAGACGATGCAGCGTGCTGAAACCCGTCTGCGCGAGTACCGGCGTGAGCTTGAGGTCATACCGGCCCCGTCCGGCGTCGATGCCAAGACCGGCGTCGACACCTTCCTCGCGCTGACATTGCGGAACGTGATGGGCTCGATCACCGATCTGGAGCAGCTGGGCCGTGCGCTGGCCGGGCAAACCGACGGCAGTCCGCATCCCTGCCAGCTCATCAACTGTCCACGCGGTGCGCAACTTCAAGCCGCTGTTGAAGATACGATCGCCGTGCTGGAGGAAACCAAAGGGGCATTCAAGTCAAAGACGCTGGCCGATCTGCGCCACCGACTGGAGCTTTTGGTCAAGCACGTCTAGAGTCTGGGAGGGCAATTCGGACGCCAAAATGTGGGACGAAACCCTTGCGGCGGGTCCCTCCCGGAAGTTACGAATACAGGGTCACCACGAGTCATCGTGTGTGGCCGTCCGGTGAACGTCACCGGGTGACATACGGATCGGACTACCGGTCCACCTTGGCGATCGGGGCATAGGCCCCGGAAGCCGAAGGCGCGCAGATCGCTCTTCACCGAGCGGTTTTCGCGCCTTTTGTGTTCTCAGGAGCGAACCGACTCATGAATCGCGCGCTGTCTCAGGATGGAAGCACCGAGCGCCCGCGCCCTCGTATGGGCGTCGCGAGCGTCGTGCCCGCTCCGTCGCGAGTCCCGGCCGAGGGTGGCGATGCACTGACGCTGGTCCGTGCGGTGCGCCCGCCGTCCGCGATGGATCGCCCAGCCCCGCCGGTGGCATCGGTGGCGAATTCGGCCGCATTCCACGAATTGCGTGGACAGTCGGATGCCATGCGCGAGGTCTACCGAAAGATCGCGCGTCTGGCGCGGACCGATGTCACCGTGCTCGTCAATGGTGAGAGCGGAACGGGAAAAACGCTGGCCGCGCATGCGGTGCACGCCGAAAGTCCTCGTCGGCTGCAACCGTTCGTGGTGGTCAACTGCGCCGCGCTCCGCGCGGAGTCGCCGGGCGACGTGGCGTTTTTCGACGGGGCGCACGGTGGCACGCTGTTGCTGGACGAGATCGGTGACCTGAATCCGGCCGCGCAAACCATGCTGCTGCGTGCGCTGGAGCGTCATGACGCCGCGCGGCGCCCGTCGACGCGCGGGGCGCGCATCGAGGCACGTGGGGATGTGCGCGAGGATGTGCGAATCGTCGCGACCAGCAATCGCCCGCTGGAGCGCATGGTGCGCGATGGTCGCTTCCGGCACGACCTGTTGTATCGACTGCGTGTGGCGACGGTCACGATGCCACCACTTCGCGAACGGACGGCGGATATTCCCGCGCTGGTGGAACACGCGCTGACCGTCGCGGCCCTGCGACATCGCCTCACGCTGCGTGGCGTGGATGACGCCGTCTGGTGTCTGCTACGCCGCTACGACTGGCCGGGCAATGTGCGCGAGTTGCACAACGTGATCGAAACCGCGCTGGTGTTGAGTGACGGACCGGTGATCCTGGCCCGGGATCTGCCGTCGGCGTTGACGGAGGAGGCGATGCAGTCGATGGGGGTTTCGTCGCTCGTGGCGACGGCCGAGGAGCTGCCGTTTGTGGAAGCGCGGGAACGGGCGCTGCGGGAGTTTGATCGCGCCTATCTGTCGGCGGCGCTGCAGCGCAACGACGGCAACGTGGCCCGCACGGCGCGGGCGCTAGGACTCCATCGGCAGTCCCTGCAAAAACTGCTGGTCCGTCGCGAACTGCGTCCGGCAGGTGACCACGCGCAGGAACCGGCGCAATGATGACCACACCGCGGAGATGACCCAGTGCGCACCAATTTGACACCCGAGCTTCATCGCCTGCTCTCCCAGCGATTCAAGGCGCTGTCCGAGCCGGCCCGTCTGCACATTCTCGAAACACTCTATCAGCGCGAACTGACGGTCAACGAGCTGGTGGAAGAGACCGGCATGGGCCAGGCAAATGTGTCCAAGCACTTGCAGGTTCTGCATTCCATGGGCTTCGTCAAGCGACGCAAGGAAGGACTGTATGTCCACTATGCGCACGCGGATCGGAACGTCATGAAGCTGTGCGATCTGATGTGCAGGCGCATCGAACACCAGCTCGACGCGCACAAGCGGATGCTCAGCGCCTGAGTACCGCTGCGGGTCGGCCGTTCCCCGCCCCGCCCCATGCCTACCGTGATTTGCCGTCGTGTCCATCCTGCGCGCGTAGTGCGCGCCGTTCGAGCGTTCCGTGTTGGTGCGATCGGCGCGCTGGCGCTGACGCTGCTGGGCTGCGCGCGACGCGCCACCAGTGCCGCCCGGAGCGGGGGGACTCCCGCCGTCGAGTCACGACGGACCGCACTCCGTGTCATGTCGTTCAACGTGCGCTACGACAATCCGGGCGACGGGATCAACGCCTGGCCAAACCGGCGCGATTGGGTGGCCTCGCTCCTTCGCTTTCACGATGTCGATGTAGTCGGCGTGCAGGAGGCGCTGGCGCCCATGCTGCGGGATCTCGATGCGCGTCTGCCTGGTTTCGCCCGCGTGGGTGTTGGTCGCGCCGACGGGCGCATGGCTGGCGAGTTCAGCGCCATTCTCTATCGCACCGACCGACTCACGCTCTCCGACAGCGGCACCTTCTGGCTGTCTCCCACGCCGAGTGTGGCCGGCAGCAAAGGGTGGGATGCCGCGATCGAACGGATTGCCACATGGGCGCGTTTTCGCGATCGGCAGACGGGGTGCACCTTTTTCATGTTGAACACCCACTTCGATCACGTGGGCGAGGTCGCGCGGCAGCAGAGCGCTCGGCTCATTCGCACCCGCCTCGCCGCCATGGCTGGTGCGCTACCGATTGTGATGACCGGCGATCTCAACAGCGATCCGCAGAGCGGCGCGTATCGGGTCCTGACACGCGACACGATCGCCGAGGCGGGCGCGCCGTTACGTGACGCGCTGAGCAGCAGCCTCGGCGGACACTACGGACCGCTCTCTTCGTGGACCGCCTTCAAGGCGATCGAACCGGGGCGTCGCATCGACTATGTGCTGGTGTCGCCGACAGTGACCGTCGTGTCGCATGCCATATTGCCAGACAGTTGGGATGGCCGCTTTCCGTCCGATCACCTGCCCGTTCTCGCCGCGCTCGCGCCCTGCCGCTGACCGCCAGCTACTCATCCGCCAGCACCAACGTACATGTTCATCGAATTCAGTGGCGCCGCACGCGAAGTCACCGGCTCCTGTCATATCCTGCGTGTCGGCCGTCGCACGATTCTGCTGGACTGCGGCCTGTTTCAGGGTCGCCGCGCGGAGAGTCGCGTCAAAAACGCGAAACTGCCGCTGCCCATCGAAGACATCGACGGCATCGTGCTGTCGCATGCGCATATCGATCATGCGGGCCGGCTGCCGTTTCTGGTCAATCAGGGATACAAGGGCACCATCTGGGCGACGGCGGCCACGCGTGATCTCTGCGCGATCATGCTTGCCGACTCCGCGCACATTCAGGAAAAGGACGCGGACTTTCTGGAACGCCATGGGCGAGCGCACGCCGAGCCACTGTACACCATCGCCGATGCCGTCCGCACCCAGGATGCGATGGTCGGCATGCCGTACCATAAGTGGTTTGAAGTGACCGACGGCATTCGCGCACAGTTCGTCGACGCCGGACATATTCTCGGATCGGCGTCCGTGGTCATCGAAGCGCGCGAGAACGGAGAATTCCGGCGCCTCATCTTCTCGGGCGACATCGGGCGCGACGGACTGGCGATCATTCGCGATCCAGAACCGCCGACCGGTGGCGCCGACGTGATTCTCTGCGAATCCACGTATGGCGATCGCGATCATGAATCGGTGGACGGTGCCCGCGAGCATCTGGCGCGTGTGGTCCGCGAAACGGCGGCACGCGGCGGCCGTGTGCTGATTCCGGCGTTCGCCGTGGGACGCACGCAGGAACTCGTCTACGACCTGCATGGACTGCAGCGTGAGGGGAAGATTCCGTCGATCCCGATCATCATCGATTCACCGCTCGCCATCGATGCGACGTCGGTGTTCGAGATGCATCCGGAGACCTTCGATCAGAGCGAAGATCTGATCCGGCACACGCAGGATATTTTCGATTTCCCGATGGTGCGGTACACGCGCGATGTGCAGGCCTCGAAGGCGCTCAACAGTCAGAGCGGTCCGATGATCATCATCGCGGCCTCGGGAATGGCCGAATCGGGGCGCATTCTGCATCATCTGCGCAACGGGGCCAGCGATCCACGCAACACGATTCTGATTGTGGGATTTCAGGCGGAGCACACCACCGGCCGCCGCATCGTCGAGCGTCGGGGCACGATTCGCATTCTGGGCGACGACGTGGAATTGGCCGCGCAGGTGGAAATCCTCAACGGCTACAGCGCACATGGCGATCGCACCCAGTTGCAGCACTGGCTCTCCGAGGTGCGAAGCGGTGGCGTCGCCAACGGCCGGGGCCAACCGCGTGTCCACCTGGTGCATGGCGAGCCGCCAGCGCAGGAGGCGTTTGCGACGGCGCTGCGTGCCGACGGCTTCACCGTCGACGCGCCGGAACCCGGTGCGCAGCGCGTGATCTGAGACGGCCTCGGCGGAGTATTTCCAACGGTGCGCCGACCGGCGCGCCGACAGGAAGCCCGCTCCGCGCACTAGCTTACCCGCATGCCCCGCCGCGCCCCGCGTCGCTTCGCCAGAGTATTTGGTCGCCTGCTCGTCGTGTGCGTGACGATATGGCTGGCATGTTTGGCGGCCATTCTGATCTGGTCCACGCGCAGCAGCAGCGCATCCGCCGACGCCATCGTGGTTCTGGGCGCGGCGCAGTACGGGGGCCGTCCATCACCCGTGTTGCGCGCGCGTCTCGATCATGCGGTGGCGCTTTTCAAGGCGGAACGCGCCCCGCGCATGGTGTTCACGGGTGGACGCCGTGAGGGCGATCTGATCAGCGAAGCGGCCGCCGGTCGCCGCTTTGCGATGCGCCGTGGTGTGCCGCCGCAGGCGATTCTGTTGGAGGCGACCGGACGGACCTCGCTGGCGTCGGTGCATGGCGCGGCGCAAGCACTCCGCGCGCACGGTGACTCCGTCGCACGCCCCATGTCGGCGCGTCCGCGCGTCTTGATGGTGAGCGATCCGTTCCACATGCTGCGACTCGATGT
>Ga0154020_10002621_pt1 | contig 21911 bp, 18 predicted proteins | sample Klosneuvirus_201_FD_109709 | JGI IMG/M metagenome (GOLD analysis project Ga0154020, IMG submission 109709) | Active sludge microbial communities from wastewater, Klosterneuburg, Austria - Klosneuvirus_20160825_MG | ecosystem: Engineered > WWTP > Aerobic digester > Activated sludge | place... | reverse complement strand
GAATATCTGAAGTCTGAGGGTTTACAAAATAATCAGCAACAGGTACAGGATAAGCATGAATGTAATTATTTACCACCTTCTTCGCTGTACATCCGCTGTCTGAATTGGCAATTAAAGTCACAGTATACAATCCTGCAGTATAAATGTGTGAAGGATTAAAATCTGTTGACGAGGTATTATCACCCAAAGTCCATGAGTAACTGGTAATAGTTCCATTGGCAATCATGGTATTGTTGAAGAAGTTCACAGGAAGTTTTTCGCATCCGGCAAATTTATCTGCTGTAAAATCAACTACCGGCGATGGATTAACATACATGGTTACAGCTGTTGTATCTTTACAACCATGGTTTGTGGTAGTTATTAAATGAATAGTTTTAGGACCATGGCTTGTAAATATGGTCATGGCATTTTGCCCGGTTGTTTCAATAGAGCTGATGTTGTTATCCAAATCCCATTCCCAGTTTGTAATTGTTCCGTTAGAACCTATCACATAAGAATTATCGGAGAAGTTTGTATAATCACCAACACAAGTTTTTGTAAAACCAAACTGCGAAACAGGTTTAGAAAACACATTCACAACTTTTTGAATAGAGTCGGAACAACCTAAATCAGTCACAGCAATTAAGCTTACATTATAAACACCGCTGTTTGGATAAGTATGACTCGGTGATTGTGAGGTATTGTCAGGCACCCAGTCATTGTTATAATCCCAATACCAATTAGTAACGTTTGATCCATTTGCGTTTGTGGTATTGTTGAAATTGGTTGGTGCACCTTCGCAAATGGCATTAAATGTGAAGTCAACAATTGGTGAAGGATTAGCAACTAATGTATGACTAATAGTGTCGGCACAACCTGAAGAATTGCTTACGATTAATGTAATTGTTTGCGTGCCGTTATTCGTATAAATATGACTCATATTTTGTTGTGTACCATTAGGCGTTGCATCATTCCAATTCCAGTTCCAGGTACTTAATGCTGGTCCACCGTTTAAATTAGTTTGATCAACAAACAAAGCAGATTGATTCACACAGGCCGGAGTAAAGTTAAATGCGGCTATAGGTGCAGGTACAGGCGTTACGTTTATAGTTATACTATCCCTGCAACCCGCAGAGTTGGCTACTATGAGTTTGACGGGTTTGGAACCTCCTGTTGTATAAGTATGAGATTCTATAGAATTTGTGCCTGTTGTGACGGGGCTACCATCTCCCCAGTTCCAGGTGTAAGTGGTTGCACCAGTTGATGTACTTGTAAATGTAGCTGCAGAATTGATACAAGCAGGCGAGAAAACAAAATTTGCTGTAGGTGCAGCACCACCAACTGCAAAAGTATAAGTTTGTTGTGCAGCACATGTAGTAAATGGTGTACAATTTAATGTATAAGTTCCTGCAGTGTTAGCAGTAATGCAACTTGTTGTTGCAACAGGTCCAACAGGTGGTGTCCAAGTATAACTTGCCATCCCTACAGGGCCGCATAATTGTTGCGGCATAGCACCACAAGGATTGTTTGAAGGCGAAAAATTATTTGACGCACAGTCAGCATCAATATAACAATATCCCCAATCGTAATTATAAATACACCAGTTACATGAAATTCTTACAGTAATGTTCTGACCGTTATAGCTAGATAAATCCATAGCAATGGTTTGCCAAGGCACATATGTTACAGGGTAGGATTGGTTACCAATGTTTAGACCGTTAGTTGATGAGGTTTGTACCACATTAGCCGGCATTCCGAAAAATTGTCCTGGAGGGTTTGCATAATAGCAGGTAAATGTCGGACAAGCTAATTGCTGGTTGGCAGCATTAAAAAACTGCACCTGGAATAATGCAGCAGCATTACCGGGATGTGGGAAATTTAAAATGCAAAACGCGAAATGTAATTGAAATTGATTGTTCGCCGCTGAAACAGGAATTACACGTGAAGCCTGGGCTGTAAAAGTGGTTTTACCTGAAATATTATTGTCGTTTAACCTTAATGAAAAGTTTCCGCCCGGACGAACCTTAGGAAAGTTTCCGAAGGGGTCGTTACCCATTGCTGTAGTTTGAATTTGATTATCACCACTTACTGTCCAACCTGTAGTGTTACCCGATTCGAAATCTATATTTGAACAACCAGCAGGCTGAGGGCCTTGCATAATGTTATTACCCCCAGGGCCTTTACTAACTGATCCATTAGCAGAAATATTAATGGCGTTATTATATAAGTCAAATTTACTAGCCTTGTAAGTTTTCTTAGCGTGATCAAGAAAGTGAAATTTTTCCTGATCCGTTTTCATATGGCTGGCATGTTCTGCTGCGCCAAGATAGTCGAAACCGGCTAATGAATCAGTTCCTTTTTTTTGCGAGAAGGCAAAAGCAGAAACTAAAGCTATAGACAAGGAGAGGATGTATTTATTCATGGTGATAATTTTAATCAAATATAGAAATATAAAGACTGAGGGCCTTAAATCTAACTAATTCATAGTTCCAATAGGCTAACAATACAATAGCCTTTACTCAAATGGTTCAATGAGTGAATCAAAACTACCCAAATGGGCATAAAAAAACCCTGACGATTTCTCTCAGGGTTTTTTTGTATAAAGTATGATATTAGTTAACTAATCCGGTGAAACCGCTATCAGCTCTTAATTTGATAAATTCTGCATCGTCTTTAGCAGCAGCTTTTAAAGTGCCATCCATTTCAACTGCGGTTTTTAAGTTCATTAAAACTTCTGAATTATTGCTCTTACGTGCAGCAGCAACAGCTTTTAAGTAATAGCTTAATGCCATGCCTTTTTCGTTGCTACCATCAATAGTTGCGTTAACTGCATCAGGAGTTCCTGATAACAATTGCGCTAAAGCTTTGTTGAATCCGTTGTATCCACCAAAACTAGAAACTGCATCGCTGTATTTTGCATCACGAATTTGTAAAATACCTTTGTTGTAATTTACTTCAGAACCTGCACCACTTGCTTTGTTATATAAATCCATTGCAGCAGTACGGTTACCGTTCTTAGCTTGAATAATACCTAAATTATTCATTACAATTGGGTTTCCTGAAGCGTTTTTCTCAGCGCGAGTGAAAGCTTCACCTGCTTCAGAAACTTTGTTCTGAGTTAATAAAGCAACACCTAAGTTATTTGAAGATCTCCAGTCAGCAGCATATTGCTTTTCAGCAGCCTGGTAAATCTGAACTTTTGTGTTAATATCGTTAGTTAATGTAGCACCGTAAAGTAATTCTTCAATTGATAAAGAATCAGGGTGAGAAGTACAAAGTGCAGAAATCATTTCGTCAGTACGTGATTTTTTATCAACGTTGATGGTGATTTCAGAGCGACGTAATTTTGGTAATACTTTCTCTGCTAACTCAACATAAGTTTTAGATAAGTTTTTAATTTCTGTACGACGCTGATTAGGGTCAGAATACATAGTTAAAACACGTAAAATAAGGTCTTTGTCAGCCATTGTAGAAGCTTCCATTAAACTTTTGAAACCTTCCCAGTCTTCTTTAGTTGTACCAACTACAAACTGTTCTTTTTCTTTACCGAATTTATTGTCTTTGTTTTTGTTCTTTTTGAATTCACCCATCATAGCAGCAGAACCTGAAGTTGCACGGTCTTTTGCTAAGTTTTCGTTTTTGTCAGTTTCACCGTCCGGAGAAGCGTAAGCAGAAACGTTAATGCCTTTGAACTCATACCATGAATTGTTGATATTCGCAGTAATGAAATCCTGAACACCTTTCATTTCTTCACTCTTCATTTCGGCAGGACGAACAGTTGATTGGTTGATTACATAATAAATATGTGCAACCTGATTTACAGGAGTTGTTTTTACAAATGCATCCTTACCGTAAATCCCTTTTTCGTCGTTACGAACTAATAGCGGAGTAATGTTAGTTCCGTCCGCGATTTCCATAGGAGCGAAATCTTTAATTTTCTTTTTCACCTGACCTTGAGCGCGAAGTTCAACTTTCGCAACTTTCATACCCGGCTCATATAAATATTTTTCAGAGGTATAGCTAAATGTTCCTCCTTTATCGAAGCTGATTTTTTGTCCGCTTCCGGTAGCTTTATCACCAACTAAAACAACTTGTTTTAAGGCTTTTTCTCCGCCTGTATATTTCACTACAGGAGTGATGGTCATGGTAACTTTTTTAGCGAACAATTTAGGGTTAAACTTTCCGGTTACACTAAACTGAACACTGTCAGCATGCATCTCAATTGGGTTTGGAGTAGCATTATAACTAATGTCTTTTTGTTTCTTAATCATTTTGCCTAATCCATTACAGCCAGTTAATACAACTGCTACTGATAAACCGGCACCTAGGGTCCTTAAAAATTTTGAATTCATAGTTTGGGTGTTTTATTTTAAATAAACAGCAAGGCAAAAATAGAAATTATTTTAGAATGCCCAAGCTTTTATTTGAAATTTGTTAAAAATAAAAACCCTGCACCATTTTGATATGACACAGGGTGTAAGTATTTGATTTAAAGTAAGTTAATTACTTTTTTAAAGAATTTACTTTTTTGGTTAGTTTCGACTTAAGATTCGAAGCTTTGTTCTTGTGAATAACGTTGCGTTTTGCTAACTTATCTAGCATTGCCGATACTTTCGGAAGTAATGATTCAGCTTCCTTTTTTTCAGTTGCCGCGCGTAAATTCCTTACTGCAGTTCTTGTAGATTTAGCAAAGTAACGATTATGTAAACGCTTTGAGTTATTAGCACGAATACGTTTAATTGCCGACTTATGATTTGCCATTATAATACGTTTTTAAAATTCAATCCCAAAATTGGGACTGCAAATGTACAGCATTTTTTTGAATATACAAGTGTTAAAAACAATTATTAGAACCTTCGGCATAAAAAACTATATTTGTTTCAAGGTGAATATGTTAAAATACATTTTTATAGTTGTTATTTCGGTGATAATCACGCCTTTTATCGCTCAAAACAAAGATGTTTTCGAAAAAAACATTGTCCCTAACGGTAGTTTCGAAAATTACCGTAAAAAATCGGAAAGCATCAGACAAGCCATTCCATGGACTCAAATTGCCTCGGTTGACTTTTATCAGAAACCTGTAGAAAAAGACACCGGATACCAAAAAGGTGGATTTGACGGCGATTGTTACATTGGGCTTCGTTTTCAAAAACGGTATAAGGAATTTGCCCAGGTTCGGCTGGCTGAGGCTTTGAAACGAGGTGGGGTTTATGATTTCGAAATGCATGTGAGGATGGCTTATTGGAGTAATGCTATGCTAAAATCAATCGGTGTATTATTTTCAAAAGGCGGATACCATAGTCAGGGTGATGCAGTTAAAAGCTGCATTATTGATTCGGTTTGCAAAAAAGGTGGTTTAATAAATAATTACCAATGGTTCAAAATTTACGGCAGATATAAAGCTGATGGGGGAGAGAAATATCTCACCATTGGGAACTTCTCCCCAAACATAAGCAAAGAAGTTGTAAGAATTAATATTTTAAAGAGGGGATTTAAAGAAGCTTATTATTTTGTGGATAATGTCAAGCTTGTGAAAGCGCCGGAAGAAAAAGTGGCAGTTGAATATGTAAGCAGCATCAGGCATGATGAAGATTCGGTTCTCGCAGTAAAAAAAGATATTAAAATTGGAGAGAAAGTGGCCTTAAAGAATATTGTTTTCGACGAGGGTAAATATTATTTGTTGTCGGAATCATATGTTGAACTGAATAAATTGGCACAATATTTATTGAGGAACCCGAAAATGGAAATCCAAATTAACGGTCATAGCGATAATATTGGGAAGAAGAATAAGAATCAAAGATTATCTGAACAACGCGCCCGAGAGGTATTTGAATATTTGATTAAAAAAGGTGTGCAAAACAAAATGTACTTTAAAGGTTACGGAAGTATGCAGCCAATTGCTAGTAATGAAACTGAAGAAGGAAGAATCAAAAACCGCAGAGTTGAATTTGAAATAATTAAAAATTAATGGAAATAATAAAGGACGATAAAAAAATTATTAAAGCCTGGACATTTTACGACTGGGCTAATTCTGTATTTCCATTAGTAATTACCTCAGCCATTTTTCCGAATTATTACGAATACATCACTTCACATGATGCCAATAAAAATGATATTGGTGACATGGTGCAGTTTTTCGGATTCAATGTTCATAATACTACTATTTATTCATACATGTATTCTTTTGCTCTGGCAATTGTGGTATTAATTGTGCCATTCTTAAGTGGTGTTGCCGATTATTTAGGAAACAAAAAACGTTTCCTTCAATTTTTTTGTTACCTCGGTTCTTTGTCATGCATGAGTTTGTTCTTTTTTAACCGCGAACATCTTGAAATGAGTTTTCTCTCATTCATATTTGCAACAATTGGATTTTGGGGAAGTTTGGTATACTACAATTCCTATTTACCTGAAATTGCCTCGGTAGAAAACCAGGATAAAGTAAGCGCAAGAGGGTTTGCTATGGGATATTTGGGCAGTTCAATAATGCTCATTATTTGTTTAATCAGTATTATGGTATTAAAGTGGCCGGCTAAGTATTCTTTTCTGATGGTTGGAGTATGGTGGATTGGATTTGCCCAATACACTTTTTCAAAACTCCCTAATATTGTTGGCGGGCACGTAAAAGGTGAAGCAAATGGTGTTTTTACCAAAGGCTTTAAAGAATTATTACAGGTAGTGAAGCAAGCGGTAAAACAGGAACGGCTAAAAAAATTCCTATATGCTTATTTCTTTTATAATATGGGCGTACAAACTGTAATGGTGATGGCAGTACTTTTTGCAAGGAAAGAAATTATATGGCCTGATGAACAAACAAAAACCACTTCGTTAATAGTAAGCATACTTTTAATTCAGTTTCTGGGAATAGCAGGTTCGTTTATATTTTCATGGTTTGCCGGCAAAACAAGCAGTATTAGAGCATTAACAATTGCAATTATTATCTGGATATTTATTTGTGTTTTTACATACGCAGTAGCTTATCAGCCCATTCATTTTTACATGGTGGCTGTTATGGTTGGATTTGTTATGGGTGGTATTCAAGCCTTGTCGCGCTCAACTTATTCGAAAATGCTTCCTGAAACTGATGATCATGCAAGTTATTTCAGTTTTTACGATGTGATGGAAAAATTGGGAATGATCCTTGGTACACTTTCTTTCGGTTTAATTGCAGAAATGACAGGTGGTATGCGCAACTCAGTACTATCACTGATTGGCTATTTTATTATTGGATTTCTTTTGCTGTTAATGGTTCCCAAAGAAAAAAAACCAACAACGGGTTAATTCCTATTTCAATAAAATATAATTTTTATACTCACCGGGTCTCCAACCTGTGGCGTTTTCAATTTTTTGCAAAACACTGTCTTTTAGAGATAACTTAATTTGTGAAGCGTCAAATTTAAAATTCCAGTTCTGTTCGCTTATCCTTTTTTTCATCACATCAGGGTGGGAATCTTTGAATAATTCCAAGCTGTCAATTTTGCTATAATCAAATTCTTCGCTTGCTTCAATATTTTTTTTCATCCAAGCATCATCATGCCACATTTTGTGAAAATTTTCTTGTTTGGCTTGTTGTGCTTTTGGAGGCTTTACCCATCCGTAATGGAAGACAGCTGCGTTAATTTTTCTTACTCGTAATTTGCTGTCATCCGTTTTTCTGAACCCTTGTGCATCTTTATATGAACGGATGTTTTTATTGTTTTTTATAATACGAATTTCGTTCCTGTACCATTTCCTGGAATTGCCAACGTAATTGTAATTACCATAAAAGTGCACATAATTAAATAGCAAGCCTTCAGTTTTTTCATCATTGGCAAATTGTTTCATGCCCTCAAGAATAATTGAATGGTATTTTTCATGAATAACTTCATCGCTCTGAATATAAAAACACCAGGTTGTGTCTTTGCCAATAGCATCAAAAACTTTATTGGTCTCAACAGACAACAGTTTACCGCCTTCACGCAAACTGTCATCCCAAATGCTTTCCATGATTCTTATTTTAGGTGAATTAATACTTTTGATTAATTCCATTGTGCCGTCTTCTGAATTACCAACGCTCACTAAAAATTCATCACAAACAGGTAAAACAGATTGTATTGCTTCAATAACAGGATAATCATATTTAATCGCGTTTCTTATTATTGTAAATCCTGTAACTTTCATAATGCAAAAGTAAAATAAAATTAAAACGGATAGCCTATACCAAAGTTTAAAGTGAATTGTCGCAGAGGTTTTTTATTAAACGTCCATCTGTTCCCTTCAGCATATTTCGGATCAACAATAGGTATAGCTCCATCAAGTCTCAAAACAAAAAAACTTAAATCCCATCGGATACCCCAACCTGTACCAACTGCAATCTCTTTATAAAATCTTGTAATGTCAAATTCGCCCATTGGTTTCTGACTGTCTTGGTGCAATAACCAAATGTTACCCGCATCTACGAACCAGGCCCCATAAAAAGAACGGAAAACGTGAAATCTGTATTCAATATTTCCTTCAATGATAAAGTCACCAATCTTATCGTATTTCGAATTGATAGAGTCGGGTTGGGCATAACCTCCCGGGCCAAGTGTTCTGGCGCGCCACGCTCTAACACTATTAGGACCACCGCTAAAATAACTTTGTTCGTACGGAAGTACATTCAGATTTTTTAATGGTTTTCCAATCCCCAACATGGTTCTGTAAACTACTCTGTTTTTCTGTCTTATAGGAATATAAATTCTATAGTCAATATCTGCTTTTAGAAACTGCGCGAATGGAATATTGGTAATCAAAAATCTGCCTAGTGTATCTTTGGGTTGATTGGTTGCTTCGAATACACCTCTCAAAACATTGCCAGAAGAGGTTAGGTTTATTTTCAAATAACTAACAGGCTTTCTGGAAGTGTTGGATCCTGTTAAAATTTGGTTGTTATAAACCACCGAATAGCGTGAAATAGTTGTAATGTGATCTTGAAAAGAATTTAGTAAAAACAAATCGTTTATACTAATTAAACTGGATTTAAAATTGTCGGTTAGCTTGGCTTTAATCATGTAAATTTCAAATGGAATAATGTCTTGTCTCCATTTTGTTTTTCTGGTTTTGAAACTGAATCCGTAATTAACTGTACTAATAATTCGGCTGAATTCCGGCCGCGACTGATAGTTTAGTGAAGTGTTGATATAAGTCCGTGGATAGGCATCTTTTTTAAATGGGAAGAGCGAAAAAGGGAACGCTGCACGGGGCACCGAGAATTTTATACTTGGTCCAACCTGAATGGTGTTAAATGCACCGGGTACATTATTTATATCGCCTTGTTTTGTGTTAAATTGATGTTGGGCAATTAACGCACCATTCAAGCTCATTTCAAATAATTCTGCACCTTTTAAAAGGTTCTTATTTTGAAATAGTAAACTACCATCAACACCAAGGTTTCCGGAAGTATTTGTGCCTTCTGTTTCAATAGTTATTGATTGTTTTATTAAGGGCTGGCAAATAATGTAACAATCAAGTAGGTCGTTGAAGTTCCTGTTTTTTACAAACTGAATGACTACGTTTCTGAATACACCTAAATTAAGAAGGCGTTTATAGGTTTTTTCAGCGAGGCTCTTCTGGAAAACTTGTCCTTTGAAAAATTCAATATTTCCTGCTATTACATTTCTTTTGAACTTAAGTTTATCCTGTATCAGAAAAAAATAATCTTCGTATGGAATTGTGTCTTTGAAATATTCGTCCTTATAGTACCCGGAAATGTTTTCCGTAATGATAAAAATTTTATTGATATAATATCTAGGATGTTCTATATAAGAAATTGAATCTTTGTCTTGGTTAGCGAATGCAGGGAATTTTTTAAAATTAACAGTGATATCAACTTTCTGATTACTAAGAGTCGAATCCACATCGAAGTAAATGTAGTCTTGCTCAAAGTAGTAAAATCCATTATCAAGCAGGTGATTAGTTATCCTTTCTCTTTCTGACTGAATTACATCGGCATCAAATGGCGCGCCTTTTTTTATTTTGCAATGCATGGTGTCTTGTGAAGCATAATAAGAAAGTTCATCATTATGAAAATTATAGTGAACATTATTTATAAAATATTGTTTACCCGGAGTCATCTGGTAAAATACACGGGCGCGTTTTCTGGTTTTCAAATAGGAAACGCTATCTGTTACTTTAGCATAAAAATAGCCTTTCGAAAAAAGATAACGTTTGATTTGTGCTGATGATTGTTTAGCAATAACAGAATCATAGATCACCGGTTCTTCAGAAATTTCAATCAAGCTTTCACGGAAAGTAGGTTTTTCTTTGTCTTTTAGTCTTGCTTGTTTTGGTTTTTTACCCTTTTTAATCCTCTTCTCGTTTTTTGATTTGTTTTTTGCAATTCGTTTCTCGTTAATCCGGTCAAATTTAGCATCACGCTTTTCTTTGTGTTTAACAAGTTTTTCTTTGTTTATTTGGGTATAGAGCCAAAGATTAAAAGGAATAATGGAGAGTATTTTCCGGTTTGGTTTTTGTCTTATGAATGGTTCAATGGCCTGTTTGTCAATTTTACCTTTTAAATTTCCGCTGGTTGTATTTGACGAAACAAGATGTTCGTTTTCCTTAAGATGTTTTGTGGTATTACATGCGGTGAATGCAAAAGCCATTACCATTATCAGCAGATAAAAAACAAAGTTTTTTTTAAAACACATATTTAAATAAGTGCGCAATATTGGTTAACTTTATAGCATACGAATTTACTAAATAATGGTAAGCAAGAGTCAAATAAAGGACGTAAAAGCTTTACATCTAAAGAAATATAGAGATGAATCCCGTTTTTTTATTGCTGAAGGCACTAAAATTGTCACGGAAGTTCTTAGCACATATCCTGAAATTATTCATGAATTATTCGCTACCAAATCATTTATCGAGCAGAACTCTAAAATTCTGAACAGCAAATTAAAGCTGAATATAGTTACTGAACAGGAATTGGAGAGGATAAGTGCACAGAGTAACCCTAATCAGGTATTGGCTGTTTGTCACTTTTTTTCTTTAGCTAAACCGTCATTTGATTTTAAAAATAATTTCAGTTTTTACTTGGATGACATTCGTGACCCGGGAAATTTAGGTACCATTTTAAGAATCGCAGATTGGTTCGGAATTAATGAGATTTACGCTTCTGAATCTTCTACTGAAATTTACAACCAAAAGGTCATCCAATCGGCGATGGGTGCTTTTTTAAGAGTAAGGGTACATTATATCCTGCTCGATGAGGTGCTTAATAACATCCAATGTCCTGTTTACGGCGCTGTATTAAATGGAAAAAACATTTACAAAGAGACACTTCAAAACGGATTAATTATTATCGGCAATGAAGCTAATGGAATTAATAAAAATAATTTATCCAAAATCACACACCCACTAACAATCCCTGCCGCAACAACCAATCATACGGAGTCGCTGAATGCAGCAATGGCTGCTTCTATCATTAGTGCCGAGTTTTTCAGGCAATTGAAATCGTAATTTATTTGGAAACTACAAAACCTTTAAATCTGATTGTTTCTGGAGAATTTTTTGCGTTGCTGATGATTTCAACGTTTCTGTCTTGTCGGTCGTAAACTGTTTTTGTATTGAAAATCACTGTGAGTTTACCTTTCTGTCCTGGGGCGATTGGTTGTTTTGGAAAATCAACACTGGTGCATGAGCATTCAAATTTTGCATCGGCAATTAATAAAGGCTGATCACCTTCATTAATAAAATCATACTCAATGTTCACCATTTCTCCTTTTTTCACAATACCAAAACTTTTTTTGGCATCTTTAAATTTGATTTTTGCCTGGGCATGAAGTTGTAAGTTCAGTGAGAGTATGGTGAAAAACAGAATACACTTAAAATAAAAAATCCCCCGGAGTTTCGGAGGATTTTTAAAATTTATTTTAGAATTATTTACCATCTGTTGGAGGAGCAGGTGCAGCTTTTACTTCACCTTTGATCTTTACTTTCACAGTAGCTAACTTGCTATTTGAGGTAACAGTAACGTTTTTCTCGAATCTACCTGCACGCTTGGTATCATACTTAACTTTTATAACCCCGCTTTTACCTGGTAAAATTGGTTCTTGTGGCCATCCCGGTTTACCATCAATTGTTGTAGATGTACAACCGCACTCGCCCTGTACACTTGTGATGGTTAAAGGCGATTTACCAATATTCTTGAATTTAAATTCCCTTAAACCATTTGCATCATACTCAATTGTTCCGAAATCAATTACATCCGAATCAAATTTTATTTCAGGAGCATTGGGGTCAACTGTCGGAACAACAGATTCCTGAGCATGGCCATTAAAGGCAAACATGACAAATAAGGCTAATATGGCGGTTATTTTTTTCATAAAATTTTTAAATTAATATTAGGATTTCTTTTCTACAGGCGCACCTTGAGATTGTTTATTCTCAGGGAATGCAGTTTCAACAGGTTTCGCTTCAACATTACCTTTAATCTGGATAGTTTGAGTACCCGATTTAGCGTTTGAGTTGATTGTTACTGTTTTGTAGATAGGCCCTACGCGTTGTGTATCGTATTTTACTTTAACCACTCCGCTCTTGCCTGGCAAAATTGGCTCTTTTGGGCACTGAGGAACAGTACATCCGCAGCTTCCCATACAATTAGTAATAACTAATGGCTCTTTACCGTTGTTAATAAATTTGAATTCACATTCTCCGTTATCACCTTGTTTAATGTTTCCGTAATCGTGAACGGTCTTATCTAATTTGATATCAGCAAGACTTGCAGGCGCAGTGGTTTGGGTTTCAGCAGCACCATGGTTATGACCATCATTAGCAGAATGTTCCTGGGCATAAGTTAATGCAGTTAAGCCTGCAACTAATCCTAAAGTTAAAATAAGCTTTTTCATATTTTTTGTTTTGTTAGTTTAAGTACTAAAATCATACCAAAGATAATACAGAGCTGGTATAGTTTGAGTATTTTTGCGAAATTTAACAAAAATTTGAATAACCTTAATGGAAATAGCTAAAACATACAGCCCAAGTGATGCAGAGAGGAAATGGTACCCTTACTGGATGGAGAAGAAATTCTTTAAATCTGAAGTAGACATAACTAAAAATCCATATACCATTGTTATTCCCCCACCAAATGTAACAGGCGTTTTACATATGGGTCATATGCTCAATAATACAATTCAGGATGTTCTAATAAGGCGTGCACGTATGTTGGGTTATAATGCTTGCTGGGTGCCAGGTACCGATCATGCAAGTATTGCCACTGAAGCTAAAGTTGTTAAGTTATTGTCAGATAAAGGCATTAAAAAATCTGACCTGACACGTGAAGATTTTTTAAAGCATGCCTGGGATTGGAAAGAAAAATACGGTGGTATAATTTTAGAACAACTAAAAAAATTAGGTGCCAGTTGCGATTGGGATCGTACCCGTTTTACCATGGATGAGAAAATGAGCGAAGCGGTTATCGATGTGTTTATTGACTTACATAAGAAGGGACACATTTACCGCGGCGTGAGAATGGTAAATTGGGATCCGCAAGGATTAACTGCCGTAAGTGATGAAGAAGTTATCTATAAAGAGTCGAGCAGTAAATTAGTTTATGTAAAATATAAGATTGAGGGTACCAGCGATTTCGTAACCATCGCAACTACGCGCCCTGAAACAATAATGGGCGACACGGCAGTTTGCGTGAATCCAACTGATGAACGCTATGCCCATTTGAAAGGAAAAAATGTAATTGTCCCTGTTGTGAACAGGACTGTGCCTTTAATTTTTGATGATTATGTGGATGCTGCGTTTGGAACCGGGGCATTAAAGGTTACACCTGCACATGATATTAACGATTTTAATTTAGGACAAAAATACAAGCTGCAAACTATTGATGCATTAACACCGGAAGGGAAAATTTCTATTGAAGCAGGCGCTTATGTTGGTATGGACCGCTTTGCGTGCCGGAAACAAATTGTGAAAGATTTGCAAGAGCAAGGCTTGGTTGAAAAAATAGAAGAAATAAAAAACAAGGTTGGTTACAGCGAGCGTACCGATGCGGTGATTGAACCGAAACTATCCATGCAGTGGTTCTTGAAAATGGACAAAGTGAGTAAACCTGCTTTGGAGGCTGTATTAAATAATGAAGTGAAATTAATCCCGGAAAAATTTGTTAACACCTATAAGCACTGGATGGAAAATGTACACGATTGGTGCATTAGCCGTCAGTTATGGTGGGGGCAAAGAATTCCTGCCTGGTACGATGGAAAAGGCAATACTGTAGTTTGTAAAACAAAAAGCGAAGCTATTGAAAAATTCAAAATTCAAAATTCAAAATTCAATGTTGATGAAGTAAAGCAGGACGAAGATGTATTGGATACTTGGTTTTCGTCGTGGCTATGGCCTTTAACGGTATTTGACCCCGAAGTAATTAAAAACGGTTGGGATAAAGCCAATGCAGATCTAAAATATTATTATCCTACAAATGATTTAGTAACTGCTCCTGAAATATTATTTTTCTGGGTAGCGCGTATGATGATTGCTGGGTACGAATACGCAGGTAAAAAACCATTCGAGAATGTTTACCTGACCGGAATCGTACGCGACAAACTTGGCCGGAAAATGAGTAAGAGTTTAGGGAATAGTCCTGATCCATTAGAATTAATTGAGAAATTTGGTGCGGATGGTGTAAGAGTAGGTATGCTCTTATGTTCCCCTGCAGGAAATGATTTAATGTTTGATGAGAGTTATTGCGAGCAAGGAAGGAATTTTGCTAATAAAGTGTGGAACGCCTTCCGCTTAATAAAAGGATTTGAAGTAGCGAATGTTGAGCAATCTCCCGCTCAGAAAACAGCGATAACCTGGTTTGAGAATAAATTGAGCGAGCAGCTGGAAGTTATTAATGACCATTATTCAAAATACAGAATGAGTGATGCCTTAATGACAACTTATAAATTGGTTTGGGATGATTTTTGCGCATGGTATTTAGAAGCAATTAAACCGGAGTTTGTTGACGGCAAAGCGCAGCCAATAGATAAAAAAACCTACAATGCGACGATAAATTTTTTAGAAAGCTTGTTGAAAATAATGCACCCTTGGATGCCTTTCATTACAGAAGAAATCTGGCATTTGTTAAGTGATAGAAGTGAATTAGATTGCATTATTGTTGCTAAATGGCCTGATGCAGTAAAAAGCGATGCGAATCAGTTAATGGAATTTGAAGTGTGTAAAGAAATTGTTGCCACCATTCGGAATGTGAGGGCTCAAAAACAATTGTCACCTAAAGAAAAACTAAAGCTTATTGAAAGATCAGATGCTACACATTCATATTTTGACGAATTGGTTAAGAAATTAGCCAACCTTAGTGAATTAAGTTACTCTAAGGATAAAGTTGAAGGCGCCTTTTCATTTATGATTATGTCAACTGAGTTTTATGTGCCATTAGCTTCAAATATTAATGTTGAGGAAGAGAAAGCCCGTTTACTTAAAGAACTGGATTACAATAAAGGATTTTTAAAATCGGTTCAAGTAAAATTAAGTAACGAAAAATTCGTTGCTAACGCGAAGCCTGAATTAATCGCACTGGAACGTAAAAAACAAGCAGATGCGGAATTAAAAATAAAAGCAATCGAAGAACAACTAACAGCTTTATAAATTTAAAATTGAAGAATCAAAAAGTATCTACCCTTGTTATATTGCTAAGCGTATTAAGCGCTTTCATGAGTGCAATTGCTTTAGTATTGTATCAGGTGTTTGTTGGTGCCGGTTTTGACCTAGCTGCAGTATTGATCTTGTTTTTTGCTTTTTTTGTCACTTCATTTTTCATTCTTTATTTTCTGTATAATCCTTTTGTTTTTGATAAAATTAAATCGGTTCACGAAGATTTAAAAAAAGTCATCCCTCAAAAGGAAATTCCAGACACTAAATTCGAGCTGGATGAAATTGACCCGATTACGCAATTAGATCTGGAAGTAAAAAAAATCGCAGTTGAGCGACAAAGGGAAATTGAGCATCTGAAACATCTGGATAGTTACCGGAAAGAGTATTTAGGTAATGTTTCCCACGAATTAAAAACACCTGTATTCAATATTCAAGGATATGTTTCTACACTCATCGACGGTGGACTCAACGATCCATCAATCAATTTGGACTACCTGAAACGTGCCGACAAAAGTATAGAGCGAATCATTCATATAATTGATGACCTTGAAACAATCACACAATTAGAAACAGGATCTTTGGAACCTGAATACGAAAAATATGATTTAGTGTTGCAGATTAAGGATGTGATAGAAGGTTTAAGCCTCATTGCCAAAAAGAAAAATATTACACTGGCCTTTGCTAAAAAGTCTGATAAGCCGCTTTATGTTTTGGCAGATAAATTCCGTATACGTCAGGTATTCGTGAATTTAATCACTAATAGCGTCAAATACGGAAAAGATGGCGGTAAAACCGAGATCAGCTTAAGTCTTTATGACGATGAAGTGATTATTGAAATTCAGGATAATGGAATTGGTATAGCAGAAGAACATTTGCCGAGGTTGTTTGAAAGGTTTTACAGAGTTGATAAGGGACGAAGCAGGGAGCAGGGTGGTACCGGCTTAGGGCTTGCAATTGTGAAACACATTATTGAGGCACATCAAAAAACAATTACTGCAAAAAGTAAGGTGAATGAGGGTACGGTATTTAGCTTTACCCTGAATAGGGCTTAATTTATTAACATATAGGGCCATAATCTTTAAAAAAAATTTTGGCAAACGGGCCTAATATCAGTAAACTTGCAAATAATTTCATAAAAATGGCAGAGATTCACATAACAGGTATTAAGTATATTGAAATTAATACCCAGGAAGATTTAGAATTTAAATACAAACCGGACGTTCCAAAATTAAAGCTGGTCGGTAACATTATAGTCGCAGAGAACGAGGAAGAAGATGACGAAGAAGATGATCAAAGCGTTGTTTTCCTCACTCAAAAGCAATTAAATCAGTTATTATTAAATAAAGAAGTTGAGCTGAAATTGGTTGAAGAAAGATGGTACCCTGTTAAACCTTTAAGTAAGGAACAGGTTAAGAAAGTAGGTTTGGTAGATATTGATGCCGAATACCTTGGGGCCGCCGGCGATATAAAGTGTTACGAAGCTGTAAAAATCACCGAATAATATTTAATCCCGATTTTAATCGGGATTTTTAATTTATAGATGGCGCTTAATTTTAATACCCTTTTAACCAGAACGCTAACGGCAATAATTTTTGTTGCTGTTTTGATGTCAGCTATTACATACAGCTATCTTTCTTTCGGAAGCTTGTTTTTAGTAATTTCCTTATGGGGTTTAAATGAATTCTATAAGATAAGCGTTAAACTAGGTGCTAAGCCATTTAAACTGATTGGATATGCAGGTGGTGCAGTTGTTTTTATTGCTTCGTTTTTTCAGAACGCAGATTTACATTTAAATTTTAAAGTTATTTATGCAGAGGGCTTTGCCATATTAACCTTGGCCTTTTTTGCTGCTCTTTTCTCAAAAAATGAAAATCCATTTAAAGATATTGCATACACCATTGCAGGCGTTTTTTATTGCGTCATTCCCTTTGTGCTGCTAAATCATATTTCATGTATAAGTGAAGAAATCCCATGCGATTTAGTTTACTCGTATGGTTCAAATTATAACCCACATCTTATTTTAGGACTGTTCTTTTTAATTTGGGCTAATGATACTTATGCTTATCTCGTAGGTAGTTTGATTGGTAAGCGTAAGTTATATGAAAGTGTTTCACCGGCTAAAACATGGGAAGGTACTGTAGGCGCAGCAATTTTAACAATTTCCTCTTCTCTTGTAATTGCAAATTGGTTTCAGGAACTGGAAACCATGCATTGGATGGTAATTTCATTTATTGTTGTAGTTGCCGGAACTTTAGGGGATTTAACGGAGTCGATGTTAAAAAGGCAGGCAGGTATTAAGGATTCCGGTCGAATCATGCCGGGTCATGGTGGTATTTTAGACAGGTTCGACAGCCTGATGTTTATAGCACCGTTTGTGTACTTGTTCCTTACAATAGTTTATTCCTGAAGTTTATAGTTTAATACGGTGAATCCTTTGTATAGGAATCACCACGCCTTGTTTAAGGATAACACGTTTATCTGTTACTCCCCAAACAGTAGTCTCAACAACCTTGCAATTTTCACTGTCTTCAAAGTAGATTTTAATTTTGGTTTGTTCCAGATTACCCAACGACAGGGCACGGTCTAAATCGTTTTTCCGTTCTTTAATGGCTGCATCGTTAGATAATACCTCAGACTCAGGGAATTTTAAGCCTGAAATCATTTCTTTCTCTATTTTTTCGAATGTCGTTGTATTCATTTAGGATGAATTATGAATTAATGATTATTATACGCCGAATTCGGCTATGGGTTACACAAGTTTTCAACTTATTTTATCTGACTTTCAATAATCTTCAGGATTTCCGTCGGACGCTGAGTGCCAATTCTATAGGTAAACCCCGATTTGTCTCTTAACTCTATAAAATCCTGTCCGCTTGTATAGAATCGGATAATACCTTTAGAGTGTAAATTGTATACAGCCCTTCTGAAAATATTCATTTTATAACGCCCTTTCCGGATATTCGTTAAGGAGTTAAAATCTATTTTTACGCGGCGGGCTGTCCAAAAACCATCTAACATCATATATCCTTCATAAATCCTGGTGTGTATGTGCAACACATAGGTTAAAGCAGCCGACATGATCAGAACAATCAACCCAAGTAAGAAAAAAATTTCGCCGGAGTTGGGAATGTTTTTTATTGGATATGAACCAATGTAAAAAACGGATACCATTACAGGTTTAGGGTTTTCGCTCCAGTAGTAACCTATAAAACAAAACAAGGCTAATATCATCCTCCAGATAATACTGAGCCGGTTATGGCCCATGTATTGCTTTTCTTCGAATAATAATTGTCCTTCCATTTTTGTTTAAGAGATAACCAATTTTAAAACTGATTTTGTTTTTGGTGTAATCTTATAGCGTTCATCAATTCTGAAGCCAGTCACCCAAATAATTTCACCATTGCCGTTTACCAATAACCATACTTTGTCTTTTTCGAAAAGTGGCATTTTTATACCCGTTAAAAAATCGCTTACTTTTTTAAAACCATGCATGCCTAGTGGCATAAACTTGTCGCCATTTTCCCATCTCCTTAACACCAATGGAAACACCAATGCTTTGAAATTAAGCTTCACTGTTTTGTTATCAGGGATTATTGTAGTGTCATTTATCACTTCCGCTTTAATTTTGACAGGCAACTTCTTGAATCCTGCGACCGACTTAATAGTGAAGGAATTTTCTGTTTCAATAGGGTTAATTTTATCAGTAATTATAAAAGCCCGGTCAATTAATAGCTTGTGGGTGTCCGATTGAAAAATTTTGCCGGGTTCTGTTGTTTTCAAACTCTTTAAAAGTTGGGTAGTTTGGGTCGAATTGAAACCATATGGGCTAAGCCATTCATGCAGTAAAAGCCCGGGCGCACTTTGTTTCATGAGTTCAACTATTGAAATCTTCAGCGAATCTTCCGATTTAATTAATGTTACGTTAGCGGCTTGTTTAATATAATTATTTGTTATTAAAGCACATTCTTTAAAAAGTTTAATGTTGTTATTAAAAGTAGATTCCAGAGCCGGATTGAGTTTTTTTAAACCGGGTATCACTTCATGACGGAGATAATTTCTGGCATATTTTACTTCATCGTTACTGCTGTCGTGCCTGAATTTTAATTTGTTTTCAGAACAATAGTTGTATACATCTTCCTTTGAAGCAAAGAGCAATGGTCTTACAATGTTATTTTGTTTGGCCGGAATTCCTAGTAAACCGTTGATGCCAGTGCCACGAACTAAATTAATGAGTAGTGTTTCAATATTGTCGTTCGCGTGATGGGCTGTTAAGATATAATTGTATTTATTTTTTTTTACTAAATCGTTAAACCACTTATATCTTAATTCACGGGCTGCCATCTGTACCGACAACTTTTTAATTTTCATATAAGACTTTGTATCGAACTCTTTAATGTGAATTTTCAACTTGAGCTTTTTTGAAAAATCATTGCAAAATTTTTCATCCGCGTCTGATTCCTTTCCCCGAAGGTTGAAATTGCAATGTGCCAGATCAAATTTATAACCGGCCTTGAGCAATAAAATGGCAAGGGCAACCGAGTCGACACCCCCGCTAAAGGCAAGTAACAAATTATCTTTCTGATTAAATAAATTGCCTGATTCTATATTTGAGATAAACCTATTTAGCACCTAACAAAATTAACAATTTAGGGCAGAATAAGGTTAAAACCTTACCTGGATGAATGTATTTAACAGGTGTTTTTGTATTGAATATCAAAGCGCTCATGTTCTTTTTTTCTTTATATTGTAATCAATTTTTGTAAAATTGCATTTAAAACTTAATTATGAGTAAAAACGTTAATATCATTGGTGCCGGTTTAATTGGTTCCCTTGTGTCCATTTATCTTGCTAAAAGAGGTTATAATGTAAATATATATGAACGCCGGCCTGATATGCGTAAAGCAAAAATGTCGGCGGGAAAATCAATTAACCTTGCATTGAGCGATAGAGGTTGGCGCGGACTTGAGGGTGTTGGTATAGCAGATGAAATACGTAAGATTGCGATACCGATGTATGGCCGCCGCATTCACCATAAAGATGGTTCAACGGCATTTCAGCCATACGGCACTAAAGAGCAAGCTATTTATTCGGTTTCCAGAGGGGAAATTAACATGAAGTTAATGGACCTGGCAGAGAATTCTGCGAATGTGAAAATTCATTTTAATGAGCGTTGTACAAATTTAGACCGGAACGGAATGGAAGCTTCCTTCGTGAATGAAGTAAGCAATAAAACAAATTCAGTAAAATCCGATTTAATCTTCGGTGCTGATGGCGCATTCGCAGCTTCACGGTTGAATATGCAACTTACAACCGACAGGTTTGAATATAAACAACATTACATTTCGGCCGGTTATAAAGAGTTGATTATTCCTCCCGGAAAGGATGGAGCTTTTTTAATGGAAAAGAATGCTTTGCATATATGGCCTCGTGGCAGCTTCATGATGATTGCACTCCCTAATCCGGATGGCAATTTTACTTGTACTTTATTTTTGCCTTTTGACGGCGAAAAATCATTCGAAAAACTAAAAACCAAAGAACAGGTTAAGAAATTTTTTGATGAGGAGTTTCCGGATGCTGTTCCTTTGATGCCAACTTTACTGGAAGATTTTTTTGCAAACCCTACTGCTTCATTGGTAACCGTAAAATGTTTCCCATGGACTTTTGATAACAAAATCGCTTTGATTGGTGATGCGGCTCACGCAATTGTGCCTTTCTTCGGGCAAGGTATGAATTGTGGTTTTGAAGATTGCGTAGTTCTAAATGAATTAATCGATAAGCATAAAGAAGACTGGAATAAAATTATGCCTGAATACCAGTTGCTGAGGAAACCTGATGGAGATGCCATTGCTGATTTGGCCATTGCTAATTTTGTGGAAATGCGCGATAGAACTGCAGACCCGAAATTTTTATTGCAAAAGAAAATTGAAGCACGCTTCAGTGAAAAACATCCTGATAAATGGACGCCGTTATACACTATGGTAACATATAGTCCGCACATCCGTTATAGTACAGCTTTAAAAGAAGGAGAAAGACAGGAAGCCATTATGCAAAAAGTGATGGCAATGCCTGGTATTGAAGCCAATTGGGATAGTGAAGCGGTAGAGAAGGAGATCTTAAAATATATTTAAGATTATTCTTTCATCCATTTTTCAATTTCATCCTGATTTAATGTCATGTAATCTACCCAGTGGTCGACCACAGAATTATTAATTAAGTAAATGGTGGGCAGGTCGGTACCCGCTAAGTATATAAATGGTCTGGCCCGTAATTTGCAATAGGGAATATTTTCTGTTTTAGTGTCATCATAAAACGATTTT